>Ga0272446_1003528_pt1 | contig 19574 bp, 24 predicted proteins | sample YNPCB0061_FD_194587 | JGI IMG/M metagenome (GOLD analysis project Ga0272446, IMG submission 194587) | Hot spring microbial mat communities from Yellowstone National Park, WY, United States - YNP-CB-006-1 | ecosystem: Environmental > Aquatic > Thermal springs > Hot (42-90C) > Sediment | place...
CTCCCCTTCCTGGCCGTCCCCGGCAACCACGACATCCCCGGCGTCCACCCGCTCCGCCTCCTGGATCCCTTCGGCCAGTGGCGCCGCACCTTCGGCGCCGAGACGGAAGGGGCTTGGAGCGACGGACGGACCGCCGTGCTCGGCCTCAACACCGTCTGCCGGATCTCGGGACGCCTCGACTGGTCGGCCGGCGCCACCGATGGGCCCCAGCTGGCTCGCCTCGCGGCCCGCGCCGCCGCATTCCCCGGACGCCGCCTCCTCGTGCTCGCCCACCACCCCTTCCGGCATCCGCCCCAGGACCGCCTCCGCGCGGCGCTCGGCGGCGCGTCCGCCGCGGTCGCGACCTTCTCCGCGCTCGGGATCTCGGCGGTCCTCAGCGGCCACCTGCACCGCCCGGCGATCCTGCGGGGCCCCGACGCCCCCACGCTGATCCGCGCCGGCGCCGCGGCCTGCCGACGCCGGCCCCGCGGACAGCCCAACGCCTGGACCATCGTCACCGTCGGCCCAGACGGACTCACCGCCGGCCACCGGGCCTGGACCGACGGACGCTTCGCTTCCTGGCAGCCGGAGGCCGAGGAGGGCTGACAGCGCCCCACCCGGTCGGCCGAGGAGGGGCCTATCTTCCCCGCGGCCACGCGCCCTCGTCCCTGTCCACCGCAAGAAAGCCTGCCCGTGCGCGCCCTCCTGTCAGCCCTCGCGCTGCTGATCGTCCTCCCGGCCGCCGCCGCAGGCGTGCCGGACGCGCCCGCGCTGCCCGGGACCCCGGCCTGGCCGCAGACGCCGGCCGCAGACGCCCTGGCCCGGGCCCTCGCGCAGGCGCATTGCGGGCAGGCCCCGCCCACGTCCCGCAGCCGGGCGCTCTGGCGCGAGGCCGGGCCGGGCGTCGAGCCGATCCCGCTCTGCCGGTGCCTCCGTGCCGCCGCCGTCGCCTCGGACCCGGAGCGCTTCCTCGCGCTCGGGGCCGAGGCAGCCCGTCGCGGGACGCCCGCCTGGCACGGGGCCGTCGCCCAAGGAGTGGATGCCCTGCCCGAGGCCGCGCTCTTGGCATGCCTGGATCGGCAGCGCCGATGACCCGCCTGCTGCTCCTCCTTCCGGCCCTGCTCCTGGGCGCCCTCGCCCTGCCAAGCGCCATCGCGCTGCGGCCCGACAGCGGGCATCTCCTCCGGGTCCCCGGCACGGCGTCCCTGCTGACCTCCGACGTCTCCCTCGTCCCCTGGTCCTGGGCGCTCGCCGCCACGACCGGGCTCGTGCTGCTCGCAGCCATCGGCTGGGGCGCCCTGCTGCGCCGGCTCCTCCGACTGCCCGACGCCGGCGCGCTGGGGCTTCTCGCCGGGATCCCCGCCGGCGTCGCCGCTCTGGCCACCGCGCTGACGGCGCTGATCCTGGGCTGGATCGAGCCGGCCCTCGCGGCGCCCGGCGCCGTCGGCCTCGGCCTGCTCCTGCTGCCCGGCAGCACGCGAGACCTGCGGGCAGGCCCGCTGCTGACCGTCGGAGGCCTGCTCCTCGGCTTCACCGTCTGGGGCTTCCAGGCGGGACGCGTCCATGTCGCCGGCGACGCCGCGGCCCTCTGGGGACCGCTGGCCGACGCCTTGGCCGCCGGATCCCTGCCCCGCCTGGGCACCTGGGCCGACGAGGGCCTGGCGGTCGCCGCCGCCACCCTCCTGGCCGGGGCGCCGGAGGCCTGGGGGCAGGCACTCTGGCCAATCGCCGCCGCCGGACGCGCGGCGCTGGCGGCGACGGTCTGGCTGGTCCTGCAGGCGCTGGCGCCGAGGAGCCCAGCCTGGGCGCGCCTGGCGGTCGCCGCCTGGGCGATCGCGGGGTCCCACGTGCTCTGGCCGATCCAGGGGCAGTCGTTCTTCAGCGGCGGATCCCCCGGCTGGCAGGCGATGCACACGGGCAAGGTCCTGCTCCTCCAGACCCTCCTGCTGGTCGCCCTGCCGCGCTGGCGCGCGCCCGCCCTCGGGCTCGCCGCCGTCGGGGCGCTTCTCGCGTCGGGCTATCCGGAGGCCGCGGTCGCGCTCGGCGCCGCGGCCCTCGCCGCACGGCTGCGCGGGCGGAGCCCCGCCTGGTCCTGGACGCTCGCGGTCCTCCTCCTGGCAGGCGGGGTGCTGCTGCGCCTGCCCGGCGCGGCCGTCGGCGCCCTGGCGCTGCTGCTGCCTCTCCTGCCGGCGCTGGGGCGGCTGCCCTGGCAGGCCTGGGCCGGGGCGGTCGCTGCGGCCACGGTCGGGATCGGAACGGCGCTGGCCCTGGGCTTCCTCGGCGCGGCGGATCCGGAGGGCCGGGCGCTCCTGGCCGACGCCCGGCCGGCCCTCTTCGGGCCCGACGGACCGACGGCGCTCCTCGACTGGTCGCGCCCCTGGCCCTGGCGGACGGAGATCCCGGCGCCGCCCGGCCTCGCGCGGCTTGACCTCCTGGGGCCGCTCGCCCTGCCGCTGGTCCTCGCGCTCGTGGCGCTCGCGCTCCATCCCCGCCGCGGCGCCCGGCTGGCGGTCCTGGCCGGCGGCGCCTCGGCGGCGGCGACGCTGACGCTGGCCTTCCTGCCGGAGACGACGACCTGGTGGTGGACGCCGGCGTGGGTGCGCACGCGCTGGATCGAGATGCCCGCGCTCGCGCTCTCGGTCCTGGCCGCGGGACTGCTGCTGCGCCGGGCCCCGAAGACGACGGCCGCGCTCGCCGTGATCTGGACGACGCCCCACCTGCTGCTGGCGCAGCAGCCGCCGCAGATCGCCCTCAACGCCTTCTGGATCCTCCAGTGGGGACGCCTGCCATGACCCGGATCCTCGCCGGCCTCGCGCTCGCGGCCGGCCTCGCGCTCGGCCTCTCCTGGCCGCGCCTTCCCACCCCTCCCGGCCCCTTTCCCGCCCCTCGGGCGACGACGATCGAGACGGCGGTTCCGGCGGCCGTCGCCGCGACCCGGCGCCTGGCGCCCGAGATCGCGGACACGGCGCTGGCCGCGGTGCTGCCGGCCGACCTTCCTGCGCCGCCGCGGATGATGCACACCTCCGTCCAAGACGCCCTGGCCGCGAGCGCCTGCCTCGTGCCCTTCGAGGCAGGGGCCGCCTATGTTGCGCTGTGGCGGGAGGCCTCGGTGGCCACGCGCATCGCCTCGTGCCGCTGCGAGCGGCGCGCGGTGCATGCGCTCGACGGGATGCAGACCCTCAACGGGCTCGACGACAAGGAGGTCTCGACCTCCCGGACCACCGCATGGGCCAGCCTGCACGCGCTGTGGCTCCGCCACGGCCCCGAGGCGGGGGCGGCATGCCTGCGGCTCTTCGGCGCCGATCCGGCGATCGCCGAGCGGGCGCGCGTCCTTTGGGGCGCGCCGCGATGATCCGGATCCTGCCCCTCCTGACCGCTGGCCTTCTCGTCGGGCTCGCTCTTCAGGCGCCGGGCGCTTGGAGCGGACGTCCCGTCGGATCGCCCGGGAGCGGCGGGGCGCTGCGCCCGCTGCTCCTTGAGCAGATCCCGGCACTCCTGCCCGCGCTCGGCAGCATCGCCGCCCTGCTGCTGGCCTCCCTCGCCGGCGTCGCCCTGATCCGCCTCCTCGCGCCCCGCCGCCCCGCGGGCCACGCGGATCTCGCCCTCGGCGCCCTGCCAGGCCTGCTGCTGGCCGCCGTCGCCTTCGGCGCGCTCGGCGCCCTTCTGCCGGCGACGCCCGCGGCCGGGGCGACCGCAATCCTGCTCGCCGCCCTGGCCGTGCGCGGGGGACGACCGCCGCAGGGCCTGTGGCTCTGGGCAGGGGGGCTGCTGCTTGGCCTGCTGTTCGGGATCCAGAGCGCGGGATTGCATCCGCCCGCCGACGCGAACCTCCTGCTCGAGCGGCTCCTGCCGGCGCTGGCCGAGACCGGCGCCTGGATCCCGCGCCTCGGGGTCCATCAGGACGAGATCCTGCTGACCGCCTGGCTGCAGTCCCTCGCAGGGACGACCTTCGGGCCGGCCTGGCCCTGGGCGCCGCTCGCGGCCCTGGCCCTAGCGCAGACCTCCGCCGCGGCCTGGACCTGGGCGGCGCTGCGGGGCCTGCTGCCGGCCGGCGCCCGCCACTGGGCGGTCTTCGGGGCGCTCTGGGTCCTCTGGGGCGCGGTGCTGCTGACGCCGGCCGGCGGCACCTTCCCCACCGCCGGGCGGATCCCCGCGGGCCTGGCGCTGCATGTCGGCATCCCGGCGATGCTGGCCGCAGGCCTCCTGCTGCTGCGTCCGGACTGGGCGCGTCGGATCCCGCTCTGGGGCTGGCCGGTCCTCGGCGCGCTCGCCGCGCCCACCTATCCGGAGGCGGCCCTGCTCCTGGCGGCCGCACCGCTCTGGGGCGCCGCCGGCGCGCGGGCGCGCCCCTGGGGCGCGCTCCTGATCGTTCCTGCCATGCTGCTCGCGCTGGTGGCTGTCTGGCCGCCCGTGTTCAAGACGATCGGCGCCGTGCCGCTGCTGCTGGCCGCCGCCTTGGCGGCGATGGCCGCCCTGGGGACCCGCCGCCGCCTTCCCCGTCCGCGGGCCTGGGGCTGCGCCGCCCTGGCGCTCGCCGGGTGGGCGCTGGCGGGCCTGGCGTCGGGCAGCCTCGGGGAGGCGGACGCGGCGGGGCGGGCATTGCTCGCCTACGGACGTCCCTACCTCATCGGGCCGGATGGGGGGTGGCTGCCGATGTTCGGCGGCGGCCTGCCCGGCCTGCTCTCCCCCTCCCCCTACTGCGGCGAAGGCCGAGGCCGGCTCTGCGCCGGCCCCCACGACCTCGCCCTGATGCTCGGGCTGCCGTGGGTCCTCGCCCTCAGCATCCTCGCATGGCATGCGGATCGGCGGCGGAGCCGCTGGCTCCCGCTCGCCGCGGCCACCGTGGCGCTGCTGGCGCCCTCCCTGCTGCTCTTCCCCGCCGGGATGCTCGCGGTCGACGCCATGCCGGTGCTGCGGCTGCGCCCCTTGGCCATCGCCCTCCTGCTCGCGGTGCTGGCGATGCTGCCGGCGATCCTGCGGGCGCTGCCGCGCCGGGGGCGTCTCGTCCTGCTGCCCTGGCTCCTCTGGCCCCTCGCCACCTGGCTCCTGCCCCAGGCCGGGCTGACCCTCCTTGCGATCCTCCAAGGCTGAACCGACGACGTCGCACCGGCACGAGTCCCATCTCCTTCGGATGATCGCCCGCCGCGCCCTCACCGCGCTTCCCCTCATCGCATTGGCCCGTCCCGCCCTGGCGGGACGGGAATGGAACACGATCCTCCAAGCCGCCTTGGCGCCGCTGCGCGCGGCGGTGGCGCCCGAGGGGCCGCCGCTGCTGCTGCGCAGCTGGATCGCGCCAGAGGGCGATCTGGCCCGGACGCATGGCGAGACCGCCTACACCTACGACAACGCGCTCGCCGCCCAAGCACTCCTCGCCGCCGGCGACACGGCGCGCGGCCTGCGCATCGCCCGCGCTCTGCGCGACGCCCCGGCCTTCGACCGCGACGGTCCCGCCGCGACCTGGCGCACGGCCTACCGCGCCGGCATCCTCGAGGGGCCTGCCCGCCTGCCCGGCTGGTGGGATGCGGACGCCCGCGCCTGGCGCGAGGACGCCTACCAGACGGGCCGCGCGCTCGGCCCCGCCGCCTTCGCCGCGCTGGCCATGCTCGACGCCGAGGCCGCCGCCCCGGGGCAGGGCTTCCACGCCCAGGCCTGGCGCGCCGGGGCCTGGGCGGGCGCGCGGCGTCTGCCGCACGGCTTCCGGGCGGGGACGCTGGCGGCGGCCGAGCTCGGCCACGCCTCGGTCGAGGAGAACGCCGATCTCGCCGCCCTCTTCGCCAGGCTCGGGCGGCGCGAGGACGCGGCCCATGCGCGCGCCTTCGTCGAGGCGCACTGGCTCGCAGACGAGCGGCGCTTCCTCGCGGGCCGGACGCCGGAGGGGCGCGCCGACGGCACCAGCGCGGCCGACGCCCAGCTCTTCCCGCTCCTCGCCCTCGGCCTGCGGCCGGAGAGCCTGGCGTGGCTCCGCGCGCGCCACGGCGTGGGCGCCCCGCTCCGGGGCATCGACTTCAACGACGACCGCGACGGCGTCTGGAGCGAAGGGACGGCCCAGTTCGCGCTCGCGCTGCGCAGGACGGGCGCCGAGGAGGAGGCGCTGCGGATCGGTCGCGGCCTCCTCGGCCACCGCGACGCCGACGGATGGCTCCGCGCCACCGACGGCGCCTCGATCACGACCGGCCTGACGGTCGGTCCGGGACAGCCGGCCTTCCGCTACCCGCCCCACGGCCATCTCGGCGCCACCGCCTGGCTGGCGCTGGCCGCCCTCGGGCGCTCCCCCTTCGGGGCCTGATCAGCCGGCGGCGTCCCAGAGCGGGCTGCGCCAGGAGCTGCCCGGGGCGGCCGAGGGATGGGCCCAGAGCGCGCCCTCCCGGGAAAGGGCGCGGACGCCCTCGATCTGACCGAGGCGCTCGAGCAGGCCGTCCGCGACCTCGACGGTCAGCAGATGCAGCCGCTCCATCCGGTCGACGACCGTCGCGCCCTCGGCGATGAGGGCAGCCTCGACAGCAGGCAGGGAGGCGGACGGATCCACGGTCGCGATGAGGCGCATGGCAGTGGTGCTCCGGCGAGAGGCTAGGGCCCTCCGATCTGGCCCGAAATCGCTCCCAAGACAAGGGAAGCGACACGCGGGCGCCGTCGGCCGGCTGCATCAGCCGCCGGAGGACGCCTGGCGGCTCCAAGGCATCCGCGCGAGGAGGCGCGCCATCGGGCAGAGCCCGAGGACGCCCGCCATCACCGGGCCGGCGCCGTCGCCGGCGGAGAGCAGGTGGAGCCATGGCGAGGCCGGAGCCATCGACAAGGCCTGGAGACAGCCTCCGACGCCGCCCGGCCTCTCTCCTGATGGACGGACGCAGCGGAGCCGCCAGGCCCAGGAGACGTCACCCGGCGCGGACCGCCTGCGAAGAGAGAGCAGAAGGCCCCCTGAAGAGACCGCGCCATGAGCGACGCCTCGACCGACGCGCTGATCGATCGCCTCGCCGCCGACCTCCGGCCGGTGCGGCCCCTCCCGGGGCCTGGGTGGATGCTGCTGCGCTGGATCCTCGCCGCGACGGCCGCCGTCGCGGCCGTGGCCTGGATCGAGGGGGCGCGCACGGGGGCGGATCTCGCCGCCTTCGACCTCGGGCATCTGGCGGCAGCCTCCGCGACCTCGATCGCGGCGGCCCTCGCCGCCTTCCTGCTCGCCGCGCCCGGACGCGATCTGCGGCCCGCGTGGCTGCTCGCGCCCGCCGCCGCCCTCTGGGCCGGCCATCTCGGCCTGGGCTGCCTCGCCGACTGGCGCGACGGGACCGACGGCTTCCGCATCAGCTGGACCTGCCTCGGCTACATCGGCGGCGTCGGTACCCTCCTTTCCATGATCATGCTGCGCCTCACCCGCCATGCGGCGGCCTTCCGCCCGGGGCCGGTCGCCGCCGCCGCCGCCCTCTCCGCCGCCGCCGCCGCCAGCGCCGGGCTGACCCTCCTGCACCCGACGCACGGTCCCCTGATGGTGCTCGCCTGGCACGGCCTCGGCGCCGCCGTGCTCGCCATCGGCACGATCCGCCTCGCCCGTCCCGCCTGGCGCCGCCTTGCATGAGGCCGGCGACGTGCCGGCGCCTCGCTCTCGGAGCGGCCGCCGCCGGCCTCCTGGCTGCCCTCCATCTCGCCGGCGCGGGCGATCTGCTCTCGCCCGGGATCCTCGCCCGGCGCCACACCCGGATCGCCGAGATCATCGACGCCCGGCCCGCCGCCGCGGCGGCGGGCTACGTCCTCATCTACGCCGCCGCCGTCGCCCTCTCCCTGCCGGGCGCCGCCGCCCTGACGATCACCGGCGGGCTCCTCTTCGGTCCCCTCCTCGGCGCCCTCCTGGCCGTCCTCGGCGCGCCGGCGGGCGCGACCTGCGTCCTTCTCCTGGCGCGCCGCCTCGCGTGCACGGACGCCCTGGAGCACCTCGGGCCGCACGCCGCGCGCCTCGCGCAGGCCCCGCGCGCCGACGCCGCGTCCTGCCTGATCGCCGTCCGGCTCGTGCCGCTCTTGCCCTTCTTCCTGGTCGATCTCGTCCCCGCCCCCGTCGGCGTGCCGCTGCGGATCCAGGCGGCGACCACGCTCGTGGGAATCCTGCCCAAGACGTTCGTCCTCGGCCTCGCCGGCGCCGGACTGGGCACGGCCCTCGCGGCCGGAGAGGCCATCGACGCCTGCGCGGCCTTCTCCCCCGAGATCCTCGCCGCCCTCGCGGCGACGGCCCTCCTTTCGCTGGCCAAGATCCCGATCCGGCGGCGCCTCGCCGCCCGAGCGCTCCTCAGCCCTTCTTGAGGCCCGGTGGCAGGGACACGCCGAGGCTGAGGTAGAACCCGCTCAGCTGATCGATCCCCATCCCTGCCGGCGTCACCTGCTCCTCGGGCACGAGCAGCAGGGCCCCACCGAAGGGGATGGGCGCGGTCGGGATCATCACGACCAGATGCCTTCGGCCCTCGAGGACGACGGCCTCGGGCGTCGTCAGCAGCGCCAGCGTCTTCGGGGCGCCCTCCGGGCCGAAGCGGCACCAGACGGGGGCCATCCCCCGCAGCTCGGCCTCCGCCTTGCTGTCGAGCAGGCCCACGAGGCGCGTCAGCACGCGGTAGAGGCCCCCGAGCAGGGGGACCTTGGCCAGCGTCTGGTCCATCACCGCCTGGCCCAGGCGCGCGACCTTGGTCTGGACGAGGATCCCCACCCCCCAGAGCATCGCCAGCACGAGCCCCAGTCCTGCCACGTAGGCGAAGGCCGGCTCGGTCACGAGCGTGAGGCCGAGGCCGCGGAGCATCCAGCCGATCCGGGATCCGGGCCCGACGTAGGCGGCCAGGGTCTCGCCCGTCCAGACGACGAGGACGCCGGTCAGCACGAGCGGCAGGAGCGCGATCCCGCCCGCCGCCATCGTCGTCAGGATCCGCCGCATCGCCCGTCCTCCGCCCCTACAGCTGGTCCGCCGCGGCCCGCGCGTCCAGGAGCGCCCCGCGCGGCGTCCCCGGCGGGGCCGCCGCCAGCAGCGGCGCCAGGCCCTCCTCCCGGAACGCCCGGAGCGCCCGCGTCCGCGCCGCGCCGCGCAGGCGCGCCAGGCCGTCGGCCTGCGCCAGAAGGGCTTGCACAGGCGCGCGCTGCTCCTCCGGCAACGCCGCCGCCGCCGCCTCGAGGGCCGCGCGCAGCCGCAGAGCCGGGGGCGCCTCCACGAGGGCCGGTGGCGCGCCGGCGCGGCCGAGATGGAGCCAGCTGCCCACCCACCGCTGGGCCTCGCCCGCGACGCGCGGGTCCGAGGCCTCGAGCAGACGGCCCATCTGGAGCGCGGGATTGTAGCCCTCGCCTTGGCCGCCCTCCCCGCCAAGACCTTCCCAGGCCGTCTGGATCGCGGCCACGTCCTCCGTCCGGCGGGCATGGCGCGCGGCGCGCTGCGCCGCGACCTGACGCACCAGGCCTGCATCCTTGGCCTGGTCGCCGAGGCGCCTACCGTCCTCGACGGCCTGCAGCACCGCCGTCCCCCCCGCCGTCCAGGCCAGGCGACGGTGGTAGAAGCCCGACAGCAGGCGCCGGTGCGCCAGACGCCCCAGCCAGGCCGCCGCCTGGGGCTCCTCGCCCATGCGCCACAGTGCGGCCGCCATGTCGGCCGCCGCCGCCTCGTGCGACGCCGCGTCAAGCCCGGCGGGCGCAGGCAGGCCACGCGCCAGCAGCACGGCCGCCATCGCCGCCCGCGCCTCCCAGAAGGCCACGCAGAGGCGGCGCTCGTCCGGCCCCACCGGACCGGGCAGCGGCACGGAGGCGGGCAGGCCGATGCGCGCGCGCCACCAGGCGATCGGATCGAGGTCGGGCGGCGGCGGCACGGCCAGGACCACCCGGCCGCGCGGCCCCTCGGCCAGCAGGGCGCCGGTCCGTCCGCCGTCGATGGCCCAGGCCGGCAGGCCCTCGGGGCCGGGGACGTCGCCCTCGCCGGCCTCGCCGATCCAGCGGATCCGGGCGCCCGCGCCCGCCCGGCCCTCGAGGAAGGCCGACAGCGTCGCGGCGTCGGGGAATTGCCAAGGCGCCAGCGGCTCGATCGCGAGACCCGCGGCCGCGCGCAGCGCGGCCAGGCGCGCGGAGAAGCGCTCCGCCTGCGCCGCGAACGGCCCCGGGCCGACCTGCGGCGGCGCGGGCGGCGGGGCTCCCGGCGCCCGCGGCGGCAGACCCGGCGCGGAGGGCAGGGGCGGGAAGGCGGTCGGCCCCGGGGTCGGGGGCGCGCCGCCGTCGAACGCCGGCCCCGTGCTCGCCAGGGCGGCGGCCGGCAGGGACCCGAAGGCGAGGAGGAGGAATCGGCGGCGGCGCATGGGCCACGGAGATGAGGACATGGCCGTCCCGGAAAACCCGTCCGGGCTCAGCGGCGGCGGGCAGGGGGCGGAGGGGGAACGACGCCGGGGACGAGGATCTCCGCCTGCCCGACGGAGAGGCCGAACCAGCGGCGCTCGACGCGCAGCATCAAGGGCCCGGGCGGCGCGGCTGCAAGGCGGATCATCCCCGCGCAGGCCTGTCCCGGCCACAGGACGTCCGGGCAGGAGAGGGCGATCTCGGGCGAGACCCCCGCGCCGGCGCTGCCCGAGACCCGCCCGAGCGGCACGGGGATCCACCCCGCGGGGCCGAGGCGCAGCTCGACCTGCCGCGCGCCCTCGGCGGTGGCCTGAACCCGGCCCGAGATGGGCAGGGCCGTCCGGGACAGCCAGAGAAGCCCCGGCGCGAGGAAGACGGCCGTCAGCGCCGCGCCCGAGGCCACCATACGTCAGGACATCAGCGGGTGAAGCCCGGCGTCGAGGTCGAATCCGCCGGACGCTGCCTCGGCCGCGCCGCCTGGCCGCCGGAGGGCGTCTGGCCTTGGCGGCGACAGACGCCTTGGAAGCCAGGCAGCTGGACGTCGCCCGACTGGGGCTGGGCACCGGGGACGAAGACCGTGCCCGCGGGGCAGGTCGTCTGGGCGGCCGCGGGCGCGGCGGCGAGCAGCAGGAGGAGCAGGAAGAGCATGGCGAGTCGTCCGGAGATCCGCCTGGACTGTCCCAGGCCTCTGAGGTAGATAGGGCGTGGGGCTTCGACGGGCGCGGGGCGCCGCAGGAGGCAGATCCGCGCCATCATGCCGCCCGTGGGCCCATATGCGACGGACCATGCGATCCTCCGCCCGAGCGCAAGATCAGTTCTACACCCGGCCCGACGTCGCCGCGGCATGCCTCTCCGCCTTCGAGGAGGCGCTGCGGGCCGTAGGGATCGCGCCGGCCTGGTGGCTCGAGCCATCCGCCGGCACCGGCGCCTTCCTCCACCTCCTGCCCGCCGATCGGCGCACCGGCCTCGACGTCGAGCCGAGGGGCGAGGGGATCGAGACCGCAGACTTCCTGGCCTGGAGCCCGCCGGAGGACATGCCGCGCCCCATCGCCGCCATCGGCAATCCCCCCTTCGGGCGCAACGCCTCGAAGGCCCGGCGCTTTCTCGAGCACGCTTCCTCCTTCGCCGCCCTCGTCGGCTTCATCCTGCCCAGGACCTTCGAGAAGGAGACCTTCCAGGAGGGCCTCAGACCCGATCTGCGCCTGGTCGCCCAGATCCTCCTCGATCCCGCCTCCTTCGTCTTCGAAGGGGAGGACGTGTCCGTCCCCTGCGTCTTCCAGGTCTGGCGCCCGGGCCAGCCGCCCCGCCCGCGGCGGGAACGCCCCCTCTCCCACCCGGACTTCGCCTTCGTCGGACGAGAGGAGGCCGACTTCGCCTTCCAGCGGGTGGGCGTGCGCGCAGGAACGGTCCACCGAGCCTTCGCCGATCGCGCCGCCCAGTCGCACCACTTCGTCAAGGATCTCAGCCCGAAGCGCGACGTCGCCGAGGTGCTTGAGCGGATAGACTGGCGCGACGTCAAGGCCAGGACCGCCGGCAATCCCAGCATCGGCAAGCGCGAGATGGTCGAGGCCTATGTCGAGGCGCGCCGTGGCGGCTAGCCAGCAACACGGCTTCCTCTTCGAGGATCTCCTGCGGGGCGGCGCCCCCGCCCCGCCGGGCGGGGCCCTCTTCGACATCCCCGAGCCCGGCGACGGCGGACCGCCGGTCAGCGTCAAGAGCTGCCGTCTCGGCGACGCCGGACAGGCCTGGCTGGCCTTTGGGGACGCGATCCGCTTCCACGGGACGACGCAGGACTTCCGCCTCGTCGTCGTCGGCTACCTCCAGCAGGGAGGCGAGAAGATCGCAAGCCTGATCCGGGAGATCCCGATCGCGGGCGGCGCCCAGCGGCGCCTCTTCGGCACGATCGGACGGCAGGACCTCCTCCTGCTGGACGAGGAGATCAAGGCGATCCCGCCGGGGCGGCGTCCAGACGCGCGACGCTCGACGAAGGCCCTGCGCGACGCGCTGGTGGCGCTGCATGGCGACGTCGCGATCCGCCTCGCGCCGAAGATCGATTCCGGACGCCAGCGCCGTCTGCAGTGCGCCGCCGCGCTGGCGGACGTCGAGATCCTCCTCGGCCCTGCCCGCAACCATGCCGCTTGGGGGGGGCTCCGGGTCGGCGTCCGGATCCAGAGCCCTCCTCGGGCGCGCCGCTCCCGATCCGAAGGGGCACCAGACGCCCTCCCGTCCGCGGCCTCGATGGACCCCGACCCGCCGACGGCCTAGATGAGGGAGCCGTCCCCTCTCTCTTCAGTCCGAAGGATCCCACAATGGAACAGAACGCCCCCATGACCGGCGCGGAGGTCGTCCTGCGCGCGCTCGCCGATCAGGGCGTCGAGGTCGTCTTCGGCTATCCGGGCGGCGCGGTCCTGCCGATCTACGACGCGCTGGCCCGCCAGAACCGCGTCCGCCACGTCCTCGTGCGCCACGAGCAGGCGGCGGTGCATGCCGCCGAGGGCTATGCGCGCTCGACCGGCCGCGTCGGCGTCGTGCTCGTGACCTCCGGCCCCGGCGCCACCAACGCCGTGACGGGCCTGGTGGATGCGATGATGGACAGCATCCCCATCGTCTGCCTCACCGGCCAGGTGCCGACCCACCTCATCGGCAACGACGCCTTCCAGGAGTGCGACACGGTCGGCATCACGCGGCCGGCGACCAAGCACAACTGGCTGGTGACCGATCCTTCGGCCCTCGCGCGCACCCTCCACCAGGCCTTCGCGGTCGCCCGTCTCGGCCGCCCAGGCCCCGTCGTGGTCGACCTGCCCAAGGACGTCCAGATCGCCGCCGCCCCCTACGTCGGCCCCGAAGGACAGGAGCCGAAGACCCTGCACCTGCCGGGACCGCTGACGGACGAGCCGTTCGAGACGGCGGCGCGCTGGATCGCCGCTGCGAAGCGGCCGATCCTCTACACCGGCGGCGGCGTCATCAACTCCGGTCCCGAGGCCTCCCTGCTCGCGACCGCCCTGGCCGACGAGACCGGGATGCCCGCGACGAGCACCCTGATGGGCCTCGGCGCCATCCCCGCCTCCCATCCGCAGTTCCTCGGGATGCTCGGGATGCACGGGACCTACGAGGCCAATCTGGCGATGCACGGCTGCGACCTCATGATCAACGTCGGAGCCCGCTTCGACGACCGCGTGACAGGGCGTCTCTCCGGCTTCTCGCCGGGAAGCCGGAAGGTGCATATCGACATCGACCGCAGCTCCCACAACAAGACCGTCCGGGTCGACCTGCCCATCCACGCCGACGCCGGCGAGGCCCTCGCGCGGCTCCTGGCGGCCTGGCGGGCGCTGCCCGCGCGCCCGGATCGCGGCCGGCTGCGGGAGTGGTGGGCCCAGATCAATCGCTGGAAGGCCAAGGACAGCCTGGGCTGGATCCCGGATCCCGCCGGTCGGATCCGACCCCAGCAGGCGCTGTGCGTCCTGCGCGATCTCGTCGCGGCCCAAGATCCGATCGTCTCGACGGATGTTGGGCAGCACCAGATGTGGGCGGCGCAATACATCCCCTTCGAGGCGCCGAACCGCTGGCTGACCTCGGGCGGCCTCGGCACGATGGGCTACGGCCTGCCCGCCGCCATCGGCGCGGCGGTGGCGGATCCCTCCCGCACCGTGGTCTGCGTCACGGGCGACGCCTCTATCCAGATGAACATCCAGGAGCTCTCGACCGCGGTCCAGTACCGCCTCCCCGTCAAGATCGTCATCCTCAACAACCGCTGGATGGGCATGGTCCGCCAGTGGCAGGACCTGCTCCACGGCGGACGCCGGGCGGAGTCCTACACCGACGCCTTGCCCGACTTCGTCGCGCTGGCCCACGCCTATCGCGTCGGGGGCGGCCGGGTCGAACGCCCCGAGGACCTCGCGGCCGCCTACGCCGTCATGCTGGCCCATGACGGTCCCTACCTGCTCGACGTCGCGGTCGTCGAGGAGGAGGGCTGCTTTCCGATGATTCCGGGCGGCAAGGCCCACAACGAGATCCTCCTCGGGCCGCAGGACAATCCGGCCGACGCCACCCCCGCGGACGGCCTCGTCCTGGTCTGAGGCCTCGACAGGCGCTCGTCGACACCCTATGCCCCTTCCGCAACCAGGGGAGCGGAAGATGGGCCAGGCGGCGGGCGTCCGGGACGGCTACGAGGCGCTGCGCGCAGCCCTCCTCGAGGATGGGAGCGCGGTTCCGTCCCTCGACGGCGAGGCCGGCGCCGGGCCCGCCGCAGCGCCCCCCCGGGCGCGCCCGCGGCTTCGCGGCCTGGCTCGAGGCGCGCCTGCGGGCCGCCGGGCTGAAGGTCGTCCCCGGCCTCGGGGGCGGACCGGACCGCCTCTTCCTCGGCGTGCGCAATGACGCCGGCGGCGCTGCGGCCGTCGAGCCGGAGGGCATGCCCGCCCATCTCGATCCCGAGGACTGGCGCTCCCTCCGCCCCGCCCTGCTCCGCCGCCTCGGCCGGACCGTCCTGCCCGTCGCCTCCGACGAGGCCTGAGCCGATCCGGAGGGGCTGGCGCGGCGCCTCGCCGAGGCCGCCCGCGCCGCGCCGCCGCGCGGAGATCGCGCTCCCCCCCCCGCCCCGGCGGAGGAAGAGGGGCCGGCCGAGGGCGCCGAGAATGGTGAGGAAGGGGACGCCGGCGATGCGGAGGACCTGCGTCCGGACGGGACGGAGAAGGAGTGCGCGATGATCTTCGCCGCCCCCCTGCGCTACCGGAACGCGGAGGGGAAGGAGACCGAGCGCGCCATCGAGGCCGAGCTGCTCTTCCTGCGCGACGGGTGGCCCGAGATGCTCGCGGCCTAGTGCCGCCTGCGCGACGACCGCCGCCATTTTCGGATCGACCGCATGACAACCCTCCTGCCCGAGGGCGCCGACGGTTGGATCGAAGGACCGGAAGCCATCACCACCTTCCTGCAGGACCGCTGGGGACGGATCCCGAGCGTCGCCTGGCGCCGGTGGCGCGGCGCACCGGATCCGCGCGCTCGCCCGCACGCCCCATCCCGAGCAGGAGGAACTGCTCGCGCTCCTCCTCTCTCCGGCGGCGGCCGACGTCTTCCCAAAGACGGGACGTAACGCCGCGGATCATGGCCAGGCGTCAGGGCTATCCGGAGCGGAAGGCGGAAATGCGACAGGGGGGTTGACGCGTCCAAGACGCGGTCTAGATGGTCGTTCGTGCCTGGCGACGTCGTCAGGCATCTCTCTTCCGAGAGCCCAAACCCTGCATCAAGGACACCATCCCATGCTTCGCTCCTTCGTTCGTGAGGAGGCCGGCGCCTCCCTCCTCGAGTACGGCCTGCTCGTCGCCCTCATCGCCGTCGTCTCCATCGTCGCGATCCGCACCCTCGGCACCCGCATCCGCGACGTGTTCCAGGCGGTCGTGGCGGAGATGAACAACGCCGGCGTCTGATCCTTCGGGATCCCTGGCCGCCTTCGGGCGGACGGGGCGGACGGGGGCCTTCGGGCCCCCGTTCTGCGTCCACGGAACGCCCTCTCGTGCCCGGGGCCGTCCTTGGAGGATCCTCGGGTTTTCCCGTCTTTTCGGAGAATCGCAGGGATTTCTCTCCGTCAGGGCTTGACGCGTGCCGAGACCGGTCTAGGTCTTGCTGCACGGCGCCAATGACTGGAGCCGTCTGCCGCTCGGCCGCATGCCGTCGGCGGTCTCTCTCACCCAACCATGAGGATCATCCCCATGCTGCGTTCCTTCGTCCGCGAGGAGGCCGGCGCCTCCCTGCTCGAGTACGGCCTGCTCGTCGCCCTCATCGCCGTCGTCTCCATCGTCGCGATCCGCACCCTCGGCACCCGCATCCGCGACGTGTTCCAGGCGGTCGTCGCCGAGCTGAACAACGCCGGCGTCTGATCCTTCGGGATCCCTGGCCGCCTTCGGGCGGACGGGGCGGACGGGGGCCTTCGGGCCCCCGTCCTGCGTCATGATCCCTGGCTTGCGGACTCCCACCGTACTCCTCATATCGGCCATCAGCGTTCCCCTGCAGAGGCCCTGATCTGTCCATGATCCTGTCGGCGTGCCTGCGCCGCCGACGCGGCGGCCCGGTCCTCGAATACGCGCTTCTCGTCGCCCTGCCGGCCGGCGTCGCGCTCGGCGCGGTCGTCGTCCTCGGCGAGCGTACCGCGCGGCTCCCCGCCCAGACCGACGACGTCCTCTCGGGAGCCGCCCCGCCTCCCGGCGCCGCCCCCGAGGAGGTGCTCGATCTCCTGAAGTCCGATCTCGCATGGCTCCCGATGCCCGCCTTCCTGCCCCTCTCCCCGACCGTCACGACGCGGGAGGTCTCGTTCGATCTGACGAACTTCGGCGCGGGCACCTCCGGGCCGATCGGCGCGCCGACCCTCTCGGGATCCGGCCTCTCCGCCCTCTCCATCGTCTCCTCGACCTGCCCCTCCCGCCTGCGCTCGGGGGAGATCTGCGCCGTCGTCGTACGCGCTTCCGCCGACGACAACGGTGCCTTCGAGACGTTCCTCTCGGCGACGGGCGCGCCGGACGGGGTGGATCTGGGCGCGCTCTCGAGCGGACACGCCCCCTCCCTCGCCTTCGTCTCCGGCGGGGGCCGGGCCTCGACGTCGCCGGATCCGGTCTGTCGGCCTCGCGAGCCAGATCCAGAAGGGGACGGACTCCTGTGCCGGCGCGACCCTGCTCCCCGGCGCCACCTGCGCCCTCGACGTCGCGCTCGTCTTCTCCGACAACGGGACGCTGACGCGCGGCTTTGACGCCCAGGCGTCCAACGGGACAACAACCGCGCCGGCGGCGACCATCTCTGGCACGGCGGCGGGCTACGGTGGAATCGGCGCGCTGGCGCTCCAAGGCGTCCCGGGCTACGATTCCGCGATCATCGACAGCGGCAGCGGCGACAACGCCGGAAATTTCGTGACCGACTTCCATGATCTGCAGACCTTCGTGCCGACCAACACCGGATCGGGGCCTGTCCAGATCGCTTCCATCGTCAGCAACGGCGGAGGCACGATCCAGAACCAGGGCTGCCCGATCGGGGGCAGCCTGGCATCGGGCGCCTCCTGCTCTTTCGTGCGGCGCTACTACGCCGGGCGGGACTTCTCCTGCCCAGATCTGATCAGCGGGCCCGAGCAACCGGCGCAGATCCCCTTCCCCCACGACGTCACGATCACGGCGACCCCGGCTCTGTCCCCGGCCCGCATCAGCGGCACTTCCACCTTTCCCTACGGTCCCTGCTCCGTGCAGCAGACTCCCGACTGACGCGCCGCCGCCGCCCTAGGCTCCGCGGAGGCCTGCTGGGGGACGCCCATGCCGCACGTCGGCCCCGACTCCCGCGCCTGGCTGAGGGCTCTGCCAGGGACGCCCTGGACGTCCGTTCTGCTGACCCTGCGCGACCGGCGGATCGATCTCCGAGCCGACGGCGGGGTCTTGCTAGCCTCCGGACACCTCGCGCATGCCCCGGCCGAGCCCCTCGACCGGCTCGAGGCGATCCGAGACGCCCTGCTCGCGTCACGCGGCCGCGACGCCTTGGCGCGGGCGGCCGTCGCCTGGGCGCTCGCCGACCGCCCCGTCGCCGAAGCAGGAGGAGGATCTGGATCCGGGCCGACGGATACCTAGCCGCGCCGCGCGACGGACACACGCTCGCTCCGGCCGCGGGCTCGGCGACGGCCTCCTCGACGGGAGCTTCGTCCTGCTGCGCGCGGAGCGGCGCGGGCTCGAGGAAGGAGGCCTGTGCGGCGTCGCCGAGCCCGCGGCCGGAGGGGTGCCTGCGCGCTTCGCCCGGCGCGACGCCCATGCGACTAGGCTCGCCGAGGGCTACGGGCGATGGGCCGCCGACCTCTCCGTCGCCGAGGCGGACCGGCTCGCCTGACGGCGCCGCTGCCAGATCCCCAGGCCCACCACCATCCCCACCCCCAGCAGGCCCGGCAGGAGGGCCGAGGGAGCGACGAGAGAGCGACGAGGGATCGGCCGGATCCCCCACGCCCACAGGTCCGGGGAGAGGCGGCGCTGGACCCCGGCCTGCAGCCGCGGGAGGAGCCCGCCGTCGAGGGCGAAGAGGAGCGCGCCAAGGGCGTCTCCGTGCAGCAAGGCCAGCAGCAGCGAGGCGGCGAGCAGGAGCAGCCCGGGCGCGATCACCGGAAGAGCGCCGGATCCGTCCGCCCCCCGTAGAGGTCGGCGACCCACGGTCCGTAGCCGTTGAAGATGCGCGTGGGCACGCGCTCGCCCGTGCCGAGCATCCGCTCCGTCGCCTGGCTCCAGCGCGGGTGTGCCACCTCCGGATGGACGTTGGCCCAGAAGCCGTACTCCGCCGGCTGGAGCGTGCTCCAGAAGGTCGGCGGACGGACGTCTGTCAGGCGTAGGCATACCAGCGACTTGCCCGACTTGAAGCCGTACTTCCACGGCAGCAGCAGGCGCACCGGCCCACCGTTCTGCGGCGGCAGGGGCTTGCCGTGCATGCCCACCGCCAGGAAGGCCATCGGATTGCCGGCCTCGGCCAGCGTGCAGCCCTCCCGATGGGGCCACGGGTACCAGGTCTGGCGAAGACCTGGCATGACGCCCGGCAGGGCCGCGGTCTCGACCGCGACATAGCGCGCCCCCGCCTGCGGGCCGGCAGCCGCGAGGAGCGCGGAGAGGGGGAAGCCCGTCCAGGGCACCACCATCGCCCAGGCCTCGACGCAGCGCAGGCGCAAGACCCGCTCCTCCAGAGGGAAGCGGCGGAGGAGGTCGTCGGCGTCGAGCGTCAGCGGCCGATCGGCCATCCCCTCCACCGAGAGGACCCAGGGGCGCAGCGGCATCCGCTGCGCCGCCCGCCAGGTTCCCTTGTGCGAACCAAACTCGTAGAAATTGCTGCAGGTCGTCGCCTCCCCCTCTGCCGTCGCCGCCCCGTGCGGCCCGAAGTCGGGACCGGGGACGGCGGCGGGCAGGGCGGCATCGGCGGGGCGCGGAAGCGCGAGGGCCGCGACGCCGCCGAGCGCGGCCCGCCGCCCGAGCACCGCGGCCTCGGGCGTGGCGAGGCGGTCGGGCAGCGACCAGGGACGGGCGGACATGATGGACGGGAAGGGGCGCATGCGCCATCATCTCGGACGGAAAAGCCGTGCCGGCCCTCCGGACAGGCGTTTTTCGGGCCTATAACCAAAACAAAGGTTGAGCGGGCGGAGATCGGCCTGCGAGGACCATCTCCCCGCAACACGCTCGACATCTCCGCCATTCTGGCAGTATCACCGGGATCCCCAGGCCAGAGGCCGATCCCAGGCCATGGGTCCCTTTGTTTGGGTTATAGACCCG
>Ga0272446_1003529_pt1 | contig 19573 bp, 16 predicted proteins | sample YNPCB0061_FD_194587 | JGI IMG/M metagenome (GOLD analysis project Ga0272446, IMG submission 194587) | Hot spring microbial mat communities from Yellowstone National Park, WY, United States - YNP-CB-006-1 | ecosystem: Environmental > Aquatic > Thermal springs > Hot (42-90C) > Sediment | place...
AAGTCCTCCCAGGCGAACTCGCTGCGACCCTGGCGCGAGCTCAGTTCGACGCCGCGTCTGGTAAACTCGTAGCGGGTGGGCAGATAGATGGGCAGGCTTTGATCACGGCTGCGCCGCGTAATGCGGATCCAGCCGCCGATGCTGTAGACCAGCAGCGGCAGCCAGGCGGCGAGATAGAGGACGAGGGGCGGGTCGCTTATCCAGAAGGCGTAGGCCGTCAGCACGGCGGCGACGAAGGCGTAGAGGTAGAAGGCCGGCCGTCGGAAGTGGCGGGTGAGGGCGTGGCGGGTGAACTCGCGCGGGGAGATGGTGCTCTCGATAATCATAGTGCTGCCTCGTTGCGCATGGTGCCGTCCATTATACGCGGTACTGCAGGTGACCAGGCACTGAAATCGATGGCGCTGCGGCCCGCTTCGCAGCAGCGGTGGCGCGCAGCATTCCCAGGAGTTGTGGTATGCCCAGTCTGGCGATCAGCCTCGACGATGTGCGCGACGCGGCCGAGCGGCTGCGTGGCGTGGCCAACCGGACGCCGGTCCACACCAGCCGCACGCTGAACATGCTCAGCGGGCGTGAGGTATGGCTGAAGTGCGAGAACTTCCAGCGGGGCGGTTCGTTCAAGTTCCGCGGAGCCTACAACGCGATCAGCCGGTTGGGCCCGGCGCAGCGCGCGCGGGGCGTGGTGGCCTTCAGCAGCGGCAACCACGCCCAGGGGGTGGCGCTGGCGGCGCAGTTGCTCGGCGTGCCGGCGGTGATCTGTATGCCCGACGATGCCCCGCCGGTGAAACTGGCCGCCACCCGGGGCTACGGCGCCGAGGTGCAGATCTTCGAGCGCGCCACAGTGGATCGCGACAGCTTCGCCCGGGCGATTGCCGAGGAGCGGGGGATGACGGTCATTCCGCCCTTCGATCACCCCCAGATCATCGCCGGGCAGGGCACGGTGGCCCTGGAGTTGCTGGAACAGGTCGACGTGCTCGACGCCCTGGTCATCCCGGTTGGCGGCGGCGGGCTGATCGGGGGCTGTGCGGTAGCCGCAAAGGGGCTGCGCCCGGAGATCCGCATCTTCGGGGTGGAGACCGAGGGCGCCGACGATGTGCGCCAGTCGCTGGAGCGGGGCGAGCGGGTGACGATCGCGCCGCCGGCCACGGTGGCCGACGGCATCCGCACCACGGCGCCAGGACACCTCACGTTCCCGATCATCCAGCAGCTTGTCGAGCAGGTGCTGGTGGTGAGTGACGCCGCGGTGCTCGATGCGCTGCGCTTCATTCTGCTACGGCTCAAGCTGGTGGCCGAGCCGACCGGCGCGGTTGGCCTTGCCGCAGTGCTGGGCGGCCTGCTGCCGCCCGAGTGCCGCCGGGTGGGCGTGGTGCTCTGCGGCGGCAACAGCGACCCGATGCTGCTGGCGCGGCTGTGGGAGGGCTGATGCTGCTTCTCTGGCGGCGCCGGGGTTGTGGCTTGCCCGGCGCCCCCAGCACCACGGAGGCACTGAGCGCGTATCGGGGCGGGCAGGGCTGTTAGGTATCGAGTCTTCAGGGTAGCTCTGCCCATCCGCAAGCAAAACGCCGGAGCCACCAGGCTCCGGCGCTCTATTGGCATTATGGCGACCCCGGCGCGACTCGAACGCGCGACCTTTTCCTCCGCAGGGAAACGCTCTAATCCACTGAGCTACGGGGTCAAACTGTCTCGACCGCCGTGAGTATACCACGTCCACCCGGATCGCGCAACCGCGGCGCGAACGGCGCGGATGGCTTCCTCAACGACCATCATCCCGCCGGCAAGCGGACGTTGTTCACGTCCTGCCAGCACCCAGGGCTGTGCCCGCGCCTGTTGTCAGAGCAGGCTGAGTTGCTCGGGCGGGGGTGGTGGGATCGCGGCCGAGGCCCAGGGCAGCGGTGGGGCGGCGCCAAGGTGCTCAAGGCGCGCCTGCATGGCCCGGCAGAGGGCTGGCGAGCGGGCCTCGTCGGGGCAGTGCATGAAGCAGTAGACCGCGATGCCCTCGGCGAGCCAGCCAGTGATCCGCCCGGCCCACTCGTCGAGGAACGGCTCGTTGCGCTCCAGGTCGGGGTGGCCAATATAGCGGATCAGGGCGATGCCGCCGCTGTGCAGGGGGCGCAAGGGCACGTCGGGCTTGCGCTCGCGGGCGGCAGCAAGGAGCGCGTTGCCCGCGGTGTCGCCGGTGCGGATCGGGCGCACGTCCATCACCACCCGGCCAGCGCCGTGCCGCGCGAGCAGCGCCATGAGCCCGGCCTCGGCCGGGGCGCTGTACCAGCCAGGGTGACGCACCTCCACGGCGACCGGATGGCCTGCCGGCCAGGCCTCCAGCCAGCGGGCAAGATCGTCGCGCTGGTCTGGCCCGTAGCCCGGTGGGAGCTGGAGGAAGAAGGGGCCGAGGCGCGGCCCGAGGGGTGCCATGCGCGCGACGAAGGCGCGGGTGGCCTCGATCTGGCGGGCGAGAGCCCCGGCGTGGCTCAGCTCGCGCGGCAGCTTAAAGCAGAAGCGGAAGCTCTCGGGGGTCTCGGCGGCCCAGCGTGCTACCATCGCGGGCCGTGGCGTGGCATAGAAGGTGGTGTTGCCCTCGACCGTGGTCAGCCGGCGGCTATAGAGGCGCAGGAAGTCGCCGGCCCGGGCGCCCGCTGGGAACAGGTCGCCTACCCAGTCCTTGTAGGCCCACAGAGGGCAGCCGAGGTAGAACATACGCGAATCCGGTGGTCGGTGCCGAGGCTCGCAGCAGCGAGCGGCCAGTTCCCTACTGCCGCGTGACGGTGCGCTCCAGGAGCTTGACGCTGGCGTAGATCGCATCGATGTGCGGTGTGGGCAGGCCCACGAGGCGGCCGAGCTCGGTCACGGCGCCCACCATCGCGTCGATCTCGGTCGGGCGGCCAGCCTCGATATCCTGGAGCATCGAGGTCTTGTGGGCGCCGACTTCCTCGGCGCCCTTGATGCGCTGGTCGATACTGATGCCGAACTCAACGCCGAGGGCCTCGGCGATCTGCCGGGCTTCGGCCATCATCGCGGCGGCGAGGGCGCGGGTGAGCGGCTCGTTGATGATCGCGTCGAGCGTGGCGCGGGTGAGCGCGCTGATCGGGTTGAAGGCCAGGTTGCCCCAGAGCTTGACCCAGAGCTCGTTGCGGATGCGTGGGCGCACGGGAGCCTTGAGCCCGGCGCTGACCATCAGCTGGGCCAGGCGGCTGACCCGCTCGGTCCGCTCGCCGCTCGGCTCGCCGAGGGTGAAGCGGTTGCCCTCGATGTGGCGGATCAGCCCGGGGCGGGCGAGCTCAGCGGCGGGGTAGACGACGCAGCCGATGACGCGCTCGGGCTCGGTGCTGGCGGCGATCAGCCCGCCCGGGTCAACCGTCTCGAGGTGGCGGCCCTCGTGTTCGCCGCCGTGGTGGTAAAAGTACCACCAGGGGATGCCGTTCTGGGCGTAGACGACGGCGGTGTCGGGGCCATAGAGCGCGCGCATCGGCGCGGCGAGGGCAGGCAGGCTCTGGGCCTTCACCGCGGCGATTACGTAGTCGTGGATCCCGGCCGCGGCCATGTCGGCGGTGGCAAGGGCGGGCCGCGCGGTTTCACGGCGTCCGTCGGCATACTCGACGCTGATGCCGTCGCGCTGGATAGCCTCAAGGTGGGCGCCGCGAGCGATCAGGGTTACCTGTGCGCCGGCGAGGGCCAGCTTTGCCCCCAGGTAGCCGCCGATCGCGCCGGCGCCCACAATGCAGATGCGCATAGCTCTCCTACAGCTTCCGCAGGTAGATCCGTTCGAGTGTGTGGCGCGCGCCTTTTTCGAGGATCAGGTCGGCGCGCTCACGGGTTGGCTCGATGTTCTGCTTCAGATTGACATAGTTGATCTCGCGCCAGATGCGCCGGGCGGTGGCAACTGCCTCGTCGACGCTCAGTTCAGCGTAGCGCCGGAAGAACGACGAGGGGTCGCGGAAGGCCGTCTCGCGCAGGCGCAGGAAGCGCTCGACGTACCACTGCTGCAAGTGGCACTCGTCGGCATCGACATAGATCGAGAAGTCGAAGAAATCGGAGACGAACATCTGCGGCGCGCGCGAGGCGCGCCCGCCCCGCTGCAGCACATTCAGCCCCTCGACGATCAGAATATCGGGCCGGTCGATCAGTCGGGTCTCATCGGGCACAATATCGTAGGTCAGGTGCGAATAGATCGGCACCTCCAGGCGTGGCACCCCGGATTTCACATCGGCCATAAACTGGATCAGCCGGCGCCGATCGTAGCTCTCGGGGAAGCCCTTGCGGTGCATGATCCCCCGCGCGAGGAGCACCTCGTTCGGGAAGAGGAAGCCATCAGTGGTGACCAGATCGACCTTGATCCCGCCGAGGCGACGGGCGAGCAGCACCTGCAGGATGCGGGCGGTGCTGCTCTTGCCCACGGCAACGCTGCCGGCGATGCCGATCACATACGGCACGCGGCTCTTGGAGGGGCTGCCGAGGAAGACGTTGGTCACCTGGTAGAGCTGCTGCGAGGCGTCATAGTAGAGCTGCAGCAGGCGCATCAGCGGCAGGTAGATATCCGCCACTTCCTCGATCGAGACGGTATCGCTGAGGCTGACGAGCTGTTGCAGCTCCTCTTCGGCGATCGGCAGTACGTCGCCATCGCGGAGTCGGGCCCATGCGGCGCGGGAGAAGCTCAGGTAGGGGCTGAGCCGCCGTTCGTCGGCGAAGACGGTGGCCATGCGTGTTGTATCCTCATTGCTGCGAGTGCGCGAGGCACCCTGTAAGCTACATGCGCGGGGAAGCGCGCGGGCACCGTTGCCAGCTGCACCCCTGAGCCTTAAGTGGTCAAACCGAGGGTTTGTGCCATTGTGATGCGCTGGAGTTTTCCGGTGGCACCGCGCGGGAGCGCGGTGAGGATGTGGATCTGCCGGGGAACCTTGAAGTCGGCCAGGGTCTGTGCGCAATGGTCGCGCAGCTCGCGTTCGCTGGCCTCGGCCTTGAGGACCACCGCGGCGTGGACCTCTTCGCCAAGGGTGGGGTGGGGCACGGCGAAGGCCAGGGCCTCGGCCACTGCGGGGTGGCGCAGCAGCACATCGTCGATCTCCAGGGGCGAGATCTTCTCACCGCCGCGGTTGATCAACTCCTTCAGCCGCCCGGTGAGCACCAGGTAGCCATCGTCATCGAGGTAGCCCTGGTCGCCGGTGCGGAACCAGCCCGCCACGAAGGCAGCAGCGTTGGCCTCGGGGTTGTTCTCGTAGCCGTCGACGACGTTGCCGCCGCGCACCACCACCTCGCCCCTGACGCCCGGGGGCAAGAACTGGCCGGCCTCGTCCATCACAGCGACATCGACGCCGATACCGAGGCCGACGCTCCCGGCCTTGCGCCGGGCCGGCGGCAGCGGGTTGGAGGTCATCTGGTGGCTGGCCTCGGTCATTCCATAGCTCTCAAGGACCGGCGCGCCAAAGCTGGCCTCCAGGCGCTCCATGACCACCGGGGGCAGGGGTGCGCTGCTCGAGCGGATGAAGCGGAAGGGATGGGCCCGGATGATCGCGCGGTTGCGTTCGGCCCGTGCGAGGAGCAGCTGGTGCATCGTCGGCACCGCCGAGTACCAGGTGGGCTGGAACTCCGTGACCCAGTGCCAGAACTTGAGGCCGTCGAAGCCAGGCGGGCAGATCACCGTGCCGCCGGTGGCCAGGGTGCTCAGCAGCGAGGCGACGATCCCGTGGATGTGGAAGAGCGGCATCACGCAGAGCGCCCGGTCCGCCGGGCCGAGCGCGTAGGTTGCGGCGATGTTGGCCGCGGAGGTTGCCAGATTGCGGTGGCGGATAGGCACGCGTTTCGGGCGGCTGGTGGTGCCGCTGGTGTGGAGGATCATGGCCACGTCATCGGGCCGGGCGAGCCTGGGCATGGCGGGGGTGGCCGGCTGCTGCGCGCAGCTGAGTGCAACGCCGCCGTCGGGGCGTGGCGCGGCCTCGATCAGCAGCATGCCCGGCAGCATGGCTGCGCGGGCCTCGGGCAGGGCAGCGGGGGCGACGATCAACGCGCGGGCGCGGGTGTCATCAAAATAGAAGGCGAATTCCTCCTGGCGATACTTCGGGTTGAGTGGTGCGGCGGTGGCAGCGGTGGCGGCGGCGAGGAAACAGATCGCCATCTCCGGGCCATTGGCCATCGCGATGGCCACCCGGTCGCCGCGGGTAAGGCCGAGCGCCTGGAGCTGGCCTGCCAGTTCGCGCACATTGGCACGCAGCGCCGCGTAGCTGAGCGGTGGTCGTTCGGGGGCAAGGATCGCGGGGTGGTCATCGGCGCCATTGCCGAGCAGGTCGAACAGCGTCTGCAAGACGGGTTCACGCGCCATCATCGGCTCCTGGGTTGTGGCAGCGCTCACACTCCACTGCGTCCATGCCATACTCTACGATGTGGAGTTACACGGCTACCAGCCGACCGCGCAGCCGTCGCAGCGGGCCTCGCTACCGGCCACATAGGCGCCAGTTGCGAGGCGCCAGATGATCTGGCCGCGCCCGAAGGGGCCGACGGCGGCATCCACCTGCACCTGGTGACCACGGGCGGCCAGGCCCTCGACAAGATGGCGCGGCGTCTCCAGTTCCAGGTGGACGGTCCCATCGCGTTCCCAGCGCCAGCGGGGCGCGTCGAGCGCGGCCTGGGGGTGCATGCCGTAGCTCAGGCTGTTGACGATCAGCTGGGTATGGCCCTGCGGCTGCATATGGGCGCCCATCAGGCCGAAGGGGCCGATTGGCCGGCCGTCCTGGAGCAGGAAGCCGGGGATGATCGTATGGAAGGGACGCTTGCCGGGCTCCAGGCGGTTGGGGTGGCCCGGGGTCGTCACAAAGCTGTAGCCCCGGTCGTGCAGTGCGATGCCCCAGCCCGGGATGACCACCCCCGAGCCGAAGCCCATGAAGGTGGACTGGATCATGCTCACCATACGGCCCGCGCTATCGGCGGTGCAGAAGTAGACGGTGCCGCCCTGCGGCAACTCACCCGGTCCGACGTCCTGTGCGCTGGCGCTGATCAGGCTGCGCCGCGCGGCGAGGCGCTCGCGGTCGAGCAGCGCCGCCACTGGGATGCTCGCCATAGCCGGGTCGCCCACATAGGCGAACACATCGGCGAAGGCCAGCTTCATCGCCTCGATCTGCAGGTGGTAGCTATCGACTGAGTCACGGGGGTAGCGCTCAAGCGCCAGGCCATCGAGCAGCCCCAGGGCGAGCAGGGCGGCGATGCCCTGGCCATTGGGCGGGATCTCGGCCACGGTATAGCCGGCGTAGTCGGTCGTGATCGGCGTAACCCACTCGGAGCGGTGGGCGGCGAGATCATCGGCGCTGAGCAGGCCGCCCGTCTGCGCGCTGAAGGCGGCGATGGCGGCAGCGATCTCGCCCTCGTAGAAGGCGCGCACCCCCTCGCGGGCCAGCAGGCGCAGCGTGCGGGCGTGATCGGGGGCATAGAAGCGCTCGCCGGCCCGTGGGGCGCGCCCGGCGGGGGCAAAGGTCTCGAGGAAGGCGGCGAACTCGGGGCCCTCGCGGCTCAGAGCGGCGGCCACGCCCTGCTGCCAGAAGTGGCTAACGAGCGGGGCGACTGGTGCGCCGCCGGCGGCATAGGCAATCGCCGGGCCGAAGACCTGCTCCAGGGGCAGCGTGCCGAAGCGGGCGTGCATATCGCCCCAGAGCTGCACGACGCCGGGCACCGTCACCGGCAGCCAGCCATAGGCGGGCACATGGGTATGGCCGGCCCGCTGCAGCGCCTCGACGCTCAGCGCGGCGGGGGCGCGGCCCGAGCCGTTGATGCCGTGCAGCGTTGCCCCGTCCCAGATCAGAGCGAACCCATCGCCGCCGAGCCCGTTGGAGGTCGGCTCGAGCACGGTAAGGCAGGCCGCCGCGGCGATCGCGGCATCGACCGCCGTGCCCCCGGCCTGGAGCATGGCCAGACCGGCCTGCGAGGCGAGCGGGTGAGAGGTGGCGACCACGCCATTGGCCGCGATCAGGGGCACACGGCGCGCGGCGTAAGGAAAACTCAGCAGATCGTGCTGCACGCATCCTCCGCGGGCAAAACCAGCGAGACATCACATGGTATAGCTGGAATTATGCCACAGATCGGCGGCCTCCGACGCGCCCCCAGGCGCTACTTGGTAGCGGTCTGCTCTCTGAAGGTGGTAACCTCTTCATCGTTCGCTGGCAGCCTACGGCCTATACTGAGCACAGGACCACTCGCGAACCCTCTGGAGGAGGAGGTACACGATGCGTGTGCGGCAGCATTACGATGAGGAGTTGCAGGCGCTGCACCAGCAGCTCAACGAGTTCGGCGACTTCGCGCTTGCGGCGGTCAATCGTGCCCTGGAGGCGCTGCGCCGGCAGGATCTGGATCTGGCTCGCACGGTGGTTGCGGGCGACGTGCGTGCCAACAAGGCCCAGCACCGCCTCGATGCGCACGCGGTGACGCTGATCGCCACTCAGCAACCGGTTGCGCGCGACCTGCGCAAGATCATGGCCGCCATAGCAGTCGGGAGCGAACTGGAGCGGATCGCTGACTATGCCAAGGGCATTGCGCGCTTCGTCAGCGGTACGGATGGCGCCCCGCCACTCGAGCCGCCCGCGGCGCTGCTGGCGCTCGCCACGGCGGCCACCGAGGTGCTCACGCACGCCATCGCCGCGCTGCGCACCCTGGACGCAGAGGCGGCCAGGGCGATCAATGGCGAAGAAGACCAGGTCGACCGGCTGTACGAGCAGGCGCTCGCTAGCATCGCCGAGGTGCTCGCCACGCACCCGGGTGGGGCGGGGCGCGCTGCCGATCTGCTCTTCATCGCCCACGACTGCGAGCGCATCGCTGACCGCTCGACCAATATTGCCGAGCGGATCATTTACTACGTCAGTGGCGAGACGGTGGAGCTCAACCCGTAGCCGGGCCTGGTGCGATTACCGATGGCGCACTCCCTCGTGGGCGTGGCTGGGTGCGCGGGCCGGAGGCCCGCGTACCCAGGTTCACCAGCAGTAGCGTGTCACGCTGAGCCCTGCGGCTACGATCAGGGTGACAGCACGTGGCGTCCACGCGCGACAACGACTGACGTCTCGTTGTCATCCTAGTTCTCGACACGGTGGAAGGTTTCGGCCATGGGCATGCCGAAGGCTTCGCCGCGCTCGACGGCCCATGCGCGGAGCCGCTCGGCCAGTTCGCTCTGGTCCTCGCCCAGCTGGCTGACGTGGCAGCGCAGCGCGGCTAGCTTGATCTCGAAGGTCTCCGCAATGTCCACAGCGAAGTTCAGATGGGGGGCGCCCATGACGTAGAGCTCGCGCACGCGGCTGGGCGCCAGGCCTTCGGCGAGCAGATCGGGGAAGTCCCACCCGTTCTGGGCGGCAGGGTAGACCGCGGCGATGGTGGCCTCGGCTGCTGCGAGATGATCGGGGTGAAAGCGACCGATCGAGTAGTTCGGAGTCCAGACGCGGTCGGGGGACTGGCAGATGACGCGGTAGGCGCGGGTACGCCGGATCTGGCGCACGATCGCGCGGCGCAGCTCCAGGCTAGGCAGGAGCTGGCCGTCGGGGAAGTCGAGGAAGACCACCTCTTTGATGCCGAGCACCTCGGCGGCGGCACGCTGTTCGTCCTTGCGCGTGCGCGAGATCTGGCGGCGCTCCTCGGGGCCCACGGCGGTGGCGTCATCGGGGCCGCCGGAGCCGCCATCGGTGCAGATCACCAGGGTCACCTCCCAGCCTTCGCGGGCCCATGCTGCGATGGTCGCGCCGCAGCCGAACTCGGCATCATCCGGGTGAGCCACCACCACCAGCACCGTCTGCGGTCGCTCCTCACCTGTACTGGTCATCCGCTCCCTCCTGCATGCCCCAGTTGCTTGCTTCTCTGGTCTTCAGTCTAGCACAGATTGGCAGCGCTGCCCCGCGGTTGTGGTGCATCGCTGAGGCAAAGACCGTCTCCGGCGGTGGGGTATGGGGCGGAGCCGCCCATACGCATCAAGATACGCCCCTGGCAGGGCGATGGCTGCCACGCGACAGGCGAAAATGTCGTTGTGTTGGCAGTTTCTGCCAGCGAAGCTGGCAGAAACTGCCAACACAACAAAGCTTTCATCCTTCCGTGTGGGTGAGCGGCACGGCCGCAGCCCGTAACTTGATGCGTATGGGCGGAGCCGCCCGGTTATGGTGTTCGGTGGTTGTGGCGGCGTGGCCATCACAACCACCGAACTAGCTGAACGGGGATCAAGCCTGATGCAGCTGATTGTCTGCTTTCTGGTCGTGCTGCTGCTGGCGGCGTGCAGCAGCGCAGCGTCGCAGCCCACCGTCACGGCAGCCGACTATCCGCCCCTGCCCGCGGACCTGGTCCGCGCGCGGGTGGTGCGCGTGGTGGATGGCGATACGGTCGATGTGCGGCTCGATGGGCGCGTGGAGCGGGTGCGCCTGATTGGCATCAACACGCCTGAGTCGGTCGATCCGCGCCGCCCGGCAGAGTGCTTTGGCGGCGAGGCGGCCGCCAATGCCCATGCCATGCTCGATGGCCAGGTGGCGCTCCTCGAGGCCGATCCCTCCCAGGCCGACCGCGACCCCAACGGGCGTCTGTTGCGCTACCTCTGGCTGGCGGATGGCCGGCTGGTCAACCTCGAGCAGATCGCCCAGGGCTATGCCTTCGAGTATACCTACGCAGCGCCCTACCGTTACCAGGACCAGTTCCGGGCCGCCGAGCGCGCGGCGCGCGCGGCCGAGGTCGGGCTCTGGTCGCCCGCGACCTGTGCGGGGCGGCGCGGGGTGGCTGAAGCGTCGTCTCCCACGGGCCAGAACGGCGAGACAGCACGCTGTGCGACGCCCGCTGCCGGCCAGGTGCCGCCCGAGCAGCCGGTGCGCATTGTGGCGCTCGACAAAACCGCTGAGCTGGTGCGGCTGCAGAATGTCAGTGACGCGCCGGTGAACCTCGACGGCTGGACGCTCTGCAGCATGAGGGGAGGCGAGCTGCAGGCCGGTGTCGGCGGCACGCTTGCGCCCGGCGAGACGCGTGACTTCACCAACCCGGGCGAGACGCTCTGGAGCAACAGCAAGCGCGACGACGCGGCGCTCTACGACCCAGCCGGGCGCCTGGTGAGCTACTGGGTGGATCGTTCATCGGCTGGCCAGTGAGCTCGCTGCTGGCTCCGTTCGTAGGCCGCCGGCGTGTCGATATCCTCCACCACCGCCGGGTCGTCCACGTCGAGCCAGCGCACCGTGGCCGCGTACCGCGCCAGGATCACACGTGCCCCGACATCACCCTTTAGGGTCTCGAGCTCGGCGAAGAGTCGCGCCGCCAGCAGCACCGGGTTGCCGCGTTGGCCCTGGTAGCGTGGGATCACTGCCGGTACTCCCGGTGCGGCCAGAAAGGCGCTGATCAGCTGGTTGATCAGCCCCGGCGTGATGTGGGGCTGGTCCACCAGCAGGATCACGGCGCCGGCGGTCGAGGCCGGCAGTGCGCCCAGGCCACAGCGGAGCGACGCAGCCAGGCCCTGTGCGTAGTCCGGGCACACGACGATGGTGCTCGGCCCGCTCAGGCCAGCGAGGGCCTGGCTCACCGCCGGTGCCGCGGCACCGACGACCACCACCAGGCTTGTCAGCCGGCTGGCGAGCGCCGTCTCGGCCACGTGGCGCACCAGCGGCCGCCCCTGCCAGGGCAGCAGTTGCTTTGGGCGACGCATCCGTGACGAGCGGCCCGCGGCCAGCAGGATGCCGTGGATGGTCATAGCCCTACTCGGACGTCACCACCTCGCGGAGGCGCCGGGCGAGGATCTGGTCGTCCTCGGCCAGCACGGTGCGCAGGTCAACGATCAGCCGCCCCTCGGCGATGCGGGCCACCACGGCGGGGGTGCCCAGCCGCAGCCGGGCGGCGCAACGATCAGCGCCGTCAGCTCCGGGCGCCACTGCGACGCCGGCGCTCGGCAGGGTTTCCCCGGGGAGCGAGCCGCCGCCCACGGCGCTACGGCACGCGATCACCTCGGCGTGCAGCGCAGCAGCCTGCAGCGTGGCCGCGAGCGCCGCCGCGCGCGTCTGCAGATCGCTGAGTGGCGCGGTGATCATGCGCCACACGGGGATCTCGCTGGTGGCCTGGCCGCGCAGGTAACTCTGAAGGGTGGCCTCCAGGCCCGCAATCGTTGTCTTGTCGACGCGCAGTGCGCGGGCCAGCGGGTGGCGGCGCATGCGCTCAACCAGCGCGCGCCGGCCCACGATCAGCCCGGCCTGAGGGCCACCCAGCAGCTTGTCCCCGCTGAAGGTCACCAGGTCGGCGCCGGCGGCCACACGCTCCTGCACCGTCGGCTCGGGGGCGAGCCCGTAGGGCGCGGTGGGCAACAGCGTGCCGCTGCCCAGGTCATCGAGCAGTGGCACGGCGTGGCTGCGGCCAACCGCGGCCAGCTCGGCGAGCTCCGGCTCGTGGACGAAGCCGATCAGGCGGAAATTGCTGCTGTGGACCAGCAGGAGCAGGGCGGTGCGCTCCGTGATCGCCGCCGCGTAGTCCTGGGCGTAGGTGCGGTTGGTCGTGCCCACCTCCACGAGGAGGGCGCCGCTCTGGCGCAGCACATCGGGGATCCGAAAGCCACCGCCGATCTCCACCGCCTGGCCACGCGAGACGATCACCTCACGGCCTGCGGCGAGGGCGATCAGCGCCAGGTAGACGGCCGCCGCGTTATTGTTGACCGCCAGGGCCGCCTCGGCGCCGCTGAGCCGGGTCAGCAGGCCCTCCAGGTGAACAGTGCGGCTGCCGCGCTCACCCCGTTCCAGGTCATACTCCAGGTTTGCGTAGCCCGATCCCACGGCCTGCATAGCTGCCAGAGCGGCGGCGCTCAGCGGGGCGCGGCCAAGGTTGGTCTGGATGATCACCCCGGTGGCATTGATCAGCGGGCGCAGGCTCGGGGTCAGCAAGCGGGCCAGGTGGGTGCTGACCTGCTGCACCAGGCGGTCCAGGGTCGCGACATCGGCATCAGCGCCGGCCTGCAGGGCGCGCCGGGCGTGTTCGAGCTCGGCACGGGCGGCATCGCGCAGCACCGCCTGGGGGACGGTGTCGCCGAGGGCGGCGCGGGCGGCGAGCATGAGCCGGTCGACGCTGGGCAGGGCGCGCATGCGAGTCATGGGCTGGTCATCCAGTAGCGGGGTGCTCCGTTCGCGTCCCTATGCCCTGGGAGCGCGGGCCTCGGACCCGGCATGCGGGCGGGACGCCCGCGCTCCCGGCGCGGAGGTTGTCCCAAGGCTTTTTCGCGCCAACAACACGCTCCAGTCGAGCGCGAGCGAGGCCAGGGTTGCCTCAGGCGCGCAGCACCTCGGCCTCGGCGCGGGCGAGCGCCTGCTCGCTCTTGGCGGTTGGTGACGGCGTGGCGCCACGGCCGGGCCGCGTCAGGTCGAAGGCTGCGCGGAGCACACGCTCGTACGCAGGCGGTAGTTGTCGTTTGCGCCGCCCCATCACCGTGCGCGCCACATTGATCATACTCTCGATGCGATACTCACGGAAGACCTCGCCGCCCCAGGTGAAGTGGGGCACATTCTTTGGCACGCTGTGCATACCAAAGACGTTACTGCCAGTACCGATGACCGTGCCGCCCGTGAGGTGCAAGCCGATACCGAGCTTCGCGTGGTCGGCCAGGAAGCAGCCGAGCTTGATCAGCCCGCTGTCGAGTTGTCCAAGACCCTCCAGGTTGACCCGAATAGGGCCATAGTTGTTCTTCAGGTCGCTGTTGGTGGTCATCGCGCCGATATTGACCCACTCGCCGAGCCAGGAGTGGCCGAGGAAGCCATCGTGGTGCTTATTGCTGTAGCCCTGGATGATACTTGCCTCGACCTCGCCGCCGACGCGGCAGACCGGGCCGATGCTCGTCTCGCCGCGGATACGGGCACTGGCGATCAGGCTGCCCGCGCCGATGTAGCACGGCCCCTGAATGAAGCTGAAGGGCTCGATATGCGCCCCGTGGTCGACAAACACCGGCCCATCGCGGGCGTCGAGCACCAGGGGGCCATCGAGGCGCGCATCAGCGGCGACATAGACGTGCTCACCGCGCACCACCACCTGGGGATGGTCGGCCGTGTAGAGCGGGAGGCGCGCCTGGAGCAGGGGCAGATCGCGCACCAGTTGTGCACCGCAGTGGGCGATCAGATCCCATGGATAGCGCACCAGTAGTGGGGGCTCATTGGGGCCGATCTCCCTGGCGTGAGCGAAGCGCAGCAGTTCGTCGCGAGCATCGGCGGTGGCCTGGGCGCGCAGGAAGTAGAGCACTGCCGAGGCCAGGGCGGGAGAGATGCGGGCGCCGAGCAGGGTATCGCCGGCGAGGTAGACGGTGTTGAGCGGCTCGGCGAGCAGGGCCGGGAGCCAGCCGAGATCGAGCGCGCGCCCATTGACGAGCACGATCGGCACGCCCACCCGCAGGAAGGCCGCCATACCCTCCTGCGGTCCGAAGTAGCTCATCAGATGGGGGCGGGCCAGACCCAGGGCTATACCGTCAGCGGGGCCGGATGCGCCTGCCGTGGCGCCGGCCCGCTCGCGCGTGGTGAAGGCGCCGCAGCGCAGTTCGAAAGCGGGGCGGGCCTGGGTCAGGGCGGCGAAGTTGTACCAGAGCTCATCCTCAAAGACGATGATGTTCATGATGGGGTGGTTGGCCGGGGGAGGCTGATCCCTCGGTGGAGCTCGGATGGCCTGTTATGTTCGACGGATAAGTTCCATGAGCGCATTGCCGAGTTTCTGGCTGTCGTGGCGCAGCACACGCACGGCGCGGCTTTCGGTGGGGTTGCTCAGCGATGCCGTGTACTGGATCACCGACGAGGCCAGGTCGGCCTCGATCACCACACTACCCTCGATCATCACCTGCTGTTGCGCGATCCGTCCGCCCGGCAACACCGTGGTCTCCTCATACTCCTCGGGGTCGAGGTAGACCGGCGACTGGTTGGCGGCGGCATAGAGCTGGTAGACCTCCGGGTCAATGCGCTGCGCATTGACCAGCACGTAGTCGGGGGTGAAGCCGCCAAAACGCTTGATCGCGGCAATATGGTCGGCGACGCCGAAGCCAGTGGTGCGGCCGGGCTCAGTCATCAGGTTGCAGATATAGATCTTGCGTGCCGGGCTCCTGGCGATCGCCTCGCGCAGTTCGTCGATCAGCAGATTGGGTAGGATGCTCTCGAAGAGACTGCCGGGGCCAAGCACGATCGCATCGGCATCGCGGATCGCCTCGGCGGCGAGGCGCGTGAGCCGGGGCGAACCATCGCCGTCGTGCTCAAGGAAGAGCCGCTCGACGTGGCGCTCGGCGATGGTCGGGTCGAAGTTCAGGCGGCGCACGTCCAGCCGGGTGCCGTCGTCGAGCTCGGCGATCACCTTGATCGGCTCGGGGGTCGGCACCACGTAGTATACATTCTGCATATTAAACAGACCGGCAGCACGGTAGTAATACTCCACCGGATCCTGTACCGGGACGACGCCGGTCAGCCGGTGTACCTCCGGGCCAAGAGCGCTCAGGACGAGCAGCCCGGGCCCGCCCGAGAGGACGGTGATGTTCGGGGGGGCATCGCGCCGATAGCCGAGCACCAGGTCGTCCTCACTCTCGGCATCGCCGCTGCCGAGCGGGATGACCGCGACCCCGCTGAGGCGCCAGATGCCAAAGCCGAGGATCGCGGTGCCGAGCAGCATCAGCAGTAGCCCGCGCAGCGGGCGTGGCAAAAACTGCAGCGTCAGGATGGAGACGAAAGCGGGGAGGCCCTCGACGGTCTGGTAGATGTGGATAAACAGATAGGCCACACCGAGGGAGAGCAACACCACGCCGAGAAAGGTCAGCACCAGCGGCCAGGTCAGGTGACTGAGCGACGAAAGGCGACGGGTGATAGCGTGCATAGGTTTAGGGGTCATATGTGGTGATGGCCGGGGGCCAGCCGCCGGCGCGGGCCGCGGTGGCCCACTCAGGTCTTGAGCAACTGGCTGCGCAGGCTATCGATCAGCCCGCGCAGATTGCCGCCGTTGCGGGCGACCATCTCGGCACAGATCAAGCCGGCCAGGACGGCATCGGGATATCTGGCGTAGCGCCCGACGATAAACTGGCCCTCGGCGGTGGTGCCGAGGATGGGCAGCGCGCGCTCGTTGGTAAGCAGGGCTGCGAGCTCGATGCCCGGGTCGGCGGTGACCTCAATCTTGAGGCCCGTCGCATCTTCCCAGGCGACGAGATGGGCCTGGCCGGCGAGCGGTGTTCCGGCGGCTGGCGCCGGGATCAGCACCGTGCCGCGCTGGCGCTGCTGGCGGGCCAGATAAGCAGCGAGCAGCAGGCCAGTCTCGGCCGGGTCGAGCTGTTCGCCATTCTTGTCGATGAGGGCCAGGGCGGTGCCATCGGCCGAGATGGCCAGCCCGAGGTGCGAGTCGCTCTCACGCACCAGTTTCTTGAGCCGGTTGAGGCCGGCCGCGACCGGGGCAGGCGCCCCACGGGCGAAGAGCGGGTCAGGCTCGCGGTTGATCTCGATAGCGCGGGTCTGCCCGCCCTCACCGAGCAGCGTTGGCACGATCCCGGCGCCGGTCCCATTCATCGCATCGACAAAGATCGTCATCGAGGTGCGGCGAATGAGCTCGAGGTCCAGCGTTGCGCGCAGCGCCTCCAGGTAGGGGCCACGCATATCAACCGTCTGATCGGCGGCCGGCTCGCCGCTGGGCGGGAAGGGCCCGGGCGTGGCAGGGTCGCTGAGCGGCTCGAGGCTCAGGCCGCTGGCATCGGCGGTCACCAGGACCAGGCCGTTGTAGTAGTAGGGTCGATTGCGGGCCGAGACATAGAGCGCGCAATCGGCGACCCGCTGGTCGAGCGCGTGGTGCACGGCTGGCAGCGGCGTCGGGGCGGCGGCGATGGGCGCGCGCACACCGTGGGCCTGCAGGATGGCGGCCAGATCGCGCGCAAACAGGCTCCCCATGAAGCGGGTATCATAGGCGACGATACAACTCATCCCGCGGCGGGCGAGGCCCAGCGCAAGCGCGCCACCGCGCCGGCGCACCTGATCGAGCGTGAAGTCGGCGGCGATAACGGCTTCCCAGGCGTAGGCATAGGGGCGATAGCTCATACGCGCCTTCGGAACTCCTCCACGGCGCCCATCATCAACGCACGGATGGCATGGGCGCGCTCCAGTGTCTGAGCTTCGAAGCGATTGGTGAGCGCCGGCTCGGTATTGGAGGCGCGGAGCAGCCCCCAGCCATCGCCGAAATCGACGCGGACGCCGTCCACATCGATCACCGGGTACGTGGCGCTGAAATACTCGCGCACATACTCGATGGCCTGAAACTTGAGCTCCTCCGGAAAGGGGACGCGTCCCTCGTCAAGCGAGGGTGGGATCGGGTAGGGCGCCAGCACCTCGTGCAGGGTCGCACCCAGCTGGCTGAGCGCGTAGAGCAGATAGGCCCCGGCGAAGGCGCCATCGTCGAAGTAATGACCCGGGACAGGGAAGATCGTATGGCCGCTGAGCTCACCGCCCAGCACGGCATCGGTCTCACGCATCTTGGCCGAGAGGTTGGTGTAGCCCGTCTTCCACATGATCGGTGTGCCGCCCAGCGCGCTGATCGCCTGTGGCAACACGGCGCTGCACTTCACATCGAAGACCACTGGACCGCGGCGCTGGCCGAGCAGATAGGTAGCCAGCGCGATCAGGTAGCGGTCGGCGAAGACGATGCTGCCATCGTGATCCACGACGCCGAGCCGGTCGCCGTCGCCATCGAGGCCGATGCCGAGGTCGGCATCGTGGGCGCGCACCGCCGCGATCAACTGCTGGAGATTCTCGGCCTTGAGCGGGTCGGGATGGTGGTTGGGGAAGGTGCCATCGGGCTCAATAAAGAGCGGAACGACATCAAGGCCAAGGGCCTGGTAGGCGCACAGGCTGATCGGCCCGGCCACCCCATTACCGGCATCGAGCACCACGCGGGGCCGTCGTCCCTGAAAAGGCAGGCGCCGGGTGAAGCTGGCCACATAGGCGTCACTCACATCAGCCTGACTGAGGCTGCCGGCACCACTGGCGAACGCGCCGCTGCGCGCGATGCGGCCCAGGGCCTGGATCTCGGCGCTCTCCAGGGGCTCGCTGCCAAAGGTCGGGTGGGCGCGACGGAGCTTCAGCCCGTTGAACTCGGGAGGGTTGTGGCTGGCGGAGACGATCGCGCCGCCGTCGGCGGCCAGTTGCTCGACAGCGAAGTACATCAGCGGGGTGGGCGCCAGCCCGATGTCGATGACATCGCAGCCTGTCGCGCGCAGGCCGGCAATCAGCGCGGCCTGGAACTCCGCCGAGCTGAGGCGCGCATCGCGGCCTACCACCAGGCGTCGCAGGCCCTGGCCGCCGAAGAACGTGCCGACCGCCCGGCCAAGCTGGGTGTAGACGGAAGCATCGAGGTCGACGCCGACAACGCCGCGGATGTCGTAGGCACGGAAGATCGTCGGGTTGATGGGTGCACCCATGGCGCTCTCCTCGGGGCAGGTTGTTAGTGGCGATCGTAGCGGAAAGCGCGAGATCCGTCAAGGTTCTTTACAAGCAGATTGTTATCCGTTATAATCCTTAAGCCAACGGTTTTCATTTCCGCAGGCGACGTAGTCTGCAACCGGCGGCCCGACTGAGAGCGACGCTCTCGGTTCTTCTTTTTCACTCGCCCGGAGCAGGGCCAGCGTCCCCCGCGGCCCTTCCACGCTGTAGCTCCTACGGCGAACGGAACAGCACGAAGGCAGCCATACAATGACAGACAAGACGACGTACCTCACGCGTGAGGGCCGTGCCAAGCTGGAGGCTGAGCTTGAGCATCTCCAGACGGTGGAGCGCAAGCATGTGGCCGAGCGCATCGCAGCGGCCAAAGAGCTTGGCGACATCTCGGAGAGCGGCGAGTACGAGGATGCCAAGAAGTCTCAGGCCATCCTCGAAGGGCGCATCCGTGAACTGAAGAGCCTGCTCTCGCGGGCCGAGACGATCGACGATGAGCAGATCAGCAATGGCGAAGTTCGCGTCGGCTCCTCAGTGACGGTACGCTTTGAGGAAGATGGTGAGGAGGAGACCTGGATGATCGTCGGCAGTGCCGAGGCCAATCCGCGCCAGGGGCGCATCTCCAACGAGTCGCCGATTGGCGCCGCCATCCTCGGCAAGCGCCCGCGCCAGAAGGTGACCGTGCAAACCCCCTCCGGTGTCACCAGACTGACGATCGTCAAAGTGCGTTAGCGGGTCATTTGTTGGGCCCGACGCCGTTGCTGCCCCTGCCCTCACCCCTGCCTCCGTTGGAATCTCCCATTCGCGCCCGTCGGGGCGGCCCCTCGTGGCTGCCCCGACGCCCCGGGCCACGGCACTGCCCCGTGATGCCCCGGGGCCGCCCCGCCGCCTCGGGGCCGCCCCGCGGGGGTCAGCGGCATGCCCTTGCCCGGCAGCGGCCGTGCCGCTGGCCCGGCCCGCCCCCGACCGCGGCGCGGGCATGACCCCGCGGCCGTCCCGCCAGGAACGCCACCTGCCGGCGGGGTCCGGGGCGGAGCCCCTGCCCGGGGGTGCCGGGGGCCGGCGGCGGCCCCGGCGCCCCCGGGGCGCTGTCCCGACCCCATCACAGCCAGCGGGGCGCGCCGCCCCCGCGCCCCCGGGCCGGGGGCCTGCCCGGCCCCCGGCACCCCCGGCCAAAGGGGCGGAGCCCTCAGGGGGTT
>Ga0272446_1003530_pt1 | contig 19571 bp, 14 predicted proteins | sample YNPCB0061_FD_194587 | JGI IMG/M metagenome (GOLD analysis project Ga0272446, IMG submission 194587) | Hot spring microbial mat communities from Yellowstone National Park, WY, United States - YNP-CB-006-1 | ecosystem: Environmental > Aquatic > Thermal springs > Hot (42-90C) > Sediment | place...
GTGATTCTCTGCTTCTGGGTAGTGATTATTGGCCTAATTCTGAAAAAAGTGTTTTCTGCAGTTCAAGGCTGATCCGCTGGCGGCTTTCTGAAGTCAGGTTGGGGATGGCTATGGTTCTTTCCCGGATTACTGCACCCTTGAGGGTATCCCTGAGCTCAGCCCGTATGCCATCGCTCTGGCGGATTATGATGAGCCTGAAGCGGCGTTCTTTGGATGTAAGGATTTGCAGGCCTGAATGGCTTACAATCGCGGTTATCGCCCTTTTGTACGCCGCTTGTTCCGAAGCAGTCACAAAATTTCCTTGAATTTCCAGATTGATGGGAAGCTTAAACCCCCGCTGCAGCAAGGCTCCCCTGTTGAGGGCATATAAGGCCTCTATGCTCGCCTGGGATTCATCAATCTTACCCTGGTTCTGATAGATTTTTGCAAGTTCTGCATAGGCGTCGGCAATCATATCCCGTTCCCATACCGGATCGAATTGATTAATAGCTTGCAGAATGAGCTCTGCCTTTTGTTCAAGTTTTCCCATTTCATAAAGGTAGGTAGGCCGGGAAGCTTCGATAAGGCTAGTTTCATACTTCATGGCTTCTTCAAGGTATGGTTTTGCCCTCCAGGGATACCGTTGCAACGCAAGATAGTAATGGATCAGGGCATCAAGCTTTTGGTTTTCCACCCCATAGGCATCGGCGGCTTCGAGGGTGTAGTAGGTAAGTAGCTGTTCCTGCCAGATTTGTTGGAACCTGTATTGCATCCAGCCTATGAGGCTGTTTATTTCCTGCCAGAGGTTTGCCTTATACCGAAGGTGTTCTTCGTTAGCAAGGCCCCGATAGGTGTCGTATAAAATTTGATGCAAATCCTTTTTATACCGGTCGATATCGGTGCCATAGTTGATCATCCAGGAAAGGTCACTTTGTTGCAGGGTGTTTTCTGCGTAGGTTTTTGCATCCGTTAGATTCCCGGCCTGCTGGTACAGCTGGGCCATGTTAATTTTAGATAGAGGTGATGTATCGAGCTCATAGGCGGCCAAGTATTCCCCGTGGGCTTTGGTGAAGTCCAGTCTTCGCTGGTACAATTCTCCCCGGGCCAGGTGCCCTGAGGCCCGTTCTGTGTACTGCAGGGAAAGGTGAGTACTGTTAAAGGCGTCGGCGTAACGATAAAAACGGGATTCCAAAATGGAGAGATTATAATAGGCTACTGCAAGAAAGAGCTTGAAACCGTTTTTTTCCGCATGTTTTATAGCCTTCATATAGGATGCCTTTGCATCCTCATATCGATATTGGTCAGAGTAAATCGTTGCCAGGGTCATCTCAAGGCCCTGATCGGGACCTAGCCGGTCGAGAGCCTCCGTGAGCAGTTGTTCACCCTCTGAAAGCCGGTGGGTTTTAAAGTACATCCAGCTCAGGTCCCCAATGGCATCCTTGTTGTTGGGATCCCGAGCGAGGATCCGTTGTAGATATTGAATAGACTCATCATTTTTATTGAGCCGTCCTGCTACGGAAGATAATTCGTACCATAGTTCGGCATTATCTGGGTCAAGGGTTTCTGCACGGCGGTATTCATTCCATGCAAGGGTGTACAGGCCCCGGTTAAGGTAAATCGAACCCAATTCAGCGGGAAAATGACTGTCCGCAGGGAAAAGCTTTTCGCCCTTTTGAAGGATTTCGATGGCCTTTTCCCACCGTTCTGCCTGTCGTAATTCTTGGGCCTGCGTAAGGATTTCCTGAGCCGTATTGTTTTGAATTAGTTCTGATGTGCTCTGGGCAATAAGACTTGAACGTCCCTGAAAGATGGATGCGGTTAAAAGGATGAGTAAAAACACCTTGTGGCGGGATTGTTTCGGGGGAATTGCCATAGTGACAAAGGGGAAGACCTGGGCAAAGATTCGCCGTGCAAGGGGGATCTGTTTTTTGTAAGAACCAATAAATTGAGTATAAGCTTCCTGAAGGGATGATTCTGTGATGCTATGGTTCGGTGAAGAGAACAGCGCTTCCTGGTACAAGCGGAACAGCGGGGTGATGGCGATTCCCTGGCTTTGTTCTATGTTTTGAACCTGGTCCTGAAGCGATTGTATTCGAGCCTGTTTCGGCCGATAGATGCCCGCAAGGCGCAGGATCCGCAGACTGTGGGTAAAGCCCAGTTTAGCAGATTGGCGGCTCATTCTTCTTACTACCCGATGGAACCAATACAGGAAGAAATAGCCATACCTAAGGAATATCATGGCGATGAGGTAGAGGAAAACCACTACACCGGGCCACCGCTGTTTTAGCCAGCGGCCTGTGCTCCGAATCATTTCAGTGATGCCCTTGGGGGCTGGGGTGGCAGTTTCTCTGCTCATCAAAGCAAGTTTGTCCCTATTCTGTAATATTTCGCCGAGAAGCCGTTCAAAGGTTTGCTGTTGGGCTCCCTGGGAAAAACGGAAGGTTTCTCCCTCGGCAAGGAAGCTTGTGGTGGGGTCGTACTCAATCCAGCCATAGCCGGGAAAGAATACTTCTACCCAGGCATGGGCCATGTTAGAAAGAATGGGGTAGTAGTTGAAAGCCCCTGAATCAGGGTCGATGAAAAAACCTACCGCTACCCGGGCCGGAATGCCCTGGGAACGGAGCAGCAGGGCCATAGAAAAGGCAAAGTAGGAACAGTAGCCCCGTTTTGTATCAAAGAGGAACCGGCCCAGCTGGTCTCCATCGGATGCAATGCCTGGCTTAAGGCTGTAGCGGTAGTCCCCGTTCTTTAAGTACTCGTAAATGGCTTGCACCTTTTCCCAGTACAATTGGAGTCCTTCGGTAATTCGGTCCCCCAGATCTTTGATCCGCTGGTCCTTTCCGTAATTGGTGTACCATTGATATTCCTGTTCGGTGAGCCCTGCATTGGTCTTGGCATAATCCTTGTCGGATACCGCATCGAGCAGTTCAAAGGGCATGGCTTCGCTCGTTTCGCTAAGAACCCGATATGCCGATGAGAAGGATGTGGTGTCCCAGGTTTTAAGGGGGCTGATGAGCCGGGGCGTATTCATGGCGATAAAGGCCGAAGGGTCAAAGTTGATGAGGAAATATTCCTGTTCTGTACTTCGCCGGTCCCGCCACTGGGGGATGGGTAATGCAAGCTCCGCAGGGGGGAGTTCCTGGGGGTGTTCTGCCTCATCCTTTAGAGGTTCCCGGTAGAAGCCCTTTTTCGTGTCATATCCTGAAAGGATGTACCGGCGAATAAAGATATGGGAGTCCTCCGGATCCTTATGGACAATAAGGACCAGGTCTTCCTTTAAGGAAATTTCACTTTCCAAACGAAGAAATTGGGAAAAGTCAAAACGAAAAAGATCCGGTTTGATGAGACCGCCGCCCTGTTCTGTGGCCTGTTCTTCTGCGGGCTTTCGCATAAGGAGAACCGTAAGGGTGCTGAATATGAGCAATAACAGCAGAACAGAAAGGAAGCTTCTTTGAGAGAGCGAGTTTCGTAATGGAAAAGCCAACAGAAGGGAAACAAACTGGAGGAGTAGAATCAATGCAAACAGGGAGAGCATTTCTGTAGGCCAGGTATAAAATGAAAATTGGCGGCTTTTAATAACCAGAAAAAGGCATAGTAAAAATAGACCGTTTAAAATCCTGTTCCAATGCAGTGCTCGGAATGACTTTCCTGCCATGACCGTGCTTAGGGTCATCCAATAAAAGGGAAACAGGGCGACGAGGAAATTTCGGTTAAAGAAAAGCAGTTGTCGGTCAAAGCGTACACTTTTGGGGGGTATGATGAAACTAATAGCAAGCACGAAGCCCTTTATTAACCAGGGAAATAGGAACAGAAAAAGCATTTTCCAACGCATACATGGGTGCTGTATCCGCACAGAAAGGAGCCCTAAGGTAAAGCCAACCCCTAATGCACTGATGTAATACACCGGAGATGCAATGGGGATTGCCAGTCGTTGCAGGTGCATGAGGATGAGCCCAATAGAGCATGCGTACATTATGGTGCTTGCAAGGGGCGGATATTTATATTCCATGGACTTGTCCGTAATAGCGGGTAAAGGCTTCATAATAGTTCTGGTACTTGCTCGTTTTTAGAACTGTGCTAGGGTTAATGCTGTGTAGCTTTTTATGGGCGAAGTGTCCTGCCAGGAGCATGCTTAACGCAGAGCTAGAAGCGGGCAGGGTCCGAGGTATGGCTACAATGAGCAGACTTGATGAGGCGGGTAAATCCGGAAAGGCTTTATTTGCATGAAGGTCAATCGCTGAAGGATAGGCTAATATTCGGGAGACCGTGGCTTCATCGGTTTCATGAAGATCGCTCCCGGGGAAACAAAGGGTGATGGCATAATGGTGCCGGGAAAGATCCAGGGCTATAGCAAGGGCTTCTTCACAGAGTCTGTCTACTAAAAGGCGGCCTTCTTCCTGCGAATACAGGGAATAATCGACCGATGTATCCAGCACCAGGACATATTCTGCGATTGGGGGCGGTTCCTGTTCACCCTGCCTGATAAAAAGGTCCCCCGAATGGCCAAAGAGTTTCCAATTAATTCGACGGGGGTCATCTCCGGGAATGTAGGGCCGATGTTCTGTCAACTCTTCTGTTCTCTGATAGGTCTGCTCCTCCCGGCGGGTAGAGCCTCCGGAATGAAAGGTGAGGGGTATGCCGTCTTGAGCAGGCTTTGGTCTCAGGATAAGCTCTTCGGCCCTATGGTGCCGAAGCGGAATAGAAAAACGGTAAAAGCCAAAAACATCATAGAGGGCGACCTGTGAAAATTCAGTGAAATATACACCCCGAGACGCAGGATCTGTTCCTATTGTAAGGTGGGGGAAACTTGTTTTTACTCTAGCAGGAGAAAGGGGTATTGCTGCACTCAGTATCTTGTCATCCGCAGTACGAAGCTTGAGCTCGTAACGGCTTACAATGCCAGGGATGCTAAAGCGAAACACTGAAGATGAACCTAAGGGGGAAAGCTGAAACTGTATCGGAGTGCCTGCTGGGGCATCCTGGGGGCTTATGGTACACCTGAGTGTCTTTGCTTCCTTACTATAAATCTGGCTCAGGAGCCAAAGGCTCAGCAGGTACCAAAATAAAATACTCAACGAGAGTGCCCCTGTTAGGGTAAGAATAATTTCTTTAGTATATAACCCCGTTCCGAGGGAAAGCAGGGCTATTGTCCAGGATGCTATTGGTATAGATAAGCCCTTACTGAAAGTCATGCTTGTTACAGATTTCAAGGGCAAGCCTCCGAATAAGGGGCGAAGCATCGGTGCGGGGATCGGCCATTTTGAGCCGATGAGTAAGGACCAGGGGTCCCAAGGTGATGATATCCTCATCCACCACAAAATCTCTGCCTTGTACAAAAGCATAGGCTCGGACTGCTTTCAGAAGGTGCAGGGCTGAACGGGGACTTGCTCCAAGGCGGATATCGGTGTGGTTTCTCGTCGCCCTAGCCAAGTCTACAATAGCTTCCTTAAGACCCGGGTGGCAGAACACCTGTTCAACCATGGCACGGGCTTGGATCAGTTCATCAACCGAAATAACCGGTTCGAGTTGGGCCAAGGTTAACTCGGATGGGTTGGTTTCCAGGATTTCGAGCTCCGCCTCTTTATGGGGATAGCCCAAGGAAAGCCGCATCATGAACCGGTCTAGCTGCGCCGCTGGGAGCGGAAAGGTTCCCTCACTTTCTACCGGGTTCTGGGTGGCAATAACTATAAAGGGGGTGGGGACAGGCCGGGTTACGGAACCTACCGTTACCTGCTGTTCTGCCATGACCTCCAGGAGGGCCGATTGTACCTTAGGAGTAGTGCGATTAATTTCATCGGCCAGGATGAGGTTAGCAAAAATTGGTCCTGGTACGAAACGGAAGCTGTGCAGGTCCGGGTCAAAAATATCGACACCGGTAATATCGTAGGGTAAAAGGTCGGGGGTAAATTGGATCCGTTTAAAAGCTAAAAAGGTTCCATCTTTATCAGCAATAAGGTGTGACAGGGTTTTTGCCACCGTCGTTTTTCCGAGGCCCGGCAGGTCCTCTAAAAGAACATGGCCGCCAGCCAGAAGGACGGTTATAAGATATTGAAGGAAGGATTCCTTTCCTTTAATTACCTGGCCAGCCCCTTGTAAAAGTGCAGAGGGAACTCGTGTAACATCCATTATGTTTCTAGCATAGCATTATGGTGGGTCCCTTTCAATGAGAAAATGACAGGCTAATTGGCCGGTGTTCTCTTCCAGATTGATAGATGGCTTCGATAAGGGCCACTGTTTTTCGTCCTTCTATTCCATCCACAAGGGGCGGGCGGTCATCCAGTATAGCATCTGCAAAGTCTTTAAATTGGAGTCCATGAAAATAGGTGGTTCCATCGATTGATTTAAAGAAGGCTTCATCCTGGGCTTTCCAGTTTACTAGATTGGCTTCTTCGGCCGGTATGGTCCAGATATCATTACTGGGGGGCTCGGTAATTTTAGAAAGTCCTGCCACAAACATAGCACCGCCGTCGGTTTGTACACCGACGGATGCGCCGGATGTACCATGTACATGTACTTTGGCATATATGCCTGGTTTTTGGGAATTACTTACAAGAATAGTGGCCATGCCGCCAGAGGCAAAACGCAAAAGTGCCAAGGCGGTATCTTCTACTTCGATATAGGGGTGATTGATATTATCCCAGTATGCAAATACTTCTGTTACTGGTCCCATGAACCATTGGAGCAGGTCTAACTGATGGGGTGCCTGATTCACTAAAACTCCGCCTCCTTCTCCTCCCCAACTCCCCCTCCAAGGGTCACTGCGGTAATAAGCTTCATCACGCCAACCAAGCATAGTAACCTGGCCGATCATCGGTTTACCCAGTTTCCCCCTATCTATAGCTTCGCGAATACGCTGTACTGCAGGATACCAGCGTCGCTGGCTTATAACGCCTACTTTTCGATGAAGCCGAGCGGCTGTTTCTATAATCCTGTCACAATCTGCGGTATGAAGGGCCATGGGTTTTTCTATAAGCACATGGGCCCCCGCTTCTAGAGCCTCCAGGCTGTGCTGGGTGTGCTGTGGGTGGGGTGAGGCAACCAGCACTGCATCAACCTGGGCTGAATGAATCATATCGCTAATATCATCAAAGGCTTTGATTCCGTAGGCTGCAGCAAAGTGATCCCGTTTTTCTTTATTGCGGCCCCAAACTGCGACAAGTTCAAGTTCTGGGATAGACTGCAAAGCCTGGGCGTGTAGATGGGCTACTTTTCCATAGGTGAGAATTCCAAATCGTACTTTTTTCATGTTACTGCTCCAAAACAATTTTAAGAAGACCGGGCTCTCGTTTGTAGAGTCTTTCAAACCACAGGGCTCCGTCCTTAAGGGGGGCTACCGCACTAATAATGGGGGCCAGATTAATTTTATGAGCTGCCATAAGCTGGAGGGCGAGTGTATATTCTCCTGCGATAGCACAGGAACCTTGAAGGTCTAGCTGACGGGTGACTACAGCTTGAAGAGGCAGATTGATTGATGGACTTACATTCCCTACCAAGGTTAATCTTCCTCCTTTTCGCAGTCCTTCTATGGCGGTGGCTACCGTTTTTTCTGAACCTACTACTTCAAAGGCCTGATCTGCGCCACGTCCGTTAGTTACAGCTTTGATACGGGAGCCGATTTCAGTTCCTGCTACTATGGTTACATCAGCCCCGAGTTTTTTTGCCAGGGCAAGCCGTTTTTCATCGATGTCTACAGCTATAACCGTACCGGATGTATGAAGCCGAATAAGCTGGAGGAGCAAGAGGCCGATAAGGCCCGTACCGACAATAAGAACCGAATCGCCGGGGCTAAGTTTGGCAAGACCTAATGCATGGGCTGCAACGGCTATAGGTTCAGTAAGAGCCCCATGTACAAAATCTACTTCATCGGGGAGGTGATAAAGGATTCGTTCTGGAACAACCAGATATTCAGCAAAGGCTCCGTCTTGTTTATACTCCTGGCAGGAAACTCCGATAACCCGGCGATTATCACAGAGGTTTACTTCACCGCGGCGGCAATAAAAACAGTTTCCGCAATAAATTGTAGAATCAAAGGTCACCCGGTCTCCAGGAGCAAAATTGTGAACCGCCGATCCTATGGCAGTTATAATGCCCGATGCTTCATGGCCCATAATAATTGGGGGAATGCGGCGGCCTGTTGAACCATCCATCCCATGAACATCACTTCCGCAGATTGATGCAGCTTTAATCTGTATCAAGACCTGGTCCGGCTCGGTAATAGTTGGTGTGGGTACATCAACATAACTGAAATGTTTACTGGCGTCTAACACTAAAGCTTTCATGGGATACCTCTGGTAAGCTAAATTCTGCGTTGGGCTATAACGCTCCGCATCCGTTCAAGGTTTTCAAAACCAGTTTGGCCAAGCTGTTCCATTATGGATACATATAGACAATCGATAATGGCCTGTTGCACTATACGGGCTGAAAAGGCTTCGGAAACATAGGGCGAAGCCTGAGAATAGGCAAATAGGCTATGATTTGCCAGCTTTAAAAGGGGGGATCTTTTTGCATCGGTAATAATGATGAGCTGAGCCTTTTGTTGTTGAATTGTTTCTGCAAGATGAAGCGCATCACGATTTACCCCGGTGTGGGAAATAAGAAATGCCGTATCTTCCGAAGAGAGCTGGCTTGCCTGCATGAGCTGCATATGAAAATCTGTTGGAGCACAGCAGGACAATCCTGTCCTTACCAGCTTATGATATGCATCCAGGGCTACGATAGATGAACCTCCAAGACCAAAAAAGTACAGGCCCTTGCTTCTTACGCATAATTGGGCAATCTGCTTAATCTGCTCCGGATTAATGTGTTTAAGCGTTTCTTCTAGAGCACGTATGTTGGTATTAAAGACCAGTGATACCGTAGATTCTTTATTATTTTCTAATGTCGTTTCATATACCCGTTGTTGGGGACTGGCAATATCAGTTGCTAAGGCGATTCTAAATTGCTGATACCCGGAATAACCTAGTTTTCTGACAAACCTAAATAAGGTTGCTTCAGAAACACCGATTTGTTCTGCCAGTTCTTCTATAGTTGGGTAAACCGAAGATTGGGGGTTTTGCAAAATAAAGTCTGCAATCACTTCTTCTTTTGTGCTGAAGGTGGAACGGGCTTCATGGATTTTTATAATACAACTATTGTGGGGCATAAAATAATCATATCATGAAAAATTATTTCATACAATAAAAATTTATTTCATATTTTTGTTGACGGTTCAAAAATTCCAGTTAATAATTATAGATAGCTCAATTTTGAGAGAGGAGGCTTTATGAAACGAAGGCTTATCGTTCTATTTATGGCGATTACTGTCGTCTTTGGCGTCACCGCACAGACCAAGTCTATTCGGGTCCTGCTGGCGAACCATCCCTATGCAGAAGTATTAAAACCGCTTATTGCAGAATATGAAGCAAAAACAGGGGTAAAGGTAAATGTGGAAAGCTATGATGAAAATCAGCTTACTCAAAAGCTAACCACCGAATTTGCGACTAAATCCTCTACCGTCGATGTATTCATGACCAGGCCTCTGCAGGAAGGCAAGCTTTTCTACAGAAACGGTTGGTATGAAAACCTAACGCCTTATATTAATAATGCAAAAAAAACGCCTGCCAATTATAACTTTGCAGACTATTCCAAGAGTGCCGTGGATGCAGTTACCTATGCAAAGGCCGTTTATACTATTCCGCTGGTAACCGAATGGCAGGTGCTGTATTACCGAACGGACCTGTTCAAACAGGCTGGATTGAATCCTCCCGCTACTTTTGATGAATTAATCGCTGCGGCTAAGAAACTCCATAATCCTGAAAAAAATATTTATGGTATTGTTTCCCGCGGTCAGCGCGGTGCGGCGGTTACCCAATTCTCTACGTATCTTTACAATTTCGGCGGAGATTTCCTTAAGGATGGAAAGGCGGTTATTGATACTCCTGAAGCGATTGAAGCGTTTAAATTCTACGGGAAAATGCTTAAAGAATATGGTCCTCCGGGAGTTACCAACATGAGCTGGGCCCAGGGGCAGGCTTTATTCCAGGCAGGCCAGGTTGCCATGTGGACCGATGCGAGCGTTTTCCTGGGAAATCTGAAGGATCCGACTAAATCCCAGGTAGCAGATAAGGTTGGTGTCGCATTGATGCCAGCGGGGCCGAAGGGAAATCACCCCTTTATTGTAGTCTCTTGGGGAATGGCTGTCTCTAAGCAGTCAAAAAATAAGGATTTGGCTTATGACTTCCTGATGTGGGCTACCAGCAAAGATTTAGCCATTAAAGCTATGATTGATAAGGGGATTACCATGGCTCGTAATTCGGTTTGGACCGATGCGAATATCCTTGCTAAGTTTGATCAACAGTTGGCTAATACTGCTGTAAAGATGGGACCCATTGGTACCCCCTATGATCGACCTCTTATGACCGCTGTAGGTGAAGCCCGGGATGCAATTGGCGATGTGATTGTCCTCGCTATCGATACTGGCGGTACTGGAGATATTGCAACCGCCGCAAAGAATGCTGCAAAGAAGGTAAATGAATTACTGGATGCAGCCGGTGAGTTAGGAAAATAACCCACCACAAGTTACGTTATTGCTGTCCAGGTCTGCATCCTGGACAGCCATTTTTTAAGGAGCAAGGATGTTAGAGAGTTCCTTTGTAGATCGGCATGTTAAAGTTCTCTTTCCACTGCCAGCGGTAGTATTTGTTGCCCTCATGATGGTTTTTCCTGTTTTTTATACGTTTACCATTAGTTTTACCAATTGGAATTTAACCTCTGGCTTGCCGCCCCGTTTTGTTGGTTTTAAAACCTATCTGTCTATTTTACAGGAACCGCGTTTTTGGGCTGCTTTGGTTCGGACCTTTTATTTCACAGCCTTTGCGGTCAGTGTCGAAACTTTACTAGGCATGATTTGGGCCTTAATACTAAATCGTGAATTTCTTGGAAAAAATCTGGTAAAAATGAGCCTTTTACTTCCGATGGTCTCCACCCCGGTCGCTATCGGAATAGCCTGGACACTGTTTTATGAACCTACCATTGGACTGGCCAACTGGGTTCTGAGAAGTACAGGTTTAAATCCTTTGAAATGGATAGCTGATAAACAGCTTGTAATACCTTCATTAGTTATCGTTGATATTTGGCAATGGACCCCCATGATGGCCCTCATCATGCTCGCTGGTCTTGCGGGGCTTTCTGTTGAGCCCTATGAATCTGCTAAAGTTGATGGAGCAAATGGTATACAAATTTTTTGGAGAATAACGCTCCCCATGGTTTCTCCAGTAATCCTCACTGCGGTAGTTCTCCGTTCAATCGATGCATTAAAGACCTATGATATCATTTATGCGATGACCAATGGCGGTCCTGGCTTTTCCTCTGAAACCTTAAATATTTATGCCTATAATTTGTCATTTAACTATTTCCGTCTTGGTCATGCCTCGGTGGTGCTATTCTTCCTCTTTGTGGTAGTCCTGATTTTAAGTTATTTGGTTGCCCGGCTGCGGCAGAAATTGGAGGAATAAGGGATGACCGCAAAACATATTTTATCAAAACTTGTTTTTTATATTCTTGTACTATTTGTGATTGTTCCTGTGCTCTTTCCCCTTATCTGGATTTTCATTTCTTCTATAAAAACACAGGTTGATATAACTGCCTATCCTCCAAAATGGATCTTTAATCCTACTTTGCAGAATTATAGCAGGGTTTTTAAAGAACAGAATTTTTTGCAGTTTTTTTATAATTCTACCCTTGTTGGCGTTACTGCGGTTGTATTTTCCTTACTCTTAGGACTTCCTGCGGCCTATTCTATTGCCCGGTATAAACAGGAAAAACTAGGACTGCTCATATTGGTAGCCCGCCTTATGCCAGGCATTGCCCTATTGTTGCCCTGGTATTTGTTATTTTCTAGACTGATGCTGGTAGATACCTACGTAGCGCTTATTCTAAGTCACATGCTCATTGGATTACCGATTGTAGTTTGGATTATGACAAGTTTTTTTGCATCGGTCCCATTGGAAATCGAAGAGTCCGCCCGGGTGGATGGAGCTACCCACCAGCGAACCTTTATTGAAATAGTGCTTCCTGTATCAACCCCGGGAATTGTAACGTCCACTACTCTGGCCTTTCTTTTTTCCTGGAATAACTTCATGTTTTCCCAGGTCCTCAGTATGGAAAAAACAAAGACCCTACCTATCGCGGTATATAACTTTGTATCCTATGCAGAGGTTGATTGGGGAGCAGTAATGGCTGCAACGGTGGTGATAATAGCCCCGGCAATTATTCTGACCATGCTGTTTCAGAAATATGTGGTCCGGGGCCTCACCATGGGAGCTGTTAAGGGGTAGCGGTCGGAATATAGGACGCTTCCATAGCCTTAATAAGATGAAAGACGAGCTCGTTAGCCGGAGTGGGCACCTTATATTGTTTGCCGAGCTGGACCACCGTACCGGCAAACATTTCAATTTCTGTTTTGCGGTTTGCCAGGACATCTTGGCACATTGAGGTCAGATTGTCCGGATGGAGCCCGGCCAAAGTTTTTTCCCAATTAACCAGGTCCTGTTCATTCAGGTTAATTCCCATGGCCTGGGACAGGGCAATGACTTCCCTCTGTAAGGTTTCCATTACGGCCTTTGCGTTTGGATTGGTCTGAAACAGCCGGTAGGGGGCTCGGAGTATGGCTGAAGCTTGGTTTACTCCCACATTAATCATAAACTTAAACCATAAAGCCCGAAGCATATTCTCTGGAACTTCATAGGGGACATGAGCTTTATCAAAAAATCTGGCAATTCGTTGGATCCGGGGGCTTAAGGCGGCCTTATTATTAGTAGCTTCCCCAAAGAAAATTCTTCCCGTAGAGGCAAAACGGGTTTCATTGCCGATACGGACCGCATCAATCCCTAAAATCATTGCATAAGGGGGAAGCATAGCCCCCTCTGGAGCACCGGGGCCGGCGCCAAATTGGGCTCCCAACTGCTCCTCGCTGGAAATACCATTCATCAATGATAAAATACTTGTATTGGTCCCTACATGGGCCTTCATCTGCTGTATCGCTTCCGGAAGATGGTGATGTTTTACCGCAACAATAATAAGATCGAATTGGCTGTGGGAAGAAACGGGGGATACCACGGGAAAATGATAGGTTTTACCGTTTACGATAAAACCTTCCCGGCTGTACCGTTCAAAGCGTTCTCCGTCGGCAAGAACTGAAACCGAGCCCGGTACATTTTCAGATATAATTGAAGCTATGGCCGCTCCTACCGCGCCGGACCCAACAATCAATACCCGTTCAATATCAGTCATAGAACCCTCCGATTTTTAAATTATAGACGCTGTTCTGAAAAATGCATATAGTACTTTTATGCGACCCCGTTTTCGCTCCGACTCGTGGTATCTGGTTGCCCTGTTTGTTACTCTGATCAGCCTTGGCAGTATTTTACTGGTATTGCCCGTGTCCCAGGCTGAAAATGAGCTTAAAAAACAACCAGTATCCTATGTCGATGCCCTCTTTATGGCTACCTCGGCGGTCTGTGTGACCGGTCTAGCCACGGTAGATCTAAGCCGTTTTAGCCATTTTGGACAGGTGGTGCTTCTTCTGCTGATACAATTTGGAGGGCTTGGTGTCATAAGTTTTACTTCCCTGCTTCTGATTCTGCCTGGAGGCCGCATCCCCTTTCGCAGGATTTCAACCATCCGCAGTTTTTATGTTGATGGAGTAGAGTATGATCCGCGCAGAATTCTTCTTACCATAGTGGGTACCACCTTGCTTATTGAAGCCCTGGGTGCAGTAGTTCTTTCGCTTCTTTTTAAACAAGCCGGTGTTCAGAATTATGTTTTTAGCGGCATCTTTCATGCGGTTTCAGCCTTTTGCAATGCAGGATTTTCCCTCTTTTCTGATAGCCTGGAAGGGTTTTCCCGCAACCCCATGGTGCTTCTGGTGATTATGTTGCTCATCATTCTGGGCGGCCTTGGTTTCATTGTAATACAGGATATCGATCAACGCATGAGGCGAAAACGCCGGTATTTGAACTATCACAGCAAAGTGGTACTTGGAATGACAGCGGTTTTAATAGCCCTTGGGTTCCTCGTGTATTTCTTTTTTGAAGAGAACAGCAGTTTTTCGGGTTTTCCCCTTAAAGATAGGATAGTGAATGCCCTGTTCCAATCGGTAACGCCTCGAACCGCCGGTTTTGATACAGTACCCCAATCTATGCTGAGCCAGCCCTCTAAGGTGTTTACCATCCTGCTCATGTTTATCGGGGCAGGCCCTGGCTCAATTGCCGGTGGTATCAAGGTTTCCACCATTTTTATCATCATCATATTGATGATCCGTCATCCCGATTCTGCGGGGGATATTCAAATAGGTAAGCACCGTATAACAGGGTATACACTGAACAGGGCAACGGTTTATTTTTTAAAAGCCTTGAGCCTTTTGTTGGCCGGGGCTCTCATGTTAAGCCTCATAGAAGGCCCCCGCGGTGCCGCTTTTGATAAGATTGTGTTTGAAGTCGTCTCTGCCTTTGGTACCGTGGGTCTCAGTCTGGGGATAACCCCTGAACTTTCTGTGGCAGGCAAACTGGTGATTATTGGTATTATGTTTGCCGGCAGAATAGGACTGGTTGCCCTTTCCTTTTCTCTGGTACACGTGAAAAAATATGATATAACCTATCCGGAAGGGACAGTATTATTGGGGTAAGCCATGAAACAGGTTGCAATTTTAGGTTTAAGCTATTTTGGTACGGCAGTGCTGGATGAGCTTCTGGAAATGGATGTAGATATCCTGGTCATCGATAAGGATCGGGAAGTTCTTGATCGCTACAGGGATGCGGTTTCTGCCGCCATAGGTATGGATGTCATTAATCAGGAAGCACTGGAAAAGACCCTGCCTAAAAATATCGATGCGGTGGTCATTGATATGGGGAAAAATATAGAGGCTTCTATATTGACCGCAAGCTATTGTAAAAAGCTGGGGGTCAGCACCATTATCGCCAAGGCAGAAACCGATGCTCACGGTGAAATCCTTGAACTTGTAGGGGCTACTAAGGTAGTTTTTCCGAACCGTGAAGCGGCAAAACGAATTGTTCCGCAGATTGTTTCCAGTCTGGTATTAAATTACCTCCCTGTTGGGGGAAACCTGGTTATAGCAGAAGTTGAAATTCCTGAATTTTTTATAGGAAAAACCGTACTGGAATTGGATCTGCGTAAAAAATACGGTCTTAATCTTATATCAGTCCGCTCTGTTGAAACAGAATATCGGCTTTTTATGCCGGATTACCGGTTCCAGGAAAAGGATATTGCCCTTGTTTCGGGCACCGAGACCGATGTGGATCGTTTTGCCGGCCGCTTAGAAAAGGAACAATCCTCTAAGGGCTTTATCAATTCCATAAAAGATATCTTCAGCAAGAAATAGCGATGATATTTCTTGAACCAGGGATGAAGTATGATCAGGTGGTTAATGTTCTCTTAGGGCGTAACTACCAGGAAGAATTTTGTCTGTCCCAATCATTCGATACAGAATTTATCCGTGCCCTCATGGATGCGGGTTTTCTTGTGATGTCCTATGGTGATGATACAGCTGCCGTTCTGATGCCAAAATTGCATCTTGAACGAAGCGTCCTGTTTTTTAAAAATCTGCATGTTTCAAAATCGGCAAAACGACTTCTTGCTCGGTATACCTTAAAACCCTTTGATGCCGTGCCACCCATTATTAAAGCCTGTGTTACAGCCCACGGGGATGATTGGCTTACAGAACCGCTTCAGGAAGCCTTTGGTAAACTTGCCTGGCCTTCCGCGGTGGATGCAGATAGGAACCGATGGATGGCTGCGGATAATGTTCTGCATCCACCGTTACGAACCTTTTGTTCCGCCTTTGGGCTTTATCGGGATGATACACTGGTGGCAGGCGAGTTTGGGGTTGTTTCTGGGGGTGTATACACCAGTTATTCCGGCTTTTTTACTGAAAACGGTACCGGCACGGTACAAATGATCCTAACCGCCCAGTACCTGGAAAAACAGGGCTTTGCCTTTTGGGATTTAGGGATGCCCTTGGAATATAAGAGCGCCCTTGGGGCAGTAGAACTGGACCGAAAGGCCTTTATACAGAAGTTTCGGGAGGCTCGAGGGCTTCAACCGGTTCTTCTGCTGAGCGGGATTTAAGTGCTTCCAGTTCGGCTTTGAGTTTCATGTATTCCGCATTAAGTTTCACAGTCCGTGCATTAAGCCGGGTTAGCCGTTGGGCGAGCAGCCGTGCAAGGAAAATGCCATAGTGGGGATTTCGCTTGATGAGATCCACAAAGTCCTGTTTGGAAACTTTTATACAGGTTCCCCCATCCTTTGCTACAACCGTGGCAGTCCGTTGGTTGGAAAGCAAAAAAGACATTTCTCCAATGAACATATCATCGGGGGTTAAATAGGACACACAGCGATTCCCAGAAAACACCAGATACCTGCCTGACACGATATAGTACAGGTAGTCTGAGGTGTCTCCTTCCCGAACGACTATTTCTTTAGCCTTAAATTGAATCTCTTCCTGATCACTAAAAATCCGGGGAACCATATTACTGGAATCTTTTTGGTGAATAACGGTGAAGCTAACTTCATTGCCCTTTTCATTATAGGTTAGCTCCTGTACATAGACTCCAGCCATTCGAATACCCATACCATGGAGGCCGATAGTCGGTTTCGAAGTCAGTCTGCTTCGCCAGTCAAAGCCGTCACCTTCATCGGTAATGGTAAAGGTGGATTTTTCCGGGCTGATTGTGTAAAAGAGCCGCACTTTTTTCGCGGCAATTTGGGGGTCCTTGTTTTTTTCCCGTATCAGGTCCATGGCGTTTTTCCCCTGTTCGAGCCAGGCGGATTTTTCTTCGAAACTTATTTTGCAGTTCCCATGTTCTATGGCATTCACCAAAAGTTCCTGCAGGGCAACATGCAGTTTTTCTCGGTCTTCCCGGTTTACTAAGTTGGCGTTGTACAGGTAGTTGGTAACCAGGTTTGTATAAACTACGATGTCCAGGGGATCATTATCGATTATAAAGGTACCCGAAATGGTGCGCAGAAGATGTTGCTGCATTCCCCGCTGAAACAGAAACTGTTTATTATGGGCCAGAATACGAAGCAACCGTTCGCAGTTACTTTTAAATTCCCTTTTATGAATAACGGCGATGATATTGGATTCGTGGAGGTGCTCGGCCAATTCTTTATCACTTTCTATATTGTGAATAACAATAAGTCCGCCGTAGTGCAGCCAGGGGTCCTCTTTAATTGCATCGAGAATGGCTATGGCTTCCTCTTTACAGGGGCCTTCGCCGCAAAAATCGAGAATTTTCATCTCTGGCAATTCATATTTTAAGTATTCCAGCACCGGGTCTAGGCCGGAAAGAAACACCGGTTGCAAATTATTTTGTAATGTATAGGACACGGACTGGATTTGTTCAATTAGTTCTAGATCGGTAGTAATGACAGGTACACGAAACATTCTCAGAACCCCTCTTAATTATACTAAAAGTAAGCACCTAAATTAGATAAATATGCTATTATTATAGTATGACTAAAGATAAATATACCATAGAAAACGGTAAACCCCTACCCCTGGGTACAGAAATTACCAGTACGGGGGTGAATTTTTCCCTATTTTCTCGACATGCAACTGCCGTAACCTTAGTGCTCTTTGATGCACCGGAAGCTACTGAGCCAATTGAAGAAATAATGTTGGACCCCCATAAGAACCGTACAGGGGATCTCTGGCATTGCCATGTCCATGGTCTCAAAGCGGGGGCCCTGTATTTATACAGGGTTGATGGGCCCTATTTGCCTGAAAAGGGGTTTCGGTTTAATCCCCATAAAACCCTCATCGATCCCTATGCCAAGGCTTTGACAGATTTATCCAAATGGGATCTGACAAAATGTCTGGGTTATAACCCAAATATGCCCGATGCGGACCTATCCTTTTCCTACGAGGATGATGCGCCATACCAACCCAAATGCATTGTTATTGATGATGATTTTAACTGGGAAGGAGATAAGCCCCTCAATTATCCGCTCCGATTCAGTGTGTTATACGAAACCCATGTTAAGGGCCTTACGATGCACAATAGCTCCGGTGTGGAACATCCTGGCACCTATCGGGGTATCATAGAAAAAATACCCCATTTCAAAGAACTTGGTATTACCAGTCTTGAACTCATGCCAATTCAGGAATTCAACGAGAATGAAATTCCCCGGATAAATCCTCGAACAGGAGAAACTCTTAAAAATTACTGGGGGTATTCAACGGTAGCCTTTTTTGCACCTAAGGGCTCCTATGCTTCAGACCGGACACCGGGAGCCCAGGTTCGTGAATTTAAGGAGATGGTAAAGGCCTTGCATCGTGCAGGCATCGAAGTCATCCTGGATATTGTCTTTAATCATACCGCAGAAGGCAATGAGCTCGGCCCTACCTTTTCATTTCGGGGTATCGACAATACGATCTACTATATGCTCGATGACAATAAACGGTATTACAAAAACTATTCTGGTTGTGGTAACACCTTAAATTGCAATCATCCGGTGGTACGGACGTTTATTTTAGACTGTTTACGGTACTGGGTTATCGAAATGCATGTGGATGGGTTCCGTTTTGATCTAGGATCGATTTTAGGTCGAGACCAGCAGGGGCGGCTTATGGAGAATCCACCTATGCTGGAACGGATCGCGGAAGATCCGGTTCTCCGAAACACGAAGATTATTGCGGAAGCCTGGGATGCGGGAGGGGCTTACCAAGTAGGATGGTTCCCCGGGGGCCGCTGGGCTGAATGGAACGACCGATACCGGGATGATGTGCGAAAATTCTGGCGTGGCGACGCTTATGAAGCCCGGCATTTTGCTACCCGGCTTTCGGGAAGCTCCGATCTCTACCTTCGGGATGGACGGAAACCCTTTCATTCCATCAATTTTATAACGAGCCATGACGGGTTCACCCTCCGGGACCTGGTTTCATACGTAGAAAAACATAACGAGGAAAATGGAGAAGAAAATCGGGATGGCCATGGGGCCAATTTCAGCTGTAACTATGGTTTCGAAGGCCCCACAAAGAACCCTGCTATCGAAACCATCCGGTTCAGACAGATGCGCAATTTTATTACAACGCTCATGATTTCTCTGGGCACACCCATGCTGCTTGGGGGCGATGAAATGGGCCGGACCCAGCGGGGTAATAATAATGCCTATTGTCAGGATAATGAAATATCCTGGTATAATTGGTCCTTCCTCGATGAAAACAGGGATTTTTTCCGTTTTGTTAAAGAAATGCTCACATTCCGCCTGAGACATTCAGCTTTTTTACGGCCCGAGTTCTTTACCGGTAAGGATGGAAACTATAATGCCATTCCTGATATTACCTGGTTTGATGAGCATGGAAACAGCCCCGACTGGGCAAAGATTGATAAACGTATTGCATACCGTCTCGATGGCAGTAAGGCAGACACCTTTGCCGATCGGGACGATAATGATTTTTACATTATGTTTAATTCCAGTAAAGAAGGATGTCTCTTTACAATTGCTGAAGCGCCGCGGGGTAAAAAATGGTTCCGGGTTGTAGATACAAGCCTGCCTTCACCTGAAGATATAGTGAGCCCTGGGCTGGAGCAGGC
>Ga0272446_1003531_pt1 | contig 19561 bp, 18 predicted proteins | sample YNPCB0061_FD_194587 | JGI IMG/M metagenome (GOLD analysis project Ga0272446, IMG submission 194587) | Hot spring microbial mat communities from Yellowstone National Park, WY, United States - YNP-CB-006-1 | ecosystem: Environmental > Aquatic > Thermal springs > Hot (42-90C) > Sediment | place...
CAGAGGATAAAGTGATTGCGCCAGCAAAAGAGTTGGTATTAAAGCACAGGCAGGTATCAGGTCTGTTAGAATTTGTAGAAACCATACTGGCATATAAACTAAAAAATCTGACACGGGAGGAGATAGAAGCGATGTTTACTTTGGGTGATTTGAAGCAGACTAGAGTGTATCAGGATGCCTATCGGGAGGGTAGACAAGAAGGCAGGCAAGAAGGCAGGCAAGAAGGGACACGAGATGGCGAGTTGCGCACCATCTTGCGGCAATTAAATCGCAAGTTTGGCAAGCTTTCTCCCCAACTGGTTAATCAAATTACATCCCTATCAATAGAGCGACTGGATGACCTCGCTGATGCTGTTCTGGATATGCAGACATTAGATGACCTTGTGCAGTGGCTTGCTTAAATATCCCACAGCAACTTTCACCCTCGTCTTAAGTTTCATCATTTATCAAAAATCAAAATATGATGGAACATGATTGAGGAGAATGGCATGAAGACAAGAGTCAGTTGTTGATTTGCCAATTAGTGTCTAGGAAAACTACTTGTGCAGTAGGGCTATTATGAATAATTTGTCCGCTAGCCAATAAATTTTTGCAGTGCTTCTAAACTCAGTTTGTAGGGGGGATAGCGCCACTTCAGATCAAAACGGAAGCCATTTTTGAGGACACTTTTGTAATTGGTAAAGGTATCAAAGGAGGCTTTGCCGTGATAACGACCTATGCCACTATTGCCAACCCCACCGAAGGGTAGTTCGGGGTTACCTAAGTGCATGATGGTGTCGTTTACACATCCGCCCCCGAAGGATGTTTTTTGCAGGACTACTTCTTGGTTTTTCTGATCCCGTGAAAAGAAATAAAGTGCGAGGGGCTTGGGCTGACTATTTACTCGATCGATCGTTTCCTCTAGGCTGTCATAGGTGAGGATGGGCAAAATGGGCCCAAAAATTTCTTCCGCCATGAGGGGATGCTCCCAACTAATATTATCCACTAGGGTAGGGGCAATAAATTTGTCTGCCCGATCATAACTGCCACCGATTAAAATTTTGCCTTGGGCGGTTTCTAGTAAACCTACCAATCGATCGAACTGGCGGTGATTGACAATCCGCCCGTAGTCGGGACTGGCTTGGGGGTTGTCTCCATAAAATTCTTGGACATAGTGGAGCAAATGGGGCACAAGCTGGTCTTTAATTGCTCTGGGCACTAGCAAATAGTCGGGAGCAACGCAGGTTTGACCTGCATTATAGAACTTGCCCCAAATAATCCGCTTGGCAGTGGTGGCTAGATCACAGTCCTTGTCCACAATGCAGGGACTTTTGCCCCCCAGTTCTAAGGTGACGGGGGTGAGGTGCTGACTGGCGGATTGCATGACTAATTTACCGATCGAGGTGCCTCCAGTAAAAAAGATGTGGTCAAATTTTTCGGCGAGGAGGGCTTTACTGGTCTCTGCGTCCCCTAGGATTGCCACCACATATTCTGGATTGAAATTTTGGTTAATCAATTCACAGATTAGCTCACTGGTGTGGGGGGCGTGTTCTGAGGGTTTGATAATGGCACAGTTGCCCGCGGCGATCGCTCCCAAGAGGGGCTGAATAGCCAGAGCAAAGGGATAGTTCCACGGAGCAATGATCAGCACTATACCTAAAGGTTCGGGATAGATATAACTAGAACTGGGAAATAGATTCAGGGGAGTGCCTACCTTTTGCGGTTTTGCCCACTTGGATAAGTGTTTGAGCATGTATTTAATTTCTGCTTGGAGGACTAAAACTTCACTGCCAAAGCCCTCGATCGATGGTTTGCGCAGGTCGGCATGGACAGCCTGCAAAATGCGATCCTGATACTGCTTGATCAATCCACCTAATTTCTGTAACTGCTGTTTACGAAACTCCAGACTGAGGGTGTGTCCTGCACGGAAAAAGCACCGCTGATCAGCAATGAGTTTGGGAATGGAAGCTATGGACTGCAAACTGGTGTCGGTGGTCAGCATGGGGTTAGTTAATTTTTGTGAAGTAATACCATCTTACAATACCCAATCAGTTACTCCTTTCCCACTCTCAAATTGGCAGTTTTTCCCTCACCCCCAGCCCCTCTCCCAGAGGGCGAGGGGAGTTAATACAGTGTAAGCATTTTGGCTATTCCCACACTGGGAAGGAAGTAGGGGAGATTTATTGCTATTTATTCTTAAATTTATTGCATTTTATATTTAATAAACTACTTTTTGTATGGTAATCTAAATAAAACTTATTCTCAACTATTACTGCATTATGATCAAAAATAAACTGGTCAAGAGCCTAGTTTTGTTTCTTATGGCTCTGGGTGTGGTTTTTGCGGTGGGGCATTTATGGAAAAGTCCTGCCACAGCTCAAGGACAGGTGCTGAACCTCTATTCTTCTCGCCACTACAACACCGATCGACGCTTATATGATGACTTTACTAGACAGACAGGAATTCGCATTAACCTAGTGGAAGCCGCAGGCGCTGGGGAACTAATTGCGCGCATCAAAAGTGAGGGGAGAAACAGTCCTGCCGATGTTTTATTGACAGTAGATGCGGGTAACCTGTGGAAGGCACAACAGGAGGGGTTGTTTGCGCCCATTAAATCGGCTGTGCTGGAGCGCCGAGTGCCTGCCCACCTGCGGGACCCCGAAGGGCATTGGTTTGGCTTTTCTAAGCGGGTGCGGGTAATTTACTTTAATCGCGATCGGGTGAATTTCAATGAACTGACTGGTTATCAAGACTTAGCCAATCCCAAGTATAGGGGCAGGGTAGTCATGCGTTCTTCTAGCAACATTTACAATCAATCCTTTACGGCGGCTTTGATTGCTAGGGACGGCAGGGAAAAAGCCGAACAGTGGGTGCGGGGAGTGGTGGCTAATTTTGCCCGTCCGCCTGCTGGCAATGACACTTCTAACATTAGGGATGTGGCGGCGGGGGTCGGCGATCTGACCATGGGCAATACTTACTATTATGCGCGGTTGGCGGCTTCTAACAAACCTGAAGACCAGGAGGTAGTCAGCAAAGTGGGGGTATTTTTCCCTGATCAGCGGGGCGATGGTGCCCATGTGAATATCAGCGGGGGCGGGGTATTGAAAACTGCTCCCAACCGCGCCGCCGCCATTCGCTTTATGGAATACCTGGTCAGTGATTCTGCCCAAAGTTATTTTGCCAATGGTAATTTTGAGTTTCCTGTAGTGCCGGGGGTGGCACTGGACGATCGAGTCAAAGCCTTTGGTGTATTTCGCGAAAGCAAGATCAATGCCAGTGAATACGGCAAAAATCAAGCAGAAGCCATTCGCATTTTCGATCGAGCGGGCTGGAAATAGACTTATACCCTCACCCCCAGCCCCTCTACCACAGGGCGAGGGCAGTCAATCTGGCTTAGGTTCTAGCTGTTTGAGGGTTTGGGCAAAGTCGTGGACACCCTGAAACTGGCGGTAAACAGAGGCAAAGCGCACATAGGCAACCTCGTTGAGCTGGCGCAAATGGGTCAAGACCATTTCCCCGATTTCTGCACTGGACACCAGTCGATCGAGGCGAGATTGTAACTGGGATTCAATTTCATCAATGATTAACAGGAGTTGGTCTTGGCTAACCCCTGTTTTTTCACAGGCTCTGACCATGCCGTGTAAAATTTTGGAACGATCGAAAGACTGTTGGCTACCATCCCGTTTAATTACCGTAATCGGCACAAATTCAATGCGTTCAAAGGTGGTAAATCGGCGGTGGCAATGCAGACATTCCCTGCGACGGCGAATACTTTTACCCGACTCTGCCGATCGAGACTCAAGGACACGGCTCTCCATGTGCTGGCAGTAGGGACATTGCATACTACACTGATCGCAATAGCCAAAATCCAGACAGGGACTCCTGTTCGGGGTGGGTTTGGAGACCGAGAAAATGTAGTCCCCCCGCTTGGCTCTTGAGAAGTTGAAATTTTTGGGCAGACTGCTGATCTTTTATTCGGGAAATAGACCACAGGGCATCGGCGTTGGCATAGAGCACTAGCTGATCCTGTTGGCATTCTAAACTGACTGGGTCAATCCCAGACATCCATGCCCCGATCGCCTGGGCGCGGGAAGAAAAGATAATCACACCGGGGATAGTTTCTACCGTAGGGTCTAAATCTATGGGTAACAATTCGCCAAAATCGATCGACCATGAGGAGACATTGGCTAACTCGGTTTGAGCTAAAAACGCAAAAATCCATCGATCGCCGCGCAGGGCATCGGGTAAGGGTTTGAGGGCGGGGGGCTGATTCAGGGCAAGGGGCAGGGGGTCGGGCACTTCTCCCTGAAAATTGTCCCACGCGGGATATACCTGGGTCATGCGCTCTTGCAACCACTGGGGCATAACCGCTAAACGCCTAGACGCTGTGCCATTCACCTGGGCTAATTTGCAACCGCGGGTCAGCATATTGTGCATGGCGGGGCGATAAAACCGTACCTTTTGGGGAGTTTGACCCCATTCTTGCATGACTTGGGTAAGCTGTTGGGCGATCCAATCCGAATTGACCTGATGGGGAGGGCACACCTGCGCCCATTCCTTTTGCCGTTGTCGATCGCATATAAGTAATTCCCAAATTTTTTTACCATCCTCATCGAGAACAGGGCGGGAGTAGAAATCTAATTCCCAAATTTCAGTCTGCATGGCTTTTGTATAGTTCAGCTGATCCTAAGCTTGCCATAGTTTTGGATAAACCGCACCCTTGATTACTTGGTAGTTACCCGTTTGCAAATCATGATCTACGCTGGTACGATCGTCAAACACAAAACATTCTCCCTGCCACAGACTCTGATCGGGCGGTATCTCTGCCAAGTATTGCAAAATGCCCCCCTGCAGTTGATACACCTCGGCAAATCCCATCTGTAACATCAGGGCGCTAGCTTTTTCACAACGGATGCCCCCAGTACAATACATGGCTATTTTACGATGCTGATGGGGGTCAAGATGCTGGGTCACAAAGTCGGGAAATTGGCGAAAACTATCTAAATGGGGATTAACAGCCCCCCGAAAAGTACCGATCGACACCTCGTATTCATTTCTGGTATCAATCAATAGTAAATCTGGCTCCTGTAACAATTCATTCCATTGGCGGGGTGGCACATAGACCCCAGTACATTCCTGCACCTTAGGAATAGGTGTCCCAAGGGTGATAATTTCGGGTTTGATTTTGATCTTTAATTTCTGAAATGGATAAGCAGGCACGGTTGCCGTTTTATAGGTCAGGTCAGGGAAATAGGGATTGGCTAAAAATGCTTGAATGCTTGCCTCTGTCCCCACGATCGTGCCGTTAATCCCTTCTTCTGCGAGGATAATCGTGCCCTTGATGGCTAAATCTGCACACAGTTTTTGTAACTCCTTTTGCAAGCGAGGGAGATCGGTCAAGGTGCGAAATTGATAGAAAGAGATTACTTTCATATTTCCATATGGAAGGATGGCTGTTGATTCCATTGGCAGAGTTGATTATTGATAGAGTATACTACCTTTCCCTCACTCCCAACCCCCAGCGAGGGGAGCAATCAATTGGTCTATTCCCACCCTAAGAATTAAATTCATCATCAATTTCTTTTGGACCAAGGGGAAATGGGTCAGCCATATAAACCACTACTCCTTCTTGAGCACCACTAAAGTACAGTCATCCAGAATGGCGCGCTGGTCAATAAACTGCATCAGGTCATCCATAATCGCTTTTAGAATTTGCTGAGTCGAGTAAAGGTAGTTAAGTTGAAGCACTTGTTTCAGGCGCTCAATGCCATAATGCTCTTTGAGAGGATTTTCCGCTTCGGTGATGCCGTCAGTGTAGAGCAAAACTACATCGCCAGAGCGCAAGACCAGCTCTGATACAGCCACAAAAGGGGTAATGTCTGCTTCTAAAGCCAGTGGAAAGCCCAAATCCATGGTGTCTATTTCCTGTAGTTCTCCATTGTGTCTGATAACCAGTATGGATTCGTGTTGCCCACTCACACTGAGTTTACCAGAGCCATAGTCCAGCAAGGCGAGGGTCATGCTCTTGTCGGACTGCATGCGTTGAATGTTGCCATAAAGCACTTGATTGAGAACGCGATGCAAATTGATGGGGTCAGTGGTCTGGGTCTGGACTAGGGTTTGGATGGCGGTCTGTGCCATAATCGCCATCACTCCGCTTTCTATGCCATGACCTGTCACATCGCCAATGGAAATTAAAATGCGATCTCCTATGCGGATTACATCATAATAATCTCCTCCCACCTCGGTAGCAGAGACCATAGTGCAAGCAATATCCAAATCTGCTAAGTTCTCCAGTTCACTGGTATTAGGCAGAATCATTTGTTGCAGTTGACGGGCAATATCTAGTTCCGTAGCCAGTCGGGAATTTTCGGTCTGCAAGCGTTTATTGAGGGCGAGCACTTCTGCATTGGCTTCTGCTAGTTCCTTGGTGCGTTGGGCAACTGTGGCTTCCAGCAGTTCATGGGCTAATTGGCGATCGCGCATATAATTCTGCAATATCTTGACTACGATCAACCAAATAGGCGTAAGGGTGAATAGGCTCACCACAGCTAGGGTGGTTGCCAACAGCAAGGTATTGCGGAAGTTCTCAGTATTTTCTTTAAGGTGTTGCTGAATCGCTTGGGTGGTACGCTGGATACCCTCGGCGTAGGTGCGTTTGTCAGCTTCATAATCTGAACTAGAGAGAATCGCCACAGCCTCTTTTGGTCTGCCCTGCCGCACTAGGTCAAAAGCCTTATTTTCCATGGCTACCAGCCGCATGTTAGCCGCATCGGTTACCCTCGCACCCTCACCGTTGTAAACATCTGGAGCTAGGGCAGTGGCTCTTTTGATGGCTTGCTCGAGTTGCGGTTCAAACTGACGATAGCGTTGCTCCCATTTGAGATCGCCCGTTGCCACCGCCATCCGAGCCGACATGGTCAACACTTCATCTAGATGGATAATAGTACCCACCTGATTTTGCAGTTCCATGTCTTTAAGTGTGATGTTTTCCAAAGTTTGATAGGCTTGCCATGCCGTAAATGCCAAAGGACAAAATAGTAGTAGGCTTAATGCAATAGCACTCCCCACCATAGCTACAGGGCGTTTCAGTGCTAGGTGATAGGCATAGGCAATATATCTGTCCATTTGACTGCTAAATCAGTTAAAGTTAGTAAGTCACTAATACCATAGCATGTACTGCTTTTTCTACACCAACAACGCATTGTCATATATTTATATAAACAGATTTCAGAAAGAAAATCGTATCAGCAAGGAATACATCAATCTATTCACAGACCAATCAAGCAGAAACAGAGGATTAACCTCCTCAAAAGAGGCAGTTCTATGCAGATAAACATAAGAAGTGATCAGAAATTTAAGAACTTCATTCCTACTCCTTTACCACTCACCCCCAGCCCCTGCGAGGGGAGTTAATCCAGTGTAAGCATTTTGTCTATTTCCACACTGGGAAGGGAGTAGTTGTAGTCATATGTTAATTGGAACTTTTAATCAGCACTCAAATCTTAAATCCATAAATGAAGGGTGTCATTGATGCTATTGCCACCACTCAATTCTCCTAATTTTAACTACTGAGGACGATCGAAAATCTATGAACAAATATCTGGCTGGTTGTATTTTGGCTATGTTGGTAGGGGCAGGTAGCGCTGGGGCTGTACCGCCTGTGTCGATCGATCAACACGCCGATGTACCTTGGTCTTCTCTAAGCTCCAACCCCTTTGATGGCAAGCTGGTCTATGACAAACACTTTGACGATCACTTTGCCTTTGTCACCATGTGGTCGCGTAGCGGCATCAAAGCCACCTACACCAGTTATTGGCGAGAGCGGGTGGGCTGGCGCTATGTGTGGAGAACCCGCCATGTGTGGGTAGATGGTAAACGGGTGGAGGAAAGATACCGCGATCGGGAGGACATCTATGAGCGGCGCACTAGCCAACGGATTCCCAAAGCCTTGATGTTTGCCATTCACGGTAAGATATATCGCTATGAATCGGGAGAAGTTCCCCCCGACCTCGCCCAAGCCCTTGCTACTGCACCCCCCGGAAATATGATCATCCGAGTAGTGTGGGACAATGACCAAACCTGGGACACCCCTATCGGGGAAGGGACAGTAGCCACATGGCGCGCCGTATTTAGTTCCCCGTAAAGGGTGTGAATTTACCACCCAAACCCTCCACTATTACTTTAGTATTGTGCATCAACATTTTTTGATAAGTATCACCTTCTTGTCCTTGGGGGTCTAGTCCATCGGTCAATAGACTTGGCTGTGCCACCTGCACTTGGGCTGACTTGGCTACCGCCTCGATTAACTTGGGATTGGCAGTAGCTTCGGCAAAAATGGTGGGCACCCCAGCACTCTTAATCGCTTCCACCAATTCTGCCACCCGTTGCGGGCTTGCCTGCTCAGTGGTGGAAATACCTAACAGGGCGGACTGCACAGGAATCCCATAGGCTTGGGCATAGTAGCCTAAAGCTGAGTGGGTAGTCACCAATTTGCGTCGATCGGCGGGGATAGTAGCTATTTGCGTCTTGATCCAAGTATCTAGTCTGCCCAGTTCCTGAATCAGGGTTTGGGCATTTTGGGCATAAATTTCCTTGTGGGCAGGATCAACTGTGCTCAACTGCTGGGCGATGGTTTCCACCATTTTGATCCCATTTTGGGCAGAATGCCACACATGGGGGTCGGGTTCGGCTTTGCCCTTGTTATCTTCTTTGCCGTGGTCATGCTCCCCGTGACTGTGTCCGCCTTCCACCACAATTGGTTTAGGGACTGCCAGTTCGCCGATGGCTACCCGTTTGCCCTTGTCAGTTTTGAGCAACTTAGTTAGACCTTCCTCAAAATTGTAACCGCCATAGAGCACCAGTTGGGCAGTCTCCAACACCTTGGCATCCTCAGCGGTGGGTTTGTATTCGTGGGGGTCCTGTCCAGCGGGAATTAAACACACCAAGTTAATCCGATCGCCCCCCACCTGACGGGTCAAATCACAGATTACCGAATTAGCCGCCACCACCTGGATTTTGGGTTGAGCAGGCACATCTGCCACCACCGCAGGGGTTTCTGCCACTTCAGGAGTAGATGGGGCGCAAGCGCTGACCCCCAAACCTGAAATAATCGCCACACTCACTAGGCTGATTAGGCGTTTCCTTTGCCAATAACCCATAGTCTGTTCCCTAAGCAAGAATGATTTTCATTCTCATTATGACACAGGGAAGTGGGCGGTTTAAGTTTAATTACTCATTCCTTTCCTACCTTAATCTCCCCAAGGACGAGGGGAGTAGTTTAGTTCAAGCTGATATAGTTGGCGCGCATGACTTGGATCACAATATCGGTCATGATTTTGCCCCCCGCATAGGTAATATGAATGCCGTCTTGGGTGCGCACCTGTTGCACTTCCCCATTTTGATCCACAATTACGGGAGTCCATTTGCCATCGATCGTGTAGATGTAGTAGGTATCAATAAATATAGTATTGGGATAGCGGGGGAGGACAGAGCGGTACAGGTTATTAATCATCTGGATATTAGTATTATTGATGTGGGCATACTTATAGTTATCGGGAGCGATGGGGGCACCCAGCCAGATTACCCGCTTTGCCCGCCCTTGGCGTAGCACCTTTTGCATTATTTGATCTACTTTTTGGGCGTAGGCGACCTGCCAAGAGGGGGAACCCAAGGTGTGTTTGCCATTGCTGTCGGTGATGTCCGCCAAGTCATTCAGCCCAAACATGATGATCACCACATCATAGGTGCGTTCCCTGAAAATTTTGTCCAGTTCGGCATACCAATCTAGGCGTTCGGGGTGCAATAGTCCTGTGGAGGATTTGCCCTGTCGTTTCACATAGCGCACATTGTTGCTCAAGAGGCGCTTTTCTAGTTCTGTGCCCACGCCGCCTTCAATCAGGGAATCGCCGATGATTAAAAAGCTGGCATTACGATCGAGCACTGAGACCCGTCGCAGGTGGGGTACTTGGGGATTGGCTTGGCTGGATTGGTGGTAGTGATGGGTAATTATGGCTGTGGTCGCCCAAATAGCGGCGGCGCTAATGGTCAAGAGTTTGCGGTTGAGCATTATCCTTTATTTTTGAGTTTGCGCAGTTCCATGAGTAGCTCATCGTCTTCGCGCTTAAAGACTGGTAGAAACTCTATATGTTTATAACGGATAATCCCCTGCATATCAATAATGAAATAGGCTCTTTTTGTCCCAAATAACAAGTCGGCTACCCCATACTTATTGCTAACTGTCTTGTCTCGATCGCTGAGGAGGGGAAATTGTAGCCCTAGCTTTTGGGAAAACTCAATGTGTTTTTGCACAGGGTCGCTACTAATACCTAAAATTTCTGCGCCCAACTCCCGAAATTTGCTCCAATCATCAGCAAAGCACTGCATTTCATTGGTGCAAACAGGGGTAAAGTCCCCGGGGTAAAAAGCCAAAACCACATTGGTCTTGCCCCGATAACAACTGAGGGTAATGTCGCCTCGATCGCTGGGGAGGGTAAAATCGGGCGCCAGTTGGCCAACTTCTGCGGTCATTGTTTTAGCTTAAAAATCGTGGAATGGACTAGCACAAGCAACGGAGAGGGGGAGATTCGAACTCCCGTTGTCTTGCGACAAACTTGATTTCGAGTCAAGCGCATTCAACCACTCTGCCACCTCTCCCAGTAGGTAAGCTAGCCTACCACAAAATTGGCGCGCAGGCTAGTTCCTGGTTTAGTAGGTGCATGGCGGGGGGGTTATTTATCGGATTTTTGGGACATCTGCTCACGGCTGGCGGTTTGCAGATAGAGCACCAATAAAAAAGCGGTGGGAACAATCAGAGCCATGGCGGTAGCGATGAGACCGAGGTAATTGACTTCCATAGGTTTATCCTGAAAATGCAACAATGAAAAATTTATGAAGCTGATTACCTCAAATTATACTGGGCTTTACCACTGGGAAAGTGGAGAAATTACCCTAAAAATTGCCCCCCACACTAATTCGGAAATTTTGGTTAATAAATCCACCCAAACTACACATTTGCTAAAAAATGGCATAGCGTCTAGGGCTAGAATTGCCTATGATTTAACTACTACAGTAGCTAGCCTGTGAAAGTTGTCATTGATTGCTATAGGGTATTGGGGGTAACACCGCAAACGCCACTCCCTGAACTCCAGCAAATCTATCACGATCGAGTGCACTGTTTGCCCCACCGCGATTATACGGACAGGACAGTGAGGGTGCGTGATGAGCTGATTGCAGTCGTTTACCAAGCCTTGACTAACCCTGAAGCTAATCAACCTTTGGATGCTTTGCCCATCGAGTATGCACCAGAGCAAATCGCTGGCGTTCTCCTGTTGCTGTTGGAGTTGGGGGAGTATCAGGAAGTGGTGGATTTGGGCTATCACAGCCTAGAGCAGGCACAGTTGGACTTGGGTTATGGGGACATTTTATTGTCGATCGCCAAAGCCCATTTAGAACTAGCCAAGGAATTGTATCAACAGGCGCAGTATGAACAGTCTGCGGAATTACTGGAGTCCGCCCATGAATTATTGACCAGAGAGGGGGGGTCAATCAATTTGAGAACGGAGATTCAACGGGAGTTGGATTTGATGCGCCCCCACCGCATTTTGGAGTTATTGTCTGCACCAGACCACAACCACGCCCAGCGCCAGTTGGGGATACAACTTTTTAAGGACTTGCTACACGATCGCCACGGGATTGATGGACGGGGCAATGATCGATCGGAGTTGGTGGGGGATGATTTTTTACGGTTTTTGCAACAGGTGCGCACCTACCTCACCGCCAGTGAACAACAGAGCATTTTTGCGGAAGAGTCCCGCCGCCCCTGCACCGTTGCCGCCTACCTCCATGCCTACGCCTTGGTCGCCCAAGGATTTAGCGAACAGAAACCCAGTTTAATCCGCCAAGCTAGGGGCATATTTGTCAAGGTGGGCGCTTATCAAGAAACTTACCTAGAACAAGCCGTATGCTATCTCCTGTTGGGGCAACCCGAACAGGCTATGCACTGCGCCGAGCGCACCACCAATGCCACCGAATTGCAATACATTCGGGAACACTCAGTGGATAACGATCTGCTATTGGGCTTGTGCTGGTATTGCGAAAAGTGGCTCAGGGAAGAGGTCTATGCTTCCTTTCGGGATTTGCAACATAAAACCCATTTAATTTCCTTGAAAGTGTATTTTGCTGACCCCCAAGTGCAGGCGTATTTGGAAGAGTTGGTGGATACCCCAGAATTTAGCCCCGCCACCAACCTAACCAGCCCTAGCCTCTCTAGTCGGTGGACGCGCTCGCCCCACCCCGAACCCGCCCCCGCCGAACGCCCCCGCAAACTATTGTCCCGTAAACCGTCCTATCGTAAATTTGCCATTCCTTTGGTAATTGTGGCACTGCTGGGCGCGGGAATTGTTTTATTTGCCCGCCCGCCCCAACCGCCCCAGACGGAAACTCCACCCCCCCCTATCACCCCGATCGCCCCTGTTACCCCCACCACCACCCCCGTCCTCGATCGAGCAACGGCAAAGCAAGTGGTAGAAAAATGGCAGAAAGCCAAGGCGAGGGCAATGGGTAGGGACTATGACACCGCCCCCCTAGGGGAAATTTTGGCAGAGCCTGAGTTGTCCCAGTGGCAAGAGAAAAGCGCCAACCTGAAACAGGAAGGTACTTATATTGTTTACCAATTGCAAAGCGTAGAAATCCAAGAAGTGAAAGTGGAGGGGGAGGAGACCACGATCGTTGCCACTGTGGTGGAAAGCCGAACCACCAATCGCAATGGGGAAGTGATTGACAGTGAATCTGCTGACCATGCCGCCTATCAGGTGGAATATAAAGCTATCCTAGAAAATAACCAGTGGCGAATTAAAGGCATTCGTAGTCTGTAATTACCTGCAAAATTATCGCCAATGCTCTCTTTGTTACTGAGTTTATGCCATGCTCACCTGTGACCTATCCCCCGATCGCCTGTCCCTCCTGCAAGCCAAAGTATTAGCGCCCGCCAAAGCCCAGACCATGGCGAATTTTTTTAGCCTCCTAGGGGACCCCAGTCGCCTGCGCATCCTGTCTGCCCTTGCCATCCAAGAATTGTGCGTCCATGATCTTGCCCAATTGGTAGGCATGAGTGCCTCAGCCGTTTCCCATCAACTGCGAGTATTGCGCAATCTGCGGCTAGTTAGCGCCCGTCGGGACAAACGCAAAATCTATTATCAATTACTCGATCGCCATGTGGTAGAACTCTATAAAGCGGTAGATGAACATTTAGACGAAGAGGCGGACAATGATCCTTGTTAAAGGTATGCACTCAATCAGTTAAACTAGATTGTTACCCACTCCCTCAACTTCACTTAGCTTGCCATGCGCCTCAGCGAAATTACTCACCCCAATCAACTGCACGGATTAACCATCAGACAACTAGAAGCGATCGCCCAAGAAATTCGTGATAAACATTTACAAACTATTGCCGCCACAGGGGGACACCTAGGCCCTGGGTTGGGGGTAGTGGAATTGACCCTTGGGCTATATCAAACCCTTGACCTCGATCGAGACAGGGTAGTGTGGGATGTGGGGCATCAAGCCTATCCCCACAAATTGATTACGGGCAGGTATCACCAGTTCCATACCCTACGGCAAAAGGATGGCATCGCTGGCTATCTGAAACGGAGCGAAAGCAGATTTGACCATTTTGGGGCGGGGCACGCCTCCACCAGCATTTCTGCGGCCCTGGGCATGGCGATCGCCCGCGACCTCAAGGGGGAAAACTACAAATGTGTAGCCATCATCGGCGATGGGGCGCTGACAGGAGGCATGGCACTGGAGGCAATTAACCATGCGGGACATCTACCCAAAACCAATCTGTTAGTGGTACTCAACGATAATGAAATGTCCATTTCCCCCAATGTGGGTGCCATTCCCCGCTATTTGAACCGCCTACGGCTCAGTCCCCCCGTGCAATTTTTAAGCGAAAACATCGAAGGACAAATCCGCAATATCCCCTTTGTGGGAGAACAAATTAGTCCCGAAATTGAACGCATCAAGGACAACATTAAAATCCTCACCATGGTACAAAACAAAGTGGGGGCTGTATTTGAGGAACTAGGGTTTACTTACATCGGACCGATTGATGGGCACAATCTCAGGGAGTTAATAGATACTTTTCGGGTTGCTCATAGTTTGCGGGGACCAGTGATGGTGCATGTGGCAACCACCAAAGGCAAGGGTTACAGTTATGCCGAGGCGGACAGGGTGGCATACCACGCCCAGGGCGCGTTTAATTTGCAGACAGGCAAAGCCAATGGCTCCAGTAAACCCAAACCCCCCAGTTATTCCAAAGTGTTTGGGGAAACCCTAGTCAAGCTGGCGGACAAAGATAAACGGATTGTGGGCATCACGGCGGCCATGGCTACGGGTACAGGCTTGGATAAGCTACAGGCGAAATTGCCCGATCAGTATATCGATGTGGGCATTGCGGAGCAACACGCGGTCACCCTAGCGGCGGGCCTAGCCTGTGAGGGAATGCGCCCCGTTTGTGCCATTTATTCCACTTTTTTACAGCGGGCATTTGACCAGATTGTCCACGATGTGTGCATCCAAAAACTACCCGTATTTTTCTGCCTCGATCGAGCGGGGATTGTGGGCGCGGATGGACCTACCCACCAGGGTATGTATGACATTGCCTACCTCAGATGTATTCCCCACATGGTGTTGATGGCTCCCAAGGACGAGGCGGAATTGCAAAAGATGCTGGTCACGGGCATTAACCATAAAGGTCCGATCGCCATGCGTTATCCCAGAGGCAATGGGGTGGGTGTGCCCCTGTGTACTGACGCGGACTTGACCCCCATTCCCATTGGTAAGGCAGAATTACTGCGGTCAGGGACAGATGTATTGCTAGTCGCCTATGGTTCGATGGTTTATCCCGCCCTGCAAACTGCGGAATTATTGGGAGAGCATGGGGTTTCAGCGGGGGTAATCAATGCCCGTTTTGCCAAACCGATCGACATGGAACTGATTGCGCCCCTTGCCCACAGTATCGGTAAGGTGGTGACCCTAGAAGAGGGTTGTCTGATGGGGGGCTTTGGCTCGGCGGTACTGGAAGAGCTGATGGATCGGGGCATTCCCTGTCGGGTGCACAGGTTGGGCGTACCCGATGTGTTGGTGGAACACGCTTCCCCTGAGCAGTCTTTCCATACCCTTGGTTTAACCAATTCCCAGTTGAGAGACCGTATTTTACAGTTTTTGGGTCATACCACCTCGATCGATGCTCCCGCAGGCATCAACCTGACTTGAACCCATTTACTCCCCTCGGGAGAGGGGGAGCAAATTACTTGGCGGCGATGGCCATTTTGCGGCGAATTTCCTGAATGTCCCAATTAGTCAGACGGGCGAGGGTCTGGGCTTCTTGCTCAAAGCGGCGGGGCAAAGACTGGACATATTTCCTGCCTGCGGTACAGGTAATTTTGCCCTTAAAGGGATGGCGGATCACATAGCGACCTTGGAAAAAGTTTTGGTTGGGGGTTTCTTTGAACGCTAAATCTTCAGGGAAAGTATCTCTGGTATAGCGCACATGGATGCGGGTGATAAATACATTGCCTTTGGCAAAGACACGGGGCATCATGGGACGATCGCTGGGACGGGGTAGGGGGGGCACAGGACGCTCGATCGCCCCATCCAACCAAAATACCCCCGCCTCTTTTAGCTCTTCGTAGGTGGGCGGTTCGGTGGAGCAGGGGTCACAACTGCTAATATCCCATGCGTATTCCAAAAAAGCCACCCTTCTCCCTGCCCGTCGATGGGCGGTGGCAAATAGGGACTTATAGAAGTCGCCAAATTCCTGCTTGACAAAGGTGGGAATCTCATTATCGGTGGGCAATTTCACCATGCGATAGTTGGTCACTTCCGCCTGTCCCTTGGGGGAGAGAATATAAATCAATAAATCCTGCTCTGTCTGGGCATTGACCATGCCTAAACGAATGGGGAGCATGAAGCGGGGCGAATTGTAGGCAATCATCAGGGGACGCAGAAACTGACTGCCTGTATTGGCAAATTCCTTGAGGTTTACCTTTGCCACAAAAAATTTCATATTTTGGCGAATATAGGGTTGAAGCAGTTGGCTGGCACCAGGGGGAATTTGGTAACCGTTTTGGGTGAGCCAGATTTCCAGACCATCCGATTCCTTAGCACTCAAAATCAGGATGTCGTATTCCCCCACCGAGAACCTAGACTCGATCGTCACCCCTAAACCGCCAGCGGGAACGCGATTTCTGGAAGTACTCTCAGCTTGGGCGGTGGCGGGGGCAGGTCTCAGATAGACCTCTGGCATACAGGGGTCTTCATCAAAGTATTCCACCAGACGGGGGGCGCTAAAGGCATCCAGTTTGTCCATAATGGTTTTATTGCCCACCTTTACCTGTTCCTTTTGCAGAACTGTGGGCACAGGCACCACTAGGGCAAAATCTTTGACATCCCCTTGATAGTCGTTGGACATGGTGAGGATGGTGCGGTTTCCATCTCTGGCAATAATTACTTGGGAAGCTTGGTTGTAAAGAGAAGCATCTGCCTTGGCTACATAAAATCCACAAAATGCCCAAACTGTGGGCGGAAAAGCAAAAAATAAGATAAAACTACAGACGATCGACAGCCAAATTTTCATGAATGACATAATTTACCTCTGGAAAAATGACTCAGGTTACTAGGACAATGACCACAGGGGCACAGGTTTCTTGACCCAGTGAAATCTGGGGGCGGGCTGTGCTCGATCGATCAGCACGGTAAAGGGGGACACCAGAAACAGGGCATAAAAGGGGGCAGAACTGATAAAGAACCAGTTGCGCAGTAGGAATGTTACACAGGCAATAGCTACCGCCCACAGAATGCGCCCCTGCCGTGCATTGGGGATGGAGCGGGGATCGGTAATCATAAAAAAGGCAAACAGCAATAGGGAACCATTCAACAACTGATGGCTTAATACATCTATTTCCCAGCCCAGCCAGAAATTTCTGACAGCTTCCAAGCCCACATACACCAACAGGAAAGAAGCAGTGGTATCCCAACGCCCCACTTTCCGCAAAATCATGCCCCCCAAACAGAGAAACAGTAAGGCGTAGAGACCCTCTTGTCCCCATTGCCCAGGGGAGACCCACGCCTGCCCAGAGCCAAGGAGCGCACACACAATGCCAAAATTGGCGGGATTAAACCAGTGTTTTCCCTCTGCTTGAAAAAGAAATTTACTGGCGATCGCCACACTTCCTGCCAAACCCAATACCACATAATTATCGGAACGCAGGAGGAGAATTAGCCCTAAAGCTGTGATTAAGGCACTCTTGAAACCCGTACCTTGCCCCATGAGAGCTTGGGTAAATAGACAACTTGTCAAAATTACTAAGGATTTGAGAGGGTCGATCGACCAATCTCTGGTGTATATCCCCAAACCAAGAAATAGCAGTAAAAAAATAATTTGATAATCCCGTGCATCTTTGCGGGAGAGTAGAGACGGCAACATAGGCACTCCTGAATTGATCAGTGGTCAGTATAGGCACTAGACTACTACCGTCTGCATTGGTTTCAGTTTTAGTAACCTAAATTCACCAAAATCAACCAGAAAACCTTGGGAAATAGGACTACCTAGACTAAATTTACTAATTGTTGCAACGCGGGCAGAACCCTAAATACCCCAAACCCGATCAGTAAAACACCACTGCCCCAAGATAACCATTGAGTCCATTGTCTTAGGGCTAAAAGATTTTTCACCATGCCCGTAAATCCCCCCGCCAACAGCAAAGGTAGGGTAGAGCCAAAGCCATAGCTAAATAACAGCAATGCCCCATCCGCCAATTTGCCAGTGCTGGCTGACCATGCCAACAAAGTAAACAGAACAGGGGTGCTACAGGGAGAGGCGGCTAAACCAAAAGTACACCCAATGCCCACCGATCGCCAGCCCGCAGGTAATCGATCGACCCAGCTACTATCTAGCCCCACCATAGGCAAAGACCACACTTCTAATAACTGTAGCCCCATCACGATCGCCACCATGCCCACACCCAAATTCAGCCATTGCCTGCCCCACTGCCCATAAACCGTACCCAAACTCGCCGCCCCCAGTCCCAAAACAGTCAAAGTCAAGGACAAGCCCACCGCAAACCACAGGGATTGTTGCCATAAATTGTGCGGTTCCTTTGCCCGACTGCCGCCAATGTAAGCGATCGTGATAGGAAGCATGGATAAAGTACAGGGCGATAAACTGGTAACTACCCCCGCCACCCACGCAATGACCACACTAGCCACGCTGAGATGATCAGTTAAACTGGCTGTCACCACCGCCCCCGCCCATTGTTCTGACCAATAAATTAGTTTTTGCCAATCCATAATTAAGCCTGAAAATTTTGCGTATCTAACAACACATAGCCCATATCTTCCCATCCAATTATCAAGGATAACAATTCTTGCTCGTAATTCTCGATCGATCGGGGTTGATGGGTAATTAGGTCAAGGGGATAAAGCTGACTCCAAATATCCCGCAAATCCTTGAGAAGCATCGGTTCTGACTGACTCAATAAAATATGCAGTACCTGACAACCACAATCCTTAAGAGCGAGAGCATCAGGTCCACTCACATGGAGATAGGCAGATGCTTCAAAATAGATGGATTGAGTAATAGATAATTCCAACTGAGCGCGCAATTCCTCAGTCCGTAGTTGGGGATGGGCAAAAATACGACATTGATGCCATTGGTCATAGGTCCAGCCTTTAGGATTGGTATAGCTTTTGGGAATATGTGGCTTGCCACAGTAAAAATCAATCAGCCGATGTATCGGATTCAATAGCTCATATAGATATAATAACTGTACTTCTGTGCCCGTTTCCAAGGCAATCTCTATGAAGTTTGGCATCTGCTTGGGAAATAGAGTGCGAACATCCCACCATTTACGATTGGTCAAATCCACAAAAGCCAGATTGCTCTGTTCCAGCATGGCAAACAGGTCTAGGATGGTAAATCCTTTATCGCCCTTGAGCAGTATATTAGACAGCAGGTGGGGAGGAGTGTGTGGAAATTTATCCCACACCATTTGTTTAAGAAAGACGGAATCAGCGAGGGAGTCAAAGAGTTCTGTCATGGCTTCCACCGCCGTCGTCTGTTCGCAATCTTCTAAAAAGCCCAAAAAGCTCGCTAATTCCTGTGCCTGAAAGATATTGCGCCGTTGGCGGATGCTATGTAAATTAGCTCTGATGATGCCCCCCTCAGCCAAGACTGACTCCATGCACTGTAAACCTGCTAAGGGATCAGGTAACAGGTAGAGCACTTCATCACAGTTAATGTAATCAAATTGTCGATCGAGCTTGGATAAATCCTCAGCCCCCATCACAAAAAATTCGCCATTAGTAAAGCCATGATATGCAAACCTTTGTTTCGCCACCTCGATCGATACGGGGGAAATATCTATACCCACAATATGCGCCCCCGGATTTGCCTCAGCCAAGCCCAATGAAGTGTAGCCCGTACCACAGCCCACATCCAAAATTTGTTTACCTTGGGTATCCACTACCCGCTGATCCCGCCGATAAAATGCAGTGACCATATTGCTGAAGTAGAGCGCTT
>Ga0272446_1003532_pt1 | contig 19561 bp, 17 predicted proteins | sample YNPCB0061_FD_194587 | JGI IMG/M metagenome (GOLD analysis project Ga0272446, IMG submission 194587) | Hot spring microbial mat communities from Yellowstone National Park, WY, United States - YNP-CB-006-1 | ecosystem: Environmental > Aquatic > Thermal springs > Hot (42-90C) > Sediment | place...
GTAGCGAGGAATCCATCTTTGAAACGGTGTGTCCTGTCTGGATTCTTCACTGCGCTACGCTCCGTTCAGCAGGGCAAGCGCTGGTTCATTCCACAGTGGCTCACTCGACCAACGCCTGTCATTCCGAGCGTAGCGAGGAATCCATCTTTGCAACGGTGTGTCCTGTCTGGATTCTTCACTGCGCTACGCTCCGTTCAGAATGACAGAGCGGTTCTGTCATTCCGAGCGGTAGCGAGGAATCCATCTTTGAAACGGTGTGTCCTGTCTGGATTCTTCACTGCGCTACGCTCCGTTCAGCAGGGCAAGCGCTGTTCCAAAACCGCGATTACCGCCCGTTTTGGTTTGGTTAACTTTTTTTTAATTTTCACATGTTTTTGTGCAGAGAGTGAAACTCTTTGCAGGAAATGGTCGTTTTGGACGATTGTAGGCAAACTCTAAAAGTGAACGGCAGATGAACGGTTTGAAAAACATCTTTGCAGTGCTTCTGCTGCTCGCTGCTACAAGCGCAACGGCGCTCGGCGCTGCCGAATTTGGCGATGCGTCTTCCCCGATGAGCGCAGCATACCCGTCCGATTTTACCGATGCTTCCGCTTCTTCCGAAGATTCAGAAGAGGAACACAATTCCGATTCCAACGAAGACGCCCTGATTTTCGCTGAACAGCCGTTCCGCGCCTCCCGATTGCTATTGCATATTATCACAAACGACGCGCTTCCCAACGCTGTATCCGTGCATATAACGCCGCCGCCGAAATCCCGCATGGCGTAACTGCGGCGTTGGTCTTCTCGAAGACCGAAACATTCACAGATTGTATCATAGACATTAAAGACGCCGCAGATGGGTTTTTACCGTAGCCCTCTGCCTATGAATTGTTCTTTGAGCACATTTCAACGTTTTCGATAAACGTTGCGCGGACGTTGCAAGGACTTTCAAAAGCACATTTTCAAAAGCACATTTTCAAAAGCACATTTTCAAGGACATTGTCAAGAACATTACAGAAGTGAGGCGCCTCGATTGAGGCGCTTTACTTTTTAGAGAAGCGGGCAGGGGAATACGAAGGCGGTCAGAAGTCGCCGAAGCGTGTTGGTGTAAGTTCCAGCAAGGCTTTTTCGGCGAGGTCTTTCGAGGGGGCTTTGCCGTGCCAATTCGTGCCGTCCGGCATAGTGCCTTCGAAGAAAGAGACGCCCTTGCCCATCACGGTTTTGGCGAGAATCACGACGGGCTGTTCCTGCCGCGACATCGAGTGTGCCAGATGGACGGTCTCAATAAATTCAGAAATGTTGTTTCCGTCGCATTCCAAGACGCGCCAGCCAAACGCTGTCCATTTTTCGCCGAAAGGCTCAATGCGCATCACTTTGCTAACTTCGCCGTCGATTTGTTGGTTGTTGAAGTCAACGATGCCGATAAGGTTATCGACCTTGTGATGCGCGGCGAACATTGCGGCTTCCCAGATTTGTCCTTCCTGACACTCGCCGTCGCCCATCAAGCAATAGACGAGGTTTGGATTTTTATCAAGCCGGAACGCCAGTGCCGCACCGATTGCCGCCGAAAGCCCTTGTCCAAGCGAGCCAGAGGCGATGCGAATGCCCGGAAGGTGCGTATCGGTGGCGGGGTGTCCTTGAAGGCGGGAATTAAGTTTTCGAAAGGTGGCAAGTTCTTCGAGTGGAAAATAGCCAGCGCGGGCGAGCGTGGAGTACCAAACGGGCGAAATGTGTCCATTGGAAAGAAAGAGAAAATCTTGGTCGCGCCCGCTCCAAAAGACATCGGGCGAGTGTTTGAGCAACTTAAAGTATAGCGCGGTGAAGACATCTGCCATGCCGAGCGAGCCGCCAGTGTGTCCTGACTGCGCAAGCGTTACCATGCGAACAATGTCGCGCCGAATTTGCCGTGCCATCTCGTCGAGGTCGGCAGCGGTGTCGAGCGTTGGGGCGCTGTATGACGATGATGCGGGCGGCGTTGCAAGAGCGGTCATAAAAAAAGCACGTTGAATAGTTGAGAAGAAATTAGCCGCCTTTGAACGCGTCTTTCATCACGTCGCGGTGGCGCAGCAAGATAAGCGCAACGAGTGAAATGATGAAGAAGAGCGCATCGACGGGTTCGAGAATCGGCGCGATGAAGGCGACGCCAATCGTTGCCGAGATATTGCAGAAGTGAATTTTTTTAGAGTATGCCCACGCCAGCACCCAAACGATGACCCAAGTAATCACAAGTGATTTCATAAAGAGCAGCGTCGCGCCCGCAACTGTGGATAAACCACGCCCGCCCTTGAACCTAAGCCAAACAGGATAGCAATGTCCGAGCGTTGCAAAGAACGCAGCGAGCATTTTAACGGGCAGGTCGTCGCCGAAGAAATAGGTTGCGCCAAGCACCGCCGCCGCGCCTTTTGCGGCATCAAGCGTGCCGACGAGGATACCGAGAACTTTCGAGCCTGAGACGTCGAATGTGTTCATCGCGCCGACGTTGCCCGTGCCGAGCGTGCGAATATCCTTGCCGCTCGAGAGCCGCAAGAGCAGATAGGCGAAGGGAATCGAGCCGACGGCGTAAGCCATGAGCGCAATGTAAATTGGAGTCAAGCAGTCAAGCGTTTAGAGTGTTAAGAACATTAAGACGATTGCCGCCCAGTTTCGGCAGTGCGTTTTTGTTTGATATAACGATAGACCAAAATGGCAAAGGCTGCGACAACCAAAATGGTCAGCACAGCGCCGTAAGTGGTGATGTAATCGCCAAGCATTGACCAATTTTCGCCAAGAAAATACCCGCCGTAGACAAGCAAGATGTTCCAGAGTATCGCGCTGATGAAGGCACAGAGATGCACGTAGAACACATTCAGCGACGACGCCCCTGCGGCGATTGAAATAAACGAGCGCGAGCCGGTCAGAAAGCGGTTGGCAAGAATTAAGCCGTAGCCATACTTGGCGAACTGCGCGCGGACGTCGTTGAAATGCTCAGGGGGAAAAATTTTTCGGGCAAGCCCGCCGATGCGCGACCCGAGCAGCCGTTCATTGACGCCATAAAAGGCGTCGCCGACATACCGCCCAATCGCATACATCGTGAAAAATCCTAATACCGACCCAAGGCTTGCCCAAAACACACAGCCTAAAAACGACACGTCCTTAAAAGCAATGAACGAGCCGACAAACGCGACCGGCATATCGCCCGGTATCGGCGGAATCACATTTTCCAAATAGGCAATAGCGAATAGGAACATGTAAATTGTCTGGTTGTCCAAAGTTTGAACAAATGAAATCAGTTGGTCGAGCATTCAAGTCTATCCCATCAATCGTTTGCGAACTTCCCGATAAGCGTCCTCGACGTTGCCTAAGTCGAAACGGAAGCGGTCTTTGTCGAGTTTCGTATCGGTGTCTTTATCCCAGAGGCGGCAAGTGTCGGGGCTGATTTCATCGCCAAGCAGAATGGCGCCATGATGTCGGCCAAACTCCAATTTGAAGTCGACGAGCTTCAACCCTTTTTGCAAAAAGTAATCTTGCATAACACCGTTAATTTTTGAGGCAAGTTGTTTAAGCTGTGCAATATCGTCGGGCGTCCCCAAGCCGAGAAGCACGGCATGGTCGTCGTTGATGAGCGGGTCGCCAAGGGCGTCGTTTTTTAGGTAGAGTTCAATAATTGGGTAGCGCAGCGCCTCGCCTTCGGTAAAGCCGTAGCGTTTGACGAGCGAGCCTGCGGCAATGTTGCGCGTAACGACCTCGATTTTCAAAATATCCAATCGCTTGCAGAGCATCTCGCGCTCCGACAGTTTGGAAACAAAATGCGTGGCAATGCCGAAACTTTCAAGATATGTGAAAAGATGGCTTGACAAGTCGTTGTTGATGATGCCTTTGCCGACAATCTGCCCTTTCTTCTGCGCGTTGAAAGCAGTGGCATCGTCCTTAAATTCTTGGATAATCAAATCGGGGTTATCGGTAGCGTAGACTTTTTTAGCTTTGCCTTCGTAGAGCAAATCGCCTTTGGTAACGGTAGTCGTCATGAACGATGTGTCAAATCGGTTTGTCAAAAGAAAATCAAGTTAGTGATTGCCAAAGGAACTGACAAGAGAGGCTATAACCGTGCAAACGCGGTTTTCTCGAAGGCTTCTTTTTCAAATGGATTATCGTAATACGGGTGCTTGCCGCGCAGCCATACAAAAATCGACGACGAAAAATACGCAGGCAAAAACAAGATGCCCCAGCGTTCATACTGACGAATATGCACATGTTCATGCAAACGCACTTCGTCTAAGATGCGGGCATGCTTGCCGAGAATGACGTGTCCGATAGTCATGCCGCTGGCGCGACAAAGTGTCAAGAACAACGCCGCTGCGCCGCCGTGTATTTCCAGCGCGCCTTGAACGGCACGCACCTTGCCGCCCGACAGAAGCGCAAGCGGGACGAACACAATGCCGAGCAGCGTATTCGGCAGCACCCAAAGGTATTTCAGCACAGTGAGCATCATAGTGAATCGCAAGTGGTTTAAGTGAAGGCGGTTTAGACGAATAAGTCGGAAAGCGAGAGCCGAAAGCCGCTCAAGAGTTCAATGAGCCAGTATTCTTTGACGCCGCAGCGTTCATAGAGTTTGAGCTTTTCAACGCGGTCGCGTGCGGCAGAGGTCGGCGAGATAATTTCAACGACCAAGTCGGGCGTGCGGCAGAGGTCGGCGTTGATGATGGTTTGTCGCTCGGAGGAGATGAACAAGACATCGGGTTGCGGCATGTTGTAATCGTCAAGATAGACATTGACCGGGGCGCAGAGTAGTCGTCCTAACTGTTTTTCAGAGATGAAATTGCCCATCTTCAAAAATAAATTTGCCTGAATAATACCAAAAATAATGAGAAGAGGGGTAGATTTTACAACGGTGTCATTCCGAGCGACGCGAGGAATCCATCTTTATGCTTGGATTCTTCGGATTCAGAATGGCAAACCCTATCTGTCTTCAAGTTATATCCGCATAATTTGGTGTTTTGGCGAAGGTGCTGCTCGTCTTGCAAGTTCTCCGTTTAAGAGTTCATACTGCGCGGTTTGGTCGTCGTCGGGAAAGTCCATGTCTCTGAACTGGGCGTAGCGAATGAGTGTCGTTTCGGTTTGCATAGCGTCTGCTATTGATGATGTTCAAATTGCTGTTGGTGCGTGTAAGTTACGGCAATTGACCTGCGGTTTTCAAACTGTCGCGGATTTGTTTTCGACGTGCGTAGTAGAGGGCGGCGTTGGCGGCGTGTTCCGCGCTGGTGCGTGCAAAGCGATGTCCGCCGTCGCCTGTGGCGACGAAATAAAGGTAGTCGGTGTTCGCTGGATACAATACGGCAAGGACCGACGCTTTGCTCGGATTGCCAATAGGTCCCGGCGGCAGCCCGTTGTATTTGTAGGTGTTGTAAGGCGAGTCGCGGCGTCGATGTTTCGGATTGTTTGGGTTGCCGTCGTAGTCGCCCGCGAGAATAGCGGCGTAAATAAACGTCGGGTCGGCTTGCAACGGCATTCCGATTTTGAGGCGGTTCAGATAGACGCTGGCGACAATCGGGCGCTCCGATGCAAGTCCCGTTTCGGACTCGACGATGGAAGCGAGCGTGAGGACTTCGACTTCGGTCAAGCCTTTCTTACGTGCGGCGGCTTGCAAGCTGTCGTTAAAAAACCGCCGAAAGTCTTGCACGAAATATCGAATCACGTCTTCCGCTGTCGATGCCCATGGAAAACTGTAGGTGTCTGCCATAAAGTAGCCTTCTAAATTCGGCGCGTCAATGCCGAGTTCTTTGAGCAATGCGCGGTCGGAAAAGGCTTTCATAAACGCGGCGGAATCGATGTCCATATTTTCGCCGATGATTTTAGCGACCTCCGAGCCGTAAGAAACTTCAGCAATACGAATTTTGACTTCATCTTGTTTGCGTGTGCAGAGGAATTTCAAAAGTTCCGAGGTGGTCATGCCGCTTGGCACATAGTAGCGTCCGGGCTTAATGGTCTTGACTTCAGGCATAAATCGGGCGACAACATGAAGCGGCCATGTTCGCTTAATCACCCCTTGCTCATGGAGTTCATTGACGATTTGTGGAAAGTTCATGCCGCGGTGAATCTTGACGAGTTTCGGCTGCTCATAGCGCGGCGAATTGAGCGATGATTTGTAGAGGTAAATGTAGGCAAACGCCACTAGCACCACGCCGAGCATCACGATAAGAAACGCCAATTTGACAAGAACACGAAGCGCGGCAACCATAGCGACGGTGCAAGATGTTAGAGTAAGCAGCTGACGAGAACAGGCTACCGGCGTCGTGTTTTGATGAGCCTATCCAGATTTAAATACGGCAGTTCTTCAAGCGATGAAATTCTCAACACGCCTTTCGGCATACGCTGTCGCTTTTTGTAGTTGTTGATGAACACTTTTGCCGATTTGAAATGCTCGACGGGCGCAATATCGCGTTCAAGATTCGAGCCGACGATAATCACATCGCGCTCATCGCAAGACATTGACTCGATGGCCAAGCGAAAGATGTTCTCATTCGGTTTGAAGACGCCCGAATCGCTGGAAGTGATGATGGTCTCGAAGCGTTTGACAATGCCAACGTTTTCCAAATCGTCAGCAAGGTTTGATGCCGAGAGCGGAGAATTGGCGACGAGACCGAGCATATAGCCGCTTCGTTGCAGGGCGATTAGGCAAGCGGTGTGTCGTCGCGAAATGGTTATATCAAGCATTCGGCTCAGGACGTGCGCAACTTCGGCGACTTCAACATCGTATGCAGGGCGCTTCAACGCGGTCGAGAGCGCGCGTTCTGCGATGACAGAAAAACTCGGCGATTGATTGTTGCGAATCACCGTTTGCTCGACGCAGGCGTTGAAGACAATCAGGCTTGTCTCGACCAACTTTTGAATTTCCGACATCGACAGATGCTTATGCAGATATGGGAACTGCGACGCGGAAAGGTCGATGAAGAGTTCGCGCGTGTCCTCGCATTCGGTTTTGCTTTTGGTCAGTGCGTCGAGGCTAAAAATAATCGCTTTGCCGTTTCTTGTGGTTGCCATACTGGTGAACCCGGTCGCTGCCGGAGATTAGGTTTTTGAACGAAAGAACGCAGCAAGTTCCGTTGAACTAACGCATAAAAGGTATTGTTAGGAATTGAACAACTTTTTCCACTCGTCCAAGTCAGCGTCAGAAAGCGTTGCCGGTTTATCGGTAACGCGGTCGTCGCCTAATCGTTTTGGATTTCCGAGTCGCGCCGCAGGTTGAGCGCGTTTATCAAAAACGGTTGTCAACGCTTTCAGAAACTCTTCCGACGAGACTGCCTCCACGCCAGAGAGTTTTGCATACTGACGAATGCTGAGGTCAGACGAGACGATTTTCAGTCGAGATTTTGACGTCGAGTCATCGATAAGGCGTTTGATGCGCGCGTCGGCGCTTTCGCCCGCGGGCGTGAAGATAATTTTAACGACGCCGTTTGTGTCTGCTGCGCCAATTGTGCCACGACCGTCGTAGACGACCGTAATGTCGCACTTTGCGCTTATGGCATATTTCTGGAGCCGCCGTTCAAGGTCGCTACGAACCTCTTGGAGGCGTTGCGCCGTGAGCTTGCCGCCGAGCTTATGCGCGAGATTGTAACCATCCACCAAGAACTGCTTCATTGATGCTGAGCGTTGAGTTAAAGCAATATACAAAGGCTTCTCAACAAAAGCACGCGCGATTAGCCACGCTCAATGAAATAGTCTGCTTCAGCGTAATCGCACACGCCGCCAACGGGCGGATTGCGCTTGCGAACTTTAATGCGAAGCGACGAGATGATTGGGAAATCGCTCATCAGGCCGTCGGCAATTTTCTTGGCAACGGCTTCGATGAGGTAAAATTTTTTCGAGGTAATGACTTGGCTGATGGCACCATAGACGCGCTCGTAATCGACCGTTTGGCTGAGCTTGTCGTTTTTTCCCGCTTCGGTGAAATCGAAATAAATCTCGGCGTCGACTTCGTAGCGTGCGCCGACTTTATGTTCCGCCTTGCCGACGCCGTGATAGGCATAAAAAATCGCGTTTGTTAAACGCACGCAACTTTTTTGCTTCAACTGTGATGGATTCATAAGTGATGTTTCCTCAAAATACTTATTGCGCATCGGCTCTTAAAATCTCGAGCGGCGGTTTTGTGTGCGCTCCACGGCTCATTAAAATTCCAATCAAGACCGTCAATCCGACGACGCCCACGAAGCCCAATAAAATCGGCAGGAGCGAGGGAATGAACACCGATTCAAAAATAAAATACGCGAGCGCCCAGCCTGCCAAGAGCGCAAGCCCGAAGCCCGTGAGCGCGGCGAAACTGCCCAAGAAAATATACTCGACCACCATGATCTCCGTTACTTGGTTGCGCGAGGCGCCCAGCGTGCGAAGCAGCACGCTCTCCTTCATGCGTTGGTAGCGGCTGGTCAGAACTGCACCTGCCAATACAGTCAAACCTGTAAAGATGCTGAACAACGCCATGAACCGAATCACCAGAGAAATTTTCCCGAGAATCGAATCGAGCGTCGTTGCAATAAGCGCAAGGTCAATGACCGAAACGTTCGCATATTTTTTGACCACCGCCTGCTGCACCTTTGCCGATGTTTCAGTCGTCGCCGCCCGTGTTACAAGCGCATAAAACTGCGGCGCATCATTCAAAACCCCGTCGGGAAACACCGTCGAGAACGACGGCTGCACGCGACGAAAATCCACGCGCCGCAAACTGCCAACATAGGTTTTTATCGGAACGCCTTGCACATCGAATACTAATTCATCGCCTAACGAGACTTTTAAGTTCTGCGCAACGAAGTCGGAAATGGAAATCAAAACCGAGTCGGTCGGTGAAGTTACCTTGCCTTGAAACTTGCCTGAAATAATCGTCTCGTTGTCGCTGAGTTTATCGCGGTAGGTCGAGCGGTATTCCCAAAAAAGCGCGGAGCCTTGCGAGACCGATGAATCGTTTCGAAGTTGATTGACCGATTTGCCTTTGACCGATGCAAGGCGCATGGTTACCACAGGCACGGTTTGCAAGATGGGCATATCAAACGAGCGCACGAGTTGTTCAACGCCGTCTTTTTGGTCGGGCTGAATATCGAACATCACCATGTTGGGCTGCTGCGCGGTGGAGCTAAATGTAATCTGCCCTAAGAGCGTCTCTTGCATGAGATACACAGTTGAAATCAAAAATGTGCCGAGTCCCAGCGAGACAATAAGCGTGAGCGTTTGGTTGTTCGGACGATACAAATTCGCCAAGCCTTGCCGCCACACATAGCTCCACGATGAGGGGAAGAATTTTCGAGCGACGACCACAACGAGTTGCGCCGTGAGCGCCAAGAATCCAAACGCTGCGCCAATAGAAAGCGCGAAGAACACGCCTGTTACCCACCCTGTGCGCGTCGACGCCGTCTGACTAATCGCAAACGCCACAATGCACGCGGCGATAAACAAATACACCAGCCAGCGAAGCGGGTCTTTCGGAACGCTGGCGTCTTCAAACGAGGCGCGAAGCGTTAGGAGCGGCGATATGTTTCGAATCGAAAGAAGCGGCAGAAGCGCAAATGCCAATGCCATTCCTAAACCGACGCCCAGCCCTTGCAGAACGGCTTTCCACGAAATGGTGAACTGAATGCTCACGGGCAAAAAATCGCCCAAGACCTGCGGCAAAAACGCTTGAACACCGACACCAAGCGTTGCGCCGACAAGCGAGCCGAGAAATCCCATCGATGCCGCTTGAACAAGGTAAATCCAAAACGTTTGCGCAGTGCTTGCGCCAACGCACCGCATCACGGCGACCGTGCCGAGCTTTTGTTTGACATAAACACTAATCGCACTCGAGACGCCAACGCCGCCCAAGAGCAGCGCAATGAATCCGACAAGGTTCAAAAAACGATACAGATTTTCTACGGCGCGACCGAGCGAGGCTTGGCGCGATTCGGCAGTAACGACGGAGATATTTTGGTCTTCCAAACGCGCTTTGAGCAGCATCGAGAGCGCGGCGAGGTCTTGCGTCGGCGGAAACTTAAAGTAAGCTTTGTAGGTAGCGCGACTGCCATATTGAATAAGTTTGGTCGCGCCAAGTGTCGAGCGCGGAATATAGACTCTCGGTCCTGCCAGCGCAGTAACTGCGGCTTCGCCTGCAATGTCTTTGAGCCGCCCTGCAATTGTGAACATAGCTTCGCCGATTTTGAGCGTGTCGCCAATGCTTGCGTTGAATTGAATCATCAAGGCGTCATCGACGAGTGCATAGTAGCCACTCTGAAAAGAGGTTGCGGCGGCGGCAGGGTCGGTGATAATCTCGCCGTAGTATGGAAATTTGCCCTCGAGGGCGCGAAGTTGCGAGAGCCGCGTGCCGCCTGTTTTAGGAAAAAAAACCATTGATGAAAAATCAACCTCGAGCGAATGCTCACCGAGCGAATCAATCAGGGCTTCGTTTTCTTTTGAGAACGGCTGGCGCGCTTCAAGCAGTAAGTCTGCGCCGAGCAACGCTTTTGCCTGAGAGGCAACTGAGCGCTCCAAGTTTTCGCCGAGCGACGTAATCGCCACTAACGCCGCCGTTCCAAGCACAATTGACGACATAAAAAACAGCAACCGCCGACGGTGTGTGCGGCTGTCGCGCCATGCCATTTTGAAAATGAAATCCATCACTCACGAATTAAGCCAAACAAAAATGGGGTCTCTCTTAAACCGAACCTCACAAAACTGTTTATCCTCTTGACTGCAGATATGTTCAGTCGAAGGCATATCAAGTTAGCGAAAAAAAGATGGTGTCAAAACTATGACGAGCGTGTCTGAATCCAGCACTGAATGATGTCGCTTGCCGCGCTGAACGTGCGTAGAGAGCCGTGTCATCAACGAACAATCGCCAGTTTTTCAATCATCTCGCGTTGAAAGTCGCCGCGCAGGCTACGGACGATGACCTTGTAAAGGTAAATCCCGTTGGCAAGTTCCTGTCCATCGTCGTCGCGTCCGTCCCAATCGATGCGGATGTTGTTGGGCGAGGCGGACGTGGTTTGCTCAAGCGTTTTGACGAGACGACCGGCGACCGTATAGATCTTTATCCGCGTGTTGAGGTCGTCGCCCGCGCGGTTATGGCTGAAAATAAACGCCGTGCGAGTCTGAAATGGGTTTGGAAAATTGTAGACATTGCCGAGCGCGAGGCGCGACGAATCAGCGACCGTGAACGAGAGCAGTTTTTCCGTCGAGTTGTTGTAAGCGTCCCATGCCTTGAAGCGCAGCGTGTAGTTGCCCGGGCTGAGATTGCGCAACGGATAGCGCACGTTGCCGTCGGTGAAGCTCTCCGACCTTGCTTGATAAAAATCATTTAACACAATTGGATTTCGCTCATCGTTGTTAATGACAAGCGTGAGTGCGTTGCCAACGTTCTGTGTGAGGTTGATGCCGCTTTGGTCGGAAAGTTCTGCAATGAACACGGGATTTTGATTTGTGATGCCGCCTGATTGAAAGCTGGGGTCGTTGAGAAAGACCTGTGCGTCGGGACCGTCGCTGTCGAGTGCGGCGTTAGGGTCTGTGCCTGCGGCGACGAAGTTTTGAAACTCGCCGGCAGCCGTTGCCGAGTTGTCGCTTGGCGTGCCGACGTCGCGCCAAAGGTAAAAACTAATTTTTCCCGTTAGGAGGCTGTCGTAAGCGATGTCTTTCGGGATAATGAAGTTAAACCGAAACCGCCCGTTGCGCACGACAGCTGTGCCGCGATAAATCAGGGCGTTTCGGACGGCGTAAAAATCATCAATGTTTCCGGTGCCGTTGTGGTCGGCGGCAACTTGGCGCGGTGCATCGAAGACGACCATCGACGCCGTGCCATTGAACGATGTGTTCACAAGGCTGCTGTCGCTTGTCAGCCGAGCCGACCCGGAAATCGAGACGCGCGAGAGTGCGTTGAGTTGAAGGCGTGACTGCGGCGAGACAGCAATGCCGTTGATGGAATCAATGCGAGCAGGCGAGCGCGCTGCGCCAAGCCGCATGGCAGGGTCGCCAATGAGATAAAATTTTTCGGCGTCGCCGTAATTGCCGATAGCGCTGAGCGAGAGTTTGAAGCGATACAGACTGGTGCCGAGCGGAAAAAGCAAGCCATCGGGCGCGCGCGTAAATAACTCGCGGAACAAAATCGGCGGGTAAGTTGAACCGCTTGTAATCAAGATGGAGCGGCTGGTTGTGATGAGCGCAGACGCGCCACCATTGGGCAAAACAAACAGTTGTTCCGAGCCGCTTTGAACGGTTGGGTCATCGGCGCGCCCAAAGTCGCAGGTTGCTGTAACGCATAGCGTTGGGCGGTCTCGATTGGTCAGGCGCGGAAACGACGTCGAGGGTGAAAAAATCTGCTCTGCTGTCCAAACAATCGGGTTTCCGTGTCCGATGAAATTAATTGCCAAGACGCCGCGATTGAGTTGAGTGATGATTTCATTAAACGCCCCTGGTCGACGTGTGCCGCCTGCTGCCGCTTCGGCGCGGAAGAACGAGGCGTAAATTTTGACGGGGTTGAGATACGGCGCAACGCTGTTCATCGCAGCGATCGTTGCTTCGCTGTCGCCTGCGAATTGGTCGGGCGCATTTGAAATCTCCCGCCCGTTTGGTCCGTCGTCCGCAACGAAGGCGACGCGATTTTTCCAATCGCCCTGCTCAAGTTGATTTTCATACTCAATGATTTTATCGACGGCCAGTTGCGCTTCGCTGCGGCTCTGCACCGTGAGCCGACCAACGGCAAGGTCTGGAATGAAATCTTCGCCGTCGACGGCGACGAAAAAATCGTCGGTCGATGCGGCAAACGCCAGCCCGTTTAAGTTGTCTTCCGATTCGTGCATCGGCACTTTCGAGTAACGCCGCCCGGTGAGGTCTCGAAAATCCCAATCGCCGTCGCCAAAGAGCAACACATATTTCGGACGCTGCGCCGGCGGAGCATTGTCGTAAAGCAGTTTGATGAAGTCGCGTATCGCCGAGTAGTCTTGCTTGCCGCCCGAAAACTCATTGTAAAGTTGTTCAACGCTAACAGCAACACCCCGCAGTGCCTGATTTCCCAAGCGATTTCGGTCGGTCCGATATTGAAGCAACCGCACTGCCTCGCTCTCAAAATCTTGTCCATACACGATAATGTATTCGGGAAATGCCGTTGCGCTCGAGCGGCTTGCAAGCGAGCGAAAGTTTTGAGCCGTTATCGCCCGCGCGGACGTCGGTCGGCGAAATTCCGCTGCATCTGAAAATGCAATGTATTCTCGATAACGTCTCGGCGATTCCTCGCGCTGAACCGTGATGGTGTTTGCGGACGCATTGCCCGAAATGCGCACGACATTGTTCCTGTCGGTGATGTCCCAAACGCTCGGCGTGGACGTAAATCCTGAAAGCGTGTATTCTACGGCACTTGGCGCAGACAATCCGACGAGCGAATTGAACTTCAAAAAATTATTTTGAGCGCTAAAGCGGCGAGCGTAATCGAGCTCAATCCAATCGGGATAAAGTTGTGATGTTTCCGATGTGGCAGGAAACTCAATTTCAATGCGCGACTGCTCGCCTGAAATCGCTGACCCGTTGAGCGTGGCATCGACGAAGAAGTCAAGCCCGTTGATATAAAAGCCTGATGCAATGCCTGTATTGCCCTGTGAAATCACATTGCTGCCTTCACGAAGCGAATACCGCTCGTTCTGCGTGGTTGAGGCAACGAACTTGGCGCGGTAGCCAAGAGAGCGCGTTTTATCAATGCTTGGCACATCGAGCGAATACGTAACGCGCTGCCGCGCTGCATTGAGCGGGCTGTCGTAAAAATTCAATCCGGTGTTGGTAAAGTTGACGCGGTCGTTCTCAATAAATACTTGCGTTTGGAAAGCCTGTGCCTGAAAGGGCGACACGGCTTGCGACGATGGGCGCGTTTGGATTCGCTTACCGTCCTCGCCGTCGAGCGCCAGAAATGCAAACGACGACGCGGCTTGACGGTTTAGGTAGTGCTTTAATCGCTGTTCCAGTGAATCGTATTGGACGCCGCTGGTGGTGGTGGCATAGAACAAAATAAAATCGCCAGTATCGAACCGCCCATCCTCTTCGCCCGAAACGAAAATGGCCGACTCTTGTAGGTCGCTGATTTTGCTACTGTTGACGCGGCTGTCGAGTTCTTCGCCGCCGTTAAAATAAATTTTCAATCGACGTGGGTTGAGCGACGCGGTGTTGATGCCAATGGATTCCAAGTAAGCGCGGTCGAGTCGATAAACGCCCTCACTTCGAAGTTCCAATTTGTAAAATCTGCCGGAGCGCAAGACGCTCTCTGTGGCAGTTGAAACGGACGACAGTCGCGCTGTTGTCAGCGACGATGTCACCTGAGAACCGAAGTTCAAGACGCCTGATAAAAATTCGCTGTTGTTGGGTTGTTCCGTAAAAAACTTTGATGTGCCAAACGGTTCAGCAAAGACAAGGCGGGCAACGATGCGCGTAAATTTTCGAACCGTTTGAGTTTGGGCGTTGTATTGAACGGGATAAAACGAGAGCGACGCGATATAATTTCCGCGAGCAATCGAGACGGGCGAGATGTCAGCCAATGTTGCGCGCTCTTCCTTGTTGCTGCTACGATTGAAGAACCGTCTCTCGCCCGTTTTCGTATCGACGAGCGGCATTGGCGCAACGCGCACATTGGGAACAATGATGCTTTCGGCTGTGAGAATTTCAACCGTTGGACGCGCTGGTGAGCTAACAAGAATCGGAACGCTGCGGAACTTTCGCTCTGCCAGCCCAACGCGACGGGCATCGGAGAGCGCGCCGACGAAATGAAAATCTGTATAGGCAACCCCATCTATGAGTTGAGACCGTGTTGGCTGCCAATTCGGTCGAAATTCAATCGTTAGGGAATTTGAGGTCGACGAGATGAGGCGCACATCTGGCTCGTTGATGGTCGGTTGAGCATTGAGGCAGGAAGCGACAAAAAAAGCAATGGCAATGGCAATGGCAAAGAAAAAACGAGTCATAATTATATTGATTGAATCAAAATATACTCAATCAAGACAACGGACGTCAAGGGCTAACGCGTCGGCTAAAATTGTTATCTTGATTGATACACATAAAACCAAACATGAACTATCGTTTTCTTGGAAATACAGGACTCAAAATCTCTGAACTCTGTTTCGGCACAATGACCTTCGGCGGCATCGGTGGCTGGCAGGACATCGGCAGACAATCGCAGCGCGACGCTGATGAACTCGTGCGCGCTTGTATCGACGCAGGCGTGAATTTTTTCGACACAGCAGATATGTATTCCAACGGTGTCTCGGAAGAACTGCTCGGCAAAGCCATTGGCGAACTTCGCCGCGAGACCGTCATTGCCACCAAAGTCCATTTTCGAATGGGCGACGGACCGAACGACATCGGGCAATCGCGCCACCATATCATCGAGTCTTGTCACGCAAGTTTGCGCCGACTCAACACCGACTACATTGATTTGTATCAAGTCCATCTCTTCGACCATGCCACGCCGCTCGAGGAAACGCTGCGGGCGTTGGACGATTTGGTGCGTCAGGGCAAAGTGCGCTACATCGGTTGTTCAAATTATGCGGGCTGGCAATTGATGAAAGCCTTGTCGATTTCAGAGCGAGAGCATCTCGAGAAATACGCAACGCTTCAAGCCTACTACTCGCTCGTCGGTCGTGAATTGGAGTTCGAGTTGATGCCGCTGTGTATTGACCAAAAAGTAGGAATTCTCGTTTGGAGTCCGCTCGCGGGTGGCTTTTTAAGCGGCAAATTTCGGCGCGGTCAGCCCAAGCCCGATGGCGTGCGGTATTCAAGTCCAGCAGGCGGCTTTCTCGGCTTCAATGAAGAAAAGGGATACGACATCGTGGAGACGCTCTTGGAGATTGCACAGCGTCGGAGCGTAAGCGCGGCGCAAGTTGCCTTAAACTATGTGCTGCGCAAGCCAGCAATTTCAAGCGTCATCATCGGCGCAAAGAGTAAAGAGCAACTGGCCGATAATCTTAATGCAAGCAACTGGACATTAACATCAGAAGAAATCGCTGCGCTCGATAAAGTCAGCGAACCGCCGCGCATATATCCGTATTGGATGCTCGATGCAAACAAAGGCAATCGATAAGACATGAGAAAACTGGCAGTGCATCAAAGTTGTAGTTGTGTCATCTTGAACGCCGTGACGCATCCACGCTGTCAATGGATTCCTCGCTCTGGCTCGGAATGACGACCACTCGATGTTGTGAAAGTAAACACAAGTGGGATACACAACCAGAAAGCTCGCCGCAGTGTTTGCACGCATAGCTCTGTCGTGCCTGAAAAAAATCCGCTATTTTTCCCGAAGCAATGTTATCTGGTAGGAAACCCAAATGTCGGTTCGAGCAAAAATCATAGTGGTTGACGACGAGCCGCACATTGAGTCGCTCATCAAGCAAGTTTTTCGAAAAAAAATCCGCGAGGGCGACTACGAATTTATCTTCGCCGCAAATGGCATAGACGCGCTCGCCAAGTTAGACCAACACGGCGACGTCGACTTGGCGCTCTCCGACATCAATATGCCTGAAATGGATGGACTGTCGCTGCTCGAGAAACTCATCGAGCGCAATCCCGTGCTGAAAGTCGTGATGATTTCTGCTTATGGGGATATGCAGAATGTTCGCACGGCGATGAATCGCGGCGCGTTTGATTTCATCACCAAGCCGATTGTGCCCGCCGACCTTGAAGCAACCGTTGAGAAAACGCTGCGATACGTGGCGCGCCTCAAAAGTGCAATTAAATTGGAGCAAGAGCTTTCGATTGCGCGCACGGTGCAGCTTGGGCTGTTGCCAAACGGCTGTATGTCGAACAACGATTTTGAAGTCTCTGGCTTTTGCGAACCAGCGCAGAGCATCGGCGGCGATTATTACGACATCATTCAACTCTCGCATGCAAAGTTCGGAATTGCCGTCGCGGACGCATCAGGCAAGGGCGTTTCGGCGGCGATTTATATGACGCTCATCAAAGGCTTATTGCACGCCAACGCAACAGTCGAACACAGCCCAAAAGAAGTGCTGATTAAAATCAATACGCTCTTGCATCGCATCATCAAGCGCGGCTCGTTTGTCAGCATGATTTACGCAGTGATGGATACCTCGACCGGCGAATTTTCCTACGCGCGTGCAGGACATCTGCCCCCGATTCTCGTCAGCGAAGAAGACGACGTGCGTCAAGTCCCCCTTCGCGCCAAAGGCATGGCGTTGGGATTGGCAAATTCCGCCGCGTTTGCCTTCACCATCGACGAAGCCAGCTACACGCTCAAACATGGCGACGCGCTCGTGCTGTATACCGATGGGTTCATTGAGGCGCGAAATCCACGCGGCGAAGAATACGGCATGGAACGCTTGCAACAAGCCGCCTTTGTCCATTGTCTGAATTCCACCGCAACCGATATGGTGCGCGCGATTGTAAACGACGTGAAAGCATTTGCGGGCAACGCGCCGCAGCACGACGATATGGCGATGGTTGCCATCAAATGCCGCACTCAACGCTAACGCGCGCAAATTTTCGAATTCGTCGTATCTTGCCGCACTATTCAAACCAAAGTATCGTTCAACTGCCTGCAAAGCACCATGAAAGTTTTAGTCGTCGACGATGAACCGGATTTTGAGCTGTTGATTCGGGAGCGGTTGCGGCGCGATGTCGAGGAAAAACGATATGCTATACTTTTCGCATGCAGCGCGTTTGAAGCGCTGGAGCTGCTGGAACAGCATAAGGACATTTACGTCGTTCTGACCGACATCAACATGCCAGAAATGGACGGGCTGATGTTTCTGGAAAAAGTGGTTGCAGCCAACTACCTCTGCAAGGTCATCGTCGTTTCGGCTTACGGTGATATGCGCAACATTCGCACGGCGATGAACCGCGGCGCGTTTGACTTCATCACTAAGCCTGTTGATTTCAAAGACCTGCGGCTCACGATTGACAAGACGCTCCGGCAGGTGGGCGAGCTGCGGCGAGCCTTAGACGAAAACCGCGAACTCATTGCCGCCTACGACATCATGGCTCGAAGCGCGGAGGCGCTGCGCCAAGCCAATCAACTAAAAACTGAACTCTTGGCGATTGCTGCGCACGACCTGAAAAACCCGCTTCAAGCCGTCGTCGGCTTTGCCGAACTCATCTACGAAAAATCTAAAAGCGAACTCAGAAACGGCGTTCCCAATCCAGCATTTGAAAGCATTGCGACCATGTCGGAGAAAATTTCCAATTCGTCGTATCGAATGTTCTCCTTGATTCAACAACTCTTGGAAACGTCCGCCATCGAGAGCGGCAGCATGAAACTGCACAAAACGAAAACCGACATCGGCGACCTGCTCCGGCAAGCGGTTCAGCAAAATCAAGCGAACGCTGACAAAAAGCTCCAAACGATACATTTTACTGCTTCGCCAAACCTCATTGCCGAAATCGACGCCGACCGTATGCGTGAAGTGTTCGATAATCTCATCAGCAATGCGATAAAATACTCTCCGACGGGAAAAACAATTTACGTGGAAATGAAGAAGCATACAGGAAACAGAAGACAGAAAACAGAAGCAATAAACGCACTTCCGTCTTCTGATTCCTCTATTCTGATTTCAATTCGTGATGAAGGACAAGGCTTGACCGACGAGGATAAGAAAAAGCTGTTTGGAAAATTTCAACGCTTGTCGGCTCGACCAACGGGCGGAGAGAACTCAACGGGACTTGGACTGTCGATTGTCAAGCAACTGGTGGAACTACACGGCGGATGGGTGTGGGCGGAAAGTGAAGGCAAAGACCAAGGCAGCACATTCTTCGTCGAACTGCCCGAGACCAATGGCTTTGCATAGAAATTGGCGTAACTTTGCAGGAAACCTAAAAAGTTTAATACCCTCGACGCGCGGCAATGACAGATAGCAAAGCAGAAAAGACAACAGCGAAAATTATCGTCGTCGACGATGAGCCAGACTTGGAAGCGCTCATCAAACAAAAATTTAGACGGCAAATCCGCGAGAAGGCTTACGAGTTTATTTTCGCTAACAATGGCTTAGACGCGCTTGCAAAATTAGACCAACACAGCGACGTCGATTTAGTGCTCTCCGACATCAATATGCCTGAAATGGACGGGCTTACGCTCCTCATGCGGCTAAGCGAACTCAACCCGATTATGAAGGCAATTGTGATTTCGGCTTACGGCGATATGCAAAACATTCGCACAGCGATGAATCGTGGCGCATTTGACTTTGTTACTAAACCCGTCAATTTCGACGACTTAGACGCGACAATCGCTAAATCGCTTGCCTACGTGCGCCAGCTCAAAGAAACGCTCAAAGCCGTCCGCGAGAACAACATTTTGAAAATGTATGTCGATGAGAACGTGCTGAACTTTATGACGCGCAGGGAATTTGAGAACGCGATAACGGCAAACGAAAGCATTGAAGCAACCGTCGTATTTATTGACATCTGCGGCTTTACGGCCATCAGTGAAAAACTGCCCGCCGATTTGGTGGTGCGGCTTATCAATCAACATTTCGACGTCATCGTCAAAGAAATCATCGCGCACGAAGGATACATCGATAAATTCATCGGCGACGCGGTGATGGCAATTTTTAAAGGCGACCACCATGTAGACAGAGCCATTGAGGCGGCGCTCGCGGTCAGAACGCAA
>Ga0272446_1003533_pt1 | contig 19556 bp, 22 predicted proteins | sample YNPCB0061_FD_194587 | JGI IMG/M metagenome (GOLD analysis project Ga0272446, IMG submission 194587) | Hot spring microbial mat communities from Yellowstone National Park, WY, United States - YNP-CB-006-1 | ecosystem: Environmental > Aquatic > Thermal springs > Hot (42-90C) > Sediment | place...
TGCGACTTCAACAGCCATGTGCGCTTCGGAGGCTGGGACGAGGTGCGGTTCCTTGCAGCCTATCAGCGCGAGATCGATTGGTTTGCCGATCTTGTGGGCCCGCGTACCGTCACCAGCATCTTCTTCGGCGGTGGAACACCATCCCTGATGCGTCCGGAAACGACGGCCGCAATCCTTGATCATGTCGCAAAGCGCTGGGGACTATCGGCCGACGTCGAAATTACGCTCGAAGCAAATCCAGGCAGCGTCGAAGCGGCGCGATTTCGCGGGTATCGCGACGCTGGCGTTAATCGCGTGTCGATCGGTGTGCAGTCGTTGCGGGATGAGGAACTTCGCAGGCTCGGGCGAATCCACAGCGTGGCCGAGGCAAAGCGCGCGATTGATGTGGCGCGGGCAACCTTCGAACGGTTCTCTTTTGATCTCATCTATGCACGCTGCGGCCAGACGGCCGACGATTGGCGTACCGAGCTTCGTGAGGCGCTAGATCTCGCCGGTGACCATCTCTCCCTCTATCAGTTGACAATCGAGCCCGATACGCCGTTCGCCGCGCTTCATGCGGCGGGTAAACTCGTGGTTCCCGACAGCGAATTGGCGCGTAGGCTTTATGAAATTACGGATGAGCTGACCGTAGCGCGCGGCCTTCCCGCCTATGAGGTCTCGAACTATGCGCGGTCGGGTGCGGAATGTCGGCATAATCTTCTTTACTGGCGATATGGAGAATATGCGGGCATCGGCCCCGGTGCCCATGGCCGCGTCATCGCCAATGGCCACCGCTACGCTACGGTGGCGGAACGCAATCCGGAGAGCTGGGTTGCGCGTGTCAGTTCGGCCGGCAACGGATTTATTGAAATGGCGAAGTTGACCGCCAGCGAGCAAGCCGACGAGATGCTGCTCATGGGGCTGCGTTTGCGTGAAGGGATCGATATCGAGCGGCTGGATGCACTCGGCGGTGTCTGTCCGGACCGCGCCGTCATCGATGAGCTTGTTCGTCTCGGACTGCTCGAGGTCGAGGGGCCACGTCTTTCGCCCGCCTCCAATTGGCGCCGTGATGGGCTTGATGAGATCGCAGCCTGCAGCGGACCGGGCCTCGTCCCAAAGATCGAGGCGATGGCTCCGGAATGCACGGCGGGGTGGGGAAGACTTCGCGCCACGCGAGCGGGGCGGATGGTCTTGAATGCCGTCGTCGCCGAGCTTTCGAAGAGTTTCATGCCCGCGGGACGCATGGACAATGCCTTAAGGGCCCTTTAAGCACCGCCCATGCTTCGCGGACTTTACGATTGGACGATGCGGATGGCGGCGGACCGACGGGCGCCTGCGGCGCTCGCGACCGTGTCGTTCATCGAAAGCTCCTTCTTTCCCATTCCGCCCGACGTCATGCTCATTCCGATGGTGCTGAGCCAAAGGGAAAGGGCGTGGTGGTATGCAACGATTGCAACGGTGGCATCGGTCATCGGCGGCCTGCTCGGATATGCGATTGGCTATTACGCATATGAGGCTATCGGGCTGCCGATCCTGAAGCTCTATGGCAAGGAGCATGCGCTCGACAGCTTCACGGCGTTCGTGCGCGATTACGGTGTGCCCGCCGTCATCATCAAGGGCATGACGCCGATCCCCTATAAGGTGGTGACGATCGCGGCAGGGGTCGGGAAGATGGACCTCTTGTCGTTCATCGGAGCAAGCATCGTAGCGCGTGCCATGCGCTTCTATTTGGTCGCGGGACTCCTATATTTTCTTGGCCAGCCCATTCGGGTTTTCATTGAGACCCGGCTCACGCTCGTGACAACCGTGTTTGTGATCTTGCTGGTCGGCGGCTTTGTTGCCGTAAGGTATATCTTCTAGGCAGGTGCGGCATGGCATTGGCGGGAAATGTTGTCGAACGCGGCTCGGACTACGGGCCTGGCGCTGCGGCGCTTCTCCTCGCAGGCATATCGATACTGACGGCGCTCGGATATCAATACCTTGGCGGCTACCAGCCATGCATGCTGTGCCTCATCCAGCGCTATGCCTACTACGCTGCGATCCCCGCCCTTTTTGTTGCGCTCGCGCTTTCGGCCGGAGGCTATCGCGGGATTGCGGCAACGCTGTTCCTGCTCGTCGCCTTAGGATTCCTCGTCAACGCCGGCATTGGCGTCTACCACGCTGGGGCGGAATGGAAATTCTGGCCGGGGCCGGAGACGTGCGGCGGCGGTCAGTCGCTTTCGACCTCGGCCGGAAGTCTCCTCAAAGACATCGAAGGCATCCGCGTGGTCAGGTGTGACGAGGCGGCCCTTCGCATCTTCGGGCTCTCTTTTGCCGGATGGAATGTCATCGCCTCGCTGATCCTTGCCGGACTTTCCGGACGGGCCGCGTTTGCGGCTGCTCGGCTGCGGAAAACGGCCTGATTTCAGCCTGTTCAGGCGCCGTCCACCGTTTTCCACAAATGACCTAGGGCGTGCGAAGCTTGATTTCGTTGCGCGCGCGAAACTGTCAAGCGAATATCATGGCTGAGACAGAATCGTGCCTTCGCGTTGCCTGAATGTGACGGCTATTCTCTCTTCGTTCGCGGAACACAAGGCTTGGTGGGGGCCGTTCCGAGCGTTGAGGGAGCATTTCAGTGGCGTCCGAGTTGCGTACTTCGATCTCCGAGCTGCCTTCTCTCGGTGATCCTGCCGATCGTGTTCGCGTCCCGTCTTTCTGTAAGCGTTGCGTTGTTGCGTCTCGTAAGCGTCCGTTGCGTCGCGCGTGCGGAGAGAGTCCAAAAGACATCCTCTTCGGTAGCTTTCGAAAACTTAGGCGAGCCGCCTCGACAAAAAAGTTGAGGCGTATGTCCTGGCGGTTCGCCGACACGACCTGTCCTCGGTGTTCTCCTGATGCCGATCAGGCATCGGAGGAGTGGACTTGGCGACCGGTTGGAGATGCGGCGCTCAAGGTTCTTAAGGGCGTCGAGGGCCGCGCCGTCACTGACGATCGTGGTCAAGGCGAGGCAGTTGCGTTGCGTCCGGTAGCGTCTATGTCCGTAAGTGTCGATCCCGCAGGGCGTTGAGCAAACAGGATTCGGGAAGCGTGTTGGCTTTCCCAACGAGCTGGCAGGCACATGGAGCGTGATCGAGTTAGCCCTCTGTCGAGACATCATGTGACACGGTTTCGCGTAGTGATGTCACAGCGCTCTGTGTGTCTGCCGCCGACGCCTGAAGGCGGCACGATCCGAAATCGTTCCGCAATATCATGAGGCCATCAACGGAGCTGTCCTATGACCCCCTCGGTTCCAGATCATCTCAGCCCCATCCAGTGGCATCAAGCGATTGCCGTCAGCCGCCAGGAATGTGCGCGCATTTTTCGTGACGGGGGGACGCCTGCGGATGCGCTCGCCGCATTCGGCTTGAAGTCTGACGCGCCGGTCAATTGGGATCGCGCCGTCGAACAGATCGCCTGCGAGCTCTGTGCCCGACCGGTGATGCGCGCGGCTTGAGACGGAATGCGGGTTCGCGACAGCAGTCTGCTGCTTGCGCGCCGTCGGGGACTACGGCTCCAGCTCGGTGTCCCAGTAAAGATAGTCGAGCCAGCTTTGGTGAAGGTAGTTGGGCGGGAACAGTCGCCCGTTGCGATGAAGCTCGAAAACGGTCGGCCGGTAAGGCTCATGCGCGGGATACATTCCTGCGGCCTTCGGCATCAGGCCACCCTTTTTGAGATTACAAGGTGCGCAGGCGGTGACGACGTTATCCCACCGGGTCTGGCCACCGCGTGACCGCGGGATCAGATGGTCGAAGGTCAGATCGTTCTTGTCGCCGCAATATTGGCAGGTGAAACGATCGCGCAGAAAGACGTTGAAGCGCGTGAAGGCCGGGTAGAGCGCCGGCTTCACGTAGGTCTTCAGAGAGACGACGCTCGGCAGTTTCAATTCAAACGACGGGCTTCGGACGAAGCGCTCGTACTCCGAGACGATGTTGACCCGATCGAGGAACACGGCCTTCACCGTGTCCTGCCAACTCCATAGAGATAGCGGATAGTAGCTGAGCGGCCGAAAATCGGCGTTCAGCACGAGAGCCGGACAATTGTCCGGTATTGTCGCGTGAGCATTCACAGTCGCGCAAACCTCGCGGTTTTTCGTCCGTCGAATCGCGTCTTAAGCCCCACCAGGACGCGGGGATACTAGCTGCGCATCTCAGTTCTGTGAAGCTTTAGGGCTGATCCAGTCCGGTGGCAGCTTTTCCTTTTTATTTTAGCAACTTGCGCAATTTTGTGACGCATTCATCAAGGATGCGGCGAAGCCGCCCAGGGCGGCAGGCGGCCTGAAACGTGGAAACGATGGTGCCGGGAGGCTGCGTGCGACAGTCCGCATTCCATCAGAGAATATTCAAGGTGAGAAAATGCGGTCTTCGATGGGCGCGCGCATAAAGACCGCGAAGCGCACGCGGTTCCGGGCCGCATGTCGCGTAGCGGCCACGCCCAGTCGCCCGTGGGCGACACTTTAAAGCGTATCGGCGGCCGCATAAATTTGCACCCAGTGCGGGGGGGGGCGGTTGAGGGCGTTCGAAATGACAAGGACGATGGTTGTTGTTCTCGCCTCCATGATGGCCGTTTCGTCAATCGCGGGACCGGCCATGGCGCGATCCTGGCGCGACAATTGGACTACCGTCATCAACGAACGCCATGGATTTGCAATTGCTTATCCCAGCGAGCTCTTTGAGCAGACGGGAATTCCAAAAACGGATGAAGGCGAGGCGTTCATCTCAAAAGACGGAAAGGCAAAATTGCTCGTCGGCGCTTTTGAAAACGCTGACCATCAATCGCTCGAAGACTATCGAAAATACCTGCTCAATGAGCAATATTCCGGCGCAAAGATCGATTATGCGCCCGTCAAGGAACGTTGGTTCGTGCTGTCGGGTGACAGGAACGGCCAAACCTTTTATGAGCGTGTCAGCTTTACCTGCGGCGGCAAGCTCATCAACAGTTGGGCGATGCTTTATCCGACGAGCGAGCGCAAAATCTACGATCGGGTCGTCGAAGCTGTCGCGCGAACCTATACACCTGGCGCCGGCCGAACGGGCTTTTGCGACGAATGACATCCGTTACACGCTTTGCACCTTCGCCCAACGGGTTTCTGCACGTTGGGCATGCACTCTCCGCCATCATCGCGCATGATGCTGCGCGCAGAACCGGCGGGCGATTCCTGCTGCGTATCGAGGACATCGATCTCGAACGGCGGCGGCCTGAATACATCACTGCCATCTTTGAAGACCTGAGCTGGCTCGGATTGACATGGGAAGAGCCGGTGCTCATGCAGTCAGAGCACTTCAGGGAATATCTTGCCGCCGCCGAGAAGCTCATTGCGATGGGGCTTCTTTATCCGTGCTTCGCGACGCGAAGCGAGATTGCAGCGGCCGCCGATCCGGAGCAGACCGATCCCGATGGGGTGCCACTATATCCCGGCATTTGGAGGGGCGCGCCGGCGGGTCTCGTCGGAGAGCGGATGGCGGCCGGGGAGGCGCCGGCTCTCAGGCTCAACATGGAAGCGGCTCTCAGGGTTCTCAAAGCGAAACGAGGAGATGAGCCGCTGACCTTCATCGAAGTTGGCGAAGACGGCAGTCAAAGGACGATCACAGCCGATCCCAGGCGCTGGGGAGATGCCGTGATCGTGCGCAAGGAGGTGCCCGCGAGCTACCACCTCTCGGTGGTGGTCGACGACGCACGCCAAGGTGTGACGCATGTGACGCGTGGACAGGATCTGTTTGCGGCAACCGATCTTCAGCGTCTACTGCAGGAACTCCTCGATTTACCAGAACCCCTCTATTCGCATCACCGCGTCATTCGCTGGGCGGATGGGCGCAAACTTTCAAAGTCCAATCGCGATATGGGGCTGCGCGCATTGCGTGCGGAGGGCGCAACCGCGGAGGATATTCGCCGCGTCATCGGGGTTTCTTGACCGGCGGCTCTGAGCCACGCGGCACGGCCATGTTGCATATTGTAAGCTTCTTAGCGTGGTAATTAGGCCGGGCCATGCAACTCTTAATTTCGTCGGAGGCAAGAGATGCCTTTCCAATTCTTGCCATTGAGTTTTTTGAGAGAACGCAAAAAATCACGCAGTAATATTCAAAAAAATATGCATTTGTTATCTGACAAATGCTCCCTGATGGAACCAACAGCCAACACTTAATAAACCGAAAATTAAAATAATTACGAAAATATTGAATTCGGCTTGTGTGTTTTTCCAAATCACAGCATTTTTAATTTCTGAATCGCCCGCCCCACGGGATCCAAGGGATTCCAGATGTCGATCTTGATGATTTTACCGGGAAGACTCCTTTCCGCTCTCATTCGGGAGATCGGGGCGGTTTGGGAGTATATCGGCTCCTATTTCGTTGCCGGCCGAGATCACGACGTTACGCGGCCTGTTGCCGAGCCCCGGCGGCTGACGCTCGCAGAGCAGTGGGAGCTACTTTCAAATGTCATCAGGGGGGCCGCCTCGCGGGCCGAGGAAGCCACCCGATGCCATGCGTCGGCGTCGCTGCAACTCGACCTCGCGCAATATGCCCTGACCTCGCTCGTCGATGAACTCTCGCTTGTCATGGACATGGGCGGACGGCGACGCCGGGCCACGGTTCACGTTCTGGAAATTCTGCCGGCACGCCCGATCGGCGATGTCATTGCGGCCTGATCCCGGCGGTGTTCGATCGCGGGCGTATCCCGGAAATCTTCGGGCAGGGCGCGCGAATTTAAGGAAGACTTTCTTTGCTGGGCCTTAGCGCAGGCGGTGGGCTTTCGCGGTCCGGGAGCATTTTGGTATTGCTGACGGATCAGGCGATGAGGCCGTGTTCGTGTCCGAAAAGCCAATATCGACGCGCCAGGAAGTGAGCGAGGTCCGCACCCGGGGGCTTTCGGATCGCGTGAACAGGGCGCTCAACGCTCTCGTTGATGAACCCCTGGCGCCGGGACTTTATCTCGTCGCGACGCCCATTGGAAACTTGGCCGATATCACGCTTCGGGCGCTTTCCGTGCTGGCGCGTGCAGATGTCATCTATTGCGAGGATACGCGTCATTCCGCGAAGCTCTTGCAGCACTATGCCATCGTGACGCCGACCCGGCCCTTTCACGAGCACAACGAGGATCGCGAAATCGAGCGGGCACTTAAGGATATCGGCTCAGGGAAACGCATTGCGGTGATTTCCGACGCTGGCACTCCGTTGGTCTCCGATCCCGGCTTCAAGTTGGTGCGCGCAGCGGCCAAGGCAGGATTTGCTATCGTTTCGATTCCGGGCCCCTCGGCCGTGCTGACGGCGCTGACGGCGAGTGGGTTGCCGATGGACGTCTTCTTCTTCGCGGGCTTCCTGCCACCAAAACGCGCGGCGCGACGGGCACGGCTGGGCGAGCTTTCGCAAATTCCGGGAAGCCTCGTCCTGTTCGAGGCTCCGCATCGCCTTGCCGAGACGCTCCATGACATGGCCGAAGTGCTCGGCGATCGGGCAGTGGTCATCGCCCGCGAAATGACGAAGCTGCACGAAGAGATCGTGCGCGGAAGCCTCAAGGCGCTTGCCGAGGCGACCCAAGATGCCGCCCCAAAAGGAGAGATCGTTCTGATCGTCGGGCCCCAGGAGGCTCAGCCCATCGGTGACGAGGCAATCCGCGCGCGTCTCAACGAGGCGCTCGAGGTCATGAGTCTCAAGGATGCGGCCAAGGCTCTGGCAGAGGAACTGGGCGTCCCGAAAGCGCGCGTCTACGGGCTCGGCATCAAGGCGAGGAGCCGGACCTCATGAGCGGGGACGTCAACCACGAGTTTCGGCGAAGGATGGAGCGACGGCGACGTCACAATCGCGGGCTCAACGCTGAATCGATCGTCGCGGCGGTCTATATTCTGACAGGGCATCGGATCCTCGGCCGCCGATTCAAGACTCCGGTCGGCGAAATCGACCTCATCGCACTCAAAAAGAACCGCGTGGCGTTCATCGAGGTGAAGCGCCGGCCGAGCACCGAGGACGCGGAGGACGCCATTACGCTTACGATGCGCCGGCGCGTGCGCCGGGCGGCGGATCTGTGGCTCGCACGTAATCCGCGTTACCAGAAGCACGACGTTGGATTTGATCTGGTCTTTGTCGTTCCCTGGCGGTTTCCGATCATTATGCGCGATGCACTGTGAGAAAGCGGGCCCGATTTAGCGGGGCGCGCGTAGATCGGCGGTCTCGAAGACGCTTCTGAACGTAGTTTGAAATCCGACCGGTTCGTCATGCGTGCAGCAAATGTTGTTGAAGTCCCACCGGCGATTTTCGGGGCGCCGGGATGGTGCCCTCCGCTTAGATTGCTTGGGGGCTGCCAAAAAAGGATGTTATGCGGCAACGCGCCCCCTTGGCGGCCGTTGATGCGACCGGGAGTGCATGTTAAGGACAGCCCGGCTTTGAAGGGGCGGCTGGCCGGTTTCGGGCGGCGTGCGTCTCCTTTTTGTCAAAGGCCTTTCCTTGAAGCGGGCGCAGTTTCGGGCCTTTACGTGCCCCTCCCTCTATGCGTCCCGAAGCGCGACGGTGAGAACGACGTGGCAACTGACGGTACGATCGTTGAAGGGGTGGCTGGGCGCTATGCGTCGGCGTTGTTCGATCTCGCGAAGGAAGACTCCAGAGTTTCAGAGGTCGAAGCTGATCTCGTCAGATTTCAGGGTCTCCTCGACGAGAGCGCCGATCTGGTTCGCCTTGTTCGTAGCCCTGTCATACCAGCGGACGATCAGCTCCGAGCCCTCGGGGTCATCTTAGAGAAGGCCGGCATCGGCGGGCTGGCTGCCAATTTCCTCAAACTTTTGACCAAGAACCGCCGGCTCTTTGCCGTTCAGGACATCATCAAGGCCTATCGGGGGCTTGCTGCCAAAGCCCGCGGCGAGGTGACGGCCGAAGTTGCGAGCGCCGTACCGCTCAACAGCGAGCAGATCGCGGCCCTGAAAGAGACGCTGAAGGCTTCGGTTGGCAAAGATGTAATGCTGCAATCGCGCGTCGATCCGAGTTTGCTCGGCGGCCTCATCGTCAAGGTCGGCAGCCGGATGATCGATTCCTCGCTCAGGACCAAGCTGCAGAACATGAAGGTGGCATTGAGCGGAGCCGGCGCATAGCCTGAGCATTTTTCGGCGCCGCTCGGCATTCATCGCCAGGTGGCGTCTGATCGCGAGACGCAGGGAATGGTGGATCAAGGAGCTCAAGAAGGCTCCGACAACGGAAACGACCAAGGGAAGAGGTCATAGCTCAATGGAAATCCGGGCCGCAGAAATTTCGTCGATCCTCAAGGAGCAGATCAAGAACTTCGGCAAGGAGGCCGAGGTCTCCGAGATCGGCCAGGTCTTGTCGGTTGGTGACGGTATTGCCCGTGTCTATGGCCTCGACAACGTTCAGGCCGGCGAGATGGTCGAGTTTCCGGGCGGCATCCGCGGCATGGCGCTGAACCTCGAGGCCGATAACGTCGGCGTGGTTATTTTCGGCGACGACCGCACCATCCGCGAAGGCGATACGGTCAAGCGGACCGGCGCCATCGTCGAGGTTCCGGTCGGCAAGGGTCTGCTTGGGCGTGTTGTCGACGGTCTTGGCAATCCGATCGACGGCAAGGGGCCGATCAAGTCAGACAAGAAGATGCGCGTTGACGTCAAAGCGCCGGGCATCCTGCCGCGCAAGTCCGTGCATGAACCGATGGCGACGGGCCTCAAGGCGATCGATTCGCTCATTCCCATCGGCCGCGGCCAGCGCGAGCTCGTCATCGGCGACCGCCAGACCGGCAAGACGGCGGTCATTCTCGATACCTTTCTCAATCAGAAGTCGCTCAATCAGAGCAACGACGAGAGCGTCAAGCTCTACTGCGTTTATGTGGCCGTCGGCCAGAAGCGTTCGACGGTCGCGCAGTTCGTGAAGATCCTCGAAGAGCGCGGAGCGCTCGAATATTCGATCGTCGTCGCGGCGACGGCGTCCGATCCGGCTCCTATGCAGTACCTCGCGCCCTTCACCGGCTGTACGATGGGCGAGTTTTTCCGTGACAACGGCATGCATGCCGTGATTGCCTACGACGACCTTTCGAAACAGGCCGTTGCCTACCGGCAAATGTCGCTCCTGTTGCGCCGCCCGCCCGGACGCGAAGCCTACCCGGGCGACGTGTTCTATCTCCATTCGCGTCTGCTCGAGCGCGCAGCTAAGCTCGGCGATGCCGCCGGAAAGGGCTCGCTGACGGCTCTTCCCGTCATTGAAACGCAGGCCAACGACGTTTCTGCCTACATTCCGACAAACGTCATCTCGATTACCGATGGCCAGATCTTCCTCGAGTCCGACCTATTCTATCAGGGTATCCGCCCGGCCGTGAACGTCGGCCTTTCGGTGTCGCGCGTCGGTTCGTCGGCTCAGACCAAGGCGATGAAGCAGGTTGCCGGCAAGATCAAGGGTGAACTCGCGCAGTACCGTGAGATGGCGGCCTTCGCGCAGTTTGGCTCCGATCTTGATGCTGCAACACAGAAGCTTCTGGCGCGCGGTGCGCGTTTGACCGAGCTGTTGAAACAGCCGCAATTCTCGCCGTTGAAGATGGAAGAACAGGTGACTGTCATCTTTGCCGGAACCCGCGGTTATCTCGACCCCATTCCGGTTTCCGCAGTCGGCAAGTTCGAGCAGGGCCTGCTCGCTGCGCTTCGCTCGGAGAAGTCCATTCTCGATACCATCGCGGCCGAAAAGGCTTTGTCGGCGGAAACGGAAAAGAAGCTCGTCGACTTCCTCGATAAGTTCGCCAAGGGCTTTGCGGCCTGATCGGGTTCCTTGAGGAGAACGCCCGATGGCGAGCTTAAAAGACATGCGCAACCGCATCGCCTCGGTGAAGGCGACGCGGAAAATCACGAAGGCGATGCAGATGGTCGCCGCAGCCAAACTGCGCCGCGCTCAGGAGGCCGCGCATGCTGCGCGGCCCTACGCCGAGCACATGGCAACGGTGCTCGCCAGTCTTGCTTCGAAAGTTGCGGACAAGGAGGGTGCTTCACCGCTTCTCGTCGGGACCGGAAAAGATCAGGTCCACCTCCTGATCGTCATGACCGCGGAGCGCGGTCTTTGCGGCGGCTTCAATTCCAACATCGCCAAGCTTGCCCGTTATGACGCACAAAGGCTCATCGCCGCGGGCAAAACCGTCAAGATCATGACCGTTGGCCGCAAGGGCGCCGATAACCTTCGCCGCGATCTTGGCAAGAACATCGTTGAGCGCACCGATTTCCAGGGCGTGAAGCAATTGAGCTTCAGCCACGCGGAAGGGGTCGCAAAGACCGTTCTACGGATGTTCGAAGCCCGACAGTTCGACGTCGCGACGCTCTACTTCTCGGAATTCAAGTCCGTCATTTCGCAGAAGCCGACGGCACTGCAGCTCATTCCGGCGACTGTTGCCGAGGCGGCGAGTGATGCCCAGAAAGGCGCAACTGCCATCCATGAATACGAGCCGAGCGAGGAAGAAGTGCTCGGCTTCCTGCTCTCGCGCAACATTGCAACCCAGATCTTCCGCGGCCTTCTCGAGAACGCGGCCTCAGAGCAGGGTTCGCGGATGACGGCAATGGACAACGCCACACGTAACGCCGGCGAAATGATCAACAAACTGACGATCAAATACAACCGGCAGCGTCAGGCGAACATTACGAAAGAGCTCATCGAAATCATCTCGGGCGCGGAAGCGCTCTGATCAGGAGACAACGATCCAAATCGAGGACGGCGCGCAACAACATCCCCGTGATGCGCACGCCGTCGTCCGGAAATATCGCTGGAGATAAAAATGGCCAAACACGTTGGGAAGATTCGCCAAGTTATGGGTGCCGTCGTCGACGTGCAGTTCGACTCGCATCTGCCCGAAATTCTGAACGCGCTCGAGACGAATAACCACGGCAACCGACTGGTGCTAGAAGTTGCGCAGCATCTTGGCGAGAACACCGTGCGCACGATTGCAATGGACTCCACCGAAGGCTTGGTGAGGGGACAGGAAGTCGTCGATACCGGCGCGCCGATTTCAGTTCCCGTGGGGGATGAAACACTCGGGCGCATCATGAACGTCATCGGCGAGCCCGTTGATGAAGCCGGACCAATCGCGACCGCTTCGACGCGTGCCATTCACCAGCCTTCGCCATCGTTCTCGGATCAGGCGACGGAAGCGCAGATCCTCGTCACCGGCATCAAGGTTGTCGACCTCTTGGCGCCCTATGCCAAGGGCGGCAAGATCGGTCTTTTCGGTGGCGCCGGGGTCGGCAAGACGGTGTTGATCATGGAGCTCATCAACAACGTCGCCAAGGCGCACGGCGGCTATTCGGTGTTCGCTGGTGTCGGTGAGCGCACGCGCGAGGGCAACGACCTCTACCACGAGATGATCGAATCGAAGGTCAATGTCGATCCCAAGAAGAATAACGGGTCGGCCAAGGGTTCGAAGTGTGCCCTCGTCTATGGGCAGATGAACGAACCGCCGGGAGCGCGCGCTCGCGTGGCGCTGTCGGGCCTGACGGTTGCCGAACACTTCCGCGACCAGGGTCAGGACGTGCTGTTCTTCGTCGACAACATTTTCCGATTCACGCAGGCCGGCTCGGAAGTCTCCGCGCTCCTTGGCCGTATTCCTTCAGCCGTCGGCTATCAGCCGACGCTCGCGACGGACATGGGCGCGCTGCAGGAACGCATTACGACGACGCAGAAGGGTTCGATTACCTCGGTGCAGGCGATCTACGTTCCGGCCGACGATTTGACCGACCCGGCGCCCGCGACGTCGTTCGCCCACCTCGACGCGACGACCGTGCTTTCGCGTGCGATTGCTGAGAAGGGCATCTATCCTGCGGTCGATCCGCTCGATTCGACCTCGCGCATGCTTGATCCGCGCATCGTCGGTGAAGAGCACTATCAGGTGGCCCGCAAGGTTCAGGCGATCCTGCAGAAGTACAAGTCGTTGCAGGACATCATCGCCATTCTCGGCATGGACGAACTCAGCGAAGAAGACAAACTGACGGTGGCTCGGGCGCGCAAGATCGAACGCTTCATGTCGCAGCCGTTCCATGTCGCCGAGGTCTTCACGGGTTCGCCCGGCAAGCTCGTGTCGCTCGCCGACACGATCAAGGGCTTCAAGGGCCTTTGCGACGGCGACTACGATCACTTGCCAGAGCCGGCATTCTACATGGTCGGCTCGATCGACGAGGCCATTGCCAAAGCAGAAAAATTGGCGGAGGCCGCCTAACAGGTGCTTCGGGCAAAGCCCGAGCGTTAGCGCGCCGTCAGGAGAGGGAAAGCCATGGCGGAAGCCGCGACAAAATTCGGGAGTTGCTGCGAGGAGCTCAGGGAAGCGCTCGAGGGCGGGGACTTCGAGCCGCTGATCACGGTGGGGTCCGATGGCGTGATCTACATGACCGTGGGGCTCGTCGATCTTGACGAAGACGAGCCAGGCCTTGTCGATCATCCGCTCTTCTTCTGCCCGTTCTGCGGCGCAAAATTGCAAACGCCGGAAGAGGTGAGAGCCAAGGCCGGTGAGGGTGAAGAAATCAGTGAGAGTTGAGCCGCGGAAAGTGGCGAAGGACGGCAGAGCATGGCAGGAACATTCAGATTCGAACTCGTCTCGCCTGAGCGGGTCTTGATCTCAATCGACGCCGATCAGGTTGTCGTGCCTGGCGCCGACGGGGATTTCGCCGTGCTCGCCGGCCATGCACCAGTAATTTCGACACTCCGTCCCGGTGTGCTCGATGTCACCGCCGGCAGCGTAAGACGGCGGCTTTTCGTCAAGTCGGGATTTGCCGAGGTCGATCCTTCCCGCCTCACGGTGCTTGCCGAGAAAGCCTATGACGTCGAAGAGCTTTCATCTGCCATCATCAGCGATGAACTCAAGCTCGCGGAAGCGGAGCTCGCCGCGGCTCGGGATGACGTCTCAAAGCGGATGGCAGACACACTGGTAACGGAACTCAAGCGGCTCTCGGCAAAGGCAGCCTGAGCGGCAGCATTATCCCGCTTTCTAGCGAAAGAGGTTGGCGAAATCGCGTGTGACGCGCTCGTAGACGTCACGTTTGTAAGGCGTGATCAATTTCGGCACGCTTTCAATGGGCGCCCACCGCCAGGAGTCGAATTCCGCCTTGGCGCCTTCTTTCGGCGCTATGTCGATCTCGTTATCCTGGCCAAGGAAACGCATCGCAAACCACTTTTGCCGCTGTCCGCGATAGCGGCCCTTGAGGGCAATTCCGAGCAGGTTTTCGGGTAGCTCGTAGCTCAGCCATTCCGGATGCTCGGCGACGATCTCGACACTTGTTATGCCGGTTTCCTCGCGGAGTTCGCGCAGGGCAGCGATTCGGGGCGGCTCGAACTTTTCGATTCCTCCCTGTGGCATCTGCCAAATATATGCCGAATGATCGTTGGCCCACTTCGGACGCCGCCGGCCCACCCACACCAGTCCCTGCCGATTGAGCAACATGATGCCGACGCACGTGCGGTAGGGCAGTGCGTCATACGGCAAGTCAAACAGGTTCGGCAGGAGCGACATTGACCTTGATCGGTGGATAGCTGCGCATAAGTGTGCGCCATGATTCGTCAATCGTACAGAAAAACATAGCGGTCTTATGACATTAGGCCGTCACATCCGGAACACAATGAGCAGGGACCGCTGTTCGCCGCACTCTTAGGAAAATAGGAAAATGGTCAAACCTTTTCAGGTGTGGCGAGGGGGGCGAAGGCGGCCAGAACCTCCCGGTAGACGTCTCGCTTGAAGGGGACGACCAGCTTGAGCAGGTCCCCAATCGGTATCCAGCGCCATTCGGCGAACTCGGCCTCGAGCCCTGGCGGAGGCGAGATGCTGATCTCGCTGTCCTCGCCCGTGAAGCGGTAGGCGAACCATTTCTGCTTCTGCCCGCGATAGCGGCCTCCCCAGGCGCGGCCGATGAGTTCGGCCGGGAGGTCATAGGTCAGCCATCGCGGCAACTCGGCGAGTTCCCGCACCGAGCGAATGGCGGTTTCCTCGAGAAGCTCCCGCCGGGAGGCGGTTGAGGGGTCTTCACCCGGATCGATGCCACCCTGTGGCATCTGCCACCAGCTGCCACTGCCTTCGGCATCGTTCGTCGTTTCGGCGCGGCGACCGGCCCAGATCAGCCCTTCGCGGTTGATGACCATCTGACCGACGCAGGGCCGGTAGGGGAGCGTTGTGGGATCGACCGGCGGGTTCGCGTTGTCCCTCATCGTTCAGTCCTTCGGACGGATATCAACCTTCGCGGCGGAAGGCCTTTCCTGGGTCTGGCGTCAAAAGAAGGGCGCCCGTGCGGCGCCCTTCCAGGGGTTGAAAGGTCTCCCCCGTCATAAATCAATTGGGCGTGACCTTCTTTTCGTCGTCCGGCGGAGTGGCCGCTCCCGGACCCGAGGTTTCGGGTGCCGCCGGCGATGCCGGGGCTGTCGCATTCGCTGCTTCGGGTCCCTTGGCGGTGCCGCGCAGGAAGCTCAGCGCGTACTGCAGCTGGGTGTCCTTGTCGGCGTCCTTCGCGACATAGGACGGCGAGCCGGACGGTTCCTCCTTGCTCTCCTCTTTGTCGCTGCCATCGGGGTTCTTCAGGTGGCCGCGGAGGCTGGCTTCGCCGCGTGGCTTTTCCGCACCAATCTTATCCTTCAACTCGTCCGGGATCGCCTCTTCGACGACAATATCCGGATCGATGCCTTTGGCCTGGATCGAGCGGTTCGACGGCGTGTAATAGCGTGCCGTCGTCAGACGAATGGCACCATTGGCGCCAAGCGGGATGATGGTCTGGACGGAGCCCTTACCGAAAGAGCGCGTGCCGATGATGGTTGCCCGCTTGTGGTCCTGCAGGGCGCCGGCAACAATTTCCGAGGCCGACGCAGAGCCGCCGTTGATCAGGACCGCGATTTTCTTGCCGTCCGAAATATCGCCGGGCCGGGCGTTGGCGCGCTGGGTCTCCTCGTTGTTGCGCCCCTTGGTCAGAACGATGGCACCCTGCTCCAGGAAATCGTCAGAGACGGCAATCGCCTGATCGAGCAAGCCACCCGGATTGTTACGCAGATCAAGGACGTAGCCCTTAATGCTGGGTCCGATCTGTTTGTTCAGTGTCTCCACGGCTTTAACGACGTTGGCGTGCGTCTGCTCGTTGAAGGTCGTGACCTTGATGTAGCCGACGTCGCCTTCGGCCCGCGATTTCACGGCGTTGATGCGGATGACGTCGCGTACGACTTTGACGTCGAACGGCTCATCCTTGCCTTTGCGCACGACTGTCAGCGTGATCGGTGTGTTGACCGGGCCGCGCATCTTTTCGACCGCCTGCTCGAGCGTCAGGCCGGAGATCGGTTCATTGTCGAGGTGCGTGATGAGGTCATTCGCCATCAATCCCGCTTTAGCGGCGGGTGTATCGTCAATCGGAGAGACGACCTTGATCACGCCGTTCTCCATCGTGACCTCAATGCCAAGGCCGCCGAATTCGCCGCGGGTCTGAACCTGCATGTCCCTGAAGTTCTTCGGGCTCATGTAGGAGGAGTGGGGGTCGAGCGAGGACAGCATGCCGTTGATGGCGGCCTCGATCAGCTGCTGGTCATCGGGCTTATCGACGTAGTCTGAGCGGACCCGCTCAAGAACGTCGCCGAATAGATCGAGCTGCTTATAGAGCTCGGAATTCTGCGATGATGTCGCCGAATAGGTCTGGGTGACATTCAAGAGGGTGGTCGCACCGGCCAAGCCTGTCATCAGCAGGAATGTCCAGAACGCGTAGTCTGTCTTGCGCATTAGCCTTGTACCTTCTGCTGACCTGAAGACCACCATGGATCGGGGTCGATCGGACGGCCGTCCCTACGTAGTTCGACATAGAGGACGGGTCCACTTACCTGCGCCGGGGACGGCGAATTCTTTTGACCACTCATTGTACCGACAGGCTCCGCGGTGAGGACAAACTGTCCCGGCTGAACGTCGATCTGTGACATGCCCGCGAGCAGCATATGATAGCCGTCGCCCGTGTTGATGATCAAGAGTTGCCCGTAGCTGCGGAATTCGCCTGCATAAAGAACCCATCCGTCGCACGGCGAGATGACCTGAGCCGAGGATCGGGTTTCGATCACGATGCCCTTCGATTGTCCCCCAAATTGGGTACGTTCGCCAAAGTTCAAGGCTCGACGGCCCTGGGCGGGAAGCGGCAGCTTTCCACGAGCAAGGGCAAACGGGATTGCGGGTTTTAGACGCCCCGGGCTGCCGGGAACGAGGGAGGCAGCCGAAGGCGCAAGCTCGATGACCGCCTGGCGGGGTGGGGGCGGCGGCGGCAACATGGCCACGCGAGCTTGAGCTTCGGGCTCGGGCGGCGTGGCCTTCGGCACCGCGTCGGCCTCTACTGCGGTTCTTGCGGTTTCGACGGCGGCGGTGGCTGGTGGGGGAGGGGTAATGACCTGCGGAGCGCCGACCAACTGCCCTTGAGCCGGTGGGTCGGCGCGATCCTCGGGCCTTAATCCATTGCTGTAGTTACCGAGGCCGGTTTTTTCGGTGACTGCCTTATCGAGCCGGGTGATGAGATCGGAAAGATCGGTGACGCTTTGTGAAATCTCGGCAGTGGCGGCGCGTACCGAGGTGAGCTCCGACTGGCGGTCGGCAAGCGTCAGCTTCTTCGCTTCCATCAGGTTTGCGAGACGCGTGCGCGTTTCATTCAGCCGGTCGGTTTCGGCCTCGAGCCGTGCGCCCTCCGTGCGGATGCTCGTCATCACCCGCTGAAGGTCATCAAGCTGCGATGTGAGGTTCAGGGCCTGATCTCTGAGATCAGGGAAGGCGGAGGCCAACAGCATGGCGCTACGCACCATCTTGAGGGCGTCCTCGCGGCGTGTGACCAGGACGGGGGGAGGGTTACGGCCCATACGCTGGAGTGCAGTCAGAAGCGCCGCAATCTGGCCATGGCGCTGCTCGAGTGAGCCGCGAACGACGCGTTCTTGCGCCTCGAGCTCCGACAGGCGGCCTTCGATTTCGGTCATCTTGGCTTCGCCGCGCTGAATGAGGGCTGCCGTCTCGATGAGGCGGGCGTTGAGCCGTTCACGTTCCGCAAAGAGCGTGTCGACTTCAGACCGGATCGTTTGCTCTTTTGCAGCGTTCTCATCGAGTTGCTGGCGCTTTTCATCGAGAGCGTGGTGCGCAGAGTCGGCATCTCCCGGTGCATTCTCACCGGCAGCCGCGCAAATCGCCGCTGAAAAGCAGAGTGATACAGTCAGCGCGATCAGACCGGAGAGACGGCGGCTCGGGCCACCACAGCAATGGCCTGCCTCACTTCTTCGCCATGTCGATGTTGTCTCTGACACGGGGCCTCAGGCCAAAAAGCGCATGGAAACAGCGGTTAACGAGATTTGCCACCCCGGCGGCGCGACGGTCGAAGGGGCGCAGGAAGAATTAAGGTTTTTCCCATCAAGGGCAAATTTCAAATGCGTAATGCGCCGCCGGCGGCCTGTTGTTTCGGTCCATAGCATGGCCATCGCAAGAAATTGCCGATTGCGGTCCTCTGGTCCAAGGCTTAAGCACAGTCCAAGTTCCGGCAGCGGATGCGCTTGATGCAAACTGTTCTTTATCATTCCACCACGATCGCTGTGCTGGCCGTATTTATCGTGCTCCTCCTCGGAATTCGCACGATGATGAAAGGCACGAGCCCCAATCTCAGCCAGAAGCTGATGCGGCTGCGCGTTGGATTGCAGTTCCTGGCCATCCTCATCATTCTTGCCTACGTCTTTGTGTCCCACTAAAGGCCATTTGCGGCGCCAATTGCACTCAAGATCGCCATATTGGCTTTTGGGGCCGATATCACCCGAGGGCTGTGGACGATGGTCATACTCAATCGGATCTACACGAAAACCGGTGATGCCGGGACGACTGCTCTTGGCACGGGCGAACGTGTTTCCAAAACCTCTCCCCGCATCGCCGCCTACGGTACGGTTGATGAAACCAACGCCCACGTGGGGGTGGCGCGGGTGCTCTTGGGGGGAAGCCATCCTGAGGTCGACGCGATGCTTCTCCGGGTCCAAAACGATCTCTTCGATCTTGGTGCCGATCTTTGCGTGCCGGATCGAGGCGAAAAGCTCGCTCATGAGCCGCTGCGGATCGCGGAGGCTCAGGTGAAGCGTCTTGAGGACGAGATCGATCTGATGAATCTGGAGCTTGAGCCGCTTCGGTCCTTCGTTCTGCCTGGCGGAACACCCGCGGCGGCGGCGCTCCATGTGGCCCGCACCGTCTCGCGGCGCGCCGAGCGTCTTATGGTGGAACTCTCGACGCTGCCGGGAGAGCCAGTCAGCGGGCCCGCTCTTCAGTACATAAACCGCCTTTCCGACTTCCTGTTCGTGGCCAGTCGATACGTCAATGACTGCGGCAAGGCAGACGTGCTCTGGGTTCCGGGAAAGAACCGGTAACCCCTCTTTCCTGATCTTGGTTCTGGGCAGACCCGTCTCCATGTCCCTTCATGGGCCGGCATGGCAGCCCCCCACCGGGCCCGCCCAAGCGGGGGCCTCCTGATGATTGCGACCGCCGCCGCGGCGTGCGCGCCGATTGACTTAGGCTCGGTCCGCCCGTAGCCTCCGCCCTTCGCAGCTGCGAGAGTGGGGTGGGCGGCGGCTTCGAGGACCCTGCTGGTTTGGGCACGTTTGCTG
>Ga0272446_1003534_pt1 | contig 19555 bp, 14 predicted proteins | sample YNPCB0061_FD_194587 | JGI IMG/M metagenome (GOLD analysis project Ga0272446, IMG submission 194587) | Hot spring microbial mat communities from Yellowstone National Park, WY, United States - YNP-CB-006-1 | ecosystem: Environmental > Aquatic > Thermal springs > Hot (42-90C) > Sediment | place...
GGAAAAGGTTACTAATTTTCACTGAATGAGCCTATTTTGAATCGCTAAGTAAAAAAGAGCAACTGTATTTGGGCAGTCCAATTTCTTTTTCATATTTTCCTTGTGGTTCTTGATGGTGTGCGGGCTAAGGTTCAGTTGTTCCCCTATAGCCACATTGCTTAGGATACCATTCCCAATGATTTCAAAGATAACTTGCTCAGTTTTGGTGAGCCGATTTGAAGGATTTAACATAGTTTGAAAAAAAGGTTTTTAGTAAAACAAATAGTTTGCACCGCAAGACACTCATGCCTTCCTTAATGTAAATCATCATGCTATTATCAACAGCACATTGAAAAAGCAAGGAAAATAAAAAACCTCTCTATTGTGTGTGTGTGTATGTGCGTGTGTGTGTGTATGAAAGTTTAAAAATAACTAATTTAATATCTCCGTTAGCAATTTTCAAAATTTTTATCGTTAAAAAAAGCCTGCATATTGGCAAAACTTGTAGAAAATCTCTCCTTCCAAAGCAAGACACCATATTTAATGTGAACCCAAAAATTTTAGGCAGTCAAGCATTACTGCTCTTTTTTCATTACCTCTACGGGTGCATCATGCCCAAGGTTGAGGTTGCCGTCTATGATTACCTGCTCGCCCGCTTTTAGTCCTTCGCTGATAGCTACTTCGCTGCTGTTTTCATAAGCTACGGTTACATAGTGCCACTTTGCCAAGCCCTTTTCGTGAGTAAATACTACTTTGCGTCCCGAACGCTCTACTACTGCTGTCTTAGGAACGATGACGTGCTTAGGCAGTGTTTTTTCTATCACTACGTTTACGTTCATTCCTTCCAAGAGGTCGCTATTAGGGTTTTCCACCTTTACCTTTACACGCACCAGTCCCTGCTCGCTTACGAGAGGATTTATTTCAAACACTCTGCCTTTGTAGCTCTGTTTATTGCGGTAGGCAATCAGTTGGATAGTAGCACTTTGCCCAAGTTCTACATAAGCCAGTTCTGACTCTAAAATAGCAATTTCTACCACTAAATTATCCCTGCTGAGTAGGGTACAGAAAGGCTCTGTAAGAGGCGCAGGATTGTGAGGACGAACTTTGAGGTTAGCTATAATGCCACTGTAAGGGGCTATCAGAAAGGTGTTGTCGTATTGTACTTGGGCATTTTTGATAGCAGTGAGGGCTTCATAATAGCCTACTTTTATTTTCAAAACATTTAAAATGTGAGGTTTCACGCTGTTAGTATCCCTGTCGACGCCCCCATAGTTTACTATTTCAAGGTTGAGGTCATTGACAGCCTTTCGGTACTGATTTTGGGCTTGCTCTAAGGCGACTGCTTGCTGTCTATTGTCTAATACAGCCATGATTTGCCCTGCTTTTACCCTATCACCATTGGCTACATGTATCTTTTCTATTTCTCCTTGTGCTTTAAAATAAAGTTGGCTTTGTAGCAAGGCATTGACTTTGCCGTTGGCAAGCACTTGCAAGTGAAAGGGACGTTCCTCTGAGATAGCTACCTGCACAAGGGTAGTTCTTTCTTGGGGAGAGTTTTGTGAAAGGGTTTTAGCGGCTTCTTCCATAGAAGAAGCGTCTTGACAGGCGGAAAATGCGACCATGATAGCAAGATAGTAAAAAATAGATTTGAGCATAAGAAATGTAAGATTATTAACAAAAGTAAGCAATTTGAGAGAAAGAAAAAATAGGAAAAGGTTACTAATTTTTGATTTTAGCCTACCAATTGTTGGGTTCGTAAAATTGGTATGATTTATATTTGTTGCACTTAGTTTTTTATTTATTTGGCATGGCGTTGGATTTACCGTATTTTATACTTAAAACAAAATGGTTTGCAAACGTTTATAAGGTTTCAAACCATATAAATTTTAATTTTCAGATGATTCGTTTATGATTATAAAGAAATATAGTTATACCCTTGTGATGTCTTTTTGCTTGCTTACCTTGGCGGGTTTGGCACTCCTGCCTCGTTTATCGGTACAGCTCAATCCTTCGCAGGGACAGAATAGCCTCACCGTCAGCTACACTATGCCCTCTGCTTCACCAGATATAATTGAGCGTTTGGTAACAGCCAAGTTAGAGGGCGCATTCAGCACTTTACAAGGCATTAACAAAGTAAGTTCGGTATCACAGTATCATTCAGGTTACATTACCCTTTCTATAGACAAAAAAGCAGATATAAGCCAGTTGCGCTTTGAGGTAGCTATGCTCATTAGGCAGTTATATCCCTCCCTGCCGAGTGAGCTTTCTTACCCTACTATCAGCCTACATGCCCCTGACCAAGCAAGTAAGCACAAGCCACTGATGACCTTGCAGTTCAATGGGAACGCTACTCCAAGTAATTTACAACTCTATGCAGAGGAGCATATCAAACCTAAATTGGCACGAATTGCAGGCATTTACGAGATAAACGTAACAGGGGGAAACAGGCAAGAGTGGGTATTACGCTACGACACCGAACAATTAGCTTACTTGGGTTTGCAAGAAAGTGATATCATACAAGCGGTTAGACAGCATTTCCAACAACAAAATTTGGGTGTGGTTTTGCAACCTGATGGCTCTCGCTTGGGGGTGGTTTTAAATCCAAACCTGCCCCAACCTAAATCCTTCCCCATAGGAGAAGGACTTACAAACAATATCTCTTCCTTCCTGCATGGGGAGGCAATTTGGAGCGATATTCCTATCAAAAAAGTAGGGAATCGCTTGCTTTATCTCACCGATTTAGTCAAAATTAGCAAGGAAGAGCAGCCTATTACCTCTTTTTATCGCATCAATGGGAAAAATGCGGTAAATCTGACCATTACTGCTGATGCAAAAGCCAACCAACTTACCTTAGCCGAAGAGATTAAAATACTTCTTGCTCAGATGAATCAACAATTACCTCCTACTTACCATATTCGCATAGATTACGATGCTACGGAATACATCAAAAAAAACTTAGACAAAATAAAGGTACAATCAGGTTTAACCGTACTTATCTTGGTACTTTTTGTTTTACTTACTACCCGAAATTTTGCTTACACTGCTTTGATTGTAGCAGGAACGGTGGTAAACTTAGCCTTAGCTTTTATCCTATTTTATTTTTTCAAAGTAGAGATTCATCTCTATTCTTTGGCGGCACTCACTACCTCTCTGGGAATGATTATGGACAATATGATAATCATGATAGACCACTATCGCCGTTATAGAAACTTACACGTTTTTACTGCACTTTTAGGAGCCACGCTTACCACCATTGCAGGGCTGAGCGTTATTTACTTCTTACCAGAGGAAAATCGCATAGACTTGATTGACTTTGCTTGGGTTATGGTGATTACTTTGGCGGTTTCCTTAGTAGTTGCTTTGCTTTTTGTCCCTGCATTGATAGAAAGAGTTTTTTTGAATAAAAAACAAGCAGAGGTCGCCCTCGAGGCAAAGTCCTCTTTTTTAACCAAAAGTAAGTATTCCCGAAAAAGACCTTATCTGCTGGTTCGTTTCTCTCGATACTATGCCGCTGTGATTGGTTTCTTACTGCGTTTTCGCAAAACTGCTATCTCTTTGATAGTCTTACTCTTTGGCTTGCCTGTTTTTCTTTTGCCAAATAAAATAGAAAGAGAAAGTTTTTGTGCAAAATGGTACAATCAAACCTTAGGCAATGAATACTATACAGAAAATATACAGCCTTACGTAAATAAATTTTTAGGAGGAACTTTGAGGCTATTTGTACACTATACTTATGAAAAATCCTATTATGCGAAGCCTGAGAGAACAGCCCTTTATTTGATAGCAGGTCTGCCTAACCAAAGTACTTTGGAACAGATGAACGACATCATGCTGAGGTTCGAGCATTACCTTATCCAATTCCCTGAAATAGACCGATTTATTACTAATGTACAAAGTGGACAGCAAGCAAGCATAGTCGTTTACTTTAAGCCCGAATATGACAAAGGAGCTTTTCCTTATATATTAAAAAACCGCTGCATAACTCTCTCTACGGAAATGAGTGGCGTAAGTTGGGATATTTTTGGCGTAGGGCAAGGTTTTAGTCATAGCGCCGAGGAGCATAGCACACCTACTTTTAATGTCCAACTTTTTGGCTATAATTACAAGGAATTAGAAAGACAAGCCATCATCTTAAAGAAAAAATTAGAGGCGCACCCACGTATCCAAGAGGTAAATATCAATAAAAGTCTGAATTGGTGGGAAAATAAAAATCTGTATGAATATACTTTTGATATAGATTCTAAAAAACTGATAGCGCAAAACTTAGATAATGCACAGTCATACACACTATTAGAAAGGCAGAACGTACTCCCTCGTCCCGATTTCTACCAACTCCTCAGCGGAGAGTACGCACCTATTAAAATTATACCTCTCCAAGTGTCAAAATTTGACCTTTGGCAACTCAAAAATCAGCCTTTCCAAGTCATACAGCAACGAAACGATAGCACCGTCGCCTTGCCTGCAAAGTTTGCAGATATAGCTGAAATCAAAAAAGAAAAAGTCATCTCAGAAATCCACAAAGAAAATCAGCAATACTTGCGAATGATTAGTTTTGAGTATTTCGGGAGTGCCAATTTTGGGGAAAAGTTTTTAGATGAGAAGTTGAAAGAAATGGAGGCAATTTTTCCCTTAGGCTACTCCGCTAAAAAAATGAGCTATCGATGGTACTTTGAAAATGCAAAAAAACAATACGGACTAATCGGTTTAGTGATTTTGCTAATTTATATCATTTGTGCTATTACTTTTGAGTCGCTATGGCAGCCTTTGGCTTTGATATTGCTGATTCCTCTTTCTTTCATAGGTGTTTTTGTTACGTTTTATATATTTGACTTCAATTTCGACCAAGGAGGCTACGCTTCTTTCATTTTGCTAAGCGGTATCGTGGTCAATGCAGGCATATTTATTATTGCCGAGTTTAATCATCTTAGAAAACTATCTCCACAGCAAGCAAGCGTAAAGTTGTATTTGAAAGCCTACAACCACAAAATTATTCCTATTTTGCTTACACTACTTTCCACCATAGTAGGTTTTATTCCTTTTTTAATATATGGACAAAACGAGCCTTTCTGGTTTGCCCTCGCCGCAGGAACTATCGGAGGTTTGCTGATGTCTTTGATTGTTGTTTTCTTTTACCTGCCTTTGTTATTTTTGAGTAAAAGCTGTACCCAACCTTATAAAGTTTTAAAGACTTTATAAAGTAAATCATTAATAAAAATATAGCTTATAAATTTTTTCTCGAGAAACTAATTTCATTTGAGTATAACAGCGGTTAGGTAGCCGTATATCATATCTACTTTTTCATTTTTCGCGTTGTATTTTTCCAAGAAGTTTACTGGATTTTTAAAATATTCCCCTATCTCCATTTTCCTTGCTATGTAATATTTATCCACTTTTTTGCATTTTCTATGCCATATCCCCAATATCTAACCCCTCCTAACGCCTACAATAATACCAAAAACTACCCCTCCTAAGTATTTTTACCCTATCTTCAATACAACTTATACCCCTTTTTTCATACCTTTTTCTCCTTTTTATCCTAATTATCTCCCCAATTGTACTTTCCAAAGATACCCCTTGTACTTTATTTATACCCCTATCCTCCCATTTTATCATGTATGTAATTTATTAAAGTTTTTGTAAAATATTATCCAAAATATTTGACTTTCTCACTCCTTCTGTGCTATATTTGTACCATCAATTAACGCAAATTAAAGCAATATAATTAAGCATTATCCCTTTTAAACTTTCTTTACTTGAAACTTTTTGAATCTTTAAATGCTAATACCATGAAAAATATTGTAAAACTTATCATCGCTTTTATCTGTGGACTTACTATCGTAAACTTAGCTAACGCCGCAGAGTTCGTTATCAAAGGTACTTACAACGGTAAAAATCTCTATCTCTACAATCCGCACAACGAAGACCAAGATTTTTGCATCTCCGAGTTCTATGTCAACGGCGTAAGATTTACCGCTCCTAAATCCAGTGCCTTAGATGTGGATTTATCCCATCTGCTTGCTGAAACAAATGTTACTATCAAGATTATTCATACCGAAGTGTGTGAGCCTAAGTTGATGAATCCTAATGTATTGCGTAGAAACCAAGAGTTCCACTTTGCCGCCTTAGAAATTGCTAAAAGTCAGCTGTCTTGGATTGGAAAGGGAGAGCAAAAGCACGGAGTATATTTTATTGAGGCTTTCAAGCATGATTCTTGGACTACGGTCAAGGTAGTCAATGCACAAGGGCATACCAGTAGCAATCCTTACGCCGAAGAGGTCGCTTTGCACTCAGGAGTCAATAAGTTCAGAGTGCGTTATGTGAATAATCACGGCAAGATGTTCTTTTCTAAGGAAATCGTGTATTTTTCTGATAAAGAGTCTGTAAGTTTTTTCCCTAAGCAAGTAGAAAATAGCTTGACTTTTTCTGCCCAAGTGAAATATGAAATCCATGATGAGCATAATAACTTGATAATGAAGGGAGAAGGAGAGCAGGTGGATTGTGCTACTTTGAGAGCAGGAAATTACTACATGATTTTTGACAACAAAACTGAAAAGTTTAGCAAGGTAGAGCCTGTTATCATAGAAGCAGGTAAAAAAACTAAAAAAGGAGGAAGATAGGATAGCAAGATTTGTAAGAACTATCTTTATCAAATTATTAACTCTTTAAATTTCTTGACTACATGATAAACTTTTTACCATATAATAAATAACTCTCAACTAAAAATTATTTTTCGTTTACCCTTTAAACTACATAATCATTATGAAAAATGGAATCATCGGATAGTTCAAACTTGGGATAAGTTTGTAATCCAAAAAAGTAAATGCAAATAACAAGAAGCAACTGCAATGGGAATCAAGTACCTATTGCAGTTGTTTTTTATTTTATCGCTTGATTAATTATCGCTAATTAAACTGCTCATTTTTAATAAATTGCATTACATCATCTACCATAGCCGAAGAGCCTATAATGAGTGGAGAACGCTGATGAATGTTATGCGGTTCTATGTCTAAGATTCTTCTTTTTCCGTCTGTAGCCTTCCCTCCTGCTTGCTCTATAACAAATGCCAAAGAGTTACATTCATAAAGTAGGCGAAGTTTTCCATGAGGAGATTTAGCTGTCGCAGGATAAAAAAAGATACCTCCTTTAAGCAAATTACGGTGAAAATCCGCTACTAAAGAGCCTATGTAGCGAGCGGTATATTTTTGATTTCTACAATGGGTCAAATAGGCTTTCGTTCCCTCAGAAAAGTCATTGTAGTTTCCTTCATTATAAGAGAAAATAGTACCTGAATCTTTTATTTTCATATTGGGGTGAGAAAGGATAAACTCGCCTATGGTATGGTCATAAGTAAAGCCATTAACACCGTAGCCTGTGGTGTAAGTCAAAATCATAGAACTCCCGTACAAAACGTATCCTCCTGCTACTTGATTTGCTCCTTTTTGTAAAACGTCCTCTGTAGTGGGCGCTGTACCTATGGGGGATTTTCTTCTATAAATAGAGAAAATTGTTCCTATGGGTACATTTGCATCGATGTTAGATGAACCGTCTAAGGGGTCCATAGCTACAATATACTTTGCTTCGTGATTTCCTGTATCTATCATTTCCTCATCTTCTTCAGAAATAATCGCACAAACCTCTTGCCCTTTGGTCAAAGCCCTGATAAAGCGCATATTAGCCACCACATCTAACTTTTGCTGTTCTTCTCCTTGTACATTGCGCTCGCCCGCAGGACCTTCTATGCCTATTAACCCAGACCCCATGATTGCCTTATTGACGACTTTTGCGGCTAAACCTATATCTCTAAGAATCTGCGAAAGTTCTCCTTTGGCGTAAGGAAATTCCTGCTGGCGTTGGGAAATAAAACGGTCTAAGGTTATTCCTATTGAGGCAACAAATTTTTTTATCTCTACATTAGCCTCCTTTTCTTGTGTTGTCATCTTTTCTCTTTGCGTTGTTATAGATTATCTTTTTGTTAAATTTTGTTACAAAAATAATGCTCTTTCAGTAATTATTAGGAATAGTTGTGCAGTAAAATTGTTATAAAAGGAGTCATTATTCAAATTACACACTCTGAACATAATGTATCAGTGCTTAATGGAGTTAGCAATAGAGGAAAGGCTTTGTTAGGAATAGAAATGGGAACCTGAAAAACGATGTTCCTAAGTATCAAAAAAACGACTTGTAACTAAAAGTATTTTATAAGAAGTATTTTATAAGATTTTTTGTAAAATATTTTGTAGCACAAAAAAGCTCAAAAATTGCATTTTGAAGGAACAGAAAATATGAAAGGGTATTATATTAATAGTTTGTAAATCAGTAAGTTATAAAAAAAGCAAATCAAAAAATGTCAAGCAAAATAAGGCTATAACATGCTGGTAATCAGCTTATTAAAGCAAAAGAGGGAACATAGAATTTTACGTTCCCTCTTTATTTTGTAACTGCTTAAAGAATAATTAGCTATTACTTATAGTGGGTCCACAAGGATTCGAACCTTGGACCCCCTGCTTGTAAGGCAGGTGCTCTGAACCAGCTGAGCTATGAACCCATTGTTGATTTTTAAGTGCTTTTGCAACTTTTGCATAAAGTATTTTTATTTCCTTTATTGCTTAATTGCGATGCAAAGGTAAGCATGTTTTTTGATATTCCAAATACTTTCTGAAAAATTTATTAACTATTTGTTACCAAAAATTTCATATATTGTATTCAAAATGCTCTTATACAAATACTTATAAATTATTTTAGCACACTTATTTTAACTACTTTCTTTATCTGCTCACTTTCTACATGCAAAAAATAATTACCGTTAGGCAGGTTTGCCTTGCTTACATCTAATTCATAAATAACATCAGTCAGTTGTTCTCTTTGCAAAGTCGTACGCCAACATAGTCTTCCCAAAGTGTCAAAGATACGGATTTGAAAACTTCTACCTAAGTGATTTTCGCTAAATTTTATTTTTATAAGGTCTCCTGTCAATGGATTAGGGAAAATCTGAATAAGTTTTTCCTTATCAAAATTCTGCTCCTCTGAAGTCAATACTCTTGCACGTGCATAATTGGGAATACCATAGCCTACGGAATCACTTGGGTTGGTAAAACGATTTCCTGAACGACGTATCATATTGACAATTTGCATATTGGTAAAAGAAGGATTGGCTTGCCAAAGTCCCGCTGCCAGACCTGCTACTAAGGGAGCGGCAAAAGAGGTACCCGAACTTGTGCTAATATTTCCATTAGGCAATGCTACCACTGTATTTACACCCATAGCTACTACGTCAGGTTTGATACGCCCGTCAGCCGTTCTACCTCTACTACTTTGGCTAAAATACGTCCCATTAGCATCTACCGCACCCACCGTCAGCACGGAGTCCACATCACCCGGAAAAGAAACTTTTTGCCAAGCCCTTAATCCGTTATTTCCCGCACTTTTGACTACAATCATGCCTGTACGCACTGCTATTGCCGCCGCCTGCGAAACAAGTGCCGTTTTTCCGTCTAAATTATTAGGCGTATAATTTAAAGTCATGTCGTCAAAAGTGGTGTAACCCAACGAAGTAGAAATGATGTCCACTCCTAAACTGTCGGCACGCTCGGCAGCAACCAGCCATAAGGCTTCCTCTACTTTATTTTCTCTGTCATCTATCTCCGTAACAAATAGATAATAAGAGGCTTTATGGGCAGTACCAATAAGTCCACCGTCTTGGTAAGCCGCTAAGGTAGAAAGCACTCTTGCCCCATGAGTAACGTTTACATTATATACATCTGTTGTATTTCTAACAAAATTATACGTTCCTAAAATATTGGTTTGACGAAATACGGGATTAGTATTTACTGCTTGAAAGCCGTCATCAATAACAGCAATGACTATGCCTTCTCCTCTAAATCCGTCTTGGTGCATCGCATCTACTCCTATCATTTGGCTTTGTGTCAAAGAATTGCCATAGTTTTCTTCTGTTCTGGCACTTAGCAAGGGTAAGCTATTGTTTTCTTCTGTTTCAATGCCAGTAGTAAAAAATAAATCGGGAGCATCGGGACGCAAGCTTAGCCGCATGGTATTGTTATTCTTAACAAAACTCAAGCGATTTACTCTGTCCAGAGTAGTTTGGTCTGCCTCTATAATGACCCCATTCATCCACCGAGTAGGATAAAGTATGCGCGCTCCTGCTTGGCGTACCTGCTGAATGTAGGTCTGATTGACAGGTAAATCTCTTTCTAAAACAGGTATATTATGTTTTCTACGCCTATCTATTGACCTTTGGCTTAAAAACTCTTGTGGACGACTGACCGAGAAAGAAGAATTGTTTTTGTCTGTAAACTGTACTAAGTAAGAACGCGTTTGGGCAAAAGCAGGAATATGACCAAGTAAAAGTAAAAGAGATAAAGCAACAATGTATCGCATCGCTGTAAGGAGTTTTAAATATACTTTACAAAGTTACGACTTTATTCTCAATATAGTTGCAATCACCCCCAGCCTTCTATTTAGTATTTTCCGAACTGTAAGGAATAAAAATGAGATTGTCCATCTTAATCGTGGGATTAAACTCTTTTATCAATACTGAATCACTCAGAAGTGCATAATACTTTTTTGCAATACTGCTTGCTGTTTCTGCTTTACGAACAAAATGTACTCCTTTTACAGGCACTATGAACCAGTTTTCCCCTTGCACTTCTGTAACTTTGACTGCTTTCTCGTTTGGAATATTAAATTTGGTAGCTATTTCTTCAAGCGTATATTTCTTGTTTCTATCCTTAAAAAGACCATACATTCGGAAGTTCTCTGTGTCTTTGGCGTCAAAGGTACGCATAGCTACCAGTCTGGTGTAAACAGAATCTTGCTTTCTATAAAAATCTAACTTTGCTTTTAGCATAGTATTTTCTCTTCGTAAATTTTCTATGTTCGGAGAAAGTGTACTTGCTTCTTTGATTTTTTGCTGCCACGCCGCCTTGCTACTCAAAAACAAAAAAATGATAAAAATAGACAAAAAAAATACACTTATTGCAGTAATGAGCGTCGTTTTTGAAATCACCTTTTCTTTTTCCTCCACTGACATAGATGTAAAAGTTTTGTGTAAAACTCAATATCGATTTATATCTTTTTTTCCTTATTTGTGTACACAAAGATAGTCATACATACAAGATAAATACTGTTAAAATACTTAATTTTGGAAATAAAAATAAGAGAAAATTTCTAAGTTAGGCAAGTATAAAAATTTAACATAACTAACAAAAGTATGAAAATCAACTACTTATTTTTTATTTGTTTTTCTCTGTGGAGTGCTATGACTCCGCTATTTGCTCAAAACCAACCTTCTAATGCCACACAGGCAGTAAGTTTGGAGAACGACTTTAGAAAGTTGTTGGTAGATGGTAATCTTAATCGAGCTTCTACTATGATGATGCGTGGTTTTGACAACAGGACTAAAAATTTTCGTGGTACGCCTTATTTTTTTGATGAATGGTACCTGACGGAAATTCATCTAAAAGATGGGTATAAGTTTGAGTATATTTTTGCTAAATTGGATATTTTCAAGGAACAGGAATTAATGGTGCTGAGAAAAGAAAAAGGAGACTCTATTTTGGTAGATGATGCTACGGTAGCTTATTTTATTATGCAGAATCCTGATACGGGTACAAAGCACACTTTTAAAAGATATGCAGTGGGTAGTTCGAAAGGAGAAAGGTTTTGCGAAGTACTCCACGAAGGCAAATATACGGCTATCGTTTTCCAAACCAAATCCATCATTCCCGCAGACGTAGGCAACTCACAAAGTTCAGGAAGAGATTACGATAAGTTTGTTTCTAACACAGAGTTTTTTATTGTTACACCAGCAAACGAAGTGGTCAGGCTTAAAAAATCAAAAAAAGGCTTGTTACAGATACTAAACCAACATGAAAAAGAATTTGCTGCCTACTTGGCAAAAAATAAATTGGACTTTGACAAAAAGGAAACTTTGGCAGAGGCAGTGGCTTTTTATAATAGCCTATTAGATAAATAATCAAATTCTTATTCCCATCACCAGTACGTCATCAGTTTGCCTATGTTCACCCTTCCACTCAGCAAAGGTGCGCAGTAAGGTGGTTCTTTGCTCTACCAAAGGCAGGTTTCTAATATCATACAAAAGTTTTCTAAATGCTTTCCCCGAAAACTTTTGTAGTTGCTCTCCACCCAATTGGTCTTTGTAACCATCGCTAAATAAGTAAATTAAATCATTTTCTTTGATGTCTATAACTTTATCTTCTAACTCTGCCATGCGTTTACGCTCTATCTCAAACTTGGATACACCTCCTACGCTGACTTTTGCCCCTTCTAACATAATAAACTCTCTGTCTCTAAAAATAAAAATAGGTCTATTCGCTCCTGCAAAATATAGCTTTTTATCTTCTAAATCCAAGATAATCAGGGCTATTTCCATGCCATCTTGTATGTTATTTTTTTCTTGATGCAATTCATGTTTGATAGCTTTATTCAGTTTTGCCAATACGATAGAAGGGCTAAGATTTTTACCAAAAGTAATCAAAGAAGTAAGCAAGTTACTCCCTAACATGGACATAAAACCACCGGGCACCCCGTGCCCGGTACAGTCTGCTACTGCAATCGCAAAGTAATCCTTGCCTGCATAGTGAATTTGGTCAAACCAATAAAAATCTCCACTTACAATATCTCTGGGCAGATACAAAATATTGTAGTCAGTAAAATAATATTTTAATACCTGCTCATCAGGGAGCATCGCTCGCTGGATTTTCTCTGCATAAGCAATACTGGAGGTGATGTCTTTGTTCTGCTGTTCCAATTTTTGCAAAGCCGTGTCTAAACGGAGATTGAGTTGGGCTTGTTCTTGTATTTTTTGGCTTAAACTTTCTGCCATACGCTTAAACTCTCTCTGGAGAAAACCTACTTCGTTTTTAGAGTTAATCTCTATTTCAGTATGCAAATCGCCTTTGGCTAAGGAACGGATAGAATCTGCCAAAGAAGCAATAGGACGAGCAAATCTATGAGCGATAAAAAGTCCTATCAGCATAGCCACAAGTAAGATTGGAATAGCATTATTCAACAATCTATTTCTCAAACTTTTAGACGGAGCATAGACAATATCTACAGGGGCTTCAAAAATAAGCAGCCAATTCTGACCTTTGTAGGTAAGATAGCCCTTGTCCAAGGCTAAAAAATAGAGAATATCTCCGTCTTCGTGATAACCCTTAGTAGATTTTCTTAAATAATTTAATATCAGGCTCTTATTGTATTTTTCTCGTAAAATACCATTGGGGTTATAGTTAGAGTAAAGCAAAACACCATCAGCATCAAGCAAATCCACTTGCATTTTAGACAAGATATTTTCCTTTGTTGAGAGAGTAGGTAAAATTTCATAAAAGCGACTGACTAACATTCTTGTAACTACCACTCCTATCTTTTCGCCTTGTTTATCTTTGACCACGCTTGCAAAGTGGAATACATTGGTATTTAAAGACTCTGAGAATGAAATATCTATGACTTCCTCCTCCCCTTGATTGATTTTTTTCCAATAATTGATAAGTGCATGTTGCTTGCCTACATTTTTTCCTTCTGTATCTGCAATTCTTATTCTGCTAATATTAAAATAAGAAATACTATTGTAAAGCGTACTGATTCTCTTAAACTCGAGCAGACGCTGCGTGATTTGAGCAGGAGTAGCCGAAGTATCTCTAAAAATGGGGTCGCTGGCAATCAGGTGAATATCTTGCAAACGCTCGTACAAAAACCTGTCAATACTGTTCATAGTATAGTCGCATTGCGCTACAATATGGGCTGAAATCTCCTCCTTGAGCTTTTGCTGTGACTCTTCGTTGGCTACAAAATAGAGTAAAGCACCCGTAAAAAGTACCAATCCTAAGCAAAGCAAAGTAAGTTTGACATAAATATTCATACCATTAAGAAAAATCAAACTTAGATTTAGTCAAAAATTTAAGAAAACAATTAAAATAAGGGGTGCGTTGTTCTGACAAAACTTTTTACAAATATCTTTAATTATGGGTAGATAGAGAGGGTCTGCAAAATTAAAAAAATATGAAGTTTTTACCTAAAAAATTAGATAATTTTACTTGTATTGTGCTATTTTTAATAGGTCTTGATTCTTATATGGTGATTCTTGCATACTTTAAAATTAAAGAAATGAAATATTTAAAAATTAATTTACTTATACTAATTTTTTGCTTTACTCTTCCTTTTGCTAAGGCAGACGAGGGAATGTGGTTACCACTTTTGCTTAAAAATCTCAACGAAAAAGACATGAAGGCAAAAGGGTTAAAACTCAACGCAGAAGATATTTATTCAGTCAATAAGTCAAGCCTCAAAGATGCGATAGTAAACTTTGGTGGATTTTGTACTGCCGAGGTAGTTTCTGATAAAGGTTTGATTTTCACTAACCATCACTGCGGTTACAGTGCTATTCAATCGCATAGTTCTGTGGAAAATGACTACTTAACTAATGGTTTTTGGGCAAAATCCCTTAAAGAAGAGCTCCCTAACCCCTCGCTTACAGCAACCTTTATTGTTCGCATCGAGGATGTTACGGCTAAGGTCTTGGAAGGAGTTACTTCCAGCCTTTCTGAATCTGAAAGACAAATCCAAATTAACCGTAATATTAATAAAATTCGCAGGGAAGCGGTAGCAGATTCGCATTATGAAGCCTCTATCAGACCATTTTTCTATGGAAATGAGTACTATATGTTTATTACGGAAACTTTCTTAGATGTGCGTTTAGTAGGCGCTCCTCCTTCCTCTATTGGCAAGTTTGGAGGCGATACAGACAACTGGGTTTGGCCTCGTCATACAGGCGATTTTAGCGTTTTCCGCATTTATGCAGGCAAAGACAATAAACCCGCTCCCTATTCCAAAGACAACGTTCCCTACAAACCCAAACATTTTCTCCCTATATCTTTAAAAGGAATAAAAGAAAATGATTTTACGATGATTTATGGCTTTCCAGGGCGTACACAGCAGTATCTCAATTCAGAAGCAGTGCGCTACCTAATAGAAAAATCCAATCCTGCCAAAATCAAAATGAGAGCTACAGTCTTGGGCATCATGGACAATGCTATGAAATCTTCTGACCAAATTCGTATCCAATACGCCGCCAGATACGCCAGCATTGCCAACTATTACAAGAAGTGGATTGGAGAGTTACAAGGGTTGAAAACCTTTGATGCAGTAGCAAAGAAGAAAATGTTAGAAGCAGAGTTCATCAAATTAGCTAATAAAAATCCAGAAACAGCAAAGCAGTACGGCGAGGTATTACCAAAAATGATTGAAAATCAGAAAAATTTAGAGAAATATGCCTTAGCAAGAGAACTATTTTTAGAGGTCGTTTACTACGGTTCGCAGATTATAGATTTGGCAAGCAAGGTCATGGCTACTTACGAGTACGGCGAATCAATAGAAAACCTGAAAGCCCAAGCAGACGAACATTTCAAAGACTATCATCTCCCTACAGACAAAGCTATTTTTGCGGAAAGCATGAAAATTTATTATGACTATATCGATAAAAACTTATACCCCGATATTTTCCAAATCGTTGAAAATGAGTTTAGAGGAGATTTTAAAAAGTATGCGGACTTTATCTATGACAACTCCCAATTAGTCAGTTTAGAAAAAATAAACGAATTAGTCAAAAAAAATAAAGCTGAGGTGCAATCTATTCTTTCACAAGACCCTGCTTACCGTTTGATGAAGAGTTTATTTGCCTCCTATACTGTACGAATAAATAGCGAATACCAAGCACTAAACAATCAGATAGAAAGCCAGATGAGAATATATGTGGACGGCTTGCGAAAGCTGATGCCTGAGAAAAAATATTGGTCTGATGCTAACAGCACCTTGCGACTCTCTTATGGGAAAGTAGAAGGCTCGACGCCAAGAGATGGCATGATGTACAAGTACTATACTACCTTGGAGGGTATCATAGAGAAATATGTTCCCGAGAAAAATGGAGAGTTTGATGTGGACAAGAAATTGATAGAACTTTATCACAAAAAAGACTATGGAAGGTATGGAGAAGATAAAAAGTTAATCGTTTGCTTTACAGCATCTAACCATACCACAGGAGGTAACTCAGGTAGCCCTATTTTGAATGGTAATGGAGAACTTATTGGGATTAATTTTGATAGAAGTTGGGAAAGCACAATGAGCGATGTGATGTATAATCCTAACATTTGCAGAAATATAGCAGTGGATATTCGCTATGTACTTTTTATTATTGACAAGTTCGCAGGAGCAGGCTACTTGCTTAATGAAATGAAAATAGTAGAAAAATAAGAAAGCGTATTCTCTCAATACTTCGTTGGAATAGTAGCTTACAATTTTATCAAACTTATTTCGTATTTTTGCAAAAATATTCTTGGGTATTCATTAATAACAATTCGCTAACAATGCTCATAGCCAATCCTATATACGATGTGGTTTTCAAATACCTAATGGAAGACAGTAAGGTTGCAAAGATTTTTCTCTCTGCCATTATAGGACAAGAAATCTTAGAGCTTGATTTTAAGCCTCAGGAGCTATCGGGAGAGCTAGAAACCGTACCTAAGCGAGTGATTAAAGAGGACAATTTTATTCCACATCTTACTGTATATCGTTTAGATTTTTCTGCTAAGATTCTTACCGAGGAAGGAGAAAAAATTGTCATTATTGAGATTCAAAAAGCCAAACTACTTAATGATGTCATGCGTTTTCGCAGGTACTTGGGCAAACAGTACCAAAATCCTGATTATTTTTATCTAAGAAAAAGCACACACGGCAAAGATATTAAGTACGGTTTCCCTATTATTAGCATCTATTTTCTGGGAGAGCGATTAGAGCATATTCATGGTATTCCCGTAGTCATGGTAAACAATGAAGCTATAGACCTTTACTCGGGGAAAAAAATAGAACAAAGAGAAGATTTTGTAGAGAGTCTTACTCATAAAAGTTATATCATTAGCATTCCCGATTTAAGCGCAAAAAGACGCAACGAATTAGAAATCCTGCTGAGTATTTTTGACCAAAGTTCCATAGATGCAAGTCATCATATCTTGAATGTAAAAGAAGAAGATTTTGCAGAAAAATATCGTCCTATCATCAGAAGATTGCAAAAAGCGGCAAGCGAACAGGCTATGCGCAACAAGATGCAGTTAGAAGATGATTTTGTTTCTGAACTTACCGACTATGAGCGTATGATTGAAGATGCAAGAAAAAAAGCAGAAGAGGCTCAACAAGCAGCAGAAGAAGAAAAGAGAAGGGCAGAAGAGGAAAAGAGAAGGGCAGAAGAAGAAAAGAGAAGGGCAGAAGAGGCGAGTAAACAAGCACAAGAAGCAAAACAACAGCAAGAGCAATTGAAGCGAAATATGGTAAAAAATTGTTTTAAGAAAGGAATGAATACAGATGAAATTGCTGAGATAACAGGGCTATCTATAGAAGAAATTGAAAGGATAATACAAGTGTAGAAAAGTCATTGGATTAGGTTTACTTATGCTCTGTAATTTCTCCCCTAATTGATTTTTCCAATTTATTTCTAATTACTTGGCTATCGGACTCGTTGCCAAGCAAGAACATCAACTTAGTAATTGCCGCCTCCGGCGTAATATCACCTCCGCTGATAACTCCTATCTCTGCTAATTTCCTGCTCGTTTCGTAGAGTCCTTGGATTACCCCTCCGTTGCATTGGGATACGTTGTAAATCACTATTCCCTTATCAATAGCATTTTTTAAAATCCTAATAAACTCATCATCAGAGGGAGCATTTCCAGAGCCATAAGTTTCCAACACTACTCCTCGCAAGTTGGGTGTGTGTAAGATATGGTCTAAATAAATATTAGAAAGTCCGGGATACAACTTAATGATAATCACATTGCTATCCATGCGATTATAAAACCAAAACGGTTCAGTAGGTTGAGGCAGAATCAATTGCTTATTGTAATCTATATGAATACCTGCTACAGCTAAAGGAGGACAGTTCTGCGATTTGAAAGCAGTAAAGTTAAAACTCTGTACCTTACGAGAGCGATTACCTCTTAGAAGTAGATGGTCAAAAAAAATACAAACTTCTGGAACTAAGGCTTTTCCGTCTTCATTTTTGGTAGAAGCTATTTCTAAAGCAGAGATAAAATTCTCCCTTGCATCTGTACGCGTAACGCCTATGGGCAGTTGCGCTCCCGTAAAGATGACAGGTTTATCGAGGTTTTCAAGCAAGTAACTTAAAGCAGAAGCCGAATATGCCATAGTATCCGTTCCGTGTAAGATAACAAATGCGTCATAATCATTATAAAAATCATAAATCATTCGCCCAATGTTTAGCCAATGATGAGGCTGAACATTAGAAGAGTCAATAGGCTCGTTAAGAGAAAGTACAGTCAGCTCAAAATCAAAGCGTCTGAGTTCTGGAACTTTATCAATGATATACTTGAAATCTAAGGGCTTGAGGTGTTTATGCGTTTTGTCATAGTCCATACCAATAGTCCCCCCTGTATAAATAACAAAAATAGAGGTATCCGAAGAGCCAACTGACGCTGTTTTTATATTGATAGTAGGGTAATAGTTTAGCATTGGAATAATTGGATTGCTGTTTTTGTGGTCTTTTCTGCAACTTCTTCTAAGGAAATACCTTTTATATCAGCTATTTTTTGAGCTATAATCGGAATGTAACTTGTTTCATTGCGCTTGCCTCTATACGGAACAGGGGCAAGATACGGACTATCTGTTTCTAAAACCAAATGCTCTAAGCCGATTTCCTTAATAACAGATTCTAAACCTCCATTCTTATAAGTAACTACCCCTCCTATCCCTAATTTAAAATTCATACTAATCAATCTTTGGGCATCTTCCAAAGTGCCTGTAAAACAGTGTAATACACCAAATAAGTCTTTGTCTGCTAACTCTTCTAATAAGTTAATTACCTCCTTCATAGATTCGCGAGAATGAATGACTAAGGGCAGATGGTATTGCTTTGCCCAGCCTGCTTGTATTCTAAAAGATTCTTTTTGTTGCTCAAAAAAAGTTTTATCCCAATACAAGTCTATACCCATTTCACCAATAGCAATGAATTCACGTTGGGAAAGCCAATTTTCTACTATTTTTAACTCTTGCTCAAAATCCTGATTTACCGAGCAAGGATGCAGTCCCATCATTGGAAAACACTGCTGAGGGTAGTACCATTCCAAAGCCAACATTCCCTCAATAGATTCACTATCCACATTGGGCATTAGTATTTTTTGTACCCCTGCTTCAAAAGTACGCATTAACATTGCTTTCCTATCATTTTGGAACTGATGTGAATATATATGTGCGTGTGTATCAATAAATTGCATGCGATGGGGATAATTTTAAGTGATAAGGTTTATTTTTTATCTTACATTTTATCTTACAAATATACTCAAAATAAAATGGCTTGCGAACATTTATAAAGTTTAAAACCTTGCAAATGTTAGTTTCCAATCAAAACCAATCTCGATTAGGTATATAATGATAATACACCTCTAAGATAATGTTTTGCGAAGGTTAGTATTTGTATTTAAAGAAGAATCGCTTACCTTGTTGTTCAACTAAAAACTTCAAGGAAATGAGAGCAAAATTC
>Ga0272446_1003535_pt1 | contig 19552 bp, 20 predicted proteins | sample YNPCB0061_FD_194587 | JGI IMG/M metagenome (GOLD analysis project Ga0272446, IMG submission 194587) | Hot spring microbial mat communities from Yellowstone National Park, WY, United States - YNP-CB-006-1 | ecosystem: Environmental > Aquatic > Thermal springs > Hot (42-90C) > Sediment | place...
AGGTCGGCACGATCGGCGAGCCGGAGAAGATCCCGCTGCCCGTCGACATCTCGATCACCGCGGACGGCAAGGGGCTTTGGGTCAACACCTTCATGGACGGGATGACGCGCTACTTCGATCTGTCGAATCCCGAAGCGCCGAAGCAGACGTACGCCAAGAAGACCGGCAAACAGGTCAACATGGTTTCGCAATCGTGGGACGGCAAGCGCGTGTACATCACGTCATCCCTGCTGGCGAACTGGGACAAGAAGGGCGAGGACAACGAGCAGTTCCTCGCGTTGTTCCACTGGGACGGCAAAGAGCTGAAAGAGCAGTGGCGGATCGACTTCAACAAAGAGAAGCTCGGCCGCGCGCACCACATGAAGTTCACCGCCAAGCCGCAGACCTGAACGCATGACGTTCGCGCGCCGGGCGGTTGCTGCCTGGCTGCTCGCATGCGCGGCGGCGGCGCACGCCGCGCGCGACGAACCGCCGGCGGCGCCGCGCATGGAGTACAAACCGCCGCCGGCCGGCAGCTACCGGCTCGAGCGAATCCAGCGCGTGCCGGCCGGCCGCGTGCTCGACAGCGACGGCGCGGCGCATCCGCTTTCGGCGTTCACGACCGGGCGGATCACCGTGCTGTCGTTCATGTACACGTACTGCACGGACCGCTACGGATGCCCGCTCGCGTATGAAACGCTGGCCGAGTTGCGCCGGCGTCTGATCGCGCGTCCCGCGCTGGCGCGCCGCGTCCGGCTGGTGAGCCTGTCGTTCGACCCGACCAACGACACTCCGGAGGCGATGCGCACCTACGGCGGCCGCTACGTCGAGCCGCGCGCCGGGCTGGCGTGGAAGTTCCTGACGACAGAATCGACCGCGGCGCTGATGCCGCTGCTCGAAGGGCTCGGGCAGGACGCGCAGGTCGAACGCGACGAGCGCGGCCGGCCGACACGGGTGATCAGCCACACGTTGAAGGTGTTCCTGATCGACCGCACGGGGTGGGTGCGCGAGATCTACTCGCCGGCGTATCTGTTTGTCGATGTCGTACTCAACGACATCGAAACGCTGAGCATGGAGGAGCCCGCGCGGTGATCGCACGAGCGCTCGCCGCAGCACCGCTGGCTGCGGCGCTGCTTGCGGCGGCGTGCACGCCCGCTCCGCCGCCCGGGCCGCCGCCCGCAGCGCTCGGCCTGCCGGCGCTGCCGGCCGGCGCCGGTGGCGAGACGATGCGCGCGCGGATCGAGCTCGGGCGCGCGCTGTTCTTCGACCGCCGGCTGTCGTTCAACGGAACGATGTCCTGTGGCATGTGCCACGTGCCGGAGCAGGGATTCACGTCCAACGAACTGGCCACCCCGCTCGGCTTCGAAGGCCGCAGCGTGCGGCGCAATGCGCCGACGCTGCTGAACGTCGCTTTCCACCCAGTGCTGTTCCACGACGGCCGCGAGCACACACTCGAGCAGCAGGTCTGGGGTCCGCTGCTCGCACCCAACGAGATGGCCAACCCTTCGGTCGGGCACGTCGTGGCGCGCGTGCGCGGAATCGAGGCATACCGCAGCGCATTCGACCGGCTGTTCGCGGGGCGGGGCGTGACGATGGAAACGATCGGCGAGGCGATCGCAGCCTACGAGCGCTCGCTGCTGGCGGGTCGTTCGCGATTCGACCGCTGGCGCTACGGGGGCGAGCGCGATGCGCTCAGCGCGCAGGAGCAGGCGGGATTCGAGTTGTTCACCGGCAAGGCGCGCTGCGCGCAGTGTCACACGATCGGCAGCCGCGATGCGATGTTCTCGGACTTCGCGTTCCACAACACCGGCGTGGGTTGGCGACGCGTCTATGGAGGGCCCCGACGCATCCGCGTCGAGCTCGCGCCGGGTGTCTCGACCGAGGTGGATACCGGCGAACTCGATCGCCAATTCGAGCGACCGCTGCCCGACCTCGGGCGCTTCGAAATCACGCTCGATCCGGCCGACCGATGGGCATACAAGACGCCGAGCCTGCGGAACGTGGCGCTCACCGCGCCGTACATGCACGACGGGTCGTTCGCCACGCTCGAGGAGGTCGTCGACTTCTACGACGCGGGCGGTGCCGACAACCCGGGCAGGAGCCCGCTGCTCGCGCCGCTGGGGTTGACCGAAGCCGAGCGCGCCGCGCTGGTGGCGTTCCTGCGTGCGCTCACCTCGGAGGACGTCGCCTCGCTCGCCGCACGCGCGCGCGCGCCCGTCGCCGCTTTCGATTGACGGCGGCTACTGCGCGGCCCAGCCGCCGTCGATGTTCCACGCCGCGCCGCGCACCTGCGCGGCGGCTTCCGAACAAAGGAACACGGCAAGCGCTCCGATCTGCTCCGGCGTGACGAACTCCAGCGATGGCTGCTTCTCGCCCAGCAACGCGCGCTTCGCACCGTCGTTGGAAAGGTTCTCGCGCGCCGCGCGCGCGTCGATCTGCTGCTGCACGAGCGGGGTCAGCACCCAGCCCGGGCAGATGGCGTTGCAGGTGATGCCCGTTTGCGCCGTCTCCAGCGCGACCACTTTGGTCAGTCCGACGACGCCATGCTTGGCCGCGACGTAGGCGACCTTCTGTACCGACGCCACCAGGCCGTGCACGGACGCGATGTTGATGATGCGGCCCCAGTTGGCCGCTTTCATCTTCGGCAACGAAAGGCGAATGGTGTGAAAGGCCGAACTGAGGTTGATCGCGATGACCGCATCCCAGCGTTCGACAGGGAAGTCTTCGATGCTGGCGACGTGCTGAATGCCGGCGTTGTTGACCAGCACGTCGATGCGGCCGAAACGCGCTTCGGCCGCGCGGATCATGTCTTCGATCTGCGCCGGCTTGCTCATGTCGGCGCCGTGGTACAGCGTGCGCGCGCCGAGCGCCTGAAGCTCGCTTTCCACGCCGGCGATCACGCGATCGTCGCCGAAGCCGTTGACGACGATGTTGGCGCCTTCTTTCGCCAGCGCGCGGGCGATGCCCAGGCCGATGCCGCTGGTCGATCCGGTGACGAGTGCGGTCTTGCCTTTCAACATGCGAGTCCTCCGTGGGTCCAGCGCCGAGTATGCCACCCGTACAATGCACGCCGAACGCGACGACAACGCCCGCGGCGACACCACGCATGAGCGAACTGCAACCCCGCTTCGGATCGGTCCGCTGCCTGAGCCCGGCCGGTCTTCATTCGATGGCCTACACCGAGTGGGGCGAACCCGCCAATCCGAACGTGCTCGTCTGCGTGCACGGTCTGACCCGCGTCGGGCGCGACTTCGACCGGCTCGCTCGCGCACTCGCGGACCGCTACCGGGTCGTCTGCCCCGACGTCGTCGGCCGCGGACGCAGCGAGTGGCTGCGCGATCCGCAGCACTATCACGTCGCGCAGTACACGAATGACATGGTCACGCTGATCGCCAGGCTCGGCGTCGAGTCGGTGCATTGGGTCGGCACCTCGATGGGCGGTCTGATCGGCATCATGCTGGCCGGCCAGCCCGGCTCTCCGATCACGAAGCTCGTCATCAACGACGTCGGGCCGACGCTCGACGCGGCCGCGCTCGCGCGCATCGGCGAGTACCTCGGCAAGCCGGTCCGCTTCGCGAGCGTCGAGCAGGCGATCGACTACATCGCGGCGATCTCGGCGCCGTTCGGCCTGCGCACGCGCGACGAATGGCGAGAGATCACCGAAACGGTCGTGCGTCCGGTCCGGGACGAACAGGGCGACGGCTGGGTGCTGCACTACGACCCGCGCATCGCGGTGCCCTTCCGAGCGGTGACGCCGGAGTCGGCGGCGGCGGCCGAAGCGGCGATGTGGAAGCTGTACGACGCGATCGCTTCCCCGACCTTGCTGATCCGGGGCGAGCGTTCGGATCTGCTGACGCGCGAGACCGCCCGCGCGATGACGCTGCGGGGGCCGCGCGCGAAGCTCGTCGAGATCGCCGGCGTCGGGCACGCGCCGATGTTCATGCACGACGACCAGATCGCCGTCGTGCGCGAGTTCCTGTTTGGAGATTGAGCGATGGCGATCGGGCGACTGCACGCGGGCCCGCGGATGAGCGAGGCCGTGATCCACGGCGGCATCGTTTATCTGGCGGGCCAGATCGCCGAGGACGCGACTCAGGACATCGGCGGGCAGACGCGCCAGGTGCTCGCGGCGATCGACGCGCTGCTCGCCGAGGCGGGTACCGACAAGACGCGGCTGCTGACCGCGCAGATCTTCCTCGCCGACACGGCCGACTTCGCCGGCATGAACGCCGTGTGGGACCTGTGGGTACCGACCGGTCAGACGCCGGCGCGCGCGACCGTACAGGCGAAGCTCGCCAGACCCGAATGGAAGGTCGAGATCGTCGTGACGGCGGCGCTGCCGTAGCGCGCGTTCAGAACACGCCGGCCGCGAGGCCGGCTGCCAGCCCCGCGCCCACGTCGGCACAGCGCGCGAGATCGCCTTGCGCGATCGTCTTCGGCGCGAAGATCGCCTCGGGCGTTTGCGCGCCCGTGATCACGATCGTCGGCGGTGCGATCTCCTTCAGGCGCAGGCCGGTGGCGATGCGCTGGATCTGGCGCGCGGCGCCGGTGCCGTCGGTGCCGGCGCAGATCAGGATCGCGTAGGGCCGTCCGTTGGTTCGGTCGAGCGCCGCGTAGTAGATGCGGTCGAAGAAATCCTTCATCAGCCCGGCCATCGTCGCGAGGTTTTCCGGCGTGACGAACAGATAGCCGTCGGCGGCGAGCACGTCGTCGGCCGTCGTATCGGTCGCGCGCTGCAGCCGCACCTCGACGCCGGGTTCCACGCGGGCCGCGGCGGCCGCCGCTTCGGCCATCTGCCTCGCGCCACCGGTCAGCGAATGCCAGACGATCAGCAACCGCTTCATTCGGCGTGCCCGCGTCCTTTCCCGTCGACGGGCAGGCGAGCGAGCGGATCCTGTTTGAAGAACAGCGCAAGCTGCCGGTACCAGTCCGGGAACGCCGCATGCAGCCGCGCCGGGTCGACGAAGAACGCCTCGCTCGAGACGGCGAAGAACTCGCCTTCGTCCTGGCCGGCGTACGGATCGAGCGGAAGATGCCTGTAGTAGCGGTCGGCCTCGGCGTCGTCCGGGTCCAGCCCCGGCGGCAGCTCGTGCTCGATCAGTTCGAGTTCCGCGTTGAACCGCTCGAACGCATCCGCCAGCACGGCGATCCACTCCTGCCGGTCGAGCTCCGGGTGCGAGCCGCGCGCGAACGGCGGAACGCCGTCGGCATCGCCGTCGAGCATGTCGATCTTGTGCGTGAACTCGTGAATGACGACGTTGTAGGCGAGACCCAGATCGCCGTCGTGCCGCTGCGCGTCGTCCCACGACAGCAGCAGCGGCCCGCCATCCCATGCCTCGCCGGCGATCGGTTCGACGAACTGGTGCACGACGCCATCGTCGTCGGTCAGCTCGCGCGGAACGAGAAATTCGCCCGGATAGACGACGATGCTCGTCCAGCCCCGGTACCAGTCGAGGCCGAGGTTCAGGATCGGCAGGCAGGCTTGCACCGCGATGTCGACCTGCATCGCCGCCGTCAGCTCGAGTCCGCCGGCGGCGGCCATTTCCTTCTCGGCGAGGAACCGCTCCGCCAGCTCGCGCAAGCGCGCGCGCTCAGCCGCGTCCAGGCGCGCAACGAACGGCAGCGCTGTGAGCGTGGCCTCCCACAGCGCGTCCGGAATCGCGACTCGGGACGAGGCGCCGAGCCGGGCAAGCAGCGACTTGAACATCGCGGTCATTGTGCCGCAGACGGCGGCGTGCGATTCCTATAATGGGTCGCATCGCCGAATCGAAAGCAGCCGCCGTGGGTCGGGTCAAGGAGGTCGAGCGCAGGATCGAGCCGACGGCCGCTGCGCCGGTCGACCCGGCGCTGGCGCGCGGCGTTGTCGCTGCGCTGTACGTCGACAAGCGGCTGCGCACCGGCGAGCCCTTTCTCGAACATGCCGACGGCATGGTCGCGATCGTCCGGCCGCTGCGCGACGATCCGGACTTGCTCGCTGCGGCCTATCTGTTCGGCGCCCACGACGTTCTGCGCGATGCCGATGAGTGGCTGCGCGCGCGCTTCGGGCCGACGGTGGCGCAGCTGGTCGCCGACCTGCGCCAGTTGATGCGATTGTCCGAGCGCACGCGGCCGCGCAGCGCAGACGCGGGCGAGGCCCAGGCCGAAGCGCTGCGCAAGATGCTGCTGGCGATGTGCAACGACCTGCGCGTCGTGCTGTTGCGCCTGGCTTCGCGCCTGCAGACCCTGCGCTGGTATGCGGCCACGAAGCGGGAGGGCGCCGAGGCATTGGCGCGCGAGACGCTCGAGCTGTACGCGCCGCTGGCCAACCGGCTCGGCATCTGGCAGCTCAAGTGGGAGCTGGAGGATCTGGCGTTTCGCTTCCTCGAGCCGGAAACGTACAAGCGCATCGCACGCTGGCTCGAGGAGAAGCGGCTCGAACGCGAGCGCTTCATCGACCAGGCGAAGCGCGAGCTGAGCGCGCTGCTCGCGAAGGCCGGCATCGCCGCCGAAGTGAGCGGGCGGCCGAAGCACATCTACAGCATCTGGAACAAGATGCGCGGAAAGCAGCTCGCGTTCGAGGAGCTGCACGACGTGCGTGCGCTGCGCGTGATCGTCGATACCGTTGCGCAGTGCTACCAGGTTCTGTCGCTCGTTCACACCCACTGGACACCGGTGGCCGGCGAGTACGACGACTACATCGCGCGGCCGAAGCCGAACGGCTACCAGTCTCTGCACACGGTCGTGCGCGATGCGCAGGGCCGCTCGCTCGAGATCCAGATCCGCACACGGCGCATGCACGAGGCGGCGGAACTGGGGATGGCGGCGCACTGGCGGTACAAGGAGGGCAGATCCGCGTCCACGACGGCCGACGACGAACGCATCGCGTGGCTGCGGCAGCTGCTCGCGTGGCGGCAGGACATCGGCGCTCCGCAGCGCGCGGGCGAACCCGCGGTCGAAGATCGCATCTACGTGTTGACGCCGCAGGCGAAGGTGGTCGAACTGCCGGTCGGTTCGACGCCGATCGACTTCGCGTATCACGTGCACACCGAATTGGGACATCGCTGCCGCGGAGCGCGCGTCGACGGCGCGATGGTGCCGCTGAACACGCCGCTCGCGACCGGCCAGACCGTCGAAATCATCGCGGCCAAGAGCGGAGGGCCGAGCCGCGACTGGCTCAATCCGGAGCTCGGTTACCTGGCCAGCGCCCGCTCGCGTGCGAAGGTGCGGCAGTGGTTCAATGCGCTCGAGCTCGAGCAGTCGATCGCGGCAGGCCGCGAGATCATCGACAAGGAACTGCAGCGGCTCGGCAAGACTGCGGTCAAGCTGGAGGACCTGGCGCACCGGCTCGGTTACGCGACGGTCGAAGAGCTGTGTGCGGCGGCGACCAAGGAGGAGTTCAGCCTGCGCAGCATCGAGCAGGCGCTCGTGGCCACACCGGCCGAGACCGAGACGCCACCGCCGATTCTGACCGGCAAACCGAAGGTCGCGCCGGCCGGCAAGGGCAGGGTGCTCGTCGTCGGCGTCGATTCGCTGCTGACTCAGCTCGCGCGCTGCTGCCGGCCGGTGCCGCCGGACGACATCGTCGGGTTCGTCACGCGCGGGCGTGGCGTGTCGATCCATCGGGCCGGCTGCGTCAATGCGCAGGCGCTCGCGCGCCGCCAGCCGGAACGCGTCATCGAAGTCGCGTGGGGCCGCGCGTCCGCCGACGCCGCGTATCCGGTCGACATCCTCGTGCACGCGCAGGATCGCCAGGGCCTGCTGCGCGACGTGTCCGAGGTGTTCGCGCGCGAGAAGCTCAATGTCGTCGGCGTCAACACCATCACCGTGCGCGGCGAGGCGCAGATGCAGTTCACCGCCGAGGTCGCCGACACGGCAACGCTGCGGCGCGCGCTCGCGCAGATCCTCGAAGTGCCCGGCGTGCTGTCGGCGCGTCGGCGCTGACTGGCGGTGGGCCGGTCGACGCGCGCAAGCGCCGGAGCGGGCGCGGCGTCGTGTATCATGCGCACCGCAACAGGCGCGTAGCTCAGCTGGTTAGAGCACCACCTTGACATGGTGGGGGTCGGTGGTTCGAGTCCACTCGCGCCTACCATCGCACACCACCAGGCGAATCGAACATGCGGCTCTTCCGAACTACGTCGACCGGCAGCTGATCGGACCGGACGAGTTCGCCCTTTCGAGGAAGAAGTGCGGCTCGCCCGCACTTTTTTTTCGCAGGGCTTCGACTGAGATACGCAAGATGATTTCGATTCACCTTCCCGACGGCTCGAGCCGTTCGTTCGACAAGCCGGTCAGCGCCGCCGAGGTGGCGGCGTCGATCGGTCCGGGGCTCGCCAAGGCGGCCGTCGCCGCAAAGGTCGACGGCAGGCTGGTCGACCTTTCGCACGTGATCGACCGCGACGCCACGGTGGCGATCGTCACGGACAAGGATCCCGAGGGCCTGGAGGTCCTGCGCCACTCGACGGCGCACCTGCTCGCTTACGCGGTCAAGGAGCTTTTTCCCGACGCGCAGGTGACGATCGGTCCCGTGATCGACAACGGCTTCTACTACGACTTTTCGTACAAGCGGCCGTTTACCCCGGAGGATCTGGCGGCGATCGAGAAGAAGATGGCCGAGCTGGCGGCAAGGAACGAGCCGGTCGTGCGCGAGGTGTGGAAGCGCGACGACGCGGTGAAGTTCTTCGAGTCGATCGGCGAGAAGTACAAGGCCGAGATCATCGCGTCGATCCCCGCCGACGAGCCGATTTCGCTTTACCGCGAAGGCAACTTCGTCGACCTGTGCCGGGGCCCGCACGTGCCGTCGACGGGCAGGCTGAAGGTCTTCAAGCTGATGAAGGTCGCCGGCGCGTACTGGCGCGGCGACAGCCGCAACGAGATGCTCCAGCGCATCTACGGTACGGCCTGGGCTAAGAAGGAAGACCAGGACGCGTATCTGAAGATGCTCGAGGAGGCCGAACGGCGCGATCACCGCAAGCTCGGCCGCGAGCTGGATCTGTTTCACTTCCAGGACGAGGCGCCGGGGCTGGTGTTCTGGCACCCCAGAGGCTGGGCCATCTGGCAGCAGGTCGAGCAGTACATGCGCAAGGTGTACCAGGACAACGGCTACCAGGAGGTGCGCGCGCCGCAGATCCTCGATCGCTCGCTGTGGGAGCGCTCGGGCCACTGGGAGAAGTACCGGGAGAACATGTTCACGACGGAGTCGGAGAACCGGTACTACGCGCTGAAGCCGATGAACTGCCCGGGCCACATCCAGATCTACAACGCCAATTTGCACAGCTATCGCGAGCTGCCGCTGCGCTACGGCGAGTTCGGTGCGTGCCACCGCAACGAGCCGTCCGGTTCGCTGCACGGGATGATGCGGGTGCGCGGCTTCACGCAGGACGACGGCCATATCTTCTGCACGGAAGAGCAGATCCTCGACGAGTGCGTCGCCTTCACGGCGCTGCTGCAGAACGTGTACCGGGACTTCGGCTTCGGCGAGATCCTGTACAAGGTATCGACGCGGCCGGAAAAGCGCATCGGCTCGGACGAGAGCTGGGACAAGGCCGAGCACGCGTTGATGGAGTCGCTGCGCCGCTCGGGCGTGGACTTCGCGATCTCGCCCGGCGAAGGTGCGTTTTACGGTCCCAAGATCGAGTACACGCTGAAGGATGCGCTCGGCCGCGAATGGCAGTGCGGCACGATGCAGGTCGACTTCCAGATGCCCGGAAGACTCGGCGCCGAGTACGTGGCCGAAGACAACTCGCGCCGGGTGCCGGTGATGCTGCACCGGGCGATCATCGGGTCGATGGAGCGCTTCATCGGCGTGTTGATCGAGAACCATGCCGGTGCGCTGCCGCCCTGGCTCGCGCCGGTGCAGGCGGGTGTGGCAAACATTTCGGAGGGCCAGGCAGGGTACGCCACCGGAGTTGTCCAAAGACTGAAAAAACAAGGCTTTAGGGTCGAGGCCGATTTGCGCAACGAGAAGATCACTTATAAAATCCGCGCCCTCAGTTTGCAGAAGCTCCCGTACATCCTCGTCGTCGGGGACAAGGAGATGCAAGCGGGGACGGTGGCCGTGCGGGCCCGCGGCGGTGTCGATCTGGGCGTGATGCCGATCGACGCATTCGCGGCGCGACTGTCGGAGGACGTCGCGCAGCGCCGCAACGTGGGGGGCACGGCTTAGTTTTTTTCTTTTTCGGAGTCGCAAACCATCGCACAGGATCGCTCTTCGCATCGGATCAACCGCGAGATCACCGCGCCGGAGGTCCGCCTCATCGGGGTCGACGGCGAGCCCCTCGGAATCGTGAAGCTGGCCGAGGCATTGCGGGCCGCCGAGGAAAAGGACGTCGACCTCGTCGAAATCGCTCCCACCGCTGTTCCGCCGGTCTGTCGCCTGATGGACTACGGCAAGTTCAAGTACCAGGAACAGAAGAAGGCGCACGAGGCGCGACTGAAGCAGAAGGTCATCGAGGTCAAGGAGATCAAGTTCCGTCCGGCGACGGACGATCACGACTACCAGACCAAGGTGCGCAAGCTGCACGAATTCCTCCAGGAGGGGGACAAGGCCAAGGTGACGATGCGGTTCCGCGGTCGCGAGATGGCCCACCAGGAACTCGGTTTGAAACTGCTGGAGCGCGTGCGACAGGACCTCGAGGCGGTGAGCCAGGTCGAGGCGATGCCGAGGCTCGAAGGCCGGCAGATGGTGATGGTGTTGGCTCCGAAGAAGAAAAAGCAGTAGCCGTTTGGTTTACAGGACGTTCGGCGCCGGCGGGTCTTGCGGCGACGGGCGATACAAGTGAAGGCAGGCCACAAGTCCCGCGAGGGCGCCTGTACTCATCGAAGAAAGGAGGGCACGATGCCCAAGATGAAGACCAAGAAGAGCGCTGCGAAGCGCTTCGTCGTCCGCAACAGCGGGTCGATCAAGCGCGCCCAGGCGTTCAAGCGCCATATCCTGACCAAGAAGACGACCAAGGCGAAGCGTCACCTGCGCGGCCCGGTGCAGATCAGTCCGGCCGACGCCAACGCGGTGCGCCGCATGTTGCCGTACGCATAACCCAGGGAGAACGCCATGCCTCGAGTGAAACGCGGTGTCACCGCGCGTGCCCGGCACAAGAAGGTGCTGTCCCAGGCCAAGGGGTACACGCAGCGGCGCAAGAGCGTCTTCCGTGTCGCCAAAGAGGCGGTCATGAAGGCGGGGCAGTATGCCTACCGCGACCGCCGTCAGAAGAAGCGCGTGTTCCGCTCGCTGTGGATCGCGCGCATCAATGCGGCCGTGCGCGAGCACGACCTGACCTATAGCGCGTTCGTCAACGGCCTGAAGAAGGCGGCGATCGACCTGGACCGCAAGGTGCTGGCCGACATGGCCGTGCTCGACAAGCCGGCATTCGCGGCGATCGTCGAAAAGGTCAAGTCCAGCCGCGCCGCGTAACCGACGCGCCCCGGGCGGGCGCCTCAGCTAGGAAACGGGGCCTGGCCTTGGCGGCGGGTCCCGTTTTTCGTTCATGGACACACTCGACGAACTGGTTGAACAGGCACGGGCGGCCTTTGCCGCGGCGGATACGCCGGCGGCGCTCGAAAACGAGAAGGCACGCTTCCTCGGCAAGACCGGCCGAGTGACCGCGTTGCTGAAGGAACTGGCCAAGCTCGCGCCCGAGGAAAGGCGCGCGCGCGGCGCGCAGATCAACGCGGCGAAGGAGGCGATCGAGCGCATGTTGGCGGAACGCCGCCGCGCGCTTGCCGACGCCGAGCTCGGCGCGCGACTGGCGCAGGAGTCGATCGACGTGACGCTGCCCGGCCGCAAGCGCAGCGCAGGCGGCATCCATCCGGTGCTTCGGACGTGGATCCGGATCGAAGAGATCTTCCGTTCGATCGGCTTCGACGTCGCCGACGGACCCGAGATCGAAACCGACTGGTACAACTTTTCGGCGCTGAACAATCCGGAGAACCATCCGGCGCGATCGATGCAGGACACGTTCTACGTCGACGCGAATGACGGCCAGGGCAAGCCGCTGCTGCTGCGCACGCATACGTCGCCGATGCAGGTGCGCTACGCACGCATGCACCGACCGCCGATCAAGGTCATCGCGCCGGGGCGCACCTACCGCGTCGACTCGGACGCGACCCATTCGCCGATGTTTCACCAGGTCGAAGGGCTTTGGATCGACGAGCACATCAGCTTTGCCGATCTGAAGGGGGTGTATACGGATTTCCTTCGTCGCTTCTTCGAAAGCGACGACCTGCGGGTGCGCTTTCGCCCCAGCTTCTTTCCGTTCACGGAGCCCTCGGCCGAGATCGACATGATGTTCACCAGCGGCCCGAAGAAGGGGCAATGGCTCGAGATCTCGGGCGCCGGACAGGTCCATCCCTCGGTCGTTCGCAATTTCGGCCTCGACGCGGAGCGCTACATGGGCTTCGCGTTCGGCTCCGGCCTCGAGCGCCTGACGATGCTGCGCTACGGCGTCGACGACCTGCGCCTGTTCTTCGAGGGCGACCTGCGCTTCCTGCAGCAGTTCAACTGAGCTTCGCAACCGCGGAAACATCGCCATGCAGTTTTCGGAACAGTGGCTGCGCGCCTATGTGAATCCGCCGATCGGCAGCGACGAACTGGCCGAGCGGCTGACGATGGCGGGGCTCGAGGTCGAAGGCAACGAACCCGTGGCACCGTCTTTTTCCGGCGTGGTCGTCGCGCAGGTGCTCGCGGTCGAACGGCATCCGAATGCGGACAAGCTGACGGTATGCCGCGTCGACGCCGGAACGGGTGAGCCGCTGACGATCGTCTGCGGCGCTCCGAACGTCGCGGCCGGCATGCGTGTGCCGTGCGCTCTCGCCGGCGCGGTGCTGCCGGGCGACCTCAGGATCAAGCCCGCGAAAATGCGCGGTGTCGAATCGCAGGGGATGCTGTGTTCGGCCCGCGAGCTGGGGCTGTCGGACGATCACGGCGGCCTGCTTGCGTTGTCCGCCGATGCACCGATCGGGCACGACGTGCGTGAAGTCCTTGCGCTCGACGACCGCAAGTTCACGATCAAGCTGACGCCCAACCGCGGTGACTGCCTGAGCGTGATCGGCGTTGCGCGCGAGGCGGCGGCGATCACCGGCGCGCCGCTGGTGCTGCCGACCTTCGCACCGATGCCGGTGACGATCGACGAGCGGCTGCCGGTCGAGGTCCATCATGCGGACCTGTGCGGGCGGTTTTCCGGCCGCATCATCCGCGGTGTGGACGCGCGCGCGGCAACGCCGGAGTGGATGAAGCGCCGGCTCGAGCGCAGCGGCCAGCGGCCGATTTCGGCGCTGGTCGACATCTCGAACTACGTGATGCTCGAGCTGGGCCGGCCGTCGCACGTCTTCGACCTCGACAAGGTCGCCGGCGGATTGCAGGTGCGCTGGGGCCGCCCCGGCGAGAAGGTGCAACTGCTGAACGGCCAGACCGTCGAGGTCGACGACTGGGTCGGCGTGATCGCCGACGATCGTGGCGTCGAGGCGCTGGCCGGCGTGATGGGCGGCGAGGCAACCGCGGTCACGCTGGACACGCGCAACATCTACGTCGAAGCCGCGTTCTGGTGGCCTGCGTCGATCCAGGGGCGGGCACGCCGCTACAACTTCTCGACCGACGCGTCGCACCGCTTCGAGCGCGGCGTCGATTTCGCGACAACCGTCGAACACATCGAATACATCACGCGGCTGATCGTCGAGATCTGCGGCACACCGCAGACGCGGGTTGGGCCGGTCGATGACCAGGTGCTGCGGCTGCCCGAGCGGAAACCGGTACGCATGCGCGCCGATCGGTGCCGCCGCGTGATCGGCGTTCCGATCGCCGATAGCGAGATCGCTGCCGTGTTCGAGCGGCTCGGACTGGCCGCCGAGCACACGGGCGCGGAGTTCCGGGTGACGCCGCCGTCGTATCGCTTCGACCTCGAGATCGAGGAGGACCTGATCGAAGAAGTGGCGCGGCTGTGGGGTTTCGAGCGGATTCCGGCGAATCCGCCGCTGGCGCCGGCCGTGATGCGCGCGCAGCCCGAGACAGTGCGGCCCGTGCATGCACTACGGCGCGAACTCGCGGATGCCGGCTACCAGGAGCTCGTGAACTTCTCTTTCGTCGACCCGGCGTGGGAGCAGGACTTCGCGGGCAGTTCGGAACCGATCCGGGTGCTCAATCCGATCGCGAGCCATCTCGCGGTGATGCGCACGACGCTGATCGGTGGGCTGGTCGCCGCGCTGAAGTACAACCTGAACCGCAAGGCGGCGCGCGTGCGCGTGTTCGAGCTCGGCCGCGTCTACGCGCGGGATCCTGCGGTCGGCGATGGACCCCTCGCCGTGGCCGGGGTGTGGCAACCGAATCGCATCGGCGCGCTCGCATACGGGCCGGCGTGGGACGAGCAGTGGGGGGTTGCCAGGCGCGAAGTCGACTACTTCGACGTCAAGGGCGACGTCGAACGGCTGCTGCGGCGCGACGATGCCCGATTCGTCGCTGCCGAACACCCGGCGCTGCATCCCGGGCGCAGCGCACGAATCGAACTCGACGGCCGCTCGATCGGCTGGATCGGCGAGCTCCACCCGCGCTGGCAGCAGAAGTACGAGCTGCCGAAAGCCCCGATCGTCTTCGAACTGGATGTCGAGGCGTTGCTGCCGATGCCTTTGCCACGCTACCGCGAGGTACCGCGCTTCCCGGCGGTACTGCGCGACGTGGCGCTGTGGGTCGATGCTTCCGTCACGCTGCAGCAGGTACTCGACGAAGTGTCCCGGATCGCACGAACGGATGAACGGCTTCGCGTACTGCGCGACTTCCGCCTGTTCGACCTTTACCGTCCCGGCGGCGACGATTCAAGCAAGTTCGCGGGAGCAAGCGCTAACGCGTTGTTAAATAAGGAGAAAAGCCTTGCCTTCCGAATCGTTCTGCAAGATACTGAACGCACGCTCGCCGATGCAGATGCCGACGCCGCGGTCGCGGCGATCGTCGAGGGACTCGCTCAGAAAATCGGCGCCCGCTTGCGCCAGTGAACGTCATGCAGAACGACCAACAAATGACCGCCTTCAAGTTCCCGGATTTGCCGTCGACACTGAACCGGCCGGCAAACGCGCAGGAACGCGGCGGCAAGACGATGACGAAGGCCGAACTGGCCGATGCGCTGTTCGAGCGGCTCGGCCTGAACAAGCGCGAGGCGAAGGACATGGTCGACGGCTTTTTCGACGAGATCCGGCATGCACTCGAACGGGGCGAGTCCGTGAAGCTGTCCGGGTTCGGTAACTTCCAGCTTCGCGACAAACCGCAGCGGCCCGGGCGCAATCCGAAGACCGGCGAGGAGATCGCCATCACCGCGCGGCGCGTCGTGACGTTTCACGCCAGCCAGAAGCTGAAGGCGGCGGTGGCCGCGGCGCAGGGCTTGCACTGATCGTTCGCGCGCGGCACCGCCGCGCTCGGATCGCCCCGAGCAAACGGCACGGCTCCGATGCAGCGTCCCGACGCCCACAACGCGCTGCCGCCGATTCCGGCAAAGCGCTATTTCACGATCGGCGAGGTGAGCGAGCTCTGCGGCGTCAAGCCGCACGTGCTGCGTTACTGGGAACAGGAGTTCACGCAACTCAAGCCGATCAAGCGGCGCGGCAACCGGCGCTATTACCAGCATCACGAGGTGCTGCTGATCCGCCGCATCCGCGAGCTGCTCTACGAGGAAGGCTTCACCATCAGCGGCGCGCGCAACCGGCTCGAAGACAACGGCCGCTCCCCTCGATCGCGCGGCAATGGCGGCGAAGATCCGGCGCCGCAACTGACGTTGACCGCCGTGCGCAGCGAACTCGAGGCGATCCGCGCGCTGCTCAAGCCCGGGTGAGCGAACGCAAGCGCGCCGGGCTACGGGTCGCGGCGTCGATTGCCGCTGTCGGCTTTCGCCGCGCGCTGCGCGCCTGCGCGTTCGCCCGGCTCTGAACGGGACGCGACCGTCAGCGGCGCAGGTGTGCCGTGTACAATCCGCGCCGTTCGGGGCGTAGCGCAGCCTGGTAGCGCACTTGCATGGGGTGCAAGGGGTCGCGAGTTCGAATCCCGCCGCCCCGACCAAGGAACACCTGGAGCCGGCCGGTTGCCCGCGACGCGGTCAACCGGCCACTTCGTCGATGCGGATCCTTGTTTCAAACGACGACGGATATCTCGCTCCCGGCCTTGCGGCACTCGTCGAGGCGATGCGGCCGTTCGGTGAAGTCACCGTCGTCGCACCCGAACAGAACCACAGCGGCGCCAGCAACTCGCTGACATTGACCCGGCCGTTGACCGTGCATCGGGCCGACAACGGGTTTCTTTTCATCAACGGCACGCCGACCGACTGCGTGCACATCGCGCTGACCGGGCTGCTCGAACAGCCGCCCGACCTGGTCGTGTCCGGAATCAACAACGGCCAGAACATGGGCGACGACACGATCTACTCGGGCACGGTCGCCGGCGCGATGGAGGGATTCCTGTTCGGCGTTCCGTCGATCGCGTTTTCGCTGGTCGAGCGCGGCTACGCACATCTTGACAGCGCGGCGCGCATCGCCGGCGATGTGGTCGGCCGTTACGTCGCAGACCCGATCCCAGGTCCGTTCCTGCTGAACGTCAACATTCCGAACCTGCCCTATGAGGCGATCCGCGGCATTGTCGGCACGCGTCTGGGCAAGCGGCATCACGCCGAGCCGGTGATTCGCAGCGAGAGTCCGCGCGGCGAGACGATCTACTGGGTCGGCGGCGCGGGCAGTGCGCGCGAGGCCGGCCCCGGGACAGACTTCCATGCGACCGCGAACGGCTACGTGTCGGTGACGCCGCTTCAGGTCGATCTGACGCACGACGAACAGCTGCCGCTGGTCTCCGCGTGGCTTCAGCGAGAGCGCCGTTAGGCATGCGCGGCGGGTACGACAACACCGGACTTGCGTCGGAACGAGTGCGCGCGCGCATGGTCGAGCGCCTGCGCGAACTCGGCATCCGCGACGAGCGCGTGCTGGCGGCGATGGAGGCGGTGCCGCGTCACCTGTTCGTCGACCCGGCGCTTGCGAGCCGCGCCTACGAGGACACCGCGCTGCCGATCGGGCTCGGTCAGACGATGTCGCGCCCATACACGGTCGCGCGAACGATCGAGCTCGTGCTCGACGGCGTGGCTGCGCCGAAATCGGCGAAGGTGCTGGAGATCGGCACGGGCTGCGGCTACGCGGCGGCCGTCCTCGCGCAGATCTTCGGCAGCGTGATTTCGGTGGAGCGTTTGCGGCCCCTGCACGAGAAGGCGCGCGCGAATCTGCGTCCGTTGCGGCTTGCGCATCTGCGGCTGGTCTTCGCCGACGGGGCCGATGGCGTTCCCGCGCAGGCGCCGTACGATGCGGTGGTCGCGGCTGCCGCCGGGGAACGGGTGCCGGCGGCCTGGGTCGAACAACTCAAGCCGAATGGCCGGATCGTCGCACCGTTCGGCGCCGAGGCACAGCGGTTGACGTTGATCACCAAAGACGATGACGGCCGTGTCGCGCGCCGCGCGATCGAAGCCGTCCGGTTCGTTCCGTTGAAATCCGGCACTGCCTGACACATGAACACAGGACGACTCTCGTGCGCCTCGATTCGCGGTGCGCTGGCGATCACGCTGCTGGCGCTGTCCACCGGCGCTTGCACGGTCACGTCGGTCCGCGAAGCGCCGATCGTCGAAAAGTCCGACCGTAGCGGTGTGCGCAGCGAGGCGGCTCGCGGGCTCGACACGGCGACGGTCGCGCCGCTGCAGCGCGAGGCCAAGGATGGCACCTATATCGTGCAGCGCGGTGACACGCTGTACAGCATCGCACTGGCCTTCGGCCAGGACTTCCGCGACATCGCACGCTGGAATGCGCTCGACGATCCGTCGAAGCTCGCCGTCGGCCGGGCGTTGAGAGTGACGCCACCGGATGCGGAATCGGCTGCGCCAGCCATCGCCGCGGCGGTTCCGGTCGCGCCGAGCGCGGCGGTGGAGGCGCGTCCGCTCGGCGCGGCGCCGGCCGCCGCGCCGCCCACGCCGTTGCCCCCGGCGGCGAACGCTGCGCCGTCCGTTGCGCCCGTGGCGAAGTCGGCCGAGGCGACGAAGCCGCCGCCCGCCGCGGCGATCGATACCGGCCTCGCTTGGCAGTGGCCTGCCGCCGGCAGCGTGATCGCCGCGTTCGACGAAACGCGCAGCAAAGGCATCGGCATCGCTGGCAAGGAAGGCGATCCGGTCGTGGCGGCGAGCGACGGGCAGGTCGTCTACAGCGGCAGCGGCTTGCGAGGCTACGGTAACTTGGTCATCATCAAGCACACGGACGACTTCATCTCGGCGTACGCGCACAACCGTCGGATCCTCGTGAAGCAGGGACAGGCGGTCAAGCGCGGGCAGCGTATCGCGGAGCTGGGTCAGACCGATTCGGGCGAACCGAAACTGCACTTCGAGATCCGGCAACGCGGCAAGCCGGTCGATCCCTTGAAGTATCTGCCGCCGCGTCCCTGACCGTCCGCGCCGCGAGCGGCGCCGGGTCGTGTGGCGCACCGGAGTCGGGATGGGTGGCATGACCAAGAACGGTTTCGACGCGAGGCCTGCGCAAGACGGCCCCGGTGACGAGCTGGCGCCGGAGTCGGGCGCGAGCGTCGATGCGATCGAAGCGGTGGCGCTGCCCGCCGACGACGGCGCGGTCGACAACGAAGCGCAGGGCGCGGTCGAGCGAGAAGCGGACGATCTGGCCGGCGACGCCGTCCAGCGGTACCTGAACGCGATCGGCGCGCGGCCGCTGCTGGCGCCGGAGCAGGAATACCTGTACGCGATGCGGGCACGCGCCGGCGATTTCGCGGCGCGACAGGCGATGATCGAGCACAACCTGCGGCTGGTCGTCTCGATCGCGAAGCACTACGTCAACCGGGGCGTGAGCCTGCTCGATCTGATCGAGGAGGGCAATCTGGGGCTGATTCATGCGATCGAGAAGTTCGAGCCCGAGCGCGGCTTCCGCTTTTCGACCTATGCGACCTGGTGGATCCGCCAGTCGATCGAGCGGGCGATCATCAACCAGGCGCGCACGATCCGTTTGCCGGTGCACGTCGTCCGCGAGCTGAACCAGGTGCTGCGCGCCAAACGCCATCTCGAGGCGGAGCACGCAGCGAACGGCGAACGGCGGGAAGCGCGTATCGACGATATTGCGCATCTGGTCGGACGCAGCGTCGACGAGGTTGCCGACGTGCTGCGACTATCGGAGTTGCCCGCTTCGCTCGACACGCCGCTGGAAAGCGACCCCGGCTCCACGCTGATCGACCTGCTCGCCGACACCGGGGCGGCGAGCCCGGAGACGGTCGCTCTTGCGCGCGAAATCGAGCAGCTCGTACGCGACTGGATCGAGCGTCTTCCGGACAAGCAACGCACCGTCATCGAGCGGCGCTACGGGCTGAACGGGCTCGAGCCGGCGACGCTCGATGACCTCGCTGTGGACCTCGGGCTCACGCGCGAGCGCGTGCGGCAGATCCAGCAGGAAGCGCTGCAGCGCCTGCGGCGCTCGTTGCTCGCGCGGGGTGTCGAGCGCGGCGCGCTGTTCTGAGCGGGCCGGCGCGCCGCTTGCAGGCACCGAGCGGACCGTATGCATCGGCTCGCTGCTCGTCGTGCATGCGTCGGCGCGCCTTTCCGCGACG
>Ga0272446_1003536_pt1 | contig 19551 bp, 15 predicted proteins | sample YNPCB0061_FD_194587 | JGI IMG/M metagenome (GOLD analysis project Ga0272446, IMG submission 194587) | Hot spring microbial mat communities from Yellowstone National Park, WY, United States - YNP-CB-006-1 | ecosystem: Environmental > Aquatic > Thermal springs > Hot (42-90C) > Sediment | place...
CATTACTTATAAAAGTCACCCGCGAACCATGAAAATAAGGGGCCTGGGCAAAGAGCCGAGGGCGTTCAGCAGAGAGGCAGAAAAAATGACAACGGTTGTCCATTTTTCCCTTATTTTCTTGGTAATTACCATTGCTTATAAAAGCAACGCGCGAATCCTGCAAATGCAGGTTGCCTGGGGCCTGTCATGCGGGGCAGGCACGGCCCGCCCCACCGAATAAAAAGTCTTTTTCCAGAAACCGGAAACTGGAAACCGGAAACCATATTTTCTAATCTGAAATGGGTTGATCCTTCAGGGATTCCAGGTGTTCTTCCAGCTCCTCCGGCAGATCCACGCCGGCAGGGGCTTTATGTTGAATCCGCTTGATAAATTCCGGATCTTCAATCTCATGGTGCTCCGGCACGACGCTCAGCAGATAGGTATTGTCTGATTTGCGGCGGTCAAAGCGGTGCACCACCAACTCCACCTCCTGCCACTCCTGGGCCGCGGCTAACAATGCGGCGGCCAGATGCAGGGCTTCTTCCTGGGACAGCCTGACCCCCACCGTTTTTAAGTTGGCGTAGGCTGCTTCTGCTTCCTTGGGATAAATCTGCCGGCAGCGGATATGGGTGTCAACGGTGAGCGTGGTGAGAGGCTTTTTGGGCATCGTCTTCCTCCTTCAGGCGATCCCGCCATGATGAAAAAGGGGGCTGGGCCCTGGCCCTGCCCCCTGGGTTTGCTGAACTTATAAGGCCTTGCTGGCTGCCTTACCCTTTTCCTTGATGACGGCATGGGCTGCGGCCATCCGGGCAATGGGGATGCGCATGGGCGAACAGGAGACATAATTCAGGCCCACCTGGTGGCAGAACTCAATGGCCTGCGGCTGGCCGCCGTGCTCGCCGCAGATGCCGATCTTTAGATCGGGCCGGGTCTGCCGGCCTTCCTTGACGGCCATCTCCATTAAGCGGCCCACGCCCAGAACATCCAGGATCTCAAAGGGGTTGTCCCGGAGAATGCCCAAGGTGTTGTAAATGGGCAGGAACTTGTTCTCGGCGTCCTCACGGGAGAAAGAGAAGGTGGCCTGGGACAGGTCGTTGGTGCCGAAGGAGAAGAATTCGGCAATCTCGGCGATCCGGGAGGCCCGCAGACAGGCCCGCACCACTTCCATCATCGTGCCGAATTTATAAGATATTTTGACATTATAGCGTTTTTCCACTTCAGCGTGAATCTTTTCGGCCCGCTTCTTGACCCACTCCAATTCCACGCTGGTACAGACCTGGGGGATCATGACCTCGGGGCGGGCGTCGATCTTGTCCCGCAAGGCCAGGGCCGTGGCCTCGAAGATGGCCTGGAGCTGCATGTCATAGATTTCCGGGAAGGAGATGCCGCACCGCACGCCCCGGTTGCCCAACATGGGGTTCACTTCGGTGAGCACCCGCACCCGCCGCAGGACCTCTTCCTTCTGCTTCAGGAGTTTCTGATCCAGTTTTTTGGATTTATATTCGCTGAACTCCCGGGTCATGGTCTCGATGCTGGGCATGAGCTTGTAGAGCTCCGGGTCAATCATCATGGCCGTGCCCGGCAACTGCTCCAGGGAGGTGATAATCTGGCTGAATTCCTTTAATCTATTGATATCATTGAGAAGTTCTTCAATAGTGGGCAAAAATTCATGGAGCGGCGGATCCAGCAGCCGGATGGTTACCGGCAGCCCTGCCATGGCCTTGAAGATATCATAGAAATCCTGGCGCTGCATGGGTAACAGTTTGTCGCACCAGCGTTTCCGTTCTTCCGGCGTATCGGCCAGGATCATGCTGCGCACGATGGGCAGGCGGTCGGCTTCATTGAACATGCGTTCGGTGCGGCACAGGCCGATGCCCTTGGCGCCGTGTTCCCGGGCCTTGGTAGCCATCTCCGGGGTATCGGCGTTGGCCCAGACCTCGAGACGGGCAACCTTGTCGGCCCACTGCAGCAGGACCACCAGATCATCGCTGATCTTGGGGTCGACCATGGGCACGGCGCCCAGATAGACGGCGCCGGCGCCGCCGTCGATGGTGATGATATCCCCTTCTTTAATGACGTGGGGACCGATGCGGGCCTCTTTCAGTTCATAATTGATATCCATCCCTTCGGCGCCGGAGACGCAGGGTTTGCCCATGCCCCGGGCCACCACGGCGGCGTGGGAGGTTTTGCCGCCTCGGCTGGTGAGGATGCCCTGGGCTGCAAAGAAGCCGTGGATATCCTCCGGCTTGGTCTCAATGCGGGTCAGGATGATCTTTTCCCCTTCCTTGCCCAACCGTTCCGCCCGGTCGGCATCAAAGACGACCTTGCCGGTGGCGGCGCCGGGAGAGGCGGCGATGCCCACGGCGATGGGCTCTACCTTGGCATCGGGGTCAATGCGGCGGTGCAGGAATTGCTCCAGGAAATCCGGCGGGATGCGCAGCAGGGCCTCTTCTTCGTTGATGAGCCCTTCCTTGACCATATCCACCGCGGTCTTGCACAGGGCCCAGGCGTTCATCTTGCCGTTGCGGGTCTGGAGCATGTAGAGCTTGCCCCGTTCGATGGTGAACTCAAAATCCTGCACTTCCCGGTAATGCTGCTCCAAGGTATGCCGCATCTGCTCCAATTGTTTATAGATCTCCGGCATGTCAGTGCGGAGTTCCCGCAGGGGACGGGGGGTGCGGATACCGGCCACCACGTCCTCGCCCTGGGCATTGACTAAATAGTCGCCATAAAGGACATTCTCACCGGTGCCCGGGTCTCGGGTAAAGCCGACGCCGGTGGCCGAATCCGTGCCCATATTGCCGAAAACCATGGTGCAGATGTTCACCGCGGTGCCGTAGGCCATGTCGGGGGTGATGTTGAACTGCCGGCGATAATCCACCGCCCGTTTGCCGGTCCAGGACTTGAAGACCCCTTCAATGGCCATCACCAGTTGGGCCCAGGGGTCCTGGGGAAAGGGTTTGCCGGTCTTCTGTTTGATGAGCTCCTTGAATCGATCGCAGACCTCGGCCAAGGCCCTGGCATTCAGCTCAGTATCCACATGGGCGTGATATTTTTCTTTGATTTCTTCAAAAATTTTGTCAAAAAATTCGTCGGCAACCCCCAAGCCGATCTTGCCGAAGAGCTGCAGGAAACGGCGATAGGCATCATAGACAAACCGGTCGTTCTGGGTCAGGGCGATCATCCCTTGGGCCGTCTCATCATTCAGACCCAGATTCAGGATGGTGTCCATCATACCCGGCATGGAGAGAGCCGAACCGGAGCGCACCGAGACCAGAAGGGGGTTTTCCGGGTTGCCAAAGCCCTTGCCCGTCTTTTTCTCCAGGGCCTCCATGTATTCGTGGACTTCGTCCATCAGGCCCTCAGGAAAGTTGCCGCCTGACTCCAAATAATCCACATTGGCCTTTGTGGTAATGACAAAACCCGGAGGCACGGGGAGCCCGATCTGCGTCATGGTGCACAGACCGGCCCCTTTGCCGCCCAACAGATGTTTATTTTTCCCATCTCCCTCTTCAAAGGCGTAACAGTAACGCTCGGGTGCCATAGAGTCTCCTCCTTGCAAAATGTACCGTTCCCCGCTATAAGGTCCCGGAATCTGAACTATGCCCAAGTATGTCTAAAAATACTATATTTCACAAGCCTTTCACAAGAAAAATCTACCAACCGGCGCGCCATTCACCAAGCGGTCCGCCGCCAGCCCGATATCACATTGTAATAATTATTAAATCATTGCCAAACAAACTTACCGGATAAAAGTCCTCTCCCAAAAAGCCGGGATAATTTCCAGCTCGGCCCGCCAGGCCGGCAATCCCGCCCTCTATCCGGCCCGGCGATCCGCAATTATTGGGGCTTTGCTGTCATTTCCTGGAAGTAACCGGCAAAAAAAGGCAAAACTTTTTCCTGCAGGCGTTCCCGCAGACGATTCCCGTGGTCGCCGTCGTATTCTTCATAGAAATGCGGAATCCCGAACCGGGCCAGGGTAGCATGCATCTGGCGACTCTGAGGCAGCAGGCGATCGGCCCTGCCCATGTCGAAGGCCAGGCGCAGGCGGCTCAGGTTGTCACGGTAAGATTCGACCAGGCTGTGGGGGTCGCTCTGCAGCCAGCGTTGCCATACAGCCTCGTCCAGCTCCCGGCGGCCATCTTTGACCCGGAGGGGCAGATCAAAAAGCCAGGGTGGGTTTCCGGGATTGGGGGCCACGGCCGCGCCGATGGCGATGATCACCTGTTGGCGCCAATGCAGGGATGGGAATTGCGCCCGGTCAGCTAGATCGGCGATGCTCAGGATACTGTCCCATTGTAATTTCAGGAAATGTTCCGCAAAGACCAGGCAGGCAGGACTCAGGGCATAGACCGCCCCGAAAATCTCAGGATGGCGCAGCCCCAGCATGAAGGCGCCGTAGCCGCCCATGGAATGCCCGGCCAAGCCGCGGGCCTTGGCCTGGGGAATGGTCCGATAGCTGCGGTCCACATAGGCCACCAGGTCCCGACTGATGCAATCCTCCCAGTTGCCCGTGACCGGGGAGTTAAGATAGAAACTACCGCCATAGGCATTGGAGCCATCGGGCATAACGATGATGAGAGGCGGGATACGGCCCTGGGCGATTAAGGCGTCGGCGAGTTCTTGCAGCTGCAACCCCTGCCCCGGTGCCGCGGGTTTGGTCCAGTGATGGTTTTTGGCTTTGAATCCATGCAGGAGATAAATCACCGGGAAGCGGCGCGCCGGTTCCGCATCGTATTGCGGCGGGAGATAGACCGTCACTTCCCGCGCCGCCGGATCACCCAAAAGGTTGCCAACCAGCGCCGGACTTGTAAAGCTGGCCGTCACCAGCCGGGCGGCGGCCGGCGCGGTCGACAGACTGCTCACCAGCAACATGAGCACGACAAGGGTCAGCCGCCTCTTGAAAAGTTTCTTGCTAACTTGCATCGGTCCTCCTGCTTTTTTCCCGGCCTGCATCTTTCGTGGCCAGTCTTCTGAAACAGCGTTGCCTCCGGCTGCCGGGATGTGGTATCGTCAAAAGAGCAGATTGGCGATGATTTTTCATATGCACCCAAGCCCCATGAAAATCAAGGTCGCAGCTAATGGCTGCCTGGGGCGGGCACGGAGGCCCGCCCCACTGCAGCTAATTTTTCCCTCCTCGTTCCCAGGTTAAACTTGGGAACGAGGAGTGGCCGGCCTTAAAAACTTCCCTTTAACCTCTATGAATTACGAACTATGAATTGCATTTTTGACTATTTACCCCGAGAGCAGCACCGCCGGTTGCCAGGAGCCGTGCAAGACCCATGGCCGGCTGAGAAACAATTCAAGTTAAGTCTGCAGCTACCGATAGGAGAGGCATGACCATGAGTTGGGAAACCTACCGCCATCGTTGTCAGGTGCGAGTCCGCTTCGGCGACACCGATCCGTATGGCATTGTCTATTTTGTCAGTTACTTCCGCTATTGCCACCGGGCCATTGAAGAATATCTCCGGTCCGTGGGTCTGCCGCCGGAAGAGACCTTTCGCAACACCCGGGAAGGCTTCGGTTTGCCCATCGTCGAGGCCCATGGCAAGTTCCTCAGACCCAGCCGCTACGGCGACCTTTTGGAGGTGGAAACGCGTCTGCACGAGGTGCGGGCCAAGGCGTTGATCTTTCATTTCCGCTTCTTTCCGGCCGGCGGCGATCAACTGTTGGCCGAAGGCAGCGCCACCCTGGTGGCCATCAGCTCGCAGTGGCAGGCCATTGCCGTGCCGGAGAGGGTATTGGCCAGAATTGCCCAGGGCCAGGCGCCCCAGGGTTAAGACCCGAAAAAGGTTGACCGGCTGTGGCCTGGCTGTTATAAATATATTGTGATCAAATCCTGTGGGGAGTTTACCACCATGCCTAAAATCGCTGATTATTTTACCAAAAGCGATCGCAAGAAACTCTTCTTTGACTACCTCAAGCTCATCGGCATATTAGAGATCGTCATTTTCATCGTGGTCGCCCTCTGGGCCACGGATGATAAATATCACCGGGTCTACACGCCCTTTCCGTGGCGGCAATATCTCTTTGTGGCCTTTGCCTTTCCCATCATTTTCACCTTTTTGATGGGGGTTGTCATTACCGGCTTCAATTATTTCATGGGCGAAGACGATGCCGCCGAACCCAGCGAAGCCGGTGCGACCGACAGTTTGGGCGCCATTGTCAACCAGATGCGCCGCCTGCCATATCTGGCCCTGTTGTTCTTGTTGATCGTCATGATCCTGGGACTGTACAACATGAACCACATCATGGCCTGGGTCAGTTCCCTGGGACAGCAGACCTTCACCTTCTTAAGCTATGCCTTGGCGGTCTTGGGGGCCTTGGTGGCGCTGTATATGGCCTTTTTCCTCTTTTTCAAGTACCGCCTCAACAAAAAACATATGCAATATCAGTACTATACCGACATTTCCAATAAATACGGTCTGATTATCCTGGATGATCAAACGGTTTTGCACAAGAACGGCGATCTTCTCATCCAGGGCCCGCGACGCTTCCGGCGGGCCAAGCAGGTAGGCAAGGCCGAGCCCACTCCTCAGATCATCCAGCCACCGGCCGGCCACGACGGCAACCTGCCGATGCTGAAAGAATAAGGGCGCGCCATTATTTCAGGTGGCAACAATGTTCGCTGCGGCACCAGGCTGTGCTAGGAAACCCCACGCCGTGGGGTTTTTCCTTTTGGCCAAAATCATTGCCAGGCGATGCCAGGCCAGCAGCCGGCGGCTAGCTGACGCCTGGCATAGACGGCACGGTTGGCTGGCATGAGTCGCCTGAAGGTCCTGCTCCTGGCCTCATCCCCCGAAGAACTCCGGCCCTTTGTGCGGACCTGCTGCCCACGGCGGTTGGCCGGGGGGCTGGGGAAAGGCTGGTACTTGGAAGGAGCTGAATTTCAGGGCCTCGCCCTCCTCCTGGGCATGGGAGGTACGGCCCCGGAATTTCTGGCCGCACAGGCCATGGACCAATATTCCCCCGAGGTGGTGGTGGTTGCCGGCTTTGGCGGCGCCCTCACCGTGGTGCCGCCGCCCACCGGCCTAGTGGTGGCCGAGACTTGTTGGCGCCTGGCGCCGGACGGCCTCCGGCTGCAGCCGCAGGAGTTTCCGGCGGCGGTACGTTCGACTGCCGACTTGGTGACGAAGCTGCGCCACGCCGGATTGCCGGCCACGGCGGGAACCCTGATCACCACCGCCCAGGTAACCGGCAAGGCCTCGCTGCTCCCCTTGGCCGCGCCTTTGACCGCGCCGGTCCTGGATTTGGAAACCGCGGCCATCGCCGCCGCAGCCCAGGCCCGCAGCCTGCCCCTGTTGGCGGTGCGGGCCATCACTGACGGCGCCGGCGAAGAGATTCAAGATTTTTTGGCCCGGATCATTCATCGCCACCAGGGAGTTCCCCTCTCCCGGCTCCTCCCGGCTCTCCTGGCCCATCCCTCCCGCCTGCGCTATATCCTGCATCTCTGGGGCCGCGCCCGTCAGGCTGCTCTGCACCTGGCCAAAGCCTTAGATCTGATCCTGAAATATCTGGCCGCCATCAGGGTTGCGGTCCCCGACGCCGGAGAGGCCGGGGGCACCCTCTCGGCAGGCCGCAACTTCGACATGCCCCGGCACGCGAGGCTGACAAACCGCAGATTCCAGAGCAGCGCCGGCGGCCAGGGCCAGGCCGGTGAGGAGAACAACTAGCCCAACGGCAATCAACCCTAACAACATTTCACCGATGACAAAGGTCAGGACCATATTAAAGCAAAGGACGCCAAAATAGAGGAGGGTCCCCCGATAAGGGGGGCTGGCCCAGGGCTTTTGTCCGGCCGGTTGCCGGCCAGGGGCAGGTGAACCGCTTTCCAGACGTTGCAGCACCGTGATCATAATAAGGCCGACCAGGAGCCAGCCGGCGAAATTACTAAGCGGCACGCCGAAATACACCCCATATTCGGGATAACCGTAAATCTGCCCCAAAAACCAGCGGTAGCCCCGCAAAGCCAGGGGATCAATGACCACATCCAAGAGCATAAAGAGGATGGCCGCGAGCAAGACCGTTTTGGCTGCACCATTGGCCCAAGCCTGGTTGACATTCCCTGCTCTGGCCTGCCAGCCGGCCGCCATCAACCTGGCCAAACTGTAACTGGCGTAGGTAAGGAAGACGTACGACAAGGAGTCCATCAGAGGCACGCCCAGGAACCACAGTTCCTGGTTGACCGTGGCGGGAATATAAAAATACAGCCCGTAGGGGAAACCGGTATGAATGGAGGACAGTTCCGAGGCCCAGGCAATGAGGTAGCCGGTTGCCAGATAAATCAGAGTTCGCTGCCAACCTAAATGTTGGTTGGCGAAACCGAGATAGCAGAGCAGGAAAAGAAACACATAGGGACGCAAGGTGACAGTCCCGATGAGCAATTGCAGGAACGATGCACCCACAGACATACATGGACCTTTTGTCAAGAATCGACGCCGGCGATCCGGCGCCTGGCGGCGCCGTCGTCTGCCAGGGTTGTCTCATACCTTGACGGAGTCAGAAAAAGTTGTCAAGTAAATCCGCAAAAATATCAGGAGATCGCCGTTGAAAGTAATTCTGGCGCGCACCGCCGGCTTTTGTATGGGCGTCAAACGGGCCATGGAAATGGTCCTGTCGGCGCTGAATCAAAAGCCGGACAAAATCTATACCTACGGACCCTTAATCCATAATCCGCAAGTCTTGGAATTACTGGAGGAGAGGGGGATCGGCATCTTAAAAAAGGGGACCCCGGAGCCCGGCAGTCTGGTGGTCATCCGCGCCCACGGCATCCCTCCCGAGGAGAAAAAACACCTGTCCACCCTGGGATGCCACATCATCGATGCCACCTGCCCGAGGGTGGCCAAAGTGCAGGCCATCATTCGGAAATGGGCCCGGCAGGGCTATGCTACCATCATCGTCGGGGACGCCGACCATCCGGAAGTCCTGGGACTTATGGGGTATACCGAAGGCCAGGGGTACATAGTGGTCAGCCCTGAGGATGTGGCCCGTCTGCCTGATCTGGCCCGAGCCATTGTCGTGGCCCAAACCACCCAGAGTGAAAACGTCTTCAATGCGCGAGTTGCCGAAATCCGGGCCCGCATCCCGGAAGTTCAGGTCTATAATACCATCTGTGATGCCACTGCCAGCCGTCAGGCGGAGGTGCAGCGGTTGGCCAAGGAAGTCGAGGCCATTGTGGTTGTCGGCGGCCGCAGCAGCGGCAATACCCAGAGGCTGGTGGAGATCGCCCGGGCCACCGGCGTCCCCACCTATCATGTGGAGACCGAGCAGGAATTGGAGCTGGCGGAACTGCGGCGTTATCAGGTCGTGGGCGTCACGGCTGGCGCTTCTACCCCCCATTGGCTCATCGCCAACGTGGTCTCTTTGCTCAAACACGATTGGGCCCATCGGCCCGGATCCCTGGGCCAGCTCTGGCAGCGCCTGTGGCGATTTTTGATAAAATCAAATATTTATGTAGCGCTCGGGGCCGGCTGCTTGAGCTATACCTCATCGTTACTCCAAAATGTCGAGCCTTTGTGGCGCTATTTTTTTGTTGCCTTTTTTTATGTCTATGCCATGCACATTCTCAATAATTTCACCGATGCGGCCAGCAAGCTCAATGATCCGGTCCAGACCAGATTTTATGGCCGCCACCGCCGCTTTCTCCTCATCACCGGCCTTTTCTCAGGTCTGGCAGCCCTCCTCCTGGGGCTGGCGCTGGGGCCATTGTCCTTCGGCTTCATCCTGATCATGAATATCCTGGGTCTGCTTTACACCGTCAATATTTTTCCGCCCCGGACGGCAGCCGCTCTAAAAATTCACCGTTTAAAGGAAATCCCCGGCTCCAAGACCGTCTTTACGGCGGTGGCCTGGGGAGTCTTGGCCGCGCTTATCCCGGTCATCTGCTCCAACCGCAGCCTGACCCCGGCCACCGCCGTGGCCTTTCTCTTCGTCGCCGGACTGGTCTTTGTCCGGTCTGGTATCTTTGAAATTCAGGCTTTGGAAGGGGATCGGATCGTGGGCAAAGAAACCCTCGCCATAGCCTTAGGGAAAGAGAGGACTTTTACCGTCCTCAATCTCCTCACCGCCCTGCTCATGGTCCTGCTGGCGGCTGCCACCGCCTGGGGTCTCCTGCCGACCTTGGGCTATGCCCTGTTGGGTTGCGGCCTCTATGCCCTGGGGTATCTCACCCTGTATCAGCGGGGGTATATTGAATCGGGCCTGCTCCTGGAGGGTTTGGTGGAGGGCAATATGCTGTTGGCCGGCTGGCTCTCATTCCTCTGGGACCCATACCACCGTCTGTTATTCTAGCAAGGAAAAAAGGAGCGCCCCAAAGGGAGAAGACAGACCTGCCCGACAGAGTGATTCAGTCCCGGGGGAGGTGGTCACCTGAGTCAGATGGGATGGCCGTGGCCAGTGCCGCTTACCGAGAAAATAAAGTTTCGAGTTTCGAGAGAAAAAACCTAAAGGGCGGGCCTCCGCGCCCGCCCAAGCTGGCCAGAGGCAACAACCTTTATTCATGGTTCGCGGGCGATTTTTATAACTAATCGCCATTATTCTAAAAATTGCCCGAAAACCAGGCGACTCAGGTATTGACCGTAATCGTTGTTATAGCGTTGGGCCAGGCGCTGGAGCTGTTCGGCGTCGATAAAGCCCAGGCGATAGGCGATCTCTTCAATGCAGGCCACTTTCAACCCCTGCCGCTTCTCGATGGTCGCCACAAAAGCGCTGGCGTCCAACAGCGACTCCGGGGTGCCGGTGTCCAGCCAGGCGATCCCCCGCCCCATTAATTCCACCCGTAAGCGGCCCTGCTGGAGATAGACATTGTTGACATCGGTGATCTCCAGTTCGCCCCGGGCCGAGGGTTTGAGCTGCCGGGCAATCTCGACCACGTCATTATCATAGAAATACAGGCCGGGAACGGCATAATGCGACTTGGGGCGCGCCGGCTTTTCTTCTATCCGAGTGGCCCGCCCCGACTCGTCAAATTCCACCACCCCATACCGGCGGGGGTCCTTGACCCAATAGCCAAAGATGACTCCGCCAGACATGCTCTGCATGGCCTGCTGCAGGATTTTTTGCAGACCATGGCCATAGAAAATGTTATCCCCCAGGATCAGGCAGACATTATCCCGGTCGATGAAATCGGCCCCCAGGAGAAAGGCCTGGGCCAACCCCTCGGGCCGGGGCTGTTCCCGGTAGGCCAGACGCAACCCCAAATCCGAGCCGTCGCCCAGCAGACCTTGGAAGCGTCCCAGATCTTTGGGAGTGGAAATAATTAAAATCTCCCGCAAACCTGCCAACATAAGAACGGCCAGGGGATAATAGATCATGGGTTTGTCATAAACCGGCAGCAGCTGTTTACAGACTTCCTTGGTGATGGGGTGCAGACGGGTACCTGCCCCCCCGGCCAGGATGATGGCTTTCCAGCCAGGGGGCTTTGCCTTTGTTGTCAGGGAAGCTGCTGTTTGCATACTCTGTTATTCTGCTAACCTGACAATGTTTGTCAAGGAAAAAACCCATTATCTCAAGTCTGTTCTCGCTTTGGCCAAGTTGACTTTGCCCATTTGACCGCACGGTTCCCCCGGCCCGGGAGCCGTCACTGCTGCGCCAATGATCAGTAGATCTATTTTCTCACGGAAAACCGGCTTGACTTTCAAGAAGAAATGGTTTATTATTTTAAAATTAAGAAAAATCAGTCAAACCACCCCTCTCTCTTAAGCGAAATATTTTTATGAAATAGAGCTTTCGCCTATCCAGTTCTGTGGGTAAGGTCGGATTATTATTCCCATTGTCTGACGGGTATTCTGATGGCTGAAACGAGCTCTATAAAATATGCTTGGGTGTTTGGAGGCGGTCAGTGGCCGCTGACAAAAATCCCCTCAAATTTCATCCAGACAGTTCCCACAGAAAGTTACTAAATGCTTCCGAAGCCGGAGGGCGGGCATGAGGCCAGAAGGGTATGCCGGTTCGATACCCAACGTTGGTCCAAAGAAATCAATCAATATGACAAATGGAAATAATGCAAATGTCAGGACCCCCTTTGAGCCAACACGCGCCTCATAAAATCCGTAGGAGAGAGGGGCAGCCATCGAGTTTTGGAATTTTTACGAAAACAGCAAAAATATCTTGTTGCTTGAAAAGCAAATAGCGATCCCTCCCTTAAGAAAATTATAATTATAGATAATTTTTGGTAATTGAAGTTTATAATAGCATTATTTTTATAAAATTAATAATATTTTTAAGATAATATGATTACTATAAAATAAAATTATTCTTAAAAGTTTAAATTTGTTGAACCTTGAAAAGTTTGTTTTGCACCGGAGGGCAGAAGTAAGATAGCCGCTCATGGCAGGCAATAAAGAAGAGGACCATACGTGATTCACATTAATCACATCATCAGTAATTTTAATGCAAAAACGATGAGTGGGAGGAGAACGTATGCGACCCTGGTCGCTTTACGCCGGGAAGGCTATCAGGTATCACTTATTGTTGGTAAAGACTTTCAGCCAGCCCCAGATTGGAACCTGGCGGGGATCCAAATCTTTCACCTTCCAGACCTTGTAAAGAATATTGCCCCGGACCAGGATATCAAGGCCTTGCACGGTTTAACAGAGATTTTGCGTCGGCACCGTCCTCAGGTTATCCATACTCATCTGGCCAAGGCCGGAGTCTTGGGGCGCTTGGCGGCCCGGCTGGCTGGCGTGCCGTTAATCATGCATACCGTGCACGGTCCCACTTTTCCCCCCGTCCTCCCCAAAGCTAAGCAACTGGCCTTTAAATCCATGGAAAAGATCTGCAGCAGAGTGACAGATCATTTTATCTTTGTGGGTGAGGAGCTTCGCCAGGATTATATCAACGCCGGGATCTGTCGGAATGGCCTGACGAGTGTCATCCGGACCGGCCGCCCCCAGGAAGAGTTCGCTGCGGTGGATGCTATCCCCGCCTCGCAGTTGGCAGCTATCCGGCGGTCCATCACCGCGGCTCCCGAGGCTTTTCTGATTGGCGTGGTCAGCCGTCTGGCTCCCATGAAAAGGCTGGAAGAGGCCATCCAGATCCTCCATCTCCTCAGACAACAGGGCATTCCCGCCCATTTGGCTATAGCCGGTGCCCCTGACCCTCCCGAGGAAACCCACTACCGGGATGCGCTCCGGCAACTGACGGCCTCCCTGGAACTTGCCCCTTATGTCCATTTCATCGGTTTCCGGGAAGACATTCTGCCGTTTATGAAAGCCATGGATGCCCTCTTATTAACCTCCAGTTACGAAGGTCTGCCCAATGTCGTGGTCGAGGCGGGGATTGTCGGCCGGCCAATCGTCGTCTACGAAGTGTGTGGCCTCCGGGAATTGATCGTTGATGGCGAGACCGGCTATGTGGTTCCCCAAGGTGATAGGCACGGCGCCACCGCCAAACTAAAGTATCTGGCCCAAAATCCGATCTTTTGCTCAGATATGGGCCACAAGGCCTCCCAGGTTATGAGGCAAAAATTTAACCTGGAGAAGATGCTGGCAGAAAAGATCAAGCTCTACCGGGAATTTTTAACAACAAAGGGTTTTTTAACATGTTGACCTAAAGAAGAGGAGAACTTTTCTTATGAGAAAGACTACTTGGTCACGACCTTTGAAATTAAATATAATTGTCAGGTGTGTTGTTGATTCTGCAATCTTAGCGGCTGCTTTTTTTGTAACAAGCTTTTTATTTATTCATTTTCAAGGAAATTCATCTTCAGTTACAAAAGATTGGTTTACAAATGGTGGTTTAATAATTGCAGCAGTCCCATTAAGCTTTTATATGGTTGGCCATTATGAATCTCAAAATAAAATAATATCGTGGCAAAATAAATTTTATTATTGGCTATTATTTATTTTTTTATTTCTATTATCAGTATTTTTTTGGACAAACTATTATTTATATGACGTATCAAAAGATAACATAGTTTCATATTCTTCTTGGTTATTTGCTGCACTGTTTATTGCTTTTTTTTATTACTACGTCCAAAATTACAGTAGTGTCAAAACTAAGAACGTCGTTCTCTTGGGCAACGATAACCTCACAGAAAATATCAGGCAGCTCATCGATTCCAGGGAATATCTCGGCTTGCGCGTCATAGGTTGGTACCACACATCCCCGACCCATCGCCAAGCCACTGATTATCTGGAAAAGAGTAAATCTCTGTTAGCCAAAGGGGAAGTAGATACGGTGGTTTTCGCCCCTGATGGCGGCCTCCTGCCCCAGTTGGCCGCGGATTTGCTCCAATCCCGTTTTCGCGGGGTAGCAATTTACGATACCCTGACATTTTACCAGAGTTTGACCGGCAGGATCCCGGTTTATCATGCCGATGACAATCTCCTGATTTATCTTGCCCAAGACTCCCAGGTCAATACGCCACTGAGCCAAAAAATCCGGCGAGGGCTGGATATCTTTATCAGCCTGCTCTTGTTAATAATCACCGGCCCCCTCCTCCTCTGTGCCATGGCCGCGGTGAAATTGACCAGTCCGGGGCCCATCTTCTTCCGGCAGGAACGGCTCGGGCAATTCGGGGTTCCTTTTCAGATTCTTAAGCTGCGCACGATGGTTCATAACGCCGAAAAGTGTACCGGCCCCACCTGGGCCTGTCCCGCTGATCCGCGTCTAAGCCCCATCGGCAGATTCTTGCGGAAATACCGCTTGGATGAATTGCCCCAGCTTTTCAATGTCCTCAAAGGCGAGATGAGCATCATCGGCCCCCGGCCGGAAAGGCCGTTTTTTGTCGAATCGCTGGCCAAAGAGATCCCTTATTATACCCTGCGCCTGGCCCTCAAACCGGGCCTGACCGGCTGGGCTCAAGTGAATTTTGGGTATGCCGATTCGGTGCAATCCCAAAGGGAAAAACTGGAATACGACCTCTATTATTTAATGCACCATTCATTTTTGCTGGACTTCTACATTCTCCTGAAGACCTTCCTGGTGGTCCTGCGAGGCAGTGGGGTATAAGAACGGGGGGCTGACGCTGCTGCTGGAGCCCAATCCCTTCATTTAGTTTGTGGGCTCCATTCCCAGGGGCGTGGGAGACCAAAACCGCCATCATGCCTTGCTCGAAAAAGCTAGCTAGTCGGGACCGCAGTCGATTTTTTTCCTTCTTTTGGCTGGCCGGCTTTGCTGCCGATCCGACCGTGGGGATTTGCAGCCCGGGGAATTTTTTCTGGGTCGGGGGGCGGCGGCACCCGCAGCAACACAGACGAAAACCAGCGCACCATTGAGCAATGCCTCATGTCCCCGAGTCTCGGCGCTGGGTACGCGTCTGTGGCAAGACAAACACAGGCTACATAAGGAAAGAATGATGTCTCTGCAAGAATTTTATCAGAACAAAAGGGTCTTGATTACAGGGGCTGCTGGCACTGTCGGTCGGGAACTCACCAAACTGGTGCTCTCTTATCGGCCTCAAGAACTCCGGTTGATGGATAATAATGAAACGGAGATGTTCTTCCTCATGGAGGCCTACACGCCTCAAGGTGTTCTCTGTTTTTTAGGTGATGTCCGTGACCGGGATAAGCTGGAAAAATTGGCCCGAGATATTGACATCATTATTCACACCGCCGCCTTTAAACACGTGATCCTGTCCGAACACAATCCCTTTGATGCTGTCCAGACCAATATCCTGGGGGTGCAAAACATCATCAAAGCTGCCGTCAGTGCCAGGGTCAGTTATGTGCTTTTCACCAGCAGTGATAAGGCGGTGAATCCTACCAATGTCATGGGAACCTCCAAACTCATGGGGGAACGGTTGATCACCGCTGCCAACGCCTTCCATTTCTCCGGGGGCACCATTTTTTCCAGCACCCGCTTCGGCAACGTCTTGGGATCCCGGGGGTCCGTCGTCCCTCTGTTCATGAAACAGATCCGCCAAGGTGGGCCGGTCACCCTCACTGACAGGCGCATGACCCGATTTGTCATGACCATTGCCGAGGCAGCCAGATTAGTCCTGCAATCACTGGTCTTGGCTTGCGGCGGCGAAGTCTTTGTCACGAAAATGCCGGTCGTCCGCATCCCTGATCTGGCCGAGGTCATGGTGGAATTATTGGCACCCCAGTATGGCTATGATCCAAAAGATATCCAGATTGTGGAAGTGGGAGCCAAACCCGGCGAAAAACTGTACGAGGAGCTCATGAGCGACGAAGAACGCCACCGCTCCCTGGAACTGGCAGAAATGTTCGTCATTACCCCAGCCTTCAAAGGGGTTTATGGCAACATCAGCTATCGCTATCCCGATATGCTCCGGGAGACCGTCGACCGGGCGTATATTTCCGCACAGGAGCCGGCACTTGACAAAAACGCCCTAAAACAGTATTTCTTGAACCATCGCGTCCTCGAGACCGTTGAACTCTAAAGAGAGCGGACAAAAATATGAAAGTTTTGGTGCTCGGTGCCGACGGCTATTTAGGCTGGCCGACCTGCATGTATTTCTCGGCCCGGGGGCATGACGTCGTCGGGGTGGACAACTATTTCCGGCGCTTGGCGGCCATTCAATGGGACTGCGAATCCCTGACCCCAACCCCCAACCTGGTCCAGCGGGCCCGTTTGTGGGAGGAATTGACCGGCCGCGCCATTCAGGTCGCCATCGGCGATATCACTGATTATCAATTCTTGTTATCCGCCTGCCAGCAGCAGCAACCGGATGTGGTTATTCATTATGCCGAGCAACCCTCAGCCCCCTACTCCATGCTGAATCGAGATACCGCCGCTTTTACCGTACGCAACAACCTTCTCAGTACCCTCAACATCGTCTATGCCATCAAGGAAGTGAATCCCCTCTGCCACCTGATAAAATTAGGGACTATGGGGGAATATGGCACCCCCAATATCGATATCGAAGAGGGTTGGCTGGAAATTACCCATCGGGGCCGGCGGGATACCTTCCTCTTTCCCCGACAGGCCAGTTCTCTCTATCATACGACGAAAATCCAGGATACCGATCTCCTGTGGTTTTATGTTCGCACCTGGGGTCTGCGAGTCACGGACCTGATGCAAGGTCCGGTTTATGGCATCACGACGGAGGAGTCGGCCCAGGATGAGCGCCTGGGAACCATCTTCAACTACGACGAAATCTTCGGCACCGTCCTCAACCGCTTTGTGGTTCAGGCAGTGGTCGGTCACCCGCTCACCGTGTATGGCCAGGGCAACCAGATCCGGGGCTACCTCAATCTCAAAGATACCATGCAATGTGTTTACTTGGCGGCCCTGAAGCCCGCCGAGCCTGGTGAACTGCGCATTTTCAATCAGGTGACAGAAACCTTTGCCGTCAATGACTTGGCCACGAAGGTCGCCACGGTCGGCCGATCCCTGGGCTACCAGGTGGAAATCAACCACATCCCCAATCCCCGGGTGGAAAAAGAGGAACATTATTATAACCCCCGCTACTCCGGCCTGCTGGAGTTGGGATTACAGCCCCATTTTCTCACTGACGAGGTGTTAACCGAGATGTTCCAGCTCGTGGCCCGCCACCGCCACAATATCAATACCAAGGCAATATTTCGAGGTATCCAGTGGAAGTAGCCCAAAAAAACTGGCTGATCACCGGGGGCTGCGGCTTTCTCGGGGTTAATCTCATCGCCCACCTGTTGGCGCACCATCCCCAGGCCGCCATCCGCATCCTCGACAACTTAAGCGTCGGCAGCCGGGAAGACCTGGCGGAGGTCAGCCCCTTCCGGGAGATCCCGTCTGAGGCGATCCAAGGGCCGCCGGTGGCTGTGGAGCTCCTGGTGGGGGATATTCGGGACCAAGCCGCCTGTCTCCGCAGTTGCCAGGGCATTGATATCATCGTCCACCTGGCCGCCAATACCGGCGTCGCGCCGTCGGTGGCCGACCCCCGCCAGGATATGGAAGCCAACGTCATCGGCACCTTTAACATGCTGGAGGCGGCCCGACAGCACGGCGTGCCGAAATTCATCTTTGCCTCTTCCGGCGCCCCTTTAGGCGAGGTGGAACCCCCCATCCACGAAGAAAAAGCCCCCCGTCCGGTCTCACCCTACGGCGCCAGCAAACTGGCGGGAGAGGGCTATTGTTCCGCTTATTTCCGGACCTTTGGCCTGTCCACCGTCGCCTTGCGCTTTGGCAACGTCTACGGCCCCCGCTCCAAACATAAAAGCAGTGTGGTGGCCAAATTCTTTAAGCTGGCCCTGGCCGGCGAAACCTTGGAAATCTTCGGCGACGGCCGGCAAACCCGCGATTTTCTTTACATTGACGACCTGATCCAGGCCATCCTGTTGGCGGCGGCCGCTGACGTCGGCGGCGAAGTCTTTCAGATCGCCACCTTTAAAGAGACCACGGTCAACGAGATTGCTGAGAAGGTAACCAGGATCGTGGCCAAACATACCGGGCAAACCATCCAGGTCAGACATTCCCAACCCCGCCTGGGCGATGTGCGCCGGAATTATTCCGATATTTCCAAGAGCCAGAAGATGCTGGGCTACCAACCGCGCTTTGACCTGGATGCAGGTCTCGAGAAGACGTTTGCCTATTTTCAATCCAAAGCCCAGCCGGTTGGGTGATCAAACCCGCTCCCGAGAGCAACTTGCCATGAGGCTGCCCTGATATGCAGACGCCGGAAGATGCCAGAAAAGATATCTTAGAAAATGACGAAGTCCATCTCCTGGATTATTTCATTATCTTGGCCAAATACAGCCGCACCATCCTCCTGGCGCCGTTTCTGGCGGCGGCGGTCACCTTTCTTGTTCTCCTGATCTTGCCCAATCAATACACGTCCACCGCCAGCCTCTTCCCGCCCCAACAGAATCTAACCATGGCTGCCCAATTGATCTCGGCCATCGGGATTAGTGATACCATTTCTGGTGGGGCCTCTAGTACAAGCTTTACTATGAATAATATATCTCTTATTGCCGCATGAATTAAGATTATTTTTTAGCAAACCGCTCGTTTTTGAGTTCTTTAATAATAAAATAGTATTTTATTATATATTCGGAGCGTTAATAACAGATATAAATTTAAATTATATTTTAATTGGATGAGTTATTAATAATTATGAATAATCAAGACCACCATCTATCGAATCAGAAAGATATTTATCTTATGGATTATTTTCTTATATTAGTTAAGCAGAGCCGTTTAATTATATATACATCATTAATAATAACTCTTTTTATTGCCACGATTCTTTTTTTAATTCCCAATGAATATACGGCCACTACACGGATAATGCCACCATCACAAAACATAAGCCTAAGTAGTCAAATATTAAAACAAATAACTGGATCAACTGCTGAAAGCGCGGGGGGCGGTGCTATGGCAGGGTTAGCCAGTACTCTATTAGGATTAAAAACTCCAGCTGATCAATATGTCAGTATATTGTCCGGCAATACAATCTATGATCGCATTATTAATCAATTTAACTTAAATAAGGTTTATTTTGATACTTGGTTCAGGAGGCTGTTACCATTTTTAAAACCTTCCATTGAAGATGTTCGCCGGGAATTAGATAAACGGGTTAACATTACAGCAGATAAAGATGGGCTAATCAAAATCGAGGTCACAGATCCAAATAAAGAGTTGGCTGCACAAATAGCCAATGCTTTTGTGTCAGAGTTAGATAAATTGTTG
>Ga0272446_1003537_pt1 | contig 19537 bp, 19 predicted proteins | sample YNPCB0061_FD_194587 | JGI IMG/M metagenome (GOLD analysis project Ga0272446, IMG submission 194587) | Hot spring microbial mat communities from Yellowstone National Park, WY, United States - YNP-CB-006-1 | ecosystem: Environmental > Aquatic > Thermal springs > Hot (42-90C) > Sediment | place...
TGGGTGCGCGTCCTGTGGCGCACTTGGTCTTCGCGCTCGGCCTACGACCCGAGCCTTCACGGTGGTGCGAAGCGGTTCCTCGCTGCCGCGTGACGCAGGGGTTGACACAGGAAGTCTCATGCTACAACACCGACGACATGGCGACTGAGAACGAGGTGTATGCGCGGCGGCGGGCGGCGCTGGCGGAGCGGCTGGGGCGCGGCACCGTCGCGGTCCTCGGCGGCAAGCAGCAGACGATCCGCAACGGCGACGTCGAGAATCGCTTCCGGCAGTCGGGTGACGTCCTCTACCTGACGGGCTTTCACGAGCCGGAGACGGTCGTCGTCCTCGCGCCGGGGCGCGACAAGCCCTTCACGATGTTCGTCCGCCCGCGCGATCCCGAGCGCGAGACCTGGACCGGCCGCCGCGCCGGCATCGAGGGGGCGATCGCCCACTACGGCGCCGACCAGGCCTTCCCCGTCGGGGCGCTCAAGGAGGAGCTGGTCAACCTCCTCGACGGCGCCGACGAGATCGCCTACCTGCCCGGCGACGACGCGCGCATGGACGAGCTCATCCTCGGCGCGCTCTCGTCGCTGCGCGCGGGCGAGCGCCGCGGTCGCCGCGCCCCGACGCGCATCACCGACCTGCGCGCGACGCTGCACGAGCTCCGCCTGCGCAAGGACGACGCCGCGCTGGCCACGCTGCGCCGCGCCGCGGGCGTCACCGCCGAGGCGCACGTCGCCGCGATGCGCGCCGCCAAGGACGGCACGCCCGAGTACGCCGTCGAGGCGGTGATCGACTACACCTTCCGTCGCCACGGCGGCTTCCCCGGCTACGGCACCATCGTCGGCGGCGGGGCCAACGCCACCATCTTGCACTATGTCGACGCCGCCGATCGCCTGCGCAAGGGTGAGCTCTGCCTCGTCGACGCGGGCTGCGAGCTCGACGGCTTCACCGCCGACGTCACGCGCACCTGGCCGATCGCCGCGCGCTTCACCTCCGCGCAGCGCGCCGCCTACGAGCTGGTCCTCGACGTCGAGGAGCGCTGCATCGCCGCCTGCCGCCCCGGCGCCACCGTCGACGGCATCCACCAGCTCGCGATCGAGCTCCTCACCGACGGGATGGTGCGCCTCGGGCTGCTCAACGGCGACCCCAAGCAGCTCATCGAGTCGGGCGCCTACAAGCGCTTCTACATGCACCGCACCTCGCACTGGCTGGGGCTCGACGTGCACGACGTCGGCGCCTACGCCGTCGCCGGCGCGCCTCGGCCGCTCGAGCCCGGGATGGTGCTGACGATCGAGCCCGGCCTCTACGTGCCGATCGACGCCGTCGACGTCCCCGCCGAGCTGCGCGGCATCGGCATCCGCATCGAGGACGACGTGCTCGTCACCGACGACGGGCACGAGATCCTCACCGCCGCCGTCCCCAAGTCCGTCGACGCCGTCGAGGACGTGGTCCTGTCCGCGTCGGCGTAGGGATTGCCTCCCTTCGTCGCGTGATCCTGGCGTTCGCGCTGTTCCTGTCGGGCATCGTCCTCACCGCCGTCGTGGCGGCGGCGCTGCCCGCCCGTCCGCGCACCGACGGGGCCGAGGGTCACGACGACGGACGATCAGGGAAGAGGCGCCATGGCGAAGAAGATCCTCGTACCGGTGTTCCCGAGCGAGCGGTTCTACGAGGCGGTGCTGAGGGCGGCTGACATCCTGCAGGACGAGGGGGGCCTCATCACGTTCGTCTTCACGCGCATCCGCCCGATGCCGGGCGCCGAGGGGGACGCGCGCATGGCCGACGTCGAGCTCGCGCCCGAGTCGGGCGACTTCGACGCGCGCGACATCGAGGAGTGGCGCGAGCGGCAGGTGGCCGGGCTCGAGGAGGCGCGCCAGCTGCTCTTCGAGCGGGGCGTCGGCGACGACTCGATCGACTACCTGTTCGCCGACGAGGCGGACCATGAGGGGATGGCGCAGGCGATCGCCGACGAGGCGGCGGCGGGGGCGTACGACCTCGTGATCCTCTCGCGCGGCTACTTCGAGCAGGGCGTGGCCGACCCCGGCGACACCGACACCGTCGAGGACGTCGCCGCCGCCGTGCAGGCGCTCGGCGACGGCGTCCACCTGGTCGTCGCTTAAGCGCTAGACGAGAATTCTACTCGACCTTCTGGACGGTCTGGGAAGGTCTGCGTGATCTTGTGGATGGTCTTGCCGTTCGGGTCGACGCGGCGGCGGTCGGCGACGGCCAGCAGCGTGTGGCCGCGCGTGAGCACCGACCCGGTCACCGCCTGCCCGACCCAGTCCTCGGCCGCCTTCTTCGCCGGCGGCGTCGGATCGCCGGGCAGCTCGCAGACGAGCGTGTCGATGCCGTCGATCGATCCGGCGGCGCAGGCGCTGGCGCCGAACGAGCGGCCGTCGGCGGGCTGGAAGCTGTCGAGCTTGAACCCCGCGGCGAGGAAGGCGTCGTTCACGTGCTTGAGGCGCACCTCGCTCGGGTCGCGCTTCTTGCACCCGGGCAGCCCCGCCGCAGCGACGAGGACGAGGATGAACAGCGACGACGTGAGCGCGCGTATCACTTGTACCACCCCTTGTGCTTGCCGTGGTCGTGGTGCCCCTTCACGACGGTGACCGAGCCGCCGACGTACACCGGCGGCGGGGCGCCGACCACCACGCCGACGTGCGGGCGCGGCGCGCTCACCACCACCGACGGGGGCGCGGGCGCCACGAACTGCACCGACGGGGGCGCGGGCGCGACGAACTGCACCGACGGGGGCGCGGGCGCGACCACCTGCACCGACGGCGGCGCGGGCGCGACCACCTGCACGCGCGGCGGCGGCGGCGCGTAGACCTGCACCGACGGGGACGCGGGCGCGTTGACCACCACCTGCGGCGGCTCGGGGGCGCCGATCACGATCTCGGGGCGCCACTCCGGCGGCGGCTGCACCGTCACCGTCGGGCGCATCGCCGCGTAGGGGCGATACTCCGCCTGGATCGGGCGGTAGCGCTGCTGGCGGATCTTCACCGCCGGCGGCGGGAAGGCGCCGACGTAGAAGGCGACGTCGCCCTGGACCTTGTAGTCGGGCGTCGACGGCGGCGCGAACGGGTGGTAGTGCGGCCCGTCGAGGAAGCAGTAGACCGTCTCGCCCGTCGGCGCGGCGACGGGGTGCGCGCCGTAGAAGGTGTGGCGCGGCCCCTCGTAGCCGAAGGGCGTCGGGTCCGACGTGAACACCCAGTCGTCGCCCACCTGTTGGTAGAGCGCGGTGCGGTCGGGCGCGTAGGCGTGGATGTGCGGCGCCTCGATGTAGCAGAAGCCGCCGCCCATCTTCGCCGAGATGGGGTGCCCGCCGAGGAAGCGCACCGGACGGTGGGCCTCGGCGCGCGCGGTCGCCGAGAGCAGGCCGGCGAGGACGACAACGGCGCGGATGTAGGACGAGCGTTTCGTCATGCGCTCCCCCTCAGCGAACCGCGTGCCACCGACGGGGTCGCGCCGCGCGCGGAGATCGCGGGGTGGGAGATCGGCGCCATGGAGCCGATCCGCTCTCGACGGAGCGAAAAAGCTCCGCGACGAACCCCGAGGACGCAGTTTAGGATGAACGCCGCTTGAGCTCGATCAACCTCTACGCGAAGGAGATCTCGGTCAAGGTCGTCTACTACGGCCCCGGCCTCGGCGGGAAGACGAGCTCGCTGCAGTACATCCACCGCACCATCAAGCCCGACTCGCGCGGCCAGCTGGTCTCGTTGGCGACGGGGATGGACCGCACGCTCTACTTCGACTTTCTCCCGGTGAAGCTGCCCAAGCTGCGCGGCTTCGCGGTGCGCGTGCAGCTCTACACGGTGCCGGGGCAGGTGCACTACAACTCGACGCGGAAGCTGGTGCTCACCGGCGCCGACGGGGTGGTGTTCGTCGCCGACTCGCAGCGCGACCGGCGCGAGGCGAACGTCGAGAGCCTGACGAACCTCGTCGAGAACCTGCAGGAGCAGGGGACGTCGCTCGACAAGCTTCCGCACCTCTTCCAGTACAACAAGCGCGACGTCGCCGAGATCCTGTCGGTCGCGCAGCTCGAGGCGGACCTCAACCGCCACAAGGCGCCCTTCTTCGAGACCTGCGCGACGACTGGGCGCGGGGTGTTCGAGTCGCTGAAGTCGGTGACGACGCTGGTGTTGACCGATCTGCGTCGGCGCGGGCTGTGGCGCGCCGAGGCGGGGGCGGTGCCGCCGTCGTCGCCGTCGGTCCCGTCGGTGCCGACGATCTCGCCAGCGCTCGGGCCGCCGCAGTCGGCCGCGTCGGCCGCGTCGGCCGCGTCGGCCGCGTCGTCGTCGCAGTCGTTCGCCGAGCTGCGCGACGAGCCGAGCGACCCGCAGATCAGCGGCAAGGGGCCGACCACCGACGGCTCGATCGCCGCCAGCCTGCAGGCGCTCACCGAGCGCGAGGAGCCGCGCGAGGCCGACGCCTTCTCGCTCAAGCCGCTCCGCCCCGAGGAGCTCGCCGAGGCGGCGCCGCGCGGCGACGCGCTGTCGTCGATCCTGCCGCCGGGCGCGGCGCGCGACGCCATCGTGCGCGTCGAGTACCTCATGTCGCGTGGCGACTACGCGCGGGCGGTGCTGCAGGCGGCGCAGATCTTCGACGAGGCGGCGCGGGCTGGCGCCGCCGTCGCCGCCTCCGGTCACGAGGGGCCGGCGCTCCACGCGCTCATGTTGGGGATCGACGGCGACCGCTACCTGCGCTTCCGGACGATCAGCGCGCGCGCGGCGTCGGGCGCGGCCTCGTCGGCCGACGCCACCTTCGCGCTCTTCTTCCTGGTCGACGCCGCGCTGAAGACGAAAGTCGTCTAGCGGCTAAAACGCGAAGCGGGCGCCGAGGCCGAAGTCCCAGAACCCGGCGAAGCGCGAGGTGAGGTCGCCGGCGTTGTTCTTGAAGAGGAACCCGCCGAAGAAGAAGTTGGACTCGAGGCCGAGCCCGACATTTTTCGTCAACCAATAATGCAGCCCGAAGCCCATCTTGCCGCCGACGACGCCGGCGGCGGGATCGACCGGGATGGCGCCGCCGCCGAAGCCGACCCGGACGAAGGGCACGAGCGGGATCTTGATCAGGCGCTCGAACGACAGGATGACGAACATCCACGGCTCGAGGAGCGTGTTGCCCGCCTCGCCGGCGGTGGCGATGTTGAAGCCGCCGCCCAGCCAGACGGTGAGCGGCCCCGGCCGCGCGATGATGCCGGAGAAGTCGATCATCAGCTTGTACTCGCCGTAGAGGTTCCCGCGGCCGAGCCCGCTACCGGTGTAGACGATGTCGTTCGCGAACCAGGCCTGCACGCCGATGGGGTGCACGCCGAGCATCACCTTGCCCGGCCAGCTCTGCGACCCGCTCTTCTGGATCTGGGCGCGCGCGGCGACGGGCGTGATGGCCAGCGCGACGAGGACGACGACGACGGTCAGTGCGCGACGTGCGTTCATCTCTTCTCCTTGGCCTGCATCGGTTGACTAGAAGGCGAACCGCGCTCCGAGGACGACCTCCCAGAAGCCGCTGAAGGTCGTGCTGTTGACTCCGTTGACGCTCTCGACGCCGGCGCCGAAGCCGAAGTTCGTCTCGCCGCCGAGGCCGATGCTCTTGGTGATCCAGTAGTGGAGGCCGCCGCCGACCTTCACCCAGAAGTTGCCGAAGGTCGTGTCGCCGCCGGGGCCGTTGCCGAGGCCGTAGCGGAAGCCGATGCCGCCGAGGACGCCGCCGCGGATGTAGGGCACGAGCGGGAGGTTGAGCAGCTTCTCGAGCGAGAGGATGACGAAGACGCCCGGCTCGATCTGCGCGTAGTTGGCCGCGCCGCCGACGTTGAACTCGCCGCCCAGCCAGATGGTCAGCTTCGAGAGGTCGGCGATCTTGCCGGCGAAGTCGAGGTTCGTCTTGAAGATGCCGCGCGTCGGGTTGGCGAAGGTGATGTTGAAGCCGAGCGGGTGGACGCCGACCAGAAACTTGCCGGGCCAGCTCTGCTGACCCATGCGCTGGATCTCGGCGGCGGCCGCCGGGCGGCTCGGCGCGGCGATCGCCGTGGCGACGACGGCGGAGAGAACCAGGGCGGGAAGGCACTTCATAGGACCTCCAACGAATACGAGCGAGGGCGGTTCAGGGTACAGGAGGCGCTCGGCGTCGAGAAGGAAATCGGCGGCGCAGCGCTCTCGCGCGATCTCAAGACCGCCCGACGGTGGGAGCAAGTTTTTGCAGGCGAAGGGGGCGGCGAAAAATTGCTAAGCTCTGGGCGCGTGCCTGCGTCCGCCCGTCCCGTGACCACCATCCTGCGCGTCGGCGATCGGCCGATCGCGCTCGAGCTGCGCGGCTACGAGGTCGCCGTCGTCGACGGGCCCGACCGCGGGGCGAGCGCGCGCGCGGCGGGGCGGAGCCTGATCATCGGCGCGAGCCCGCCGGCCGGGTTGGTGCTCACCGATCCGCACGTCTCGCGGCAGCACGCGCGCATCGACTCCGAGGAGCGCGAGTGGGTGCTGCGCGATCTCGGGTCGACGAACGGCACGCGCGTGGGCGGGGTGCGCGTGCGCGAGGCGCTGCTCGAGGATGGCGCGGTCATCGAGCTGGGGTCGACGAGGCTGCGCTTCTCGTCGACGGAGGCGCCGACGCGGGTGGCGCTGTCGGAGGGCGACGGCTTCGAGGGGCTCATCGGGCGCTCGGTGGCGATGCGCGAGCTCTTCGCGCTGCTCGAGCGGGTGGCGCCGTCGGACGCGCCGGTGCTGATCGAGGGCGAGACGGGCACCGGCAAGGAGCGCATCGCGCGCGCGGTGCACGCGCGGTCGAAGCGGGCGGCGGGGCAGTTCTGCGTGTTCGACTGCGCGGCGGTGGCGCCGACGCTGATCGAGTCGGAGCTCTTCGGGCACGAGCGGGGCGCGTTCACCGGCGCGGTCGACCGGCGCGCGGGCGTGTTCGAGCGGGCGACGGGCGGGACGGTGTTCCTCGACGAGCTCGGGGAGCTGTCGCTCGACCTGCAGCCCAAGCTCCTGCGCGTGCTCGAGTCGGGCGAGGTGTGGCGCGTCGGCGCGCAGAAGGCGACGCCGATCGACGTCCGCGTGGTGGCGGCGACGAACCGCGATCTGCCGGCGCGCATCGCCGAGGGGAAGTTCCGCGAGGACCTCTACTATCGCCTCGCCGTCGTCACGCTGAAGGTGCCGCCGCTGCGCGAGCGGCGCGACGACGTGCCGCTCCTGGCGGCGCACTTCGCCAAGGATCGCCTCGAGGGGCTGGCGGGCGGCGGGCGCGGGCTCGAGACGATCTTCGAGTTCCTGAAGTCGCACGACTGGCCGGGGAACGTGCGCGAGCTGCGGAACGTCGTCGAGCGGGCGGTGATCATGGCCGACCCGAAGCTGCTGACGGGTGATCCGCTCGATGCGCTGGCCGAGCTGCGCAAGCGCGCCGAGCCTGCGCTCCGACGGCGCGTGTCGCTGCGGGCGGCGCGCGATCAGTTCGAGCGCGAGTACCTCGAGGATCTGTTGCGCTCGACGGACGGCGATCTCGACGAGGCGGCGGCGACCGCGGAGCTGCACCGCAAGTCGCTCGAGCGCCTCCTGCGCGAGCACGGCATCAAACGCCCGACGCGCTGACGCCGTCGCCTCCGCGCGCCGCTATTTGTTCTCGATCCGCTTGCGCGTGAGATCGAGCCACTGCTTGTCGATGTCGATGCCCACGTAGCGCCGCCCCGTCGCGCTGGCGGCGAGGCCGGTCGTCCCCGACCCGTTGAAGGGATCGAGCACCAGCTCGCCCGGGCTCGACGCCGACCGGACGATCCGATCGAGCAGCGAGAGCGGCTTCTGCGTCGGGTGCTTGCCGTGGCGCTTCTCGCCCTTGGCGGGCGTCGGCAGCGACCAGACGACCTGATCTCCGTCGGGCTCCGGGATCTGCCAGAGATCCCGCATCTGCCGCCCGCCGTTGTCGGCCTTCATGTCGCGATAGTGGAACGTGTGCTTGAGCGGCTTCTGCCGCGCCGGCGCCGCCCACAGCAGGATCTCCGTCGAGTGCGTGAAGAACCGGCAGGCGAGGTTGGGGCTCGCGTTCGGCTTGAACCAGGTGATCGTGTTCAGCAGGTGAAAGCCGAGCGACTGCATCGCGAAGCCGATCGAGAAGATCACGTGCTGGGTCCCCGAGACCCAGATCGTTCCCGACGGCTTGAGCACGCGCTGGCAGGCGCGCAGCCAGCGCAAGTTCCACTCGTGATCGGCCCCCAGCCCGAGCGAGGCGTCCCAGCGCCCCTTGTCGACGGAGACCCGGCGTCCCGAGGAGCAGGTCGTCCCGCCGTTTGACAATAAATAGGGCGGGTCGGCGAAGATGAGGTCGATCGACTGCTCCGGCAGCTGCTCGAGCACGTCGACGCAGTCGCCGCGCACCAGCCGCACGGCTTCGCCCTTCGACCAGATCACCTCGGTGCGCGCGTCGAGCGCGCTGAACGCATCGAGCGGCTGCTGCAGCCGCCGATTGTCCTCGGAAACACGCGCGAGCGATCGCGCCGAGCGGGCCATGGTCCCCCCAGAATAGGGACCGCGTCCGCCAGGGCAAATTTTCGACTAGCGAATATCGGGGCTCGCCCCCGACGGTCGCCAGCTACTCGTTCGCGGCGGCGCGCTCCTCACGGGCCTTGTGCTCCTTCAGCGCCTTGATGCGCGACCGAAGGAACCACACCCCACCAGCGACGATGAGGAGGCCGATCACGATGTCGAAGCGGTGGAACCACGGGCGCAGCGCCTCACGGTTCTCGCCGAGCTTCGCCCCCACGTACGCCAGGCCGACACACCACGGGAACGACCCGACGAACGTGTAGATGTGGAACTTCACCTGGTTCATGCGCGCGATCCCGGCGGGCAGCGCGATGAACGTCCGCACCACCGGCAGCAGGCGCGCCACGAAGACCACCAGCGACCCGCGCTTCTCGAACCAGCGATCGACCCGCTCGAGCTCGTGGGGCGTCACGAAGAACCGCACCCACCGCGTCTTCTCGAGGAACGGCCGCCCGAGCTTCGCCCCGACGAAGTAGGCGACGATCGACCCCAAGTTGCATCCGATCGCGCCCGCCAGCCCGACCAGCCACAGGTTGAGCGGCTGCACGTTGCTGTTCGCCGCGATCTCGGCGACCGTCACCGCCCCTGCGAACGGCATGATCAGCTCCGACGGCAGCGGGATGCACGCCGACTCGATCGCCATGAGCAGCGCGACGCCGCTGTACCCCATCAGCAGGATCACATGGGAGATCCAGCCCGCCAGCCACTCGAGAATGTGCGCGATCACGTGTGTCCCCTTCGTCGGTCCGCCCAGCCTCTTAGCAGGCGCCGCCCCGAAGGGCAATCGCCCTCACCAGGCGACACCGACGTCAGCCCACGCGGCCCGGACCCGCGCCTCGTCGAGGCCGAGGTCCCGCGCGGCCAGCGCCATCGCCTCCGCCGTGTCCGCGAACCCCGCGCGCGCCGTCAGATAGCGTGCGAGCGCCCGATAGACGACCCGCTCGCCGCCGCGCACGCCGAGCCCGCCGTCGCCAGCGACGAACCGCCACCCGGCGTGCGACACGATCGTCGAGTTTCGATGCGCCGCCTCCCTCCCGTCGCCGGCAAACCGTTCGTCGACGTGGGCCGGCAGCCCGCCGCGCCACGGCTGCTCGAGGTCGCGCAGCGGCCGCCCGATCCCGTCGGGGTGATAGACCGTCTCGCCCACCTGCCAGTCCGCGCCGCGCCCCGAGCCGTAGCTCACGAAGCAGCCGAAGAGGTCCGCGATCCCCTCCGCCACCGCGCCGCTCTCCCCGTCGCTGACGAGCCCCGCGGCGGCGTCGATCACCGCGTGCGCGTACTCGTGGGCGACGACGTCGAGCGCCGAGCCGAGCGGGCTGAACGTCGCGCCATCTCCGTCGCCGAAAAGAAGGTATCGCCGCGTCCAGCGCGCGACGTTCGCCCGCGAGCCGACGTGCGCGACCGCGCGCGGTGCCGCGCCGCTGCCTTCCCACCCCGAGCGCCCGTGCACGTCGAGGAAGTAGTCGTACGTCGTCCCGACGTAGGCGTGGACGTCGACGGCCGCGCCCGCCGCCCGCGCGCTGGTGTCCCACCGATCGGGGCGATCGCTGGTCAGGCCCACGCCCGGGAGCCTCGATCTCCCCTCCATCGACGTCGTTCGCAACCCGCCGCGCGCCCCATCCTCAAGCCAGTACTGTCCGGCGCGCGCCGTGACACCGAGCGCCTTTCGATCACCGAACCAGCCCACTCCGCTCCCGTCGAGATCGGCGTCGAGCGCCGCGCGCCGCACGAGCCCGCCTCCGACGGCGTCGATGAGCTGCTCGAGCACCGCGTAGCGCTCCTCGTCGCGCACGTGGGTCTCCATCCGCCACGCGAGCCGAGACGGTCCGCCCGGCTCCGCATACACGATGAGCTCCGGATCGCCCACCTCGAACAGCGCGACGTCGATGTCCGGAAACAGCGCGCGTGCGTCCGAGAGCGCCGCGCGCCGCGCCGCCGCCTCGTCGTACGCCGGCACCGCCGGTGCGTCGTCGACAGGGACGAACCGTCCGTTGAGCGCGACCAGCGCGCCCTCTCGATCGAGGTGCGCCACCAGCTCGCCGGCCCAGACCGGCAGCCCGCGATGTTGTTGTCGGTACCGCAGGTGCGTCATCCCGACCTCGTCGACGTCGGCCCGCACCGCGCGCAGCTGATCCTCCGTCATCAATGAAGGAAAGAGGAGGCGATGGCGCAGCACGAACGCCCGCACCGCGCGCGCCGCCTCGTCGGGGGCGCGCGCGAGCGGCGCCGATCTTCCGACGAGGAAGGCCGCACTGTCGGGCAGGTCGTCGTGGAACCGTGCGCGCCAGGGCCCGCCGGTCTCGGCCGCGAGCGCGTCGAGCGGCCCACGCAGCCCGACTGGCGCCGGATCACCGCCGCACGCTGCCACGCCGAACATCACCACACATAGATGAGTCAGGACACGCATCGCCACCTCCGAGCGGCGCGGCGTTCAGCACGTCGCGTGCCGCTCGAAACCCCGCGTCCCTCCGAGGCAGGGCGTCCGGACGGAGGAGGCGCGTTGTCCGAGCCGGACAGCGCCGTCCGGTTACCGGACGAGTGCACGCCGCCCTCACCGACGGGACGCGGACTTCCGCCGGGCACGCCGCCTGCTATCGCGACCCGCCATGCGCACCTACAACCTGACCGTGGATCTCGAAACAGGCGCCGTTTTTGCGATTGACAAAAACGGCGCGCGTCGCTCGATGGCCGAGCTCGACGATGCGGAGGCGCGCGCGGCGCGCGGCGACGCAGACGCGCTCGCGACCTTGATGGCCGTCGACGTCGGCGTGGACGACCAGGGCCGCCCGCTCGACGAACATCAGATCATGGAGGCGATCATGCACGACTGCCCCGACTGCCGGGCGGCGCGCGCGCGCGGTGAAGAGCCGGTCCTCTTCACGAGCGCCGATCTGGAGAGGCTCCTGATCGAACCCGGGCCGTCGAGCGAGATGCGGGCCCGCGCACGGGCCCGTCGCCGTCGCCGTCGCTGACCGGCGTCAGCCGAGGACGTGGCGGAGCTTGCCGAGGATGAGGTCGATGGCGATGTGGTTCTCGCCGCCCTCGGGGACGATCAGATCGGCCCACCGCTTCGACGGCTCGACGAACTGGAGGTGCATCGGACGCACCGTCGTGTAGTACTGCTCGCGGATCGACTGGAAGCTCCGCCCGCGGTGCTCGATGTCGCGTCGAATGCGCCGGAACACGCGGATGTCGGCGTCGGTGTCCACGAAGATCTTCACGTCGAGGAGCCGCCGCACCCGCTCTTCGACGAAGACGAGGATGCCTTCGACGATCACGATCCGCTTCGGCTCGACGACGCGCGGCTCGGCGAGGCGGCTGTGCGTCTTGAAGTCGTAGTTGGGGACCGCGACCGTTCGACCTGCGCGGAGCGCTTCGAGGTGCTCGACGAGGAGATCGTTGTCGAGGGCCTCGGGGTGGTCGAAGTTGAGCTTGGCGCGCTCGGCCTCGGTGAGGTCCGAGCGGTCCTTGTAATAGGAGTCGTGATCGATGATCTCGACCGAAGCCGACGGGAGGCCCTCGGCGATCTTCCGCGCGACGGTGGACTTGCCCGAGCCCGTGCCGCCGGCGATCCCGATGAAGAGCGGGGTCACGGGCGGGCACTCTAGTCGAGAGCCCGCCGCGCTGTCACTCCGCTTTCTCGGGCTCGATCTCGTTCGCGTCCGGTCCGTCGTCCTCCGGGACGTCGATTCCGAGCGCGTCCGACCCACGCGCGGCCAGGACCGCCCCGAGCGTCGGAGCGGCCAGCCGCGCCCGTCGTCCCCGGTGGAACTGATAGACGACCTGGAGCCGCTCGCGACCGTTGAAGTCGAGTGCGTCTGCCACCGCCGGAGCGAGATCGATGATCCCGCGCCACTCACCCGGCTGCTCGGGGCGCAGCTTCAGGCCCCATTCGCCATTCGGCAGGATTGCGCCGAATGGCCCGCGATCCAGGACTTCGCACACGGCGAACTTGCTGGTCCGGGGGTTGTGCAGCAGCACGACCGACCCACACGGCAACGTCCGGTGCGCGCAGGCCAGCTGCCCGGGTTCGAGCTTCTGGTGCGTGCAGTAGAGGTGGGCGCCGGTCAGCCGATCGCCAACATCCCCGAACCGCGTTGCCAACCCCTTCTCGGCCACGAGGCTCACATTGCCGAGAAGCGCCGCCAACACGAGGCGGCCCAACGCCATCAACAGCATCATGAGAGCACTTCCTCCTGCTCGGCCGGCTCTCCTCCGGCCTCATGGGTCAGTCCCGCTCGATCTCGGAGCGCGTCCCCGAGCGCGGCAATGAGCGCCGGCCCGATGCCACAGCAACCGCCTATCGCGGTCGCTCCCGCCGCCACCAACGCCACCGCCCGACCGACGAAGCGCGCCACCGTCTCCCGCGACTGCCCGGCGGCGCACTTCTGCGAGACTTTCGCCTGCGGCTTCACCCAGATCGGGCGGTCGGTCGCTGCACGGAGCGCGACCACCGCCGGGCGAATCCGCTCGGCGTCCAACGAACAATTCACGCCCACCGCGTCGGGCTCGGCCGCTTCGAGCGCGCCGATCATCCGCCCAAGCGGCACGCCCACCGGCGTCTCCAGCCCGAGGTCGCCAACCGTCACCGTCATCGAGACGATGAGCGGGAGGTTCGGTGCGCCCTGGCGAACTCCCTCGACCGCCGCCGCGACCTCGGCGGGGTGGAGCTGAGTCTCGAGATGGATCGCCTCGACGCCGGCCGCCGCCAGGAGGCGCGCCGAGCTCGAATAATCGTCAATCACCCCAGCGCCGACCGGCTCGCCGATCGGACCAAGCGCCCCAACCAACGTCCGCCCTGGCGCCGCATCGCGCGCGAGCTCGACGGCTGCCCGGATGAGCTCCTCCCGGCGATCGGCGAGACCCGCCTTCGCGAGCCGCGCCCCCAGCGCCCCGAAGGTGTTCGTCTGGAGGACGTCGACGCCTGCCGCCGCGTAGGCAGCGTGAACGGCGCGGACGTCGTCCGGCCGCGTGACGTTCCAGAGCTCGGCCGGCTCCGACCGCACGACCAACCCACGCGCGATCAGCTCGGTGCCGATCGCGCCGTCCAGCCGGAGAGGCTGGTTCGGGCTTGTCTGCTGGTCGAAGCGCATGGGGCAGATCGGATCCCACGTTCGTGCGTTTTGTTCAAGCATGCCCCTCTCCCTCAATGATCACGATAAGTTCCACGCGGCGGTGGCTCGATCGGTCCTCGCCGCGGGGGCAGCTGGGCTGGTCGGGATGTTCCTTCCCGCAGCCGCCGGGGCTGCGCTCCTGGCGCTCGCGGTCGGGCTCGCGATCGTCGTCCCGACCTCGTGGACCTCGGCTGCCATCGCCGGCGTCCTCGCCTGCGTGGCGGGTGGGGCGATGCGACTGCCAGGGGTGCTCGGTCCGCTCCTGACGACGCTGGCGGTCGGGGTGACGGTCGCGCGCGAGCTGGCGCCCGGCGCCGACGCCAAGACCGAATGGCTTCGCCGCCTCGGCGTGATCGGGCTCGGGGCGCTCGGGGCCGGCGGGGCGCTCCTGGTCGGTAAGGCGATCGCGGCGACGTCGGTGCTGCCGACGGGCATCGAGGCGCTCGCGGGTGGCGCGGCCGGCGGGTTGATGATCGGGGTCGCGTCGCTCGCGCGCCACGTCACCATCGCAGGACCGGCGCTCGACGCCGAGCTGCGGACCCTGGCGGAGGCGAACGCCGGCAGCGAGATCGGCGAGCTCCTCCTCCGCGCCGCGAACGCCTGGCGCGAGGCGCGCGTCGCGCTCGGCGGCCAGGCGGCGGAGGTCCAGGCGGCCGCCGACGATCTGGTGGTGAAGATCGTGGGGTTCGCGCGCCGCTTCTGTGAGGTCGAGGCCGAGGCGCGGCGGACCAAGCCTGACGAGCTGCGCGAACGGCTGGCCCGGCTGGAGGCGCGCCTCGCCGCGACGACCGACCCGATGGCGCGCACGGAGTTCGTTCGGGCACGCGACGCGGTGGCCGCTCAGCTCGCGTCGCTGGACGAGATCGACAAGGGGCGCGAGCGCGCCATCGCGCGTCTCACCCACCAGGTGGCGATCCTCGAGCGGCTGCGCCTCGCGGCGATCCGCCATCGCTCCGTCGACGCGACCCGGCTCGGGGCCGAGCTGGCTCCAGTCGTCGATGAGCTGACGGACGCGGGGAGCGATCTCGACCTCGCCTCGGACGCGCTCACCGAGGCGACCGTCGCCGCGACGGTTCCGGCCTCCGAGCCGGCGGCGCCGTCCGAGCCCGTCGCGAGCGCGCCGGTCGCGCCTGCCGCCGAGCCCCTCGCGCTCCCGCCCGCCTCCAAGCCGGTCGTCGTCGAGCTCGAACCGGCCCTTCGCCCGGAGGCAGCGCTGGTCGAGCGGAAGCCCTCCTCTAATTAGGGAGCGTCGCCCGCAAGACGCGCAGCGCGTTCTCCCCCGCCACCTTCTTCAGATCGCTCTCCGTCAACCCCGCCTGCAGCAGCGCCTCGGTCAGCTCCGCCAGCCGCGCGCTGTCGAACGGCGTGTCCACCGCCCCATCGAAGTCCGACCCGAACGCCACGTGGTCGATCCCCACGAGGTCGCGGACGTACTTCACGGCCCGCGCGATGTCCGCGGGCTGCTGCCCGCAGACCGCCGTCGACCAGAAGCCGATGCCGACGACGCCGCCTGTCTTCGCGATGCGGCGGACCTGGTCGTCGGTGAGGTTGCGGTTGTTGTCGCAGGTCCCCCGCACCCCCGTGTGCGACGCCACGACCGGCTTCGTCGCCACGGCGAGGAGGTCATCGACCACCGCCGCCGAACAGTGGCTCACGTCGATGAGCATCCCGCGCCGCTCCATCTCCTGGGCCAACCGGCGACCGAGGTCGGTGAGGCCCCCCTTCCGGACGCCGCTCGCCGATCCGCCGTAGGCGTTGTCGAAGAAGTGGGCCATCGAGATCATCCGGACGCCCGCGCGATCGAGCTCATCCAGGCGGTCGAGCGAGGCGCCGACGCCATGGGCGCCCTCGATCCCGAGGAGCGCACCGACGACCCGCGGCTCCGTCGCCCGGCGCGTGAGGAGGGCGTCGAGCTCGGCTTTCGTCCGCACGAGGACGAGCTGCCCGTCGGAGCGACGGGCCATGTCGGCCAGCCGCCCCGCCTGATAGAGCGCGCGCTCGGTGAGGTCGCCCCAGGTGCGCGGCGGCCAGCGGCCGGCGACAGCGAGCAGCCGGACGTTGTCGGTCGAGTCGTCGTTGCGATCGATGTTGAGGTGACGCGGGCTCTTGGTGACGATGGTGAACATCTGCAGGGCGACGTTCCCGTCGAGGAGCCGCGGGACGTCGATGTGCCCGCGCCGCGCGCGCTGGAGGAGGTCGCGCCCCCACAGCAGCGGATCGGCGTGGAGGTCGACGATCGTCAGGCGCTGATGGAGCGCCTTGACGTCGGCGGAGACGGTGCGCGGCGGCGAGGTCACCGTGTTCATCCGCGCCTCGGTGATCGGGACGGCGATGAAGAAGAACAGGACGACCGCCGTCGCAACCGCGACGCCCACCCATCGGAGGGCGCGCTGTACTTTCTTCCGGGAGGTCCCTATGCTCGCGGCCATGAGGCGCCTCTTTCCCATTGTCGCAGTGATCCTCGTAGCCTACGCCAGTCCTGCGCGCGCGGACGAGGCCGATGTCCACTACCGGCAGGGGCGCGCGCTGAAGGACCAGGGCAAGACCGACGAGGCGATCGCCGAGCTCCTCGAGGCGATCAAGCTGCGCGGCGGGAAGTACGCGGCGGCGGAGTTCTCGCTCGGGATCGTCTTCAAGCAGCGCAATCAGCTCGACCTCGCGGCCGAGCACCTCGAGAAGGCCGCGAAGCTCGAGCCGAAGTCCGGCGACATCCAGACCAGCCTCGGGGTGACGCTCTACAAGCTCGGCAAGCTCGAGCCGGCGCGCGAGGCGCTCGAGCGCGCGGTCGAGCTGAACCCGAATGACGGCGTCGCCCACGCTTCCCTCGGCGTCGTCTATCGCGAGAAGAAGGATCTGGCGAAGGCGCTCCCGCACCTCGAGAAGGCCGTGCAGCTCGACGCGAAGGACGCCAACGCGCTGTCGAACCTCGGCGTCGCCCAGCGGCAGATGAACAAGCTCGCGGAGGCGGAGGCCACCTTCAAGAAGGCCATCGAGCTGAAGCCGAACGAGGCGACGTTCCACTTCAACCTGGGCGTCATCTATCGGCGGCAGCAGAAAGTGAAGGAGGCGATCGGCGCGTACGAGCAGGCGGTGAAGCTCGACGACCGCCTCGACGTCGCCCACTACGATCTCGGGGTCATGTACCGGAACGAGAAGCGGAGCGAGGACGCCATCCGCGAGCTCAACCGCTACCTCGACCTGATCGCGGCCAAGAACCCGAAGGAGGCCGAGATCGTCCGGAAGCACATCAAGGAGATGGGCGGGACGCCGTCGAAGTAGGGGCGCAGCTCGAGCGCGCGGTCAGAGACGGTGACGGGTAGCGGCGCCGAGCGCCCCTGGCAGGTGATCGAGGCGGCGCTGGCGGCGGGGCCGCTGGGGGCGAACGGCTATCGAGTGGAGCTCCTGCCGCCGCTCGACCAGCGCGAGCGCGCGACGCTCGACGCGCGGCTGCGCGTGCCGCCACCGTCGGAGATCGCCGAGGTGCTGGCGCGGACGCGCGGGGTCCGCATCGGCATCGACGAGGTGCGCCTCGACGTGCGCGCCGAGGCGACGTTCCTCGGCGACCTGCTGCCGGAGAGCGCGCTGCTCGTCGACAACGACGGCGCGGGGAACGTCTGGCTGGCGCCGATCGATCCGCGGACGGGCGCGTGGGGGCCGGTCCTGTTCGCCTGTCACGATCCGCCCGTCGTCGGCGTCGAGGCGCGCACGATCGCGGAGTTCCTGCGCCTCCTCGTCGCCTCCTATGCCGAGCCCGATTCGGTGCTGATCGGCGTCGACGGACCCGCCTGCGACGCGTGGAGCGAGCTGCTGCCGCCCGTCGGGCTCGCGCGGTCGGCGATGAGGGGTGGGCCCTATCGCGGCGTCGGCGATCCGGCGCTGGCCGACTTCATCGCCGCGCTGCCCGCCGACGCCGTCGTCGTCGATCTGCGCGAGGCGCCGCGCGGCGTGGGCTTCCCCTGGGCCGTCCGCTACGAGGTGCTGCGCCGCCACCCGACGGAGCTGCTGTTCGCGCTCCGAAGGCGGCGCGGCCTGTTCACGCGGCTGTTCGGTCGCTGACCGCCATCAGCGATCTTCGATCAGCGCGGTGATCGCTGCGCCGACGTCGCGCACCCCGACGAGCGTGATGCCCGCCTCGGCCCCCTGGGCCCGCAGCGCCTCGACGTTGAGCCGCGGCAGGACGCAGCGCTTGAAGCCCATCTTCGCCGCCTCGGCGAGGCGCAGGTCGGCGCGGGCGACGGCGCGCACCTCGCCCGCGAGCCCCACCTCACCGAAGCAGAGCGTGCGCGCGTCGACGGGGCGCCGCCGCGCCGAGCTGACCACCGCCGCGACGAGCCCGAGATCGCTGGCCGGCTCGGCCAGTCGCACCCCGCCGGCGACGTTCACGAAGACGTCGAGCCCGAGCACGTCGACGCCGCAGCGCCGCTCGATCACCGCCAGCAGGAGCGACACCCGGTTGGGATCGAACCCGAGCGCCGTCCGCCGCGGCATGGCGCCGCCAGAGTTGGCGACGAGCGCCTGCAGCTCGACGAGGATCGGTCGCGATCCCTCGACGGCGGCAATCACCACCGACCCCGGCACGCCGGTCGGCCGCTCGGCGAGGAACAGCTGCGACGGGTTCGGCACCTCGGCCAGCCCGACCGAGCGCATCTCGAAGACGCCGATCTCGTTGGTCGAGCCGAAGCGATTTTTTGTCGTGCGCAAAACCCGGTAGTGCTGCGTCCGTTCCCCCTCGAAGTAGAGCACCGCGTCGACGACGTGCTCGAGCGTCTTGGGCCCGGCGAGCCCGCCGTCCTTGGTCACGTGCCCGACGAGCAGCACCGGGATGCCGTGCGACTTGGCGTAGGTCAGGAGGCGCCCCGCGGTCTCGCGCACCTGCCCGAGCGAGCCGGGGATCGAGTCGAGCGCGCGCGTGTGCATGGTCTGGACGGAGTCGATGGCCAGCACGTCGGGGCGGTGCTTGTCCGCCTCGTCGAGGATCGTCTCGAGCGCGGTCTCGGCGAGGACCAACAGCCGCTTGTCGCGCGCGCCCAGCCGCTCGGCCCGGAGCGCGGTCTGCTGCACCGACTCTTCGCCGCTCACGTACAGCACGCGCCGCCCGCCGCGCGCGATCCCGTCGAGCGCCTGCAGGAGCAGCGTCGATTTCCCGATCCCCGGATCGCCGCCGAGCAGCACCAGCGAGCCGGGCACGATGCCACCGCCGAGCACGCGGTCGAGCTCGGGCATCCCCGTCGGGATCCGCGGCGCCTCGTCGACGCGCACGTCGGCGATCGGCCGCGCGCCGCCCGTCGACGAGAGCGCCCCCGCCGGGCGCGCCTCGGGCGCCGCCTCCTCGACGAAGGTGCCGTACTCGCCGCAGTCGGTGCAGCGCCCCAGCCACTTCGCGCTCTGGGCGCCGCACGCCTGACAGACGTACCGGGTCTTTGCCTTGGCCATGAGTCGTCCTCCGCGCGCCCTTATCGGCAGAACCGCGTCGCGTGTTGCGCGAGAACGTTAGGGGAGGGGTGTGACGCTGCGGACTTAAAACTTCACGTAGAGGCGCGCCTGGAAGGTCTGCGCCGTCTGCGAGTCGTTCGAGAAGCCGGGGTAGATCGTCGACGGCAGCGACAGCGCCGCGAAGGGGAAGAGCACGCCGTAGACGAGGCCGGCGTAGAAGCCCTCTTCCTCGTTCTTGTACATGAGCGCGGCGTCGATCTCGAGGCCGAGGTTGGTCGCGTTGCCCGGGTAGGCGACCGGACGGTGCGCGAGCGAGTAGATGATGTCCACGCGCGCGCCGAAGTTGTCGATGATGTCGTAGCTGATGCCCGGCTTGATGTAGGCGGCGTTGTTCACCGTCCCGAGGATGCGCCGGAAGAGGATCAGGTCGACGTGATAGTCGGGGTCGAACTGGAAGCGCCCGATGCGCCCGTTGACCGG
>Ga0272446_1003538_pt1 | contig 19537 bp, 17 predicted proteins | sample YNPCB0061_FD_194587 | JGI IMG/M metagenome (GOLD analysis project Ga0272446, IMG submission 194587) | Hot spring microbial mat communities from Yellowstone National Park, WY, United States - YNP-CB-006-1 | ecosystem: Environmental > Aquatic > Thermal springs > Hot (42-90C) > Sediment | place...
ATTTGGGCACCGGAATTTGACTAGTGCAGCGTCAACTCTAGAAATTAGGGTTTGTAGTCAGCGCTTCAGCGCTAAAGCGCCGACTACGAGCCAATGGGTTCACCTTAAAATTAGGGTTTGACAGAACACTAGGACCGAGAAGAGAATGGCACCCATCCTGACCACAGCGGAATTTCTAGAACAACCGGGGCCCATTCTGGATGTGCGCAGTCCGGCGGAGTATGAACAGGGACACATTCCTGGCGCTCTCAGCTTTCCCTTGTTTGACAATCAGGAACGGGCCAGGGTTGGCACCTGTTACAAGCAGCAGGGGCGGGATGCGGCGGTGGAACTGGGGTTGGCGATCGCCGGTCCCAAGTTGGCTGAGTTTGTGGCTCAGGCCAGACAACTGGCAGCCGACCGGGTGTTGCGCATCCACTGCTGGCGGGGCGGCATGCGCAGCGGCAGTATGGCCTGGTTGATGGAAACAGCCGGATTTCAGGTCTGCCTGCTGGACCGGGGCTATAAAGGCTTTCGCCAATGGGTGCGCCAGGTGCTGGCCGTTGCCAAACCGATCTGGACGCTGGGTGGCATGACCGGCACCGGCAAAACAGCGATTTTGCATGCCTTACGGGAACAGGGCCAACCGATTCTGGATCTAGAATATTTCGCCAACCATCGGGGTAGCAGCTATGGCAATCTGGGCCTGCCGCCCCAACCCAGTACGGAACATTTCGAGAATTTGCTGGCCCTGGCTTGGTCCCAATTACCCGCCGATCGCCCCATCTGGATTGAGGCCGAAAGCCGCATGGTGGGTACCTGTCGCATCCCAGATGAACTGTTCCAGCAGATGGTGGCGGCTCCGGTGGTGCAGGTGGAACGATCGCGGGCAGACCGTACAGCCCTGTTGCTACAGGACTATGGCGTCATTGACCGGCAGCAGTTGATCGTGGCGACGGAACGGCTGAGTAAGCGATTGGGCGGCGATCGCGTTCGACAGGCAACAGATCTAATTCGCCAGGGAGATCTGGCTGCGGCGATCGCCATTGTGCTGGACTATTACGACAAAACCTATCGCTACGATTTGCAACGGCGGCAGGTGCCGATTTATTCCGTCAATGTGGAAAACTGCGGTCCCCCGGAAAGTGCCCGACGAATTTTAGCCATGACCCAACAACTGTCTAAGCAGCCGCGATCGCAGGCGGCGGCAAACCTGGAAGCGATCGCCTGAGGGATTAAGCCACCCAATGGAAAAGCCCTCCAAATTATTGCTCAAACTGAGTCAGCGATTGTTTCCCCAGGCAGGCGATCGCGATGCCTTCCTGGATTGCTTGCTTAAGGCTCCAGTGTTCCATCCCTGTATCCTTTGGTGTCAGGAGCGTCCCCAACCCCTTCCCTTTGAGCGCCAAGCACCGCTGTCCTGGCAACCGGAGTTTGTGGACCGGCTGGCGATCGCAGCCAAACCGGGCCAGCATCCGCTACACCAGCAAGGCGCCTTTTACTGCCTGGATGCGTCGTCGGTGTTTGCCATTTCTCCCGTCCTCACCCTGCCCCAGCCGGTTTCCCTGGTGCTGGATATGTGCGCCTCTCCTGGCGGCAAAAGTATCTTCTCCTGGGTAGCCCTACAGCCCCACCGAGTGGTCAGCAATGAAGTAATTGGCAAACGGTCCGCCGCCCTTATTTCCAACTTGAAACGGTGCCGGGTGCAACCAGCCCAAGTCAGTCGGCTGGACTCCCAAGTGCTGGCAGGGTTGATTCCCCAAACCGCCGATCTGGTGCTGGTGGATGCCCCCTGTACGGGACAGTCCCTCTTGGCGAAGGGCGGCACGGCCCCCGGCTGCTTCCATCCCGTCACGATTAACAACAACGCCAATCGGCAAAAACGAATTCTGGCCAACTCAGCCCAGATCGTTGCGCCACAGGGCCATCTCCTCTACATGACCTGCACCTATTCCCCAGAGGAAAATGAACAGGTAGTGCAGTGGTTGCTGGAGCGGTTTCCCCAGTTTGCGGCCATCCCGGTTCCCGCTCTAGCCGACTACCAGTCCCATCTGGTTGATTTACCTTGCTATCGCATGTTTCCCCAATCCGGTGTGGGAGCGGGCGCTTTCACGGCGCTGCTGCAAAACATCGAATCCGGTTCCGCCCAGCCCTTAACCGATGAATTTCTGCACCATCCGGCGGTGCGTCCAGTGCTGATCGACCGGGACTGACACAGCCGCCCACCTATTGGCAATACCTTTGCTCCAATGAAAATTTCTGAAAGAACTGGGTCGGGTCTGCGGAACCACTGGCAGTTTACGTGATGATAGTGAAAGGTGCATAATCCGCCTCTGGAATCAACCATCCATGAAACTCTCAGAAATTATCCAATCCTTACTGGCGGATTACCCAGAGCAACCCCTGGCGATTGGGACGATTGTCCAGCGCACGGAAGAACACGGCTTTGGCCTCATCTGCGGGCTGTTGACCTTACCGCTGATTCTCCCCATTCCCATTCCCCTAGTTGGCTTCTCCACACTACTGGGCGCCGGAATTATTCTGGCTGGGTTGCAGCTTGCTTTAGGCTATCACCAACCCTTACTTCCACGCTTTATTGCCCGGATCGAGCTGTCTCCAGCCATTTCGCGAACCGTTTTGGGTAATTTGAATCGGCTGTTGCATCCGGTGGAACGGTTGGCCCAAACCCGCTTGCAGAAAGTCAGCTTCAACTGGATGCTGCGTCGGTTAGTGGGCCTTTGCTTGGCCTGGAATGCCCTGCTGATGGCCTTGCCCCTGCCAATTCCGTTTACCAATATGTTGCCAGCCTACACCATTCTCTTCCTGTCGATTGGCATTCTGGAGTCGGATGGTTTGCTATTACTGCTGGGATACGGCCTGACCGGCGCAACCACTGCCTTCTTTGCCAGTATCGCCGGACTGGTTTGGGCCGGTGCCGGAGAAGTCTGGGCCTTCTTCGTTCGCTATCTGCACAGTGGGACCCAGTGATTCTGGTAAACCTGGGCGAGATTTAGATAGCCGCCACGATGCAACTAGTGTTCTGTCAAACCCTAACTTTAAGGTGAACCCATTGGCTCGTAGTCGGCGCTTTAGCGCTGAAGCGCTGACTACAAACCCTAATTTCTAGAGTTGACGCTGCACTAGGCGAACCCGTGAAAAAGCTCGATGGGCGCGATCGCGGTCTGCATCCCTGCTAGCCAGAAACTTTCTCTCTGGCCTGCTTCCGCGGTAATTTTTACAAGACTTTACAAATGTACATTCAGATACGATAATTCAGGCTGATTAGGTAAATCAGCTTAGTAACGAAGAATCCAGAAAAGCTTATGTACATTGTGCAGATTGCCTCCGAGTGCGCTCCTGTCGTTAAGGCTGGAGGACTGGGAGATGTGGTGTATGGACTCAGCCGGGAATTGGAACTACGAGGGCACACCGTCGAGCTGATTCTGCCGATGTACGACTGCATGCGGTACGACCATATTTGGGGGCTGCACGATGCCTATCGCGACCTGTGGGTGCCCTGGTATGGGGGGTCGGTCCACTGCTCGGTATTTTGTGGATGGGTGCATGGGCGTCTCTGCTTCTTTATTCAACCCCACTCTGGCGATAACTTCTTTAACCGCGGCCATTACTACGGCGCTCTAGATGATCACATGCGGTTTGCCTTCTTTAGCAAAGCAGCCCTGGAGTTTTTGCAGCAAAGCAACAAGCGGCCCGATGTCATCCACTGCCACGACTGGCAAACTGGTCTGGTGCCCGTCATGCTGTTTGAAATCTATAAATGGCACGGCATGTGGAACCAGCGAGTGTGTTACACCATCCACAATTTCAAACACCAGGGAATCGCTGGCGCCGATGTTCTCTGGGCCACTGGTCTGAATAACGAGCCCTACTACTTCAGCTATGATCGCCTACGGGACAACTTCAATCCCTTTGCCATCAACTTCATGAAGGGGGGCATTGTCTACTCCAACCATGTCACCACCGTGTCACCGCACCATGCCTGGGAAGCCCATCACGGCGACCTGGGTTATGGTCTGGGTCACACCCTGCATAACAACCAACATAAATTCAGTGGCATCCTGAACGGGATTGATTACAACATCTGGAACCCCGAGGTCGATCGCTACATTCCCCATCCCTACACTACGGAAAACTTCGAGACAAAAGCCAAGAACAAGAAGGCTCTGCGGGAGCGTTTGCTATTGAAGGATGATCCGGCAAAACCACTAATCTGCTACATTGGCCGCCTGGATGACCAGAAAGGGGTTCACTTGGTGCACCATGCCATCTACTATGCCCTGAGTCAGGGGGCCCAATTCGTCCTGTTGGGCGCTGCCACCGAACCGGGCATCAATTCCTGGTTCTGGCATGAAAAGCTGCACCTGAACAACAATCCAGATGTGCATTTGGAATTGGGTTTCAATGAAGAACTCTCCCACCTGATCTATGCTGGGGCGGACATGATTGTGGTGCCCAGCAACTTCGAGCCCTGCGGTCTGACCCAGATGATCAGCTTGAAATACGGCACAGTTCCGATTGTGCGAGGGGTCGGCGGGCTCGTCAATACCGTCTTTGACCGAGACTATGATCAGTTCCATGAGCCGGAGGAGCGGAATGGCTTTGTTTTCTTCCAGACAGATAATCACGCGCTAGAATCAGCCATGAACCGGGCTATTTACCTGTGGCGAGAGAAACCGGATGAGTTTCGGCAACTGGCCATTCAGGGCATGCAATGCGACTATTCCTGGAATAACCCCGGTGAGGAATATCTGGCCGTTTACGAAAAAATTCGGGTCAAATAGGGGACTAGTGCAGCGTCAACACTAAAAATTAGGGTTTGTAGTCAGCGCTTCAGCGCTAAAGCGCCGACTACGAGCCAATGGGTTCACCTTAAAATTAGGGTTTGACAGAACACTAGGTAATTGGCTGCGTAAGGGCCGACCGAGGTTAGACAGCCGATCCGAAGCATGCAAAAACCTCGCTCCAGATTAGCAACTGTCTAGCTTGGGCGAGATAACCTTCAGACCAAACCAGGCTACCACCGCAAGGCGGGACAAAAGGAACGTAGGGGTTTTGTATCCTCTACCCCTGTTGCGAACAATCTGCTTGTAGGATCGAGAAGATTTATTCCCTTCCTTTCCCTTCCTTACTTATGTGCCGACTGCTTGGCTATCTTGGTTCGCCGGTTTGTCTCGATCGCCTGATTTACCAACCCGACCACTCCCTGATTGTCCAGAGCTATCAGCCACGGGAGATGACCGCTGGACTGCTCAACGCCGATGGGTTTGGCCTGGGCTGGTACCATCCCCAGCGCCAGACGGAACCATTTACCTACAAAAACACCCTGCCGGTTTGGAGCGATGTTAACCTGCCCAGTCTAAGTCGTTATATCGAATCGGGTTGTGTGCTGGCCAATGTCCGTAGCGCCACCCCCGGTCAGGCAGTCGATTTGAGCAATTGTCAGCCTTTTCAGCACCATCTCATCTTGGGTATCCATAATGGCTTCATTGACCAGTTTCGCCAGACCCTCTACCGCCCGTTGCGCGATCGCTTAAGCGATGTGGCCTATCGGGCAATCGGTGGCAGCACGGACTCAGAGCATATCTTTGCCCTGCTAATTCACGAGCTGGCTAGCAGCCCCGAACTGCCCCTGGCCGAAGCGCTGCGGCACAGTTTGAGAATCTTGCACGACTTGGCCGAGCGATCGCAAGTGCGGGTTTCCGCCAACCTGATTGTCAGCGATGGTCGCCAACTAGTGGCCTGCCGCTATGCCCACCGGGCTGAGGTTCCTTCTCTGTACTGGCTGAGGGACAATCTAACCTTTCCCCAGGCAGTGCTAATTGCCTCCGAACCCTTGTTTAGTGGCAACTGGACTGCCATTCCCGAATACCATCTACTGACCGTTGACCATGACCTTACGCTCCAAACCGACCCAATCTGATATCGACCGAATTTCCCAAGACTCGTCCCCGTCACTGTCGCTGCGGCAGAACCTGAAAGCGTCCATGCAACACTGCCGCCAGTTAACCCTGGCCCTATTCGAAGGCATGGACACTGACACCTTTTGCCGTCAGATCCATGCCGATTTCAGTCCCGTCGGCTGGCATCTGGGCCACATTGCCTTTACTGAAGCCTTCTGGTTGCTGGAACAGAGCGCTGGACAGGAAAATCCCCTGGCCCAATATCGCCGGTTGTATGCCGCCGATGGTTTACCCAAGTCAGAGCGAGTCCATTTGCCATCCCTATCAGCAACCCTGGTCACTCTGGATCGAGTCAGGCATCAGGTTTGGGACTATCTGGAAATTGCCCCCTTACAGCAGCAGGAACGACTCTGGCATTTTCTGCTGCAGCATGAGAGCCAGCATTGCGAAACCATTGCCCTGCTGTTAGAACTCCAACGGATCCAATCCGCTTCCCTCGCTTCTCCAGCTTCACGGCATAGCACCCCGATGCCACTACCAGTCTCTCCTCCCCGCTCGTCCGCCCCTTGCCAACTCACCAACATGATCCCCATTCCAGCCGGTGAATTCGAGATGGGAAATGGCGGCATGGAAGCGTTAGACAATGAGCGATCGCCCCATCGGGTCTATCTGGAAACCTACTGGATCGATCGCTACCCGGTGACCTGCGGCCAGTTTCGGGCCTTTCTGCAAGCAGGTGGATACAACCAGCCCCAGTGGTGGTCTGAGGCGGGCTGGCAATGGCTGCAACAAGCCCAGGTTCGCCAACCCCTGTATTGGACGGATGACCCCACACGGGACAACCACCCCGTCTGCGGCGTCAGTTGGTATGAAGCAGACGCCTATGCCCGGTTCGTCGGCAAACGGCTACCGACAGAAGCCGAGTGGGAAAAAGCAGCCCGCTGGCAGCCCCAACTCCAACGCAGTCAGACCTATCCCTGGGGAGAGACCTGGCCCGATGCCAGCCATTGCAACCAGGCCCACGCTATTGGCCAAACCACCCCAGTGGATACCTATGCCCAGGGTCAAAGCGCCTATGGCTGCTATGACCTGTTGGGGAATGTGTGGGAATGGACGAATACCTGGTTCGAACCCTATGCAGGCTTTCAACCCTATCCCTATCGGGGGTACTCCCAAACCTATTTTGATGGCCAACACCGGGTGCTCAAAGGCGGCAGTTGGGCCACTCGTCCCTGGGCCTTGCGATCGGCTTTCCGCAACTGGTATTACCCCCAGACTCGAGAAATTCTGGCCGGATTTCGCTGTGCCATTTCAGGATCTTAGTAAGACTAGAAATACAATTTTACTGAATTCAAAAGAATTTTTTGAAACCAAATTTAACACGAAGATTGACTGAAGTTAACCCCCAGATCCAGGGGCGTTTATGTTAGTATTAAGTTGGAATTAGGGAGAGCCTTCTACCACAATTGAGTGGTTGATCCCTGCTTCCAGGGCTCCAACCAGACTCCATCATCCTGAACGATGAATGTGTAGAACGTTCCTTGAAAGCTCTAATTCCAGTTAAACCTGAGTTGGTCGCAGAGGAGACCTTGTATTGAATACTTTGGGTTGCTGAAGGGTTCTGTTTCCAATAGCAGAGCCCTTCAGTTTTAGGTCTTTAAAGTAGTTTTTCCCACCTATAGCAATCCTATTCGATTTGTGAATGCTTGGATGGTGAAAGGGCTTTGTGAGAAGGATTTCCTTCGGAAAACTTTCACAATCCTGATCGGATCGCTAAGGAATCGGGGCTTCTGCCGGTGTTGCTAACTTGGAAAATAGCAACAGGTGAGCAGCATTCCATGATCAAACGACTTCTGGTGGTCATCCTGCTGATTTGTGGCGGTTTTCTGGCGCTTGGGTTTTATTACTGGAACCAGGCAACCCGGCTGCCTGATTGGTATCGCACGTCGGAGTCACAACCGCTGCCTGCCGATGATCTGGTCCAACTGCAACAGCAACGGTCCGCCCTCAAAGCTCGTGTGGCCGAAGCGGTGCAACAGACCCCTGCTAGTCAGCCGATCAAGGTTCAGGTGACATCGAGTGAACTGAATCATCTGGTTTTGTCTGAACTTGCTCCAACGCTGGAGCGGACAGGCCTGTCTAAGGCGGTGAGGGGCGTTAAGACGGAGATTCAGAACGGAAAACTGGAGAGTGGCATGGTGGTAAATCTGGCAGATCTGCCAGTAGATAAACTCTCGACGGGGAAGCAGGCGACGATCGCGCGCGTGTTGAAAGAATTTCCAGTATTGGGCGATCGCCCGGTCTATATCGGCATCGAAGGTGAGCCCTCCGTGCAAAATGGCCAGGTGGTTCTGGGCGATCGCACCCGAATCAAGGTCGGCGACCTCAGCCTATCGGTGTCAGAAGCAGCCCAGCGTCTGGGGGTATCAGAAGCAAAAATCCTGCAATTTATCAATGCTGGCCTGCAAATGGGGGAACTGCAGGTTCAGCAGGTTGAATTGGCGGGAGATCAATTGGTGATCCAGGGAAACAAACGACCCGCAGATGGGCCGTAAAAACCTACCAGCCTTTGGGTATCCTCTAAGCTTGTTCCGTCTTAAACGGATAGTCCGAAAGACTGAGCAGAGCTTTTTAGCAGAGGTGTTTCAAGGGATTATAAAAAACTTCTGAAGAATTGTTCGATCGCTTACTTTGAACAGTATTAGTGCTCACTTCTCTTTAATCTTAGGAGACGCAAGAAGAGGTTTGATTGCCTTCCAGGTGACCACCAGGCCTGCCGTTGGGGCAGTGCTTTGGCACGTCTGCTGATTTTTAACCTGTAGCGCAATGGCTTACTCGATTACAAATCGCTGTATTCAATGCAATACTTGCTTTCCCGTCTGTCCCACGGGAGCGATCAAAACGGAGGGGGATACACTGTGGATCGATCCGACGTTGTGCAACAACTGTGAGGGATTTTTTGATCGGCCCCAATGTGTGTCTGTTTGCCCCATTGAGTTACCGCCAGTGCCCCTGCAGGCCAAAAAGGGACGATGCAAAGTTGACACCACGGTCAGCACCAGCCCCAATCTGTTTGCCAACGGCAAGACCCATCCCTTTGCTTCAGCCATTGTGGTTTGGGAAGCCTGCAATGTGCTGGCGCAACGGCAATCTTTACTCTGGCAACCGGATGCCAGCGGCAACCTGTGCTATCGACGAACGGTGAATGGGACTCGAGGAGAGATTACCTTTTGCATTGCAGAGAGCCATTTGCCCTGTCAACCTGCGGATATGAAGGCAGAGGCAAGCCAACCGGCGATCGCCAACTGGGATATTCGATCCGCCTGTTTACACCTCATCTTTGCCGCCTATGCAACCGGCCTGGAGCGTCCCTGGGAAGAGACATTTACACTCAATGATCAGGAAATTTCAGATTATTTGGGTTTGGATAAGCGCAAAGATCTAAATAAGTTGGCTAAGTTAACCCTGATTAAGGACCTGGTTGAACAACCCTGCCAGTTGTTAGTCAGTATTAACTGGTTACCTCAGGGTCGACTGAAAAAGATCACCTTGCAACAAGATCCCCTGTGGCATCTAATTGCAACTCAGCATCATTTTCAAGAAGACGAGCTGGGTTGCAAGCACTTAACTGGCCTAACCTTTACCATTCAAGCTGGTCAGTGGGCCCAATTTTTCCTGAACCGGCAAGGCTCCCGAGAAAGAACCACCTTTTATCAATACGGAACCCTGCCCAAGTCCCTGCTGACAACTGTTATGAGCATTTGGCAGCAACACGAAGGTGCAGCCCGGATGATGCTCTGGCTCCTGTTCAAAGCTCGCATGGGTTCTGAACAACGGGTCACAGTTCCAACCCTGATGCGGATTGCCTATGGAGAAGAGCGGCTGCGCCAAGCCTCTGCTCGACGAGAAGAGCGGAAGCGATTGATGCGATCGTTTGAAAGCGATCTGGAAACCCTCAATTCCTATCAACTCAAGCCGGTTTTTGATCCGGATACCTATCCACCTGAAATTCAACCGCTGTGGGTAAAACTGGCTGATTTGCCAGATGATGCCGAAGCAGCCCTAGAGTTTTGGATCAGTGACGGCAGTCGTGAAATTCGCTTGACGGATGCGGCTCCCCGTGACAAGTGGCAGCGGCTAATGAATGCCCGATTGCTCAAATTTGATCTGCCAGCGGACTGGGTGCAAAAATTGCCCAAAGTCTCCCGGAAAAAGTCGAAAAACCGGAAAACTCATCCATCCAAACAGTCCCTTTCCGGCTCGCAGATTGCAACCGCCAGAAAGAATCTGCAGCTCAGTCAACGGACTCTGGCCGAAAAGTTGGGTAAAAGTCAGAGTTGGGTTCGCGACATCGAAAATGGCCGCTTGCAAGTGAACGAAAAAGATCGAATCCTGCTGGCTGAAATCCTGGGCATTCCGCAAACCGTCGCATGATCTTTGACCGTAATTGTTGGAGATTTGCCTCAAGATGCTTTTGCGCTGACAAATCAACTGGTCAATGTTCTCATGTTTGGGTTCCCTGGGACTGAGGCAAGATGAAACAAGGCAACCATCCAGTGCGATGATGGGCCTGGAACCGCAACAGATATTGCAGAGATCAACCGTTATGGCCCTCACCATTGCCCACCTGGGTCCAGTTGGAACCTATGCGGAAGCCGCCGCTCTGACCTATGCCAACTGGTTACGGCAGACAGCAGCCAAGGAGAGCCAACTCAAGCCCTATCCCAGCATTGCCCAGACCCTACGGGCAGTCGCAGACCACCAAGTCGATCTGGCCGTCGTGCCCGTTGAGAATTCAGTTGAGGGGAGCGTGGCCATGACCCTGGATACCCTCTGGAGACTGGATCACCTGCAAATTCAACAGGCATTGATCCTGCCTATTCGCCATGCGCTGTTATCTCAGGCAAAGGCGATTGAACAGATCCAGACGGTCTATTCCCACCCCCAGGCCCTGGCCCAGTGTCAGGGATGGCTGGAACAGTTTTTGCCCGAAGCCCATCTGGTTCCCAGCAATTCCACAACTGAAGCCCTGAAACATTTGGAAGACAACCCTAGCATTGCCGCCATCTCCTCCGAGCGGGCGGCCGAACTGTATCAGTTGCCGATTCTGGCCTGTCCCATTAATGATCACCCGGATAACTGCACCCGCTTCTGGGTGCTAAGTTTGCAACCCTCACCCGGCGGGGCTCATACTTCCCTTGCCTTCAGCGTGCATGATGTGCCTGGCGCCCTGGTGAAACCATTGCAAATCCTGGCCAACCATAACCTCAACATGAGTAAGATCGAGTCTCGGCCCACCAAGCGATCGCTCGGCGACTACTTGTTCTTCATCGACCTGGAAGGAGATACCCGTCAACCAGAAGTCCAGACAACCCTGCAAGAAATGCGGGACTATACAGAAACCCTGAAGATTTTCGGCAGTTACGATATTTTGCCAACCGAACCAGAAACCTGAACAGGGGAAGGTTGTCCAACCAGAGTTAGCTGGCTCTATCTTATCTGTGGGACATCCCCCAAGCTTACCTGTGAGTTCAAAAATCAAGTTAACCTACCTCATTAACGAGTTGCAAAACGCTATTGTACAAAGGTTCGGCAATCCAAAATCCAGCCTCATTAATCAACACATCCAATAAAGGTTTAACCTCAGCAATTAAGCTCTGACTCTTCGCCTCAACTAAGATTCCTAAGATACCTGTGTAACTGAGATTCAGTCTACTAGCGACTAACCGACCTCGGCGTTCATCAATTAAAACTTGATCGGCTTGAATCTCGACCGCTAGAGCGATCGCCTCGGCTTCTCCGATATCCAGTTCATTACGTAATGCTTCGACCAAGGTGCGATCGCTAATAGTACGAGTTTGAATCCAATCAAAGGTTTGTACTTCAGTCGCACTTGCAACGGGAAAATTCGGGTCAGTGAGTTCTCGATAAACGGCTTCGGGAATAATAACTGTGCCGTATAGTTGATGAAGGAGATAGAGGTGATTAATTGCAGCGAGGTTATTGATGGGTGATGTGTCGCTGACAATACTCACAATCTGCCCATCTCCCGCAGGTTCTGAATGTCTTGCTCAAAATCTTCCACCCCATAGTGCACCGGGATATGGCGACTAGCAAGTAGGTGTTGAAAGGCAACACGGTGTATTCCTGCAAATCGACTCGCTTGAGCAAGGGTAAGCTTTTCACGCTGAAAGAGCATGACAGCAATTTCCTGACGCATCTCAGCTTCAGTCATGCGAGTTGCGGTTAAAATTTCGTCAGGGACAACAAGGCTCATGACTAAGTTCCTTACTACTATTCTTATTTTACGGCTATACCTCTGAGCCAGCAAATGTCTATGTTCTTGCCGATCCAGCTAACACGTCATTGGAGCGGACAAGTGAAAGCCCCTGGTGCTAAGTTTGAGTCCACGGTTGCCGCTCAATTGTGCCGTTATGCCGCTGGTTGTCTGGTGGGTTATCACAACCAAGAGTTAGCCTTCCGCCTATGCCAACACTTCATAGTCTGCTGGTTTATTTCACCGTTCTGCGGATGATTGAACGTCCACGCAAAGGACAACCAATCGGTTGAGCTTTTCAAGCAATCGCATCCATATTCAATCTGAAGGAGGACGAGTATGCCAATGTTAGTCGTAAGCTTCACACATATCGAAGTACATGATGACGCAGACAACTGGCCAAACGGTCAAGGGGAAGCCTACTACGATCTTTTGATCAGCGATCGGAGTATTGTTTCTCGGACGCGCAATAATCCCCACGGAGTCGATTCTGGTGGAGTCATTCTAATTAACCAGCAGCGAACCCTAAACCGCCCTGACAATGACCCATCTGCATTTGTTAAGATAAGCGGCTGGGTCAGCGAACAAGACGATGGGCTGTCTTTTGCTGATGACCGTGCTGGAGGTTTTGAGCATATACACAATCAAGGCAATGGCTGGGGGGTCGGCACACATCAAGCTCGTCTTAGCGGTGATGGGCTTGATGTTACCGTCCATTACAACATCTCGACTGTTCGTCCGGACGACAACTTGTAGGATCGGTGCTAAACAATTGCTGTATGGACTAGAGCGGCGGTGGGTAATGTTTTTCAAATAGAAAGCCAACTCTCGCCGCCTAGTAATGCTAGTCGTCATGCCGCTCGGTTTTTGGTCAGGATATAACCGAAAACCTACTTGCTATTGTTCAAAGATAAGATGGCATGAGGTTAGCGCTGAGAAATGGATTGAGGCTGAGAACAGCAACGTTTTACAATAGATAGATAGTTTTTGGGAGAGAGCTGATGTCATTGCAAGAATTACAAAATCAGGCATTGCAGTTACCGATTAGCGATCGCTGGCGTTTAGTGCAGTCGTTGTTAAGTTCCATTCAACAAGAAACATTGGTGTCTAGCTCTCCAACTCCAAGTGTAAATTCGTTTGCCAGTCTCGCCCCCTGGACTCAAAGCTTAATTGGTGTGATTCAGTTAAGTGCAGAAGATCCTACCGATACCTACGTGGATTATCTGGAGGAGAAATACAGTTGAAGCAAGTATTATTTGACAGTGACGTTTTGATAGATGTTTTAGCCCAACGCCAACCATTTGTTACAGCATCCGCACAAGCCTTAAATATGGTAACACAGCCAGAGGTGCAAGGATTCGTTTCAGGTCATGCTGTGACAAATATTTTTTATATTTTGCGTCGTCAGGTTGGTAGCGCAACAGCACGAGAGCTTATATCAAGGTTATTACAGCACCTTCAAGTTGCCAGCGTTACAGACGAGATTATTCGGGCTGTATTGCAAAGCTCTATTACGGATTTTGAAGATGCTGTGACAAGTGAAGTCGCAAAGGCCGCAGGGGTAGAAGTTATTGTGACCCGAAATACACCTGATTTTGTTGCTTCAGGTATCCCCGCAGTATTACCAGAAGAGTTTTTGGCTATGCCATTGGAGTAAGTGCGTTGATGGCGCTGCATAACAAGTCGCTGCACCGGAACGCCGCAAGCTGGTCGGTTAGGTAGTAGAGGTTATCTGCGTCCGGTGAGCTTGGTCGTTCTACGGTTTGATCATCACCATTTTCCAAAGAACCCAGAAAAACGAAAATTTACCGCTACCCACCCATGCGAAGCGCTCCTTCCTGCTCACCAATAAGACCATCTGGAGGGGTTGCAGGGGGCGACTGCGTCCCCTGCGTTTGGGGGGCCTGGCTGGATATCACAAGATATCTCTATACAGCTATAGAAACATGGGAGTAGATACCGCCGAGTGTTGCCAGTAGTTCAGAGGCAATTTTGTATAATGAGCCCCTGTAAGATCAGCCTGTCTCCATGCGGAAACTCTATTTCCTATTACCTGGCACCAGCCGCACCTATCATTGCGGGGGATTATTCGCCGAACTCAAGACCGTCCAATTAGTCCAGCAAGTTGGTAAGGCCGAAATTGTTACTTACCGCCAACGGGAAAAAGACACCCTGTTTCTGGATGACCTGCTGCAGCCCGGCCAGTTCCAAAATGGAATTTTTGTTGTCAGTTGGGGATTTGATGTACCCAAACTGGTGGCCCGTTTGAAGTCCCACCCGGTAATTTACCATGCCCACAGTGCCGGTTACGGATTTCGGCTGCCACCCAGTATGCCAATTATTACCGTCAGCCGCAATACGATGGGCTACTGGGGCCAACAATCCCCCAATTCGCTGATTTATTACTTGCCCAACCAGATTTCAGATGAGTTTTGCGATCGCCACATTCCACGGGACATTGATGTCCTGGTTCAGACCCGCAAAACCTCCGACTATGTGCAACATCAACTGTTACCAACTCTGCAACAACAGTGTCGGGTATCAGTGATTGATTCCTTCGTGGAAGACCTGGCCGATTTATTTAATCGCTCCAAAATATATCTCTACGACTCAGCCGAATACTGGGCCCAGCAAGGCGTCAGCGAAGGGTTTGGCTTGCCGCCAATGGAGGCTATGGCCTGCGGTTGTCAGGTATTTTCCAGCGTGAACAGCGCCTTGGCCGACTACCTGGACCCTGGGTTTAACTGCCACAAAATTGCTTGTTATTCCGTGGACTATGATCTGCAGCGCATCCTGTCCGCTATCCAGAAACCAGCCTTTCCAGCTTTATCGGAGGCATTGCTGGCGGATTACCGGACAGAAAGAATTCTGCAACGGTTAGCGGTGATTCTAGAGCAGGTAAATGAATTTTTTGATCACCAAGAACGCTATCCCGCCAGTATTCCCAGCCTCACCCCCTGGCGCTTGACCCAGCTCAAAACCCGCCAATTCCTGCGGAAGTTGGGGCAAAAACTACGGCGTTAAGTCTGAAGTCCTCATCATTGGGTGGATGGGCGAGTGTAGCGATGTTTAACTCCCACTGGAAAGAACTCCGGATCGGCCATCGATCGCAGGGTGATGCGAGGCAACTGAAATTCAGCAGGGACATAGTTGGCAAATTCGCTGTTAAGACGGCAGAGATGATGGCGAATGGCGGTGGCGATCGCCGTTTCCTTGTCCGAGCTGGCAACGATTCCCGGCGCCAGTTCCACCACGATCGCCAGCACTGAATTGTGATCGGCTTCCTCCTGCACCTGGACCACAAACTTGCCCGTCACCCAATCACAGATGGGCGCTGCTTCCAACCCAACAGTCACATTCTCCGGGTAGATATTGGCCCCAAAGTAGGACACAACAAAGTGCGATCTACCAAACACATAGACAAACGGCAGGGAACGGATCCCTCTGGTTTCCGCAGGCAAGGGAGACAGAGCTGACAACGCCTGCACCGGATCAAAGCCCCAGTCGGCCAGGAAATCCAGCAAGTTTTGGTAGGGCAGCAGGCCCCCCGTATCGGCAATGTGATAGCGCACCAGGGGAACGCCATTGTCACCGGAGAACAGCAGGGTGCCATCCTCAACTTCAAAGAAGCGGCTGCGGGGATCGTACTGCACCAGCGTTGGTAACCGAGCTTCGCCAAACAGTTGCCGGGCCGCCTCTGGGTGATCGGCGAGCCAGCGACGGATACAAATACTGAGGGGAGTTTCGTTGCCCAGAACGCCTGCATCCGCCGTGCCGTAGAGAGACGCGGAGTCATAACAGACATGGCGGGAGCCAACCCGTTCCCCCACCAGCGATCGCCAGGCTTCGCTAAACACCTCTCCAGCCATCACCAGCTTGATGGCGTACTGATGCCAGGGAACGCCCTGGGCCAGGCCCGTATCAATCACATCCTTGAGGAAGGGAGGATAGCCCAACAGTACCACCTGTTCAAAGGCGGGAGCCAATTCCTGAATCACCCGCAGGATTTCGGTCTTATTGTTGCCAGGGGTAATCACCGTAATGGGATACCCTTTGCTGGCCAGATGGCGACAGCAGTTGGCAGTGTACATGCCCCCTACCCAGGTGCCCAAAGCAAAGCAAATCACCGCCAGAGTGCGCTGGCGATCGGCAGCAAAACCGTCGTAAAAGACCTGCTCAAACCGGGTGGCAATGGCAAATTCATCCGCCAGCGATCGGGGCCAGAAACTGGGCTGGCCAGTGGAACCGGAGGAGACTGCAATCATGTCGCAACTCTGCAACTCGCCGCCCCGACACAACTGCGAGAGGGGAAACCGTTGCAGATAGTTGGCTTTAGTGGTCAGTGGCAGGGTCTGAAAGGCTTCGTAGGTCTGGATGGTCGCCGGATCAATTCCCTGTTCTTGCAGAAAGACCTGGTAGGCAGGCACTTGAGCAGTTACCCGGTGGAAGAGTTGCAGAACCAATGCTTGTCCGTCCGCGATCGCATCTGTAGTAGACGGTTGCAAGAGAATTTCCAAGGGCGTTTCCAGAAAGGTCTGGAAGGATTTCAGTTGGAATTGAGCAGAGACAGGCATTTAGGTATTGTTCAAATTAAGACAAAGGAAAGTTGCAGGAGCAATTGGTGTAGTTCTTTCCAGACTAATCGGTTTAGCGGGCACCACCGCCTGAAAGCTGACTCTCTGCAATCAGGCAATCCTAATTCGTCTCAGGTAAGAACGAGCAACTCATTCAGATAGATCTTGAGATACCATCAGTAGTTTGTAAACTTCGCCTTCATCAGGATGCCAAACATAACCAGCAGGATTGAAGGGTTGAAAAAAATAGCAGAATTGTCTGCTCTCGTTCATCGGCGAACTTGAAAACCCCCTGAACAGGTACGAAATGATGAAGCCCATCCTTTAGCGAATTGCATCCCGAATGGCGCCCTGGGCCATGGAGGCGATCGCCTGGTCGGTGGCTTTGGGCAGGTGATAGTATTTGCCGCCAGCGGTTTTGGCCAGTTCCTTGGCAAAGCCAGTGGAAATGAACTTGTTTTCCGTGTCAATCACCAGCAGCTTAAATCCCGTCGCCCGGATCTTGGCGGCAATATCCAGCAGCTCGGCTTTGATGTCGGGCTTTTCGCCTTCGGCAATCGGCTCACCCAGCGATCGGGCCAAGGGAATATTGCCCCGACCATCAGTAATGGCCACAATCACCACCTGGCCAATATCCCCCGATTGCCTGGCATTTAGGCCCACCCGCACCGCCTGGGTCAGGCCGTGGGCCAAGGGAGAGCCGCCCCCACAGGGCATGCGGTCTAACCGCCGTTTGGCCGCTTCAATGGAACGGGTCGGCGGCAACAGAACCTCCGCCTGTTCTCCCCGGAAGGGAATTAGCGAGACCTGGTCCCGATTTTGATAAGCTTCCGTCAACAGCCGCAATACTGCGCCCTTGGCCGACTGCATCCGGTTGAGAGCCATCGAACCCGACGCATCGACCACAAACACCACCAGGGCTCCGGCCTTGCGGGCCAGCCGTTTAGCCCGCACATCCCCCTCCTCCACGAAGACCCGTTTGCGCAGCACTCCGGTTGAACTAGTCATCGCCCGTTGCCGCCGGGCCTTTTGATAGGGAGCGGCGGCCCGCAGGGTAGCATCCACCGCAATCCGACGCACCTGGCCCCTGGGCAACACCGGTTTAATGTAGCGGCCCCGGTCTTCAGAGAAAATCATAGTGCGGCTGCCGGACTTGCCCTGACGGGTAGCCATCTGGGCAAAGTACAACACGGACGGATCCAGCACCACCCCCTCCGGATCAAAAACAAATTCCTGAGGAATGCTGGGCGGTTCCTGGTCTTCCGGTTCGTCCTGCTCCTCCTGCTCCTCCTGCTCCTGCTCCGAGTCATCCTCGGCCTCATCCTGGGGTGGCGGCGGGGGGGGTGGGGGGGCTTCCTGCTCCGGCGGCGGTTCCACAATCACCGAACGGGGCACAATCACCAACTCGACAGCTCGCCGCAGGTCATCCGCACTGACTTCCATCCGGCCTTCCAGAGCTGCATGGGCCTTGGCTACTCGCAAAGCAAACAGCTCGGCCCGGTGACCCTGCACGCCACCCCGCACTGCTTCCGTCACCAAATACTCAATCTGCTCAGGTCGAATCTGGACATCCTTCAACCATTCCCGCGCCAGAATCACCTGGGTCTTCAGGGCATCCAGGTCTTCGCTGTACTGCTGTAAAAACTCCATCGGCGAATCGGCATAGCGCAATACCTGCTCCACCGCCTGCACCCGGTCATCCATCCCCAGCACCATATCGGCTGAGAGGGCGATCGCAATCCGGTCCAGCAAATGGTTCCGCAGCGGTCCCTCTTCTGGGTTATAGGTAGCAATCAACAACGGCCGACAGGGATGCTGGAAGCTAATGCCTTCCCGCTCAATCTGGTTGCGGCCATCAGTCAGCACCGTCAGCAACAGGTTGGCAATCTGGTCATCCAGCAAATTAATTTCGTCCACATACAGCACCCCCCGGTGCGCTTCGGCCAGCAATCCCGGCTGGAAAATGGTTTCGCCTCGCTTAATCGACTGGCTGACATCCACCGAACCCAGCAGCCGGTCCTCCGTCACCCCCAAAGGAATCTGAATAAAGGGAGCCGGAATCACTTCCGTGGGCAAATCGGGTTGAATGCTGCCATCGGGCAGGCGGAACCGCAGCAGGGTCTCGTCATCCCACTCTTCCGCATAGTTGGGGTCACAGTTCAGGGAACCCGTGACAATTTCAATCGGCGGCAATAGGGCATGTAAAGCCCGTGCCATCACGGACTTGGCCGTACCCCGCCGTCCGGCAATCACCACTCCGCCCAACCCTGGATCAACCGCAGACAGGAGTAAGGCCAGCTTAATGGCCTCCTGACCAACCACAGCGGTCAATGGAAAAGCAGTCGGGGTCAGAGTACTGGATGGCGGCATGACGGTGATTTGAACAATATGCTCCGGTTTTCAGCATAGCAGGGGATGCGCCCACCCTCCTGGCTGCCGCAGGATTCCGACCGCTACAAACTATTGACGCTATCCGGGGCAATCTCCACTCCCGCAATTTGCGGGTTGAGCCGTTGATCGGGAATTAGATCCCTCAATTCATGGAACTCAACTCCCATGTGCTGGCAGGCTTGCTGCAACTCCTGACTGAAACGGCTGATGTCATCACCATATCCGCAAAGATAGGCAGCCGTTGCAATGCCCTGCTTGGCATTGGCCCGGGCACAATCGACCAGTTCGACCCCCTTTAACGGTTGATTCGCTGCCATCTGTTCTCCTTCACCTGAACGGACACTGATTCAGACCTATCTGCTACCAAATCTATCTGCTACCAAATTCAGTTGGAC
>Ga0272446_1003539_pt1 | contig 19529 bp, 17 predicted proteins | sample YNPCB0061_FD_194587 | JGI IMG/M metagenome (GOLD analysis project Ga0272446, IMG submission 194587) | Hot spring microbial mat communities from Yellowstone National Park, WY, United States - YNP-CB-006-1 | ecosystem: Environmental > Aquatic > Thermal springs > Hot (42-90C) > Sediment | place...
GCCGGTGGTATGCCGTCGGCCCATGAACACGCAGCGCCTGCTGATGTGTTGCCGTCCCATATCCTTTATGCGCCTCAAAGCCATACTCCGGCATGTGCCTGCCCAGCGCTTCCATCAGGCGGTCGCGTGTCACTTTGGCGATGATTGATGCCGCAGCGATCGAGAGGCAGCGCGCATCGCCTTTGATCACGGATCGCTGCGGCAGTGGCCAGGAATGCAGCGACACGGCATCGATCAGGAGGACATCGGCAGGATGCGGCAGGCGCAACACTGCGATCTGCATGGCCAGGCGCGTAGCGTTCAGAATTCCGTGGGTATCAATGATGTAGGCGGGCACGATGCCCGTGGCCCAGGCAGCGGCGATGGACATAATGCGTTCAGCGCATGCCAGGCGCTGCGCCGGCGTAAGCGTTTTCGAGTCAGCGACACCGGTGAGCAACTCAGGATGATCGATCGCCGCAGCGGGCAGGATGACCGCCGCAGCGACGACCGGCCCGGCCCAGCAGCCGCGCCCTGCCTCATCGATCCCGGCGATTGCGTGGAAGCCGGCGGCGCGCAGTGCACGTTCCTCTTCGACTGTTGGTTGCTGTGCCACTACTCGGCGATACCTGCAATCACATACTGCACCGTACCGCCGGTTGTGGGCGCTTCGGCGTATGAAACACACATACCAGCGCGTGCGAAACGTTCGCCAAGACGTTGTTGCGCATCAGGAAGCGCCTGACCGGTGGGTGCAACAGGGCGTGGCGAACGCTGCAACGTCAGGCGATACGCCAGATCCACCAGGCGCGCATACCATGAATCGCCGCTGAAACGCGCCCACAGCGCAACCGCAACCGTGCCACCCGGGCGCAGCACACGCCGGATCTCGGCAACCGTTGCGTCTGCAGTGATATATTCACTCGGAAAGGTCGCGATGATCGAATCGAGCGAAGCAGCAGAAAACGGCAACGCCCGCGCATCGGCGCGTACCAGGGGAGCCTGCACACCGGCACGCGCCAGCCTGCGCTGCGTCAGCCTGAGCATGGAAGCAGAGCGATCGAGCCCCACAGGAGCGCCTGAGTGGCGCCGGGCCAGCGCCAGTTGCACATACCCTGTGCCGCACCCCAGTTCGAGCGTCCTGCCGTGCGCAAAGGCGACCGACGTCAGCACCCAGTCACGCCAGCGCCCTGCCGACACCAGCGCCGCAACCACGTCGTACGTCCAGGCGAACTCGTGATAGAAGCGTTCGAAGGCCCAGCGGATCAGCCGTGAGTAGGCTCGGGAATGGAGGATCGCGGCGATCATGACGCATCACGGACAACCGGGCGATCAGGCGTGGTGCATGAGCAGATCGAACTCGTCATGACACACAAACCCCTGGAGCATTAGCGTCGCTCCTTGATCCGCGCCGCCTTACCAGTCAGGCCACGGAGGTAGAACAGGCGCGCCCGGCGCACTTTACCGCGCCGCACGAGCTGGATACTGTCGAGGCGCGGGGCATGGACGAGAAAGGTGCGTTCAACACCGATGCCATGTGAAGCGATGCGCCGCACGGTGAAGTTCTCATTGATGCCGCTGCCGCGCTTGCGAATAACGACCCCTTCGAACTCCTGAACGCGCTCGCGGTTTCCCTCAACGACGCGCACCCCGACCCGCACCGTGTCACCGACGTTAAAATCGGGAACGCTCTCCTTCATCTGGCGGCGTTCGATCTCTGCCAGTATTTGCTGCGACATCGCTCGTCAGTCCTTCACACATAAAGAGAGCAGGGCGAACCACGGGGCGCCCTGCCTGCTTGCACACTGGCACAGATTATAGCATATGCCTGGGGTGAAGGCAAATCGCGTATAATGGGTTACGGTGCACACGTCTCCTGGAAGCGGTTGTTCGCGGCCATGCGGGTGTCACGTTCGCGCTGCCGGGAACCGTGGAACCAGTTGCAGGAGCGAAAACGCCTTGTTGGCACGGAGAATGCGGATGGAGATTGGCGTTACGTTTCCCCAGACCGAAATCGGTGACGATCCTGGTGCGATCCGCGCCTACGCCCAGGCGGTCGAAGCACTCGGATATCGTTATATCCTGGCGTATGATCACGTGCTCGGCGCCGATGTATCCGTTCGGCCGGGATGGAGCGGACCTTATACCAGTGAAACGATGTTTCACGAGCCATTCGTCTTGTTCGGCTACCTGGCGGGGGTCACGACCACCATCGGTCTGGTGACGGGCGTGATTATTCTGCCGCAGCGGCAAACGGCACTGGTTGCCAAGCAGGCGGCTGAAGTTGACCTGCTCAGCGGTGGGCGGCTGCGCCTGGGGATCGGTATTGGCTGGAACGCCGTTGAATACCAGGGTCTGGGCGAGAACTTTACCAATCGCGGCGCGCGTAGCGAGGAGCAGATTGCGCTATTACGGGCGCTCTGGGCCAATCCAGTGGTCACGTTCCACGGGCGCTGGCATACGATTGAGGCCGCCGGTATCAATCCGCTGCCGCCACGGCGCGCCATTCCCCTGTGGCTCGGCGGCTACGCCGAGGCGACACTGGAGCGCGTGGCGCGGCTTGGCGACGGCTGGATCACGTTTCGCGCGCCTGATGATGCCATGCGCGCGGCGCTGGAGCGACTGGTGGGGTATGCGCGCGCCGCGGGGCGCGACCCGGCGGATATCGGTGTCGAAGGGCAACTCAGCCTGCGGGCCATCGCCGAGGACCGCTGGCGCTCCTTCGCCGATGACTGGCGGGCGCTTGGCGCGCGCTATCTCTGCGTGAATACGATGGGCATGGGATTGGCGCGGCCCGAGCAGCATATTCAGATACTGGAGCGCGCGGCTCACGTTCTGGGTGTGTAGGCGCCTGTAGGCTTTCAGTTACTGGAGTGACGCGATCACGCGCGCAATCGGCCAGCCGGGCGCATGCCAGGGCCCGTCCGCCGGCGGGACGGCGTTCTTTTCCGCGTTGCGACCGCCTTCCCACCGCCGGATGCGTGACTCTGGAGGGCGTGCCGCCTGCCAGGACAACCTGCTGGTACGCCACTGCGTACGTCATGTCAGTTAGACGAGGCACATCATGGCACATATCGAACTCAGCTGGATTCAGGATCACACATTTCTCGGTGTTGACAGCACCGGGCACAGTATGGTGCTCTCGACGCCGGGAGGTGCGGGGGTCAAACCGTCGGAGAACCTGCTGATCGCGCTGGCGGCATGTTCAGCAGTGGACACCGTAGATATCTTGAAGAAGCAACGGGCGCAACTGGAACGACTGGTGGTGAGCGTCGAAGCGGAGCAGGACACCGACCCGCCATGGATGTTCCGCCGCATCCACCTGCGCTATCGTGTTACAGCAACCGGTACCACACGCGAGAAGGTACAACGAGCCATTGATCTGGCGCTCAATAAGTATTGTTCGGTGCGCGCCTCACTGCATCCTGATGTCGTGGTGACCTTTGATGTAGACTGACACTCCCGCCCCTATAGCGAAGTGCAGAATCATCGAACATGTGCGTGCTGGGAGCGCGGGCGGCCCGCCCGCATGCGCGCAGAATGCGCGCAATCCCGGCGATCAACTGTTCTGCACTTCGCCGTAAGATCACGAGACTATCAATGCGGCACGCAGGGCGCCTTCATGCTCCCCCGGCGATCTTGAGCGTATAGGCCGGTGCGGCTGCCAGCACCGCCGGCAACGTGACGGCCAGGTTGCTGTCGCGTCGTTCGGTTGCGACAGGCCCGTGACCGAGCAGCGTCACCTCGGCGCCGTCAGGGATCGTAAGGTCAACGATCGTCACCTGGGGGTTCTGCGGCGTATCCAGCAACGTGACGTAGAGATCGTCACCCTTGCGGGTGAAGCGCGCCCCGATGCCTCCATCGGTTGTCGCTTCGGCGCGCGTCCAGGGGCGCGTGCCGTAGATCGCCTCGCCGTTGACCGCCAGCCACGCGCCGAGCGCTTCGAGACGTTCAGCCTGTTCGGGCGGAATTGTCCCGTCGCCGGTCGGGCCGACATTGATCAGCAAATTGCCGTTCTTGCTGACAATATCAACGAACGACCGCACGAGTTCGGCGGGCGAGAGCATATCGTCTACCGTTTCGTTGCGGTTGTAGCCGAATGAGAAGCCCAGCCCGCGGCACGATTCCCACTTCTCGGCCTTGATGTCGGGGAAGACGGCATATTCCGGCGTGCGGAAGTCAAAATGCGGCGGCGCGGGTAACGTCCCTGTGGCCAGCGCCTTCATCAACGCTTCCATATCAGGCGGGCCGTCGCTGGCTGGCGCCTGCGTAAAGCGATCATTGATGACGCCATCCGGAATGGTGTTGTAGTAATAGCTGAACAGGTCCCCAAGATCTGCTGCCGCCGGATAACCGATATCGTTCCACATCACGCACGGCTGGTAGCGATCCATCAGTTCTTTCCAGTGAGCATTGGCATATTCGACATAATCCAGTCGCTGCGGCACGCCCATGAACAGGTCGCTGATATCGGCAATCACACGGTCATTGAAGGTCCAGTCGAGCCCGCCGGAGTAGTAGAGCCCCATGCGCATACCGGCGGCGCGCACTGCCGTCGTCAGGTCGCCGACCAGGTCGCGAGTTGCGTGGTAGCCCTGGCGGAAGGGATTGGGGTGCGTGCTCGGCCAGAGGAGGAAGCCGTCATGGTGCTTGGTTGTGAGGACGACATAGCGCGCGCCAGCACGTTTGAACAGATCGGCCCATACGGCTGGATCCCAGTGCGCCGTGTCGCGGTTGAAGGCATCGGCGAATTGCTCATAGGGAACGTCGGCGCCGAAGTGCCGCGCGTGGTACTCGGCGGTCGGGCTGCCGGCGATCCGTAGCGAGTTCATGTACCACTCGGCATATGGATTGCGGCCAAACCACCCCTTCCACCCTTCCTTCGCGACAACTTCGTGAAGCGGCCCTGTCGTCGGCGCCCAACCCGGTACGGAATACAATCCCCAGTGGATGAAGATACCGAGTTTGGCGTCGTGAAACCAGTCGGGTACGACATGTGTCTTGACGGATTCGAGTGTCGCTGCAAACGTCATTGGTGTGTCACTCCATACGTGTAGAGGCCAGGGTGATTGTGTCACCATCAATCAATACCCTGACCCCTGACCCTTAACCCTGACTCCTCCACGCCGCGCCATGCGGATACTCATGTGCCGCCAGCGAATCCGGCTTCATCTCGATACTATATCCCGGCAGCTTCGGCGGTATGTACCGCGCATTGCGAATGACCACGGGCTCGACAAAATGCTCATGAAGATGGTCAACATACTCAATCACCCGGTTGTCGAGCGACCCGGTGACACTGATATAATCCCAGATCGACAGGTGTTGTACATATTCGCACAGGCCGACGCCGCCGGCATGGGGGCAGACGGGCACGCCAGATCTGGCGGCCATAAGAATGACGGCCAGCGCTTCATTGACCCCGCCGAGGCGACAGGCATCAATCTGGCAGAAGCTAATCGCGCCGGCCTGCAAGAGTTGCTTGAAGATAATCCGGTTCTGCACGTGCTCGCCGGTGGCAACGCCGATCGGCGCCACGGCGCGGGCGATCGCCGCGTGACCCAGGACGTCATCGGGACTGGTCGGCTCTTCAATCCACCAGGGATTGAATTCGGCCAGATCCCGTATCCATTCGATGGCCTGGGGCACGTCCCACACCTGGTTAGCATCCACCATGAGCTTCCGGTCGGCGCCGATGATCTCACGGATCAGGCGGGCGCGACGCCGGTCGGCCTCGCGATCGACACCGACCTTGATCTTGATATGGTTGAAGCCAGTGGCCACGGCCTCCCGGCACAATTCGCGAACCTTGTCATCGGAATAGCCAAGCCAGCCGGCGGAGGTGGTATAGGCGGGAAAGCCGTCGGCGAGCATCTCGGCCTCGCGCCCGGCGCGACCTGCCTCGCGTTGGCGCAGGATGTCGCGCGCCTGGTCGGGTGTCAGCGCATCGGTGATATACCGGAAGTCAATGCAGCGCACCAGTTCATCGGGCGACATGTCCACCAGCAATTTCCACAACGGCTTGCCTTCAGCTTTCGCCCAGAGATCCCACACGGCATTGACAACCGCAGCCGTCGCCAGGTGAATGACGCCCTTCTCCGGCCCGATCCAGCGTAACTGGCTATCTCCCGTGATCATCCGCCAGAACGCGCCCATATTGTCGGTCAGCGACTCAAGTGTTCGCCCCAGCACCATTGGCAGCAGCGCGCGGCAGGCGGCGACGCACAACTCATTACCGCGCCCGATCGTGAACGTCAGGCCATGACCCGCGAGGCCCGGTGCATCCGTGTACAGGATGACATACGCCGCCGAATAATCCGGGTCGCGGTTCATGGCGTCTGAGCCGTCGAGGGTGCGCGATGTTGGGAATCGAATGTCGCGCACATCGGCGCCGGTGATCGTGACTGGCATCTGTCTCTCCTGGGCGCCACACTGCCGTGAGATGAATAAAATATACGAACTGCCATAGTGTACGATGTGACTGTAATGCTGTCAAGACGGGCGCACCACTGGAGCTTGACAGCTCCGACGGCCAGAGTATATAATTATCGCCACCGTTCGATTGCTTCACGAAATCATCCGCCATGGCCGACACTCCGCAACGGACCATGACCGAGCAGGTGCTGGCGCGCCTGCGTGACATGATCCTGAGCGGCGAACTGGCGCCTGGTTCCCGGATTGACCAGAACGAACTCGCGCGCCGTTTTGGTGTCAGCCTGGTGCCCCTGCGCGAGGCGCTGGCGCGGTTGCAGTCAAGCGGCCTGGTGCGTATCGTTCCGCACCGTGGCGTCTTCGTCGAGTCGCTCTCGGCCGACGAATTACTGGATATCTACCAGGTACGCGAAGCACTCGAAGAGCAGGCCGCGCGCCTTGCAGCCCCCCGCCTGAGTGATGCCGACCTGGCGGCGATCGATCGCCTCCAGGCTGAACTGGAGCGCACTGCCATCACCGGCGATTTCGATGCGTTTCTTGATCTCAACCGCGAGTTTCATTTTACTATCTACCGCGCCTCGGGGCGCCGTTACCTGCTGCAACTGATTGATCAGCTCTGGGACCTGAGCGCCCGCTACCGGCGTTTTCAGTTGCACGCCTTTCCTGACCGCGCGCGCGCATCATTGTTCGAAACTCAGGCGATTGTGGCCGCATGTCGCCGCCGCGACCCCGATGCGCTGGCATGGATGGTGCGGTACAAAGTCCATCAGACAGTCGTTGGCCTGCTTGACAGGATGCGCCAGGAGCCTGCGCCGGTGTCTCCCGCCAGTGGTGAGAATGGGGTTCATGGTGCGTGATATGCCCGATGCTGTTCAGTTGACCGGTATCACGTGGGATCACACGCGTGGTCTTGTGCCGCTCATTGCGGCGGCGCAGCGGTTCAGCGAGATGAACCCCGGCGTCGAGATCGCCTGGCGCAAGCGCTCGCTCCAGGCATTCGGCGATCAGCCGTTGCAGGATCTGGCGCCACATTTCGATCTGCTGGTCATTGACCACCCCTTCGTCGGGTATGCGGCGGCGCACGATCTTCTGGTGCCGCTCGATGAATATCTGCCCGGGTCGTTTCTTGCGGATCAGGCGGCACATAGCGTCGGCGTCTCTCATCAGAGTTATGCATGGGGCGGGCATCAGTGGGCGCTGGCGATCGACGCCGCGACGCCGGTCAGCGCCTGGCGCCCCGATCTGCTGCAACGCGCCGGTGAGCGCCTGCCGGAGACATGGGAAGAGGTGCTCGACCTGGCGCGACGCGGTATGGTCGCATTGCCGGCGGCGGCGATCGATAGTTTGATGCACGTCTATATGATGTGCATTGCACTGGGTGAGGAACCGTTTCAGACGGCTGACCGGGTCGTATCGCGCGAGGCTGGTGTTGCGGCGCTCGAATGCCTGCGTGAACTGGTAAGCCTGTGTGATCCGGTCTGCCTGCGGTGCAACCCGTTTCAGACGTATGAGGTGCTTGCCGCGGGCGCAACGCTGGCGTATTGCCCGTTCGCCTATGGTTATTCGAATTATGCCCGCGAGGGATACGCGGCCAATCTGTTGCGCTTCGGCGGCCTGGTGACCTATAACGGCCGGCGGTTGCGTTCGACGCTTGGTGGCGCTGGCCTGGCCATCTCGCGTTCATGCCGCCATCCAGAGATTGCACGAACGTATGCTTGCTTTGTTGCCGATCCTGTGACGCAGCGCGGTCTGTACGTTGCCAGCGGTGGCCAGCCCGGTCACCGGGCTGCCTGGGTGGATACAGCGGCGAATGCGCTCTGTCACAACTATTTCCGTGACACGCTGGCAACGCTTGATGAGGCGTTTCTGCGGCCACGCTACAGCGGTTATGCGCATTTTCAGGATCACGCTGCGCCGCTGGTCCATGCGTATCTCGCGGATGGTGGTGATGCGCTGGTCGTGCTGGAGGGGCTTGACCGGTTGTACAGAGAATCGTTGAACGTTGAACGTTGAGCGTAGAAGGCGGAACATAGAAAGGCTACAATATCCCGATGGATAGTGCTCGCCCGCTTGACGGCCTGCTGGTACTCGATTTCAGCCAGTTCCTCGCCGGCCCTTCCTGCGCCTTGCGCCTCGCCGACCTCGGCGCGCGCGTGATCAAGATCGAACGCCCTGATGGCGGTGAAGCTGGCCGGCAGCTCGCGATCGCCAACCTCTTCCTCGATGGCGATAGCGTCCTCTTCCACACCATCAATCGCAATAAGGAGTCGTTCGCCGCCAACCTGAAGGACCCTGCCGACCACGCGCGCGTCCAGGCGCTCATCGCTCGCGCCGATGTCCTCATCCAGAACTTCCGCCCCGGCGTCTTCGAGCGCCTCGGCTTCGGCTACCCCGCCCTTGCCGCCCGCAACCCGCGCCTGGTCTATGCCACCGTCACCGGCTACGGCGCTCACGGCCCCTGGCGCGACCTCCCCGGCCAGGACCTGCTCGCCCAGGCGCGCTCCGGTCTGCCGTTCCTCAATGGCGATGCCGGCCAGCCGCCCCTCCCCTTCGGCCTGGCGGTCGCCGATCTGGTCGCCGGTGCGCACCTGGCGCAGGGCATTCTGGCCTGCCTGGTGCGGCGCGGTGTCAGCGGGCGCGGCGGCCTGGTCGAGGTCAGCCTGCTCGAAGCCGCGCTCGACCTGCAGTTCGAGGTGTTCACCACCTACCTGAACGATGGCGGGCGGCTGCCGCAGCGCAGTGCGGTCAACAACGCGCACGCCTACCTGGCGGCGCCCTACGGCATCTACGCCACGGCAGACGGCTACCTGGCGCTGGCGATGGGGTCGGTGCCCTGGCTGGGGGAGCTGCTGGGGTGTGCCGCGCTGGCGGCCTACACCGAACCGGCGCGCTGGTTCGATGAGCGCGACGCGATCAAGGCGACGCTGGCGGCGCACCTGGTGACGCAGCCGACGGCGCACTGGCTGGCGAAACTGACGCCGGCAGATTACTGGTGCGCCGAGGTGCTGGACTGGAACGCGCTGGTGGCGCATCCGGCGTTCGCGGCGCTGGAGATGGTGCAGCAGGTGACGCGGGGGGAGGGGGTGCGGCTGGCAACGACGCGCTGCCCGATCCGGATCGACGGGCAGGTGCTGACCGCGCCGCGCGGCGCGCCACGCGTGGGGGAGCACACCGCGACGATCGCGGCCGAATTCCGCCTGGAGCGCCACGCGCGGCAGGAACTCACGGAAGAGGAACCCGAATGATACACGAGCAATACTTCGAAGAGTATGAGATCGGCTTCACTCGCCGTACCATGGGGCGCACCATTACAGAGGCCGACATTGTGCTACATGCCGGCCAGACGGGCGATTTTTACCCGCACCACATGGACGCTGAGTGGTGCAAGACGCAGGGGTTTGGCCAGCGGATGGCCCATGGGACGCTGGTGTTCAGTGTTGCCATTGGCATGACGGCCGGGGCGATCAACCCGCACGCCATGTCGTACGGCTATGACCGGCTGCGGTTCATCCGCCCGGTCTACATCAACGATACCATTACTGTCCAGGCAACGATTACCGAAAAACGCGATCATCCGAAGCGCGCCGATCACGGGATCGTTGTCGAAAAGATCGAAGTGTTCAACCAGAAGCAAGAGACAGTGCTGGCCTGTGAGCATCTGTACCTGGTCAGGCGCCGGTAGTGTGGTGGTGTGGCGGATACTGATGATGACCACCCTGGATCATCGAAGCACCGTGGGCATTGTGGCGCTCATTGCAATCCTATCCATGGTGCTGGCATGCAGTGCCGGCAGCGTTGCGCTGCGCCGCGGTAACCTGCGGCCGCCATCATTTGCGGTGCACCTGGGGCCGGTTCACCTTGTGGGCCGCACGTCCGCCGTTCCGCTCTGCTCCTACGTGACATCGTGCCTGCTCGATCCGTCGGCGCGTGATAGCGAAATCTATACAATCTGGCTCCTGGAGCGCCCGGCGCGCCCCGGCGACGCTACCACGATTTTGCGTATCCTGAGCCTGCCACTCAATGATCGCCCTTAACTGTTCCTTGACAGCAACCAGCAAAAATTATAAAATACTGCTGTCTCCTATCTCCGTGAACCAGACGATTCCGTAACCGAGACCTGTCGGTTGGTTGTCCGCTATGCTGGTATTGAATACCGATGGGCCAGGTCAATGAAGACCATACCAGTTCTCGATCTGCGCTACAAACCGCATCTGCCTGAGCGCACCGATTACGGCATCGCCATTATCGGTTGTGGTGGCATTGTCAATTATGCGCATCTGCCGGCATACCGGGCGCATGGTTTGCATGTTGCTGGCTGCTATGATATTGATGCGCAAGCAGCGCGCAGGACGGCAGAGGCGCATGGGATCGCGCGAGTTTATAATTCGCTCGATGAATTGCTTGCCGATCCGGCAGTGGCGATCTGTGATATTGCGGTACCGGCCTGGAACCAGCGTGCCATCGCCGAACGCGCCGTGGCGGCCGGGAAACATGTGCTCTGCCAGAAGCCGCTCTCCGAGGATCTGGCGGATGCCGCTGCAATTGTTGCTGCTGCGCGGCATGCCGGGCGCAAGGCGGCCGTCAATCAGCAGATGCGCTGGAGCGCGGGGATTGCTGCGGCGAAGGACCTGATCAGTCGTGGCTTCATTGGACAGCCGACCGATGCGCAGATCCAGGTTTCGACACGGACCCCCTGGCACATGTGGCCCTGGCTCCAGGTCCATCCACGCCTCGAAGTGATGTATCACAGTATTCACTATCTCGACAGCCTGCGGTATCTCTTCGGTGATCCGGCGTGGGTGACGAGCCGCCATACAAAATATCCCGGCCAGCAGGAACGCGCCGAGACCAGGACGATCACGGTGCTGGATTACGATTCGGGCTTACAGGCGCTGGTGGCAGTGAACCATAACGACAGTAGTGGCGATACGTATGCCACATTTCGCTTTCTCGGTACGGATGGCGTGATCAAGGGGAGCATCGGCTTGCTCTACAACTATCCGCACGGGCGCCCGGATACGCTGCAATGCCGCTCAAATGTCCAGGCACCTGAGATCTGGTTCGATGTTGCGCTTGAGGGGCTCTGGGTGCCCGATGCCTTCATCGGCCCGATGGCGTCGCTCATGGAGGCGATCCAGAGCGATGGGATGCCGTTAACCGATGTGAACGACAATCTCGGAACGTTGCGCCTGGTCCATGCATCCTACCGGTCGGCTGCTGAGTATCGTTCGGTGCGACTGGAGGAGGTGGTGGCGTAGTATGGAAGGAGGCATCAGCAGCGCATAATCACGATCGCGTGGTCCCGTGCAGCAACAGGGCTGCCGGGCATCCCCAGGCAGATTCTCCTGGCTTGATGGCAATGATGCTTATACACGCCGGCATGATCCGGCCAAGACGGAGGAGTCACGCATGACCACCCATCACGAGGAAGAACTTGCATACGAGCTGCGGCGGCGTGGCCTGAGCCGCCGAGAGATTCTGAAGGCTGGCGCACGGCTTGGCCTGAGCGGCGCGGCCATCTCGGCGTTGCTGGCGGCGTGTGGCCAGCAGGCGCCTGCGCAGCCTGGCGGGGGTGCAGCGCAGGCACCGACGACGGCGCCGGCTGAGCCGACGGCGGTTTCGCTCTTCGACCAGGCCGAAGGCAACAGTGGCTGGCCAGCCAGCGCCGTGGGTGATCCGGCAGAGAAGGTTGAGATCAGTGTCGCCCATGCCTGGGACGCGACGTTCATGGAGCGCCAGAAGCAGTTCGATGCGCTGTTCATGGAGCGCCACCCGAACATCGTCGTCAAGGCCGAGAATACTCCCTTCGGCGAGTATCGCCAGAAGTATGTCGCCCAGGCTGCCGGCAATGCCCTGCCCGACATCATGTACTGCCAGTTCTCCTGGTCGCAGGAGTTTATTAAGAACGGGTTGTTCATTGCGCTTGATGACTATGTCGCCCGCGAAAAGGATTTCAACCTGCAGGACTTCACGCCGCAATCGCTTGTGTCGTATCAGCGGGATGGGAAACTGTGGGGCATTCCGTACGATGAAGGCCCGGCGAACCTCTACTACAACAAGGATCTCTTCGACGCTGCCGGCATTCCGTATCCCGATGAAACCTGGGATCTGGAGAAACTCAAGGAAGTCGCGCTCAAACTGACTCAGGGCGAAGGGCCGAACAAGATTTTCGGCCTGGGCGAACTGCCATCGCTGGGCGATTCGCTGGTCGCACCGCCGTACCTGATGCCGTTTGGCGCGCAGTATCTCAGCGAACCGAAAGAGGATCAGTGCCTGATCAACCAGCCGGAGGCGGTGGCGGCGCTGGAGTGGTGGCAGGAACTGCGCGAGAAAGGCGCCGTTCCCAGCCCGGCCGACCTGCAGAATGTGGCCTGGCCGGCCTTCCAGTTCGGTAAGATTGCGATGACCCAGCAGGGCTCGTGGGCGACGCCGCCGATTCGCGCAGGCGCCAAGTTCAACTGGGATATTGCTATGTGGCCGAAGGGGCCGAAGGCGCACAAGACCTTCTCCGCCGGTAGCGCCTATATGATCACTCGCGATAGCAAGAACCCGGATGCGGCCTGGATCTACCTCAACGATTACCTCTCGACGGCCGGACAGTCGTACATGTGGGGTATCACCGGGCGCGGCAGCCCGGCGCGCCTCTCGGCCTGGCCGTCATACCTGAGCTCAAAGTTCGCGCCTCCGGGAGCGAAGTTCGTTGAGCAGGCGATGCGTGTCAGTGCCAGCCATGATATTATCGACCAGCCGACCGGCCCCCAGGTGACACAGACGGCCGGCCCGATCTGGGACCTGGTGGTTGCCGGGCAGTTGAGCGTCAAGGATGCCTGCGATCAGGTGTTTGCAGCCGTGGATCCGATCATTGCTGCAAATCGCGCATAGCCGGGTCAGCGGCAAGGGGGAGGGGCCATTCATCAGGGGTTATTCTCCGGTCGTAGCGACATCAGTGAACATGGCCCCTGATTCCCTACCCTTTCACCCGTACAAAGGACACGTTATGGCAGTAGAACAACGTGTGAACCAGACGGTCGCGCGGCCGATGGACAAACCGAAAATGGGAAAAATGGCGCGCCGCGAGGAGCGTGAATTCTACCTGTTTATTGCACTCTGGATCATTGGCTTTCTTGCGTTTGATGCCGGGCCGATTCTGGCGTCGTTTGTGATCAGTTTCACCAACTGGTCCATGATGAGCCCGCCTGCGTGGGTCGGGGCGCTCAATTTCCAGCGTCTGATGACTGACCCGCTGTTCTACACGGCATTGTGGAACTCGCTCTACTTTGGTGTCGGTAGCGTCGGCCTGGGGTTGATTGTGTCGTTTTTGCTGGCCCTGTTGCTGAACCAGAAAGTGCTGGGCATTTCGCTCTTCCGTACGGTGTTTTATCTCCCATCGGTCGTCAGTGGTATCGCCGTCGCCATTCTGTGGATCATGATTCTGCACCAGGATTTTGGCCTGATTAACTCGGTGCTCGCATGGTTCGGCATCAAGGGGCCGGGATGGCTGGTGCAGCCGCAGTGGGCCAAGCCGGCGCTGATTCTGATGAGCCTGTGGGGTGCCGGTGGTTCGATGGTGATCTATCTTGCCGGGTTGCAGAGCGTGCCGCAGCACCTGTACGAGGCGGCGTCGATTGACGGCGCCGGGCCATGGATGAAATTCCGGAACGTGACGGTGCCGATGATGTCGCCGGTCATTTTCTACAATCTGATCGTGGGGTTCATCGCCTCGCTGCAGGGGTTTGTGCTGGTGTTGATTATGACCAACGGCGGCCCGGCGAATGCGACGTTAATGTTCGGTCTGTATATCTACCGCGTCGCCTTCCAGTTCTTCCAGATGGGGTATGCCTCGGCGCTGGCGTGGATCTTGCTAGTGGTGATTATGATTATTACCGTGTTGCAGTTTCTCGGTGCGAAGTACTGGGTCTTTTATGAAGGTGAGGTTGCGAAGTAGACGCTGCGTGCTGGCGTGCTCGGCTGGCGACGATATCGGCGGCGGAATGGTGCAGCAGGGTAGGGGGCAACAGAATGAGGTGCAGCAATGAATGTTGATCTTTCCGGACGTTCGACTTCCGCCGTAACGACGCAGGTGGGCAGCCAGGCTCGTCTCGGGATGCGCAACCAGCGACGCGTGCAGACGTTGGTCGTCTATGCGCTGCTGGCGGCGCTCTCGGTGTTGTTTATCCTGCCCTTTATGTGGATGGTCTCGACGTCGTTGAAAGAAAGCCAGGACGTCTTCAGCTATCCGCCGAGCTTCTTCCCGAATAGCTTCATCTGGCAGAATTACCCGCGCGGCTGGACGCTACTGCCGTTCAACACCTTTCTCACCAACTCGATTATCGTCACGACGGCCAATGTCGTCGGCAACCTGGTTTCTTGCTCGCTGGTGGCGTTCGGTTTTGCACGGCTGCGCGCCCGTGGTCGTAATATCCTGTTCCTGGCGTTGCTGGCGACGCTAATGATCCCGCGCGAAGTGACGATTGTGCCGCGCTTTCTGCTGTTCAGCCAGCTTGGCATGGTCAATACCCTCTGGCCCCTGATCCTGCCGGCCTGGTTCGGCTATGCGTTCTTTATCTTCCTGCTGCGTCAGTTCTTTATGACCATTCCAACCGAACTGGACGATGCGGCGCGGATTGATGGTGCCTCGACCTTTCGCATTTTCTTCGAGATCATTCTGCCCCTCTCAAAGCCGGCGCTGGGGACGGTGGCAATCTTTGCGTTCATCGGCAACTGGAGCAATTTGCTCGACCCGTTGATCTATATCCGTTCCCAGGAACTCTATACGCTGGCGCTTGGCCTGAACCTGTTTCGCGGTCAGAACTTTACCCAGTTCAATATGCTGATGGCGGTCTCGATTATTACGCTCATCCCGGTGCTCACGGTCTTCTTCCTGTCGCAGCGTCTGTTTGTTCAGGGTGTGACGCTGACAGGGATGGGCGGACGGTAGAAATGGTGAGTATCGGGGATTGAGCATGCTGTGTTTTCTCGATGTTCGCCCCTCCATCTTCAATTAAGATATGCCAGCACTCAACATCAAATACCGCACGTTTGACGGCTTTGAACGTGCGTTGACCACGCAGACGCAGCATTTCTCTGCGCTGCATCCGGAGGTTCGTTTTGCGCTGAGCCATGCCGGGCCGGAGGAGTTGTACGCCGAGATGGTGCACCAGGGCGGAGTGATGAGCGGCGAGTATGATGTGATGCTGGCGCTTACCGACTGGTTACCGGAGTTGATGCAGCGTGGTGGCCTGTTGCCTCTCAACGACTTCCTGGCCGCCGATCCACCCGACTCATGGCCCGACGGCTGGAGCGACTCGGTACTGGCGCTGCAGCGGAATGCGCAGGGTGATGTGTTTGCGTTGCCGTACCACGATGGCCCTGAGATGTTTCATTATCGTACCGACCTGTTCGGTGATCCGCAGGAGCAGGCGCGTTTTGAGCGGCAGTTCGGCCGTCCATTACAGGTGCCGCAGACCTGGAGCGAGTTTGTCGAGGTGGCGCGGTTCTTTACCCGCCCGCATGATGGTCTGTATGGTACGGTCGTCGCCGGGTTAAACGACGGTCACAACACGGTCTATGATTTCTTCATTCATCTCTGGAGTCGCGGGGGGCGCCTGTTCGATGAGCGGATGCGTCCGGTGTTCCACGGCCCCGAAGGACGGGAGGCACTCCAGTTCTATGTTGATATGGTGACGACCATGGGCATCACCTCGCCGCGCACGCTGGAGTATGACAGCGTTGCTGCCGGGATGGCGTATGCCGCCGGCGAGGGCGCGATGATGCTGAACTGGTCGGGCTTTATGGCGGTGGCGCAATTGCCGCCCAGTGTGATTATCAACAAGACGCGTTGTACCCGCATCCCGCGCGGTGATGGCCCGCGAGGTCGCCATGCCAGTCTCAACGTCTACTGGGTGCTGGGGATCTGTGCGGGATCGCGGCAGCCCGGTCTGGCGTACCAGTTCCTCAAGGAAACTGCGAGCCCGGCAATGGATAAGGTGACGTCGCTCTCCGGCGGTACTGGCGTGCGCCGCTCGACATGGAACGATCCAGAGATCCGCTCCCGGTTCCAGTACTATGAGGTCATTGAAGACATCCACCGCAATATTGACACCCTGCCGGCCATTCCGCAATATCCAGCGATGAATGAGGTGTTCAACCGTATGTCATGGGACGCGGTGCAGGGACGCAAGAGCGTCGAGCAGGCGTTGAACGACGCTGCTGCCGAGTGCGCGGCGATTCTTGGGGTGTAGAGAGAATTGGTGAGTGATAACGCAACGTAACTCGTATCAACAGAAGGTATTTTCCCATGACATCACCCCGGCTCTGGATCGATCCGCGCCTTCGCGACCTGCCTGCGCGCCCGTGGCGCAAGATCCATCTCGATTTCCATAATTCGCAGCATATCCCGCGCATCGGCGAACGGTTCAACCCGGACGAATTCGGCGATTGCCTGCTGGCAGCGCATGTGGACGCGATCGTCGTCTTCGCCAAGGATATGCACGGCTACTTCTACTACCCGACTGCCTATGAACCGGTGCATCCCGGGCTCGACATTGATCTGCTTGGCGCGCAAGTGGCGGCGTGTCGCGCGCGCAATATCAAGGTCTACGCCTATTACTGCACCACGTGGGACAATTACCTGGCCGAGAAGCATCCCGAATGGCTCGTCTGGAAGCGCGATCGCACGACCTACCTGCCGTCGTTCGATCAGCCGCCAGGCTGGACGGCATTGTGCCTCAGTCATGCGGATTTCGTTCAGCTTGTGCTCGATCATACCCGCGAAACGCTGGAGCGCTATGAACTTGACGGCATCTGGTACGATATGCCCTTGCCGATCGGTGGTGAGTGTTTCTGCAGGAACTGCCTCGCCGCGCTGCGCGCTGCCGGCGAAGACCCGTTTGACGTCGCGGTCCAGCGCCGTCATAAGCAGCAGCTACTGGTTGACTTCATGCGGCGCGCGTACGAGCAGGCGCACGCCATTCGCCCGGGTTGCCAGGTGGACCAGAATAATCAGACCCGGCTTGGCCTCGGCGAGCGCGCGCCGCTGATGGACAATATCGACATCGAGGCGCTGCCGACTGCGTTCTGGGGGTATCTCTATTTCCCGACGAATGTGCGCTATGCCCGTACCTTCGGTCGTAGCGTCTGTGGCATGAGCGGGCGCTTCCATCGATCCTGGGCCGATTTCGGCGGTCTGAAGCATCCCAACCAGCTTCGGGCCGAACTGGCCGGTATCATCGCCCAGGGTGCGCAATGTGACCTTGGCGACCAGTTGCCGCCCCACGGGCGTCTCGACCCGGCAGTCTACCGGACGATTGGCGAGGCGTACGCCGAGATCGAGCGGCTGGAGCCGTTCCTCCATCAGGCGGTGCCGGTGACCGAGGCGGCAATCCTTGTACGCGGCACGCCGCTGGACGACCTGGCACAGAGTAGTGATGCGCACGGTGCGCGCAACACGTCTGGTGTCAGCGTCTACGGTCTCACCAAACTCCTGATGGAATGCCACATCCAGTTCGATATTGTTGAGCCCGACCAGGCGTTCGAGCGGTATCGTCTGGTTGTGCTGCCTGATTCGCTGGCGGTCGATGAGGCGCTGGCACAGCGACTGCGCGCCTACCTGGCGTCCGGCGGCGCGGTGTTGGTGAGCCATCGCGCGTTGCTGCTGGAAGGAACCGGTCAGGTGTGGGCCGATGATATGGGCCTGGCGTATCGTGGCGAGTCGCCATTTGCGCCGGCGTACCTGAAGCTGGGCGAATCGCCACTCTGGCATGGCCTGCCAGACTATGAGTACGCCCTGTATGACGGTGCTGCGCGGCTGGCACCGCGTGATCCGGCGCTTATCCTCGCGCATCTTGGTGAACCGTTGTTCCAGCGGAGCGCCGAACACTATACCAGCCACGCGCAGACCCCGTTCGACCACCTGACAGGTGACGCGGCTGTGGCGCTTGCGGGGCGCCTGGCGGCTGTGGCGTTTCCGATCGGCAGCAGCTATTATCGGCATGGGTACTGGATCTATCGCGAGGTGTTTCGCCGCCTGGTGAACGCCATATTCCCCGAACCGGTCGTCATCACCTCGGCGCCGTTGAGTGCCGAGGTGACCGTCACGCACCAGGCCGCCGGTACCAACCGGCCCGAACGCTGGATGGTGCATGTTGTCAATTTCTCGCCGGTGCGTCGCAGCCCGGAACACTGTGAATATCTTGAGGATCCGGTTCCACTGCGTGATGTGCGCGTGGCATTGCGCATCAAGGATTCGATCACACGCGCATACACTGCCGCCGATGGCGCGGATCTGCCGTTGCGGGTGTTTGATGGCGGCTGGGAAGTGACGATCCCTCACGTCACCTTCGGCGAGATCGCAGTGTTCGAGGTTGGGCGCGATGAGCGATGACCGTGCCGCCTTGAGCGTTGAACGTTGAACGTCGCACGTGTAACGCTCAACGTTCCTCTACCGCCACCACCAGCATCGTCATGTCGTCGTACTGCTCGGCGGCCCCGGTGTAGGAATCAAGGGCCGCAAAGGTTTCTGTGACGATCGCGTGCGGATCGTGCGGCGTGAGTGACAGCGCCAGATTGCAGAGTCGTTCGATACCAAACAGTTCCCGCGCAGCAGTCTGCGCGTCGGTCAGACCGTCAGTATAGAGAATGAGCCGGTCGCCGGGAGCAAGGGTGACGCTCTCTTCTTCCAGGCGTAACTCGCGCGTTTCGAGGAAGCCGAGGAACGTGCCGGGCGCTGTCAACTGGTGAGCCGCGCCGCTGCGCAGCAGGAGCGGGTAGTCGTGCCCGGCGCGGCAATAGGTCATGCGGCGCGCATATCCGTCGAGCACACCATAGAACACGGTCACGAACATGCGCGGGTCGCCAAGCTCGCGCAAGAGGCGGTTAACATTACCCAGTGTCGCGCGCGGTGACGGCTCGCGTCGCGCTTCGGCAAGGATCAGGCTGCGCGCCAGTGCCATGTAAAGCGCCGCTGGCATCCCCTTGCCCGATACATCCCCGATCACCAGGCCAATGCGATCGTCGCCCAGCGCAAACACATCGTAGAAATCGCCACCGACCTGGCGCGCCGGGCGGTTGCGCGCGGCAAAGGCATACCCTGCCAGCGCCGGGAACGTACGCGGTAGAAC
>Ga0272446_1003540_pt1 | contig 19529 bp, 17 predicted proteins | sample YNPCB0061_FD_194587 | JGI IMG/M metagenome (GOLD analysis project Ga0272446, IMG submission 194587) | Hot spring microbial mat communities from Yellowstone National Park, WY, United States - YNP-CB-006-1 | ecosystem: Environmental > Aquatic > Thermal springs > Hot (42-90C) > Sediment | place...
CTTTGGTCGCCCGCTTGCTATTTTCCCCTCAGCCAACTCCGCCATTGGTTTTACCGATCGACAAAAAAATTAACACAAAACTAGCGCCCTGATCGTTTTTAAGTTTAATGGGGTAACTTAAGAAAAACGAGGTGCTTTCCGATGGTGAGTCAACTGCGGCTAGATAAAATTAGCAAGGGAATTGGTCAATACGACCTCGACGATTATTATGCTGTTTTAGGCATTCCTGTCACTTCATCTGCTTTTTTATTAAGAGAACGCTATCTTTCTTTGGCAAAGCAACTTCATCCTGATATGACTCAAGAAGAAAGGGCGAATCAATACTTTGCCAAATTGGTAAATCCCGCCTACGAAGTTTTGCAACAAGAAAGACAAAGGGCAGAATATTTAGACTTACTCCGTCTACTAGCCAAACGACTGTTAAAGCAATCCCTCAAAGACTTTACCCCCCGATCGGAGGTAGCCCAAAAACTGATGGCATCCCCTAGCGTAACGATTTATGAACGCATGGTCAAAGAGATTGCTCTAAATCAATTCCAGGACTTAGAAAAGTCAATAGAATATATGGGTTGGTTGAGTGAATTAAACTTAGTTTATCTACTATTTCAAGAGGGTTATAGACCCCAAGGCACTGCAACTAAAGCTGTCAAATATGAAGAATTTAAGACCGTAAAAGACCCGAAAAATCCCCAAAATGCGAAAAAACATATCGCCAAAGCTCAGGAACATATCAAGGCAGAGCTTTGGACAATGGCATTACAGGAATTGCGGGCAGCCCTCCAGCTTGATGGGCAAAATAGTCTATGTCATGCCCTCCTTGGTCAGGTTTATCTCCATCAAAATGTGGTAGGTATGGCAAAGGTAAGTTTCCAACAGGCATTGAAATATGACCCGAAAGAACCGATCGCTTTGGAAGGCATGAAAGAAGTAGAAAAGTTAAATCAAAAACAGGCTAAACAACAGACAAAATCTGAAAAAGGAGGCTTTTTTGGTTGGTTAGGTAACAAATAGTCTTTCTATATTTCAATTAAACCCTGGAGATAGGTAACAGCCCTACCTGATAATAAAACTCGGTCATCTTTTAATTCACCCAAAATAGTGCCACCCCTGGATGAAATTTGGCGGGCAACAAACTTAGTCTTGCCAAGTTTTTGGCTCCAGTAGGGGATTAGAGTGCAATGGGCAGAGCCGGTCACTGGGTCTTCAGGAATACCAAATTTAGGGGCAAAGAAACGACTGACAAAATCATCCCGATCGGCTTTGGCGGTAACAATTACACCACGGCGATCGAGTTCCTTTAGTAATTCCATATTTGGTTTAATTTCCCCGATCGTTTTTTCATCTTCAAATAGGACTAAATAATCTTCTGACTGCCAAACTTCTAAAGGATTTCTACCAAGCGCTTCTGTTATGAGGGGAGGGCAATCACATTGACGGGGAGGGAGTGCAGGAAAATCTAAGGTTAATAAGTCTACCGTTTTACTCACAGATAGAATACCACTTTTAGTAAGAAATCTAAGGTTTGTGCCCTGATAATTCAAATGATTGTAAACGACATGGGCGACCGCTAATGTAGCATGACCACAGAGGTTTACTTCCGTTGTGGGTGTGAACCAACGCAATTCAATTTCTCGGTCATTGATGACAAAAAAGGCTGTTTCCGAAAGATTATTTTCCCTAGCAATTGCCTGCATAGTCTGAGAGGGCAACCATTCTTTTAAGGGACAGACAGCAGCAGGGTTGCCGCCAAATATTTTGTCTGTAAAAGCATCGACTTGATATAGAGCAATCATGACTAGGGATTTTATGATACTGTATTTTCCAGTAGTGATTGTAGCTAAAACCCCTGCTCCTTGGGCATTGTAATCAGGTATAAATAAAGCTAACACAATTTTCTGTTTTTTGGAAAAAGATAAACTCTTTCTTATCAGCCTTAATACTCTTTCAAAATGAGAGAGTTTCACTTTGCTAATGTTGGCACAGGAGGCAATTTCAACAAACTCCTTGCCCTGATTGGACCTTAGCTGTTTATCATAATAGAACATCAACCTATTTCTTTCCCTCCCTCAGATGAAAAAGAAGTGAGAGGCTGTTATATTAATATAGCCATTGCTCTACATAAAACTAAAGCCACCATCGGAGAGTGAGTATAATAAATATTTATGGCTCTTACTTCTGTCATTCGTTCCATAAACCGATCGCCCTTTGTTGAGGAGTTACGATCGAAACTTAATGCTAACCGTCATTTGGACTTGAGCGGGCTAAACCGGTTGGCAAAGGGTTTGATTGCGACGGTTTTAGCAGAGGAAAACTCCCTCTTGATTGTTACTTCTACTTTAGAAGAAGCCAGTCGTTGGGCAGTTCAGCTAGAAATGATGGGCTGGTCTTCTGTCTTTCTTTATCCTTCTTCCGATGCCTTACCCTATGAACCCTACATCCAAGACACGGAAACTACTTGGGGACAAATGCAAGTCTTAGGTGAATTGTTATATCAAAAAAAACAAAAAACGATCGTTTGCACCGATCGGGCTTTGCAGACCCATCTACCTAGTCCTGACCAATTCAAGCAGGAATGTTTAGTCTTGCATTCTGCTATGGGAATAGGTTTGACAGAGACTTGTGAAAGACTGACAAAACTAGGTTATGAACGCACCAGTCTTGTCGAAAATGAAGGACAATGGAGCAGGAGGGGAGATATTATTGACATCTTTCCTGTGATGAATGAACTACCCGTTAGGATTGATTGGTTTGGTGATCAAATTGAAAGAATAAGAGAATTTGATCCAGGTACGCAAAAGACTTTGGATAATATCAACAAAGTTGTGTTAACTCCCATTAGCTTCGATCGGATTTTGGGAGAATCTAGCCAAGCGATTCATGCTCGATCGAGTGCTTCTTTAATTGATTATTTATCATCAGAAATGATCGTGGCTTTTGATGAGTTAAAACACTGTACTGCCCATTGTCAAACCTGGTATGAAGCAGCCGAAGGAATTGCACCAGCAGGGATGAGATTACATCGTAATTTCGATAGTATTTTAGCGGATATAAAGGATAAATTTTCGACTATTAGTTTAACGGAATTAGAGATAGATGAATATATCAATTTAACATCTCGTTCTCTGCCAATTGTGCCCCATCAGTTTGGTAATCTAGCTAAACTGTTAAGGGAATATCGCACTCAAAGTTATCACATTACTGTAATTTCTGCCCAGCCTTCTAGGGCGATTTCTTTATTACAAGAACATGACTGCCCCGCTCAGTTTGTACCCAATCCAAAAGACTATCCCACGATCGAAAAACTGCACCAGAGTTATACTCCAGTGGGCATTAAGTATGCGGGCACTGCTGAAATTCAGGGCTTTATTCTGCCCCTATTTAGAATTGCTATTGTCACCGATCGGGAGTTTTTTGGACAGCATAGTTTAGGTACAGCTTCCTATGTCCGTAAGCGCCGGCGGGCTATTTCTAAACAGGTTGATCTTAATAAATTATCCCCTGGTGATTATGTAGTCCACCGAAATCATGGTATCGGTAAATTTCTAAAGCTAGAAAGGCTGACTATCAATCAAGAAACTAGGGAATATATTGTTCTCCAATATGAGGATGGACTGCTCCGTGTAGCTGCCGATCAATTAGCATCTCTTTCCCGGTATCGTGGTCTAACAGAAGACCAACCAACGATCGGTAAATTAGGGGGCAAAGCCTGGATCAATGCCACTAATAAAGCTAAGAAAGCAATTAAGAAACTAGCTTTTGATCTGTTAGAACTCTATGCCAAACGATCGGAACAACGAGGTTTTGCCTTCCCGCCCGATGCCCCCTGGCAACAAGAAATGGAAGACTCCTTTCCCTATCAGCCTACCCCCGATCAACTAAAAGCCACCCAAGATGTCAAAAAAGACATGGAAAGTGAAAGACCGATGGATCGTTTAGTCTGTGGCGATGTAGGATTTGGTAAAACGGAAGTAGCAGTTAGAGCCATCTTTAAGGCAGTCTTAGCAGGTAAACAAGTGGCAATGCTAGTTCCTACTACCATTTTGGCACAGCAACATTACCATACTTTGCAAGAACGATTTGCTCCCTATCCTGTAAATGTAGCTTTGTTGAATCGTTTTAAGTCGGCTGCAGAACGAAAAGAGATTATCGCTAAACTTAAAACCGGCGAACTAGATATTGTGGTCGGCACCCATCAGTTACTTGGCAAAGAGATAAACTATAAAAACCTCGGTCTTTTAGTCATAGATGAAGAACAAAGGTTTGGTGTAGCTCAAAAAGAAAAGATCAAAACCCTCAAAACAGAAGTAGATGTTTTAACTTTATCTGCTACGCCTATCCCCCGCACGCTCTACATGGCACTTTCCGGCGTTAGAGAAATGAGCTTAATTCTTACTCCTCCTCCTTCCCGTCGATCGATTAAAACCCATCTTTTACGTTATGATCATGATGCCGTCAGAGCCGCGATCAGACAGGAACTCGATCGGGGCGGTCAGGTCTTTTATGTGGTGCCCCGTGTAGAAGGAATTGAAGAAGTATCTGCCAAAATCAGAGAGATGATTCCTGGTGTGCGGATTGCCGTCGCCCATGGACAGATGCCAGAAGCAGAACTAGAGACGACTATGTTAACTTTTAACAGTGGTGAAGCTGATGTCTTAGTCTGCACAACCATTATCGAATCAGGGTTAGACATACCAAGAGTAAACACGATCGTGATTGAAGAAGCGCAGAAGTTTGGTCTTTCTCAGCTTTATCAGTTGCGGGGCAGAGTAGGCAGAGCGGGTATTCAGGCTCACGCTTGGTTACTTTATCAAGAAAAAGGAGAACTTACACCAACGGCAAAAGAAAGACTAAGAGCCATTCAAGAGTTTACTCAACTTGGTTCGGGCTATCATTTAGCAACCAGAGATATGGAAATTAGAGGGGTTGGCAACGTTTTAGGGGCAGAACAATCCGGTCAAATGGACACGATCGGGTTTGATCTTTACATGACGATGTTACAAGAAGCAATCCAAGAGATCAAAGGTTCAAAGATAATCGCCGTAGAAGACACTCAGATTGATTTACCAATCACTGCTTTTATACCAAGTGAATATATCAGTGATAACGAACAAAAGATGACCGCCTATCGCACGATGGCTAATGCCAACTCACGGAAAGAACTGCAGCAAATTGCGATGGAATGGCAAGACCGATACGGCAAACTTCCCCATCCCGTAGAACAGTTGTTAAAAGTGATGGAATTAAAACAGATAACGAAAAAGCTGGGTTTTTATCGAATTAGAGTAGAAGCAAAACAACATATCATCCTAGAAACGAAAATTGAAGAACCCGCCTGGAAGACCCTCCATGAGCAAATTCCAAGTCATATACAAAATCGGTTTGTCTTTCAGTCTGGTAAAGTATTGGTCAGAGGTTTGGGTATTCTTCCCGCCGATAAACAAATTCAAAATTTGATCGAATGGCTAGAACCGATCGAGGTCACTTAAAATTCTGGTTTTTGTGGTAATATAGGTCAGGGAGGGCATGTAGCTCAGTGGATTAGAGCATCAGATTCCGGTTCTGAGGGTCGTAGGTTCGAGTCCTACCATGCTCGTTTAGTTGTTCAGGGGCTAGCAAAAAAGGCTTCAATTATCTCATCGGCGGTATTTAGCCCCGCTAGATAGGCACTTTCTACCCCTCCCCCCGCCAGCCAATCCCCAGCGAAAAACAAAGGCAGGGGCAGATAAGACCCCAGACTGTCTAACTCAAGGGACTGGGCTACCCTGCTATAGCGCCAACGGTGCACCTGCCACCAATTCGGCTTGGCAAGTTGGGGCAACAATAAATGCCCTAGTTCCTGTAACATCATCTCCCCGATCGGGGCTAGGTCTTGTTCATCCAAATACTCTTCTGCAAACTGAGCCGTACTATGCAAAATCAAAGAAGCATAACTAGGATTGTCTTGTTTTGTACTATTAAAAAAAAGATAACGCAAAACCTGGCTGTCTTTACTTTCAATCATTTCCCAGTCGTAGGGCACCAATCGGGGGTTAGTGTAACCTGCTAAAAGAGTAAGAGTGCTGTCAAACCTGACATTCCTTAAGGGATTGATCACTTCAGGAAAATTAGACAGACAATCAACTAAAAGGTCGTAGGTCTGGGGAGCGGGGGGAGTCATCACTAAAATATCTGCTTCAAACTCTCCCTGGTTAGAGGTAATCCACCATCGATCGTTTTTAATTTCGATCTGAACGACTTTGGTCTGGAGTCTGATGTTCTGTTCCCTTGCCAAATATTTACCGACCTGACTCAGCCCCTGGCTAGAAGCAAAGAAAGGACTCTCTTCCACTTGGGTTGCTAAACCATGCACCGATAACAAGAAGCGATTTTCTGTCCAATATTGAATAACCTGTTGATCGAGGAGTTCTTTTAGCCAATCGTTGTAACGGGCATCTCTGCCGGTCTGTAGGTAGGGCAAGCCGTGATCAAGCCAGGTATCCTGTGCCCTTCTGGTGGCTACCCTGCCCCCTACCCCCGCCGCCTTTTCCAGGATGAGGGTTTCTACTCCCTTCCTGCTTAACTCCCTGCCACAGGCAAGACCAGCTATACCAGCGCCAATGATTACAACTTTTTTCATCGCTGCTAATCTTCTACCCACCTCATTTTTATCAATCTTACTTAAACTTTAATAGGCACCATTCCCTTTAGGAAAAATGATCACCCCGATCGTTTTTAATACAATCCAAGCATCTAACCAGAAGTGGTGATGGCGGACATAATAGACATCGATTTGAATGCGCTTGGGATAGGGGATGTCATTCCGCCCCGAAACTTGCCATAGTCCTGTAATACCAGGGCGGATCGAGAGTACCTGATCGATGGCATCCCCATATTTAGGTAACTCTTCGGGCACGAGGGGGCGGGGACCCACTACACTCATATCCCCTACCAATACATTCCAGAATTGGGGGAATTCATCTAAACTTGTCCAACGCAACCAACGCCCGATCGGAGTGATGCGGGGGTCGTCCTTTAGTTTGAAGGTATTTTCAAATTCCGCCCGGCAGTCGGGGCAAGACTGGAGGAGTTGCTCTAGCATTTTGTCTGCTCCTACAATCATGGTCCGAAACTTCATACAGGTAAAGAGCCTGCCATTTTTCCCTACCCTTCTTTGTCTGTATAAAATTGGACCAGGAGAGCTCAGATAAATTAAAAGACTAATTAAGATGTAAACTGGAGAAAATATTACTAAAACAGCTAAAGAAAATAAGAAATCAAAGATTCTTTTGCCTCTTATTTTATACTCATCTGTCTTAATTCGCCGCAAAGATGGTATTCCTAGCCGATCGTACCGACTTCTACTGGTCACAATTCACCTCCCCACCACACATTGGTTAAAATCATACAATGCCTACGCATTTTTATTGGGGAAATGATGAATATTGCCTGTCTCAGGCGGTGGAGCGATTGCGGGCAAAGGTTGTAGATGGATCATGGCAGGACTTTAATTTCACCAAGATTTTATGTTTGTCTGATGCTCAAATTATAGAGGGACTGACTGTTGCTATGACTTCACCTTTCGGTAATGGCGGGCGTTTGACTTGGTTGATGGATTGCCCGATCGGGAAAAAGTGTACGGATACGGTCTTGACTCAACTCGATCGGTGTGTGAAGAGTCTGCCGGAAGAATGTCATTTGCTTTTAACCCATCCCGAAAAGCCTGATAGTCGGCTGAAATCTACGAAATTATTGCAACAATATGGGGATATACAGGAATTTTCCCTGATCCCGGCTTGGCAACAGGAGGCAATTTTAGCCCTGGTAGACCAGGGGGTGAGGGCAGCGGATTTACCGATCGGTGGGGATGGGGTTGCTTTTTTGGCGGAGGCGATCGGGAATGATACCAGGCGTTTGGAGCAGGAAATCAAAAAGATGAAGCTGTGGCTAGGAGATAGTAAGATTCCACCTACCCTGGCAGAATTGGCGCAGTTGGTGCCTTCTAGTGCCCATAATAGTCTGCAACTGGGGCAGGCAATCCGATCGGGGGATACGGACCGCGCCTTAGTTTTGTTGGGGGAGTTGCTGTCAAATAATGAGCCGGGGATTAGGATTGTAGCTACCTTGAGTGGGCAGTTCCGCACCTGGCTTCAGGTCAAAGCCCTCCAGGAATCGGGGGAGAAGGATGATAAGGTAATCGCCCAATTTACTGAATTAGGCAATCCCAAGCGGGTTTATTTCTTAAAGAAGGAAGTCCAATCCTTGAGGGCAAGGCAGTTGTTCCAGGGGTTAGAAATTTTGCTGGAACTAGAGGCAAATCTAAAGCGGGGGGCAGAGGAGGTGTCCGCTATGCAGACTGCTTTGATCCGGCTTTGTCAGTTGATGGCAAGACATTAGGGAAGGAGGACTGGTTTTGCCCTGAGGGGTAAAGCCCCCAGGGTAGGGGGATTGATCTGTCCGTCTTGATTAAAAGTGGCAAGGGTGTTTTGGCGTTGGCTTTGCAAAATAAGACTATAACCAGATTCAGTAATGTTACTTCCCAGAGTGTGGATCAGGCGGTAGCGTCCCAGATAATCTAGGTTTGACCATACGCCGCTATCGATCGTTAAGATCACCCGTTTGTTTTCCCGATCGATGGTCGTTTTAGTCACTAGATTTTGACCAAATCGTTCGATTGCCCACCAGGGGCTTGGTTCTACTGGGACTTGGGGGATAGTTTGCGCCTGGATGGTCTGAGCCGTCAGGAATAGGAGGACTGTCAGCCTTTTTACTCCCATAGTCGTTTTCCTTCTTTGGTGTAAAGCCGATCGTGGGTATCACGGAGGAGCTTGGGAATGTCTAAATTTTCGGGGCAACGGGGCAGGCAGTCCCCACAGTCTGTACATTTATTAGCTTTTTTACCAGGGAACCAATGCCCGGCATTCTCAAACATCCGATAACGATATTTGCCGAACTCTGTCATGTCAAATCCTACTGCTAAATTACGCAACCTCAATACTTCGGGAATGTTAATTTGTTCTGGACAGGGCAGGCATTGGAAGCATTGGCTACACCGATCGGGTATGGTCATAAATTGGGACTGGAGGCGCTCTAGGGCGGTCTGTTCTGGTACCGTTAGGGGTTCGATATTATCCCAAGCGGGGGCATGGTCAGCAAATTCCCCTGGGTGAGCTGCTCCCAAACTAAGGGTATGAATTCTAGGATCGGACAACAAAAACCGATCGTTTAAGTAAATAGGCGTAAAAGGGGCACAGAGTTGTTGGAGTTTAGCTGGGGGTTGATAGAGCATTCCCCCTTTATCGGAAGGAGAAATAATAAATACCCCCATGTCTTTTTGATTTGCTAATTCGATCGCTGCTAAATTCCTTTGATTAAAGTAGTAATAATGTAAATTAACTGAAGCAAAAATATCTAAATTGATGGTCGCCAAAATTATTTCAAGGGGGGCATGGGTAGAAAATCCCACATGACGGATTATGCCTGCTTCTACCGCTTTCCTAACCGCTGCCATACATCCCTTGGGATTTTTAACTAACTCGTAATGCTCCCAAGTATTGATGCCGTGAATGTCAAAGTTATCGATATATTCTAAGTTTAATCGATCGAGGGAGCGCTTGATTAAATCTGCCATAGACTTGGCATCGGGAGTAGGCGGAATTTTAGTAGTAACATAAATTTCCCCTCGTTTTCGGTGTAAACCCCTTCTAAAGGCTGCCCCAATAAATTCTTCACTTTTGCCATAACCCTTAGCGGTTTCGATATGATTTATGCCCAACTCTAAAGCCCGATCGATCGTGGCAACGGCGTTATGCTCTGACTCTAGGTAGCGCATAGTGCCCAGGGAAAAAACAGAGAACATCATTTCTGTTTTACCGAATCGCTTATATTTCATCGGAATTTAGAAAACAGTTATTTTTAATTTTATGACCATTTCCCCTTCAAAAATTCTGATTTTTTAGCCAATATTCTACTTGCTGTTCCACTTCTACAATATCGATCGGTTTGGCAATATAGGCATTACAACCCACTGCTAAAACTGACTCCCGATCGCCCTTCATGGCATGGGCAGTAATCGCAATAATAGGCGTAGTATCATTATTTTGACGGATTTGCCTAGTAATTTCCCAGCCATCAATTTCTGGTAGAGCCATGTCTAATAGTATGAGGTCTGCCTGGTTTTCTTGTAGCCAAAGTAAGGCTTCTTTGCCATCGTTGACACAGATAATTTGATAGTTATCCTCTAGGACTTGCTTTAATAAAATCTGGTTATCTAGGGAGTCTTCTACAACTAGGATTAGGGGTTTTATGCTAGTTCTCCTTCCACTTCTAAACGACTGTATTCACCAATTTTAAGAAACATCTCGGCTAACCGATCGGTAATTGCGGAATTTACCCAGCCCAATTGCCGCAGCACATGGATGGCAACGGCGTGCTTTGCTCTTTTGCTACCATCGGCAACCTTGATGGCAATGCCCATCGCCTCGGTCATTTTGCCCAAACACTGTAGCCCCTCTGCCCCAGATTTACTGACAATGGTGCCGCCGGTCAGGGTCATTACTTCCGTGTCAAATTGTCCCGTACCGCCAATTACCTCTGGGTAGGTGGTCATTGCCCTGGCAATACGCTCTAGGTGGATATGTTCATGCCCGCTCAAATAGGCATATAAGCTGGCTAACTGTCCCACTTCAAGTAAGTAGGTAGGGGCATTACAGTCATCATGGGCAGAGATTAACTCATCGGGCGGCATCTGGAGTAGTTCCCCTAATTTTTCTCGGATTAGTTGCTGTACGGGATGATCCCGATCGGTGTAGTCATTCAGGGACCAATTCTGGTGACGACAGACCGCCAACATACCGCTATGCTTGCCGGAACAGTTATGTTGCAATACGCTTTGGTGATTCTGTTGAGGGCACTTGAGGTACTGGGGTTCGATGTCACATTGCCACAATACCTGGAATGCCAGCCTGCCATGGTCGATCGTGCCCTGGTGGGAGGCGCACATAATCGCTAAATGCCGATCGTTTAACTTAAACCGCTCTAAAGTGCCGGTAGTGAGGGCGGGCAGGGCTTGGATGGGCTTCAGACAGGAGCGGGCAAAGGTTTCCTGCTGATAGTCCCCCGCCCCAGTGATAATCCGCCCCCGGTGGTCAGCAACGGCGACCGTACAGGTATGGACAGATTCGGTAATGCCCTCCCGCAACAGTCGGACAACGATCGGAGAGGAACGGGGACGACGGCTCATATAGCCCTCCAGGATGAAGCTAAAAAGGGGCTAATTAAATTAGGGTAAAACAGCAACAATAAATTCAATAAATGACATCGCAATATTGGCATTGGCAAGGTCAGAATATCCACTATATCAAAGAGGGGCAAAATCCAGACTATCCCCCCCTCCTGCTGATACATGGTTTTGGTGCTTCTACCGATCACTGGCGTAAAAATATCATTGAGCTGGGGCAAGAACTAGAGGTATGGGCTATTGATCTCTTGGGCTTTGGAAGATCGGCAAAACCAAATTGGCAATATACGCCCGACCTCTGGCGGGATCAACTCTCCCATTTTATCAAAGACCAAATCGGCAGACCGACAATTTTAGTAGGTAATTCTCTGGGGGGCTATGCTTCCCTGGTCGTCGCTCACCATGAACCCGATCGGGTTGCCGGTGTAGCCCTACTAAACAGCGCTGGGGCATTTACTGATACTACCCCCCTCGGCTCCAAGCCCCAAAACCAAGTTACTAAACTCTTCCGATCGGCTATCCAATCCCTCCTCAAACAGCCCCTGGTCAGCTATGGACTATTCCAGTTTGTCCGCCAAAAATCCCAAATCAGAAAAACCCTCAAGCAAGTATATTTAGACCAGAGTGCGGTCACCGATCGGTTAGTAGAAGAAATCTATCGCCCCTCCTGTGATCAGGGTGCAGCCCAAGTATTCGCCTCTGTGTTTTCCACACCCCAGGGTAAAACTGTAGACCAACTCCTAAAGGACATCACCTGCCCGCTATTGACGATCTGGGGGGAAGGGGACCCCTGGATGAATTGCAAAGCTAGGAGCGCCAAATTTAGAAACTACTACAGCAACATTTCCGAAGTTTTCCTGAAGGCTGGTCATTGCCCCCACGATGAAAAACCCCATGAGGTCAATCAGGCTATCCTTAGCTGGATTAAGGAAAAATTCAGTTAGAAGGAATTTCCTGATCTCCGTAACGCACCTGGAATAACTGTTTGATCACCGTAAATTGCTCCATCATCCGATCGATTTTTTCCTTAGCTGAATCTAGGTTTTGGCTCTTAGCATCATCTTCTAGCTCCTGAGCCAAAGCCTGTAGTTCTATTGCCCCCACATTCCCACTCGCCCCCTTGAGGTGGTGGGACTCCTTCGCCAGACTAGAATAGTCCGATTCCAAAATGGCTTGGGCAGCTAGATTAAGATGCTTTTCACTATCGGTAATATAAACGGACAATAGTTCCGCCTCAAATTCCCGATCGTTGTCTGAAATCAGGGCTAGGTAATCAAAATCGATCGGAGCCATTTTTCTAGGGAGTAGGCTGGGGGGGCAGATTTCCACTAGCTTCTTCCGCCGTGGCAACTACTTCACCAACGCCCCGACGGACTTCAATGCCAAATTGCTCCAAAATTACTGTAGGAGTCAAGCCCGTCGTGTCAATAGCTTTTACCAGTACCTTACCATCGGCAATTTTTTGTCCTACTCTTATAGTCCGCGTGGGCAACCGATCGCCGGGCACACTAGCGATAGCCACAATTTCTTGTCCAATTTGCAGCACACCAGACACTTTAACAGCTTTAGCTTCAGCGGGATCGGGAGGAGGGGGGACTTCCGAAACGATCGGTTCTTTGATGGTAATAGTGCCCCTGGTCGGGGGAGTAGGACGGGAGGGCTGGGGAGTAGATGGACTACTATCAGGCTTGGGTGGGGGCGGCAGGGGAGGAACCTGAGCATCTAGTTCTTTGAAGGGGTCATTTCTGCCTTCGTTGGCTTTGAGTTCTCTCAGCCTTTCTTTCCGATCGATCGGTTCAATCAGGTTGCTAGTTACAATCCCTTCCACTACTGGGGGTTTAGTAAAGGGTTCAGCTTCCGAAGGAGTATTAGGCTTTGCCTGGGTTTGAGCGACCTGCTGGGCATCGGGTTCAATACAGGGGGGGACGTTGGTGGCACTACAATAGCGTAGCTGTTTTGTATCAGCCAGTTCTCTCACTCGCTGGCAGGCATTGCCACTATCTTTCCTTAATACTCTAATTTGTTTTGCCTGGGGGATCGCACTAAAACCAGTTGTACTGGGAACAAGATTTCCGTCTTTATCAAAAAATAGGGAACATTCTACATTGATGGTTTCGTTGGGATCACCACAAGCACTCAGCAGTCCTACTACCAAAAGCCCGATCGCTGCTGCCGAATATTTACGCATACCTTATATTAAACTCCTTCTCCAAAATTCTAGTTCCTGAGGGTTGATTTGGCAACCATATAAAGTCCTAGGACTGGTCGATCGTATGGGTGAATTCTGCATTATTTTGTTCCAAAATTACTAGGGGTCGATCGGATAAATCGATCGATTTAACCAGCACCTTACTTCCTGCTAAACGTTCCCCTTCGGTCACATACTGAGAACTTCCACTACCAGGCAAAGAAACGATCGCATAGGTTTTACCAGCAATTTCCATCGCCCCGGTCACTTTAATTTCCTCCGCCTCCAAAACTGTAGGGGGGGGAGGGGTGACCTTGGGTTGGTGCGGCTCCACTTTAGCGATGGGGGCTGGACTGGGCGGTTGGGGTCTGTAGGAAGGAGGTTCCGGGAGGGGTAGAGGGGGGGGAGCCACAAATGTGCCAGGAATGGTAGCAAAGGGGTCACGATCGGCGTTGACCACTGGGTTCACGGTGGCATCTAGTTGTGCCTGATGTTGTTGTTTATTGGTAGGAGGAATTAAATTAGCTTCTGTCCCAGCAAAAATTACCCCGCTATATTTAGGAACTGGCTGATTTTGTCCTATTTTACTAACAGTATTTGTCTTAGAAGAATTGGAATCTGTAGCAGAAAAAATCAGGCTATGTAAGATGACAACTCCTACTAAACAAGCGCCGAAACCTATTCTTTTGTCCATAAATTTCTTCCTACTTAAAACTCCTCACTATGCTTTACTACAAAGGACGAAAATTGTAAAGGTTTTCCCTTATTTTCTACTAAAAAATTACCCCGGTCGTAAACAATAAAACCATTCACGATCGTGTATTGGGGATAACCAGTCAAATTCCAGCCTTCAAAGGGACTCCAACCGCATTTTGTCTGCAATTGCCCCCGATCGACTTTTTGCCAGGTTTTGAGGTCTACCAAAACCAAGTCAGCATCCCAGCCCCTTCTAATTTCTCCCTTGCAAGGAATTTGATAGGCATTCGCTACATTCCGACTCATCCAATTGCTTACCTGATGGAGGGTGCATTTCCCCTGCACCATAGCGGTTAACATCAGGGGGAGGGCAGTTTCTACCCCGGGCATACCGGAAGGGGAATGGGGATAGGGCTTGGCTTTTTCTTCTAAGGTATGGGGGGCATGGTCCGTGGCAATGAAGTCTAAAATGCCATCCCTCAAACCCTGCCAGAGGGCTTCGTTGTCTTCAACCGATCGGAGGGGCGGGTTCATCTGGGCAAGAGTCCCCAAACTTTGATAGGCATCGGTATTAAGAAAGAGGTGCTGGGGCGTGACTTCTGCCGTAATCCAGGGGGCTTTATACTGCCTCAGGTAATCCACTTCTAGTTTGGTGGAGAGGTGGAGGATATGGAGCCTGCGCCTATATTTTAAGGACAGGGTTACCGCTTTTTTCGTCGCCAGTAGAGCGGCTTGGTCGTCTTGAATTTCAGAATGAATGGCGGGATGGGGATTATCCAGTAGCTTTTCCCGTCGTTCTTTAATCCGTGCCTGGTCCTCGGCATGGACAGCAATTAACCGCTCCCCTTTGGCAAAAATTCGTTCTAGCAGTTCATCTTGATCAACCAGTAGGTCCCCCTTCATGGACCCCATAAAAATCTTGATCCCACAGCAGGGATGGACTGACTCTAGTTCGTCTATGTTATAGGAGGTAGCACCCACAAAAAAGCCAAAATTTGCCAGGGATTTCTGCCCCGCCCGGGCAATTTTATCGTTCAAAGTTGCTTGATTTACGGTCAGGGGTTTGGTGTTGGGCATTTCCAAGAAACTTGTCACCCCCCCCTTCACACAGGCACGCCCAGCGGAAGTAAAGTCCTCTTTGTGCTCTAAGCCAGGCTCCCGAAAATGTACTTGAGGGTCAATTACGCCAGGCAGAAGGGTCAAGCCCGTGGCATCAAGCTCCCGATCGGTTTGGGCATCCAAGTTTTCCCCCAGTTCGATAATTTTGCCCCGATCGACCAATACATCTAATATTTGTAACTCCCCCGTGGGCAGGAGGACCATACCATTCCGAAGGAGGAGACTGCCCGAAAAATATGTCATTGACTACTCTAATAAATATGTTATATTGAATGACTGTTGACAAAATATTACCCTATGCCCACGATTCAGCAACTGATTCGGAGTGAGAGAAGCGTACTAAAGCAAAAGACCAAATCGCCAGCCCTAAAAGCTTGCCCCCAAAGGCGGGGTGTATGCACTAGAGTCTATACTACTACACCCAAAAAACCCAACTCGGCGCTCCGCAAGGTGGCACGGGTGAGGCTTACTTCTGGTTTTGAGGTTACTGCCTACATTCCAGGCATTGGTCATAATCTGCAACAGCACTCTGTCGTAATGATTCGTGGCGGAAGGGTGAAGGATTTACCCGGTGTGCGGTACCACATTATTCGAGGCACTCTGGACACCGCGGGAGTTAAAGACCGCAAGCAAGGACGCTCTAAATATGGAGCCAAGCGTCCCAAGCCAGGACAAGCAGCCCCCACAGGCAAGAAGAAATAGTTATTTACTTGAGGAATTTACCGATCTATGTCCCGTCGTAATCGTGCCGCTAAGCGTATCACCCCTGCCGACCCCGTCTACAATAGCCGCCTAGTCAATATGCTGGTCAAGCGCCTGATGGAAAGTGGCAAGTTGGCTCTGGCTTCCCGTATCGTCTATAAAGCCCTGGACCTAGTAGCAGAACGGACAGGTAATCCCCCGATGGAAGTCTTCGATCGGGCGGTAAAGAATGCCACTCCCCTAGTAGAAGTAAAGGCAAAGCGGGTTGGTGGAGCTACCTACCAAGTACCGATGGAAGTCAGAAACGATCGGGGTGTTGCCCTAGCCCTGCGCTGGTTAGTCCATTATGCTAGACAGCGGGGCGGTCGGGGCATGATTAACAAACTAGCAAACGAAATTATGGACGCTTCCAATGAAACGGGCGGAGCAATCCGTAAACGGGAAGAGACCCATAAAATGGCAGAAGCAAACAAAGCCTTTGCCCATTACCGCTATTAAGATCAGGTTATGCTATTCTTTGTAATGGTTTAATAATTTTATTCCTGCAGGTTACGAGGAAAACAACGTGGCAAGAACTATCCCCCTAGAAAGAGTACGCAATATCGGTATTGCTGCCCATATAGATGCTGGCAAAACAACAACGACGGAACGCATCCTTTTTTATTCTGGTCTAATCCATAAAATGGGGGAGGTACATGAAGGTACGTCAGTTACGGACTGGATGGCACAGGAGCGGGAGCGGGGTATTACTATTACTGCCGCGGCAATCAGTACATCCTGGACTCGTCGTGACCCTGAAAATCCCACTGAACCCCAACCTGGTGCCTTAGAGCATAAGATCAATATTATTGATACTCCCGGGCACGTAGACTTCACGATCGAGGTAGAACGATCGATGCGGGTTTTAGACGGCGTAATCACCGTTTTATGCTCTGTAGGAGGCGTTCAGCCCCAGACCGAGACAGTTTGGCGGCAGGCAGACCGCTATCGTGTCCCCCGCATTATCTATGTGAACAAAATGGACAGGACAGGGGCAAACTTCTTCAAGGTCTATAGTCAGGTCAGAGAGAGACTCAGAGCAAATGCGGTACCCATTCAAATCCCGATCGGGAGTGAGGCAGACCTCAAGGGTATTGTAGACCTTCTCAGGATGAAGGCTTACATCTATAATGACGACCTTGGGAAGGACATCAAGGTAACAGAAATCCCCGAAGACATTAGAGAATTAGCCGAAGAGTATCGCACAAAGTTGGTCGAGTCCGTAGCGGAAACCGATGATGAACTGATGGGTAAATACCTAGAAGGAGAGGAACTGACGGAAGAAGAAATCTTCCAAGCACTCCGTAAGGGGACGATTAACAACTCGATCGTGCCTATGATCTGCGGCTCCTCCTTCAAAAACAAAGGAGTACAACTCCTACTCAATGCGGTAGTAGATTATCTGCCCGCCCCCATCGACATTCCCGCTATTAAAGGTACATTGCCCGATGGTACAGAAGTAGAGCGGAAAGCCGATGACAATATGCCCCTTTCCGCCCTGGCATTCAAACTGATGAGTGACAAATTTGGCGACCTTACCTTCGTCCGCATTTACTCTGGGGTTTTGAACAAAGGTTCCTATGTGCTGAATGCTTCTAAGAACAAAAAAGAACGTATTTCCCGCTTGATTGTCTTAAAAGCAGATGACCGGATTGAGGTAGATGAACTCAGGGCTGGTGACCTCGGCGCAATTATCGGGCTGAAGGACACCTTTACGGGAGATACCCTCTGCGATGAAAATGCCCCAGTTATCTTGGAATCCCTGTTTATCCCAGAAGCAGTAATTTCTGTGGCAGTAGAACCAAAAACTAAAGCCGACATGGACAAGCTCTCCAAGGCGCTCCAGTCCCTTTCTAAGGAAGACCCCACCTTCCGAGTTTCCCTTGATACAGAAACTAACCAGACTATTATTTCTGGTATGGGAGAGTTGCACTTAGAAATTCTAGTCGATCGGATGTTGCGGGAATTCAATGTAGAAGCAAACGTGGGCGCTCCCCAAGTAGCCTATCGTGAAACTATCCGCAAGCCCGTCAATCGAGTAGAGGGTAAATTTATCCGTCAGAGTGGTGGTAAGGGTCAGTATGGTCACGTTGTGATCGATCTTGAACCAGCAGAGCCTGGAACAGGCTTTGAGTTTGTCTCCAAGATCGTAGGAGGGGTTGTACCGAAAGAATATATCGCCCCGATCGAGCAGGGCATCAAAGAAACCTGTGAATCTGGGGTATTAGCTGGCTATCCAGTAATTGATCTCAAAGCCACGCTGGTAGATGGCTCCTACCACGATGTAGACTCCTCCGAAATGGCTTTCAAGATTGCTGGTTCAATGGCGATCAAGGAAGCGGTTATGAAGGCATCACCAGCATTACTAGAGCCAATGATGAAAGTCGAGGTAGAAGTGCCAGAAGACTACATTGGCACTATAATAGGTGATCTCAACTCACGGCGCGGACAAATTGAAGGACAAACCGTCGAGATGGGCATCGCTAAAGTGACGGCGAAGGTTCCGCTTGCCCAAATGTTTGGTTATGCAACGGACATTCGTTCAAAAACTCAGGGTAGGGGCGTCTTCACTATGGAGTTCAGCAACTACGATGAGGTACCCCGCAATGTCGCCGAGACGATCATTGCAAAAAACAAATCCAAGGAATAACACATAGTAAGAAGGAAGGGACGACTCAAACAATGGCACGCGCAAAATTTGAACGGAGTAAGCCACACGTTAATATCGGTACGATCGGTCACGTTGACCACGGTAAAACCACACTGACTGCGGCAATCACAATGACTTTAGCAGCGGCGGGTCAAGCGGCAGCCAGGAAGTATGATGAAATCGATGCTGCCCCTGAAGAGAAGGCGCGTGGAATCACGATTAACACTGCCCATGTGGAATACGAGACGGAAAAGCGTCACTATGCCCACGTCGACTGTCCCGGTCACGCTGACTATGTGAAAAATATGATCACTGGGGCGGCACAAATGGATGGAGCAATCCTCCTTGTATCCGCTGCCGATGGTCCAGAACCCCAAACCAGGGAGCATATTCTATTGGCACGTCAGGTTGGTGTACCCCGCCTAGTTGTCTTTATGAACAAAGAAGACCTGATGGAAGGGGAAGAAGAACTAATCGAGCTGGTTGAATTGGAGATTCGTGAACTACTTAGCTCCTACGACTTTGATGGGGACAACATCCCGATCATTTTAGGTTCTGCCAAGCAAGCCCTGGACTACATGACTGAGAACCCCAAGGCGCAGCGGGGAGACAACCCCTGGATCGACAAAATCTGGAAGCTCATGGATGCGGTAGACGAATACATCCCCACGCCTGAGCGGGATATTGACAAGCCCTTCTTGATGGCGGTAGAAGACGTGTTCTCTATCACAGGTCGGGGTACGGTTGCTACCGGTCGGATTGAGCGGGGTAAGGTCAAGGTAGGAGACCAAGTAGAGTTGGTGGGCATTCGTGACACCCGTAACACCACGGTAACGGGGATTGAAATGTTCAAGAAGAGCTTGGATGAAGGGCTAGCGGGCGATAATGCGGGCTTGCTTTTACGGGGTATGCAGAAGGAC
>Ga0272446_1003541_pt1 | contig 19527 bp, 15 predicted proteins | sample YNPCB0061_FD_194587 | JGI IMG/M metagenome (GOLD analysis project Ga0272446, IMG submission 194587) | Hot spring microbial mat communities from Yellowstone National Park, WY, United States - YNP-CB-006-1 | ecosystem: Environmental > Aquatic > Thermal springs > Hot (42-90C) > Sediment | place...
CCGCCGAAGGGCTGGCGGTCTACTAGCGCGCCCGTAATGCCGCGATTGATGTAAAGATTGCCCACTGCAAATTCTGCCTTGGCTTGCTCGATGTGGGACGGCGTGCGGGAATACACCCCGCCAGTCAGGGCATAGTCTGTGCCATTGGCGATCGCCAGAGCGTGATTAAAGTCATCGGCGGGGATCACCGCCAATACAGGTCCAAAAATCTCCTGCTGTGCCAGCGGGTCTTGGGGATCGACATCAGCAAAAATAGTAGGCGAGACAAAATAGCCAGTGCTAGGCACAGGAACAGACAGCACCAGACGGGCAGTGGTTTTGCCCTGCTCGATAAATTGCAGAATTTTTGCCTGCGCTTTGCCATCGATCACCGCCGATACCTTAGTTTCGGGCAGATGGGCACAACCTACGGTCAAAGAACGAGCAGACTCCACTAGGCGTTCCAAGAAAGTATCATAGATAGACCGCAGTACGATCGCTCGCGAACAGGCGGAACACTTCTGTCCCGCATAACCGAAGGCGGAACTGACCACGCCCACCACTGCCTGATCCAGATCGGCACTCTCGTCGACGATGATGGCATTTTTTCCCCCCATCTCAGCGATCACTTTTTTCAGATGCTTTTGCTGGGGACGCAATACAGCCGCTTCAGCATAGATGCGACAGCCCACTTCCTGAGAGCCAGTAAAGGCAATCAGGTGGACATCGGGATGTTTGACCAAATGCTCCCCTACCACCGCGCCTTTGGCGGGGAAATAGCTCAAAACCTCAGGGGGAATGCCTGCACTGTATAGCACCTCTGCCAACTGGGCGGCAATCACCGACGCTTGCTCAGCGGGTTTGAGGATTACCGTATTCCCTGTTACTAAACCTGCTACGGTCATACCAGTGGCGATCGCCAATGGGAAATTCCAAGGCGGAATCACCACCACCACGCCTTTGGGGTGATAGGAATAGTAGTTCTCTTCTCCTGCAAGGTGGCGGGTTACAGGGTTACTCAAGCGTTCCATTTCTTTGGCATAGTAGCGACAGAAGTCGATCGCTTCAGAAACTTCAGCATCAGCTTCACGCAATGGTTTCGCCACTTCGTACACCATCCACGCACTGAGTTCGGCACGCTTCTGTTCCATAATGTCGGCGGCTTTACGCAAAATATCCGCCCGCTGACGGGGAGGGGTCTTACTCCATAAGGGAAATGCTTGCTTTGCTACTGCCACAGCATAATCTGCTTGGGAAATAGAAGCAATACCGATCTTTCCTACTGTCTCCTCTGGATTGCAAGGATTGAAGGAGCTGATTAAGAATTCCGTTTCCATCCTTTGACCGTTCACAATGGGCAAGTAGGTTTTGCCAAACAGACTACGCACTTTGACCAGAGCGACTTGGGCATGTTCTCGGGGTGCGGCACAACTAAAATCACTATCGGGAGCATTGTGGAAGGCTGCAAATTCCTTGATCAGCACGCGCTGGGGGTCATCAACTGGTCTGGGAGCTTGAATCAATTCCTCTATTTGCCTATTATCGTAGGTACTCAGACGCAAAAAGGAAGAGTTGGCAGTATTCTCTAACAGACGACGGATGAGATAGGACATACCAGGGATTAGCTCGCCGAAAGGGCAGTATATGCGCACTCGATAACCCAGATCAGCGATAGTTTTGGCATACTTCTCACCCATACCGTACAGCATTTGCAGTTCAAAGGCACGGGGCGGTACTATCAGAGATTTGGCGATCGCGATCGCCTTAGCGAGAGAACGGGCATTATGACTAGCGATCGCTGTATAAATGTACTGATAATTTTCCAACAGCATCTGCGTCAGTTTCTCGTAATTAAAATCAGTGGAAGCCTTATCATTAAACACAGGTTGATGCCAGCCCATCTGATAGGCTTTGATCGTCTCCTGATCCCAGTATGCGCCCTTGACCAAACGCACAGTGAGCGGATAGCCTCTCTGTTTCACCCAAGCAATTATGCCGCGTATATCCGCTTCGCTATCCCTCAGATAAGCCTGTATGGTTATGCCAACATCAGTTCTTTGTCTGAATTCCTCTTCCATCAGAATTTGTTGCAGAATTTGCAAAGTGAGAGATTTATAGGCATATTGCTCCATATCAAAATGCACGGCACAGCCCAGTTCTTGAGCATGGCGAAGCAGGCTTCTCACAGGTTGGCTGACCTTAGCGAAAGTTACCTCTGGTGCTAGGGGATCAAACTGGGAATAGAAAGCACTGAGCTTGACAGAGACTTGTACTATCGGTGCGCTATCAATTTGTTCTATCCTCTGCCAATCTGTCGCTTTATTAGTTAGTTCTCGCATCAAATGAAGATACTTCTCTAAATACTGATTTGCTTCTTTCTCACTGATGACCGCTTCGCCCAACAGGTCAATGGAAAAAGCATAAGGAACTTTGCGCAGTTTTGCGATCGCCCGCAACACTTCACTTATATTCTCACCGCAAATGTACTTGCGTGCCAGAGTGCTTACCCCAGTAGCAAAAGCAGTCGCTGTCAACTGATCCGCCGCCATACTGAGCAGAGTTTTCAGACCAGCCACCTCCACATTAGCAGTGGCGAGATATTCCCGCAGGTGTCGGGCAACTTCCTGTTTGCTGTGCAGTGCAGGCAAGCAATCAATCAAGCGAAATAACTGAACCCTGAGATTGTCATTCCCCATTGCCCAGTTCATAATTTTATCGTCCCAACGCAGTTCCATGCCATCAGCTAACTTGCCCCAAAAGGAACTTTTGGCACCGCCAAGAATTTGTCGGGCGAGTTCTAAGGTTTTATCTTCTAGGCTTGAGGCAATCACGGTATGCAGACTCCATTTATGGTGTAAATCACAGTATATCAGTTCCCCTAGTTGCGGAATTATGAAAAGGCAACGCTAACTTAAGTAAAGCCTGTTGAGGTGCGTATCAGCTAGAAGTTGCAACCCTCCCCTAGCGAATGTATCCCTTGATCATCTTGATATGCGAATCCTGCAATTAGACAGATCAAGTTTTTTGCTCAAGTCCTTGTCATCCTATTTCTGGGGTACAACAAACTGATCACTTGTTGGTGATGCACTTGGTAGGGCAGTCAGGGGAAAAAATGGCAACTTCAATAAAACTCTAACTTTGTTGATACACTGCAATAATATTCTTCATGTAACCCAGTAAGTCTTAGCGCTAGTAGTTGCTGTAATGAGTCGGGAACTTATCCAAAGCCTATTAAATTTGCGGGGGGTAAGCGGCGTTGTCCTTGCCAATCGGCGCAATAGACCCTACTTTTTTGGCGTGGATAGCCTGCTGGATCGCACTAAGCAAATGATGGCTCAAGGTCTGCTACAGATTGCTGAGAATATCCCAGACACTTTTGACACTTTTACCTTTCATTTTGCGGGTAGCTCGGTTTTTGTGTACAAGTTAGGGCAAGGCACGCTGATGATTGTGATTGCTGGCTCTCATCTGCAAATCAATGAATATCAGCAAATAATTACCAAAATTAAGCACCTTGTGGCAGTCGATCCCTACAACACTATCGGCACACTGCGTAGTCTGCTGGGCACTCCTACCAGCCCTGCTCCAAGCAACACTACCCCCTCAGCGCAGATGCCAGCCCCCACCCAAATTCCCAGTACGCCTGCTGAGCCAGTCGCCGCTGAGTATCAACTCAGTGAACTAATCCAACAGTTAAATCAACTGAGCAAATTTACTACCCAGTTTTTGGGCAAAGTGGTAGTTGCCAACTACTGGAAGTCCACCCGCCCGCAAACAGTGTGGCTGGCAGAATTTGACATAGATCGCAATGGTCAACTGTCGCACCCCAAGCCCAATGCTGGTTGTAGCGCAGATCAGCATCAGCAAATTAAGCAGTGGGTCAAGGAGTATATGAAGCGTTGCCAGCAGGTGATCCGCAATTTTGATCAGTTAGTACGCCAAGAATGCACCAAAACTGCCCCGCTCAACTTAATATTAGATTAACTAACTATTGGGATAGAACCCATGGCAAAAACCATCCGCATAGAACCGATCGCCAAAACAGCTCAGATAGCTACTAATGGCGCTCTGCTGTCTGCTTTGCTGTTTGATGAGCTAAATATTCTCAAAGAATGCGGCGGGCGGGGGATGTGCGCCACCTGCCATGTCTATATCAAAGAGGGCATGGAGTCGTTGGAGCCGATGAGCAGGAGGGAACAGCGCACTTTGGAAGTGATCACCACCTGCAAACCCAATTCCCGCCTTGCCTGCCAAGCGAGGGTAATCGGTGAGGGGGTAGTAGTGGAATTACCTGTGGGAACCTATGTGCAGTCCATTCAAGATGTGGAGGTATTGATTGGCAAGCGCTGTGAAATTCCCCTACTGCATCCCATTACTGGTAAAACTTTGGTGGAGGTAGGGCAACTAATCACCCGCTCGGTGGTCAAGGAACTGGAGGCAACCACTAATTTCAAGGTGAGTGACTATCTCTAGGAGTACTACTTTCCTTGCAGAATATTCAGAGCGATCGCCAGTGAATCTCTGAGTAGAGGGGCGACCAAAGCTACCACAGCCGCAGTAACTATTACATTGCGAGCAAAACCCAGAGTGTCTTTGGTCAACTGATAAAAACGCTCATCCCAAATTTGATTTTGTTGTTCAATTCTCTCCAGAATCTCTCTTAGCGTTGGCTCGTTGCTTGATTTCTCAGTTATCTGGTTTTACTTGGCGAAACTCGGCTTTACTAATGATAAAATGGAGAATAATCTGGCAAGTTTCTAGGAAATGATTGCTTACAGTCTGTGGTTATTGGATACAGTTGCATCCCGCTTGCCCTTGGCTAATCATGTTGAGCAAATAGGAAAGTCAAAGTTTGTTGCACCCTTTAATCAGCAAATAGACTGTATCAGGAGCTGAGCAGAACAAGCTGTCATTATTTCAGTGGTAACTATCCTTCTTGGAAATAGGAGCACCGCAACTGGAATGATTGTCGTTGATAGGGTAAGGTAGTCAATTGAACTACAGTTTTTAGGTATGCAACTAATGAAATAAGGGGCGAACGATGGGATTCGAACCCACGGATGGTGGAACCACAATCCACTGCCTTAACCGCTTGGCTACGCTCGCCGCACTGTAATATGTCATTATAGTAGGACTGAGGCACAAATTTCAAGCAAACTACTATGACCACCCACTATATTTCCGCTGAAGTTCCCCTGACTGCAACCCCCCAAGAGTTGGTGAAAGCTGTGGAGGAGACCATTTCTAAGGAAGGGAAACCTCTGCGCTGGGCGATCGCCAAAGTGGATCAAGCCAAACAAACCGCTGTGGTGGAGGCAGTGGTTACGCGCTAGATGCTCACCGTAATTTGGCACCGCCGCGACCTGCGCCTCGACGATCACCCTGCCATTGCCTATGCCCAGCAGATGGGCGGACAAGTTATCGGCATTTTTATTTTCGATCCTGCTATTCTGGAACAGCCCCCCGAACGCCTTACTACTGGTGGCGGACAGGTGCAGTTCATGCTGGGCTGTCTGGCAGAGCTGAAAGCAGATTATCGTCGGTTGGGCAGTGATCTGTACTTTTTTTATGGCAATCCCGTAGAGCGCCTCAGCCACATTGCCCTGACCCTCAAGCCCGATCACCTCTGTTTTTGCGAAGATGTAGAACCCTTTGCCATTCGGCGCGATCGCGATGCTCGAGTTGTGCTGGAAAAGGCAGGAGTGAAGGTACACAGTTTTATTGATATAGGACTGCATGATCCCCAAAGCATTCGCACCAATGCAGGGGAACCCTACAAAGTCTATACGCCCTTCTGGCGCAATTGGCGCAAACTAGAGAAACCCCAGCCTTTCCCTGCCCCCAAAGCACTAGCGGGAATTACCCCGCCCCCCGAGCTAGAGCATATTCCCCTACCCAGCCTCAGCGATCTCAAGTTCAGCCACCAGCAAACCATTCCCAAGGCGGGATCAGCAGAGGGAATGCGGCTACTCCAGCACTTCACCGAGTCGCAAGCGCTACTGGGTTATCAGGAACAGCGCAACTATCCCGCGATCGCTGGCACATCCCAACTCAGCCCTCACCTGCGTTTTGGCACTATCGGCATGCGCAGGGTGTGGTCAGCCACCGTAAATGCTGAGGAACTAGTGAGAAGCCAAGAGGAACAGCAAAGCATAGAAACATGGCGACAGGAACTGGCATGGCGGGAATTCTATCAGCATGTGCTGTTGTTCTTCCCTGAACTGGAAACTTCCGCCTATCGCCCTGAGATGCAAAAATTCCCGTGGAGCGATAACTATGACCACTTTCAAGCATGGTGTGCGGGCAGAACGGGCTATCCCATCGTCGATGCCGCTATGCGCCAACTCAATGCCACAGGGTGGATGCACAACCGTTGTCGGATGATTGTTGCCAGTTTTTTGACTAAAGACCTAATGATCAACTGGCAATGGGGCGAAAAATACTTCATGCAAAAGTTAGTGGATGGCGATCTCTCAGCCAACAATGGCGGGTGGCAGTGGAGTGCTTCCAGCGGCATGGACCCCAAACCCCTGCGCATTTTTAACCCCGCTTCCCAAGCCAGCAAATTTGATGCCGATGCGACATACATTCGCCAATGGCTTCCCGAAATTAGCTACCTCGACACCGCGGAATTGGTCTCGGGCGACATTAGTCCTCTGGAGCGCCAGCGGTGCGACTATCCCCCTCCCATCGTGGATCACAAACGGCAACAGCAAATTTTTAAGACCCAATATGCCAAATGTAGAAGCTAGTAAAATATAGCCAGCAGTCGCCCGCAAATTATCTATGACAGATAGTAAACAGCGTCCACCACTAGCTAATTTCCAAGTCGGCGTTGACAATGTCATTTTTTCGGTTGACTTGGAACAACATCGGTTGATGGTGCTGTTGGTGCGGCGGGACAGCGAACCCTATCGCGATCACTGGTGCTTGCCCGGAACCCTAGTTCGCCAAGATGAATCTTTGGAATCCGCCGCCTATCGCATTCTCTCGGAAAAGATCAGAGTGAAAAATTTATATTTGGAACAGCTTTATACCTTTGGCGATGTCACTGAAGGGCTACGCTACCTGTCGGTGAGCTACTTTGCCCTAGTGCGCCTTGCGGAGGCGGAACTCATAGCCGATGGCGTGTCAGGCATTGCTTGGTATCCTCTGTCTCAAGTACCCGAATTAGCGTTCCAACAAAACCGTATTTTGCAGTATGGACACCGCCGCCTCTGCAACAAATTGGAATATAGCCCAGTGGCTTTTGATGTGTTACCAGAATTGTTTACCTTAGGGGAATTGTACCAACTCTATGTAACTGTTTTAGGAGATAACTTTTCTGACTATTCCAATTTCCGCACTAAACTGCTGAAACTGGGTTTTTTGTGCGATACGGGGGAAAAGGTGTCCCGTGGTGCAGGCAGACCTGCCAGCCTCTACCGCTTTGATGCTGAGGCTTTTGCGCCATTCAAGGATAAACCCCTAGTTTTTGTCTAATTTGTTTTTCTAATGCTTGCGCCGCAGTGCTGAGGTGTAGATTGCCTCATTTTCCCTGGCTGATGCCATTAAGTCCACTATGGGCAGGGGATATTCTATGCCTATGTTTAGCCCACAGCGCTCTTGCTCCACTGGCAGTAACTGCCACGGCTGATGGATTTTCGTTTTAGGGACTTTAGCTAGTTCTGGCAACCAATGTTTGACATATTGTCCACTAGGATCATAGTCCTGCGCCTGCTTGTGGATATTGAAAAAACGAAACCCCCGTGCATCGTTGCCCACCCCTGCCGTGTAGTTCCAGTTGCCGTAATTACTGCACACATCGTAGTCAATTAAGCATGACTCAAACCATTCTGCGCCCATGCGCCAGTCAATGCCCAGATTTTTGGTCAAAAAGCTGGCTACATTCTGCCTGCCCCGATTGGACATAAAGCCAGTCAATTCTAGTTCCCGCATATTGGCATCTACGAGGGGATAGCCCGTTCTGCCCGATCGCCAAGTCGCAAATAATTCCCAATCTCTGCGCCACGGAATCGCTATGCCTTGCAGTCCTGCGGGTTGGAATACTCTATTGCCGTGTTTGGCACAAATGAACCGAAAATAATCCCGCCACAGCAGTTCAAAAATTAGCCAGTAGGTGGAATCATTAGCGATGCGCTCCTGTTCATAGCGCTTCACCTGCCAATAAACATAGCGGGGACTAAGACATCCCAGCGCCAGCCATGGGGAAAACTTGGAGGAATAATCTGCCCCTAACATCCCATTGCGGGTCTGTTTGTAGGTTTTGAGGCGATCGCCCTTCCAGAAATAATCCTCCAGCCTTTGTTGTCCTGCGGTTTCCCCGCCCCGAAATACCAGTACCGCTCGGGGATCAGCGTCAGCCTGCCCCAAATCAGGAATTGCCCCAATGTCTAAATCAGGGGGTAGGGGTGGCAACTGTGATGGCGTGGGCAGGATTGCTCTTACTGGGGTGTATTTCTCCACCTGCTTGCGGAAATTAGTAAACAGTTCGGGCAATTCAGCAATAGCAAAGGGCAAATCTGCGGGGTGCAGGAGGGTACTGCCCCAAAAAGTATGCACTTTGACATCAGGGGGCAGGGCTTGCTGGAGGTTCTGCTCGACTGCGATTTCCTCCGCCGTTACTTCTTGGTGATAGTAAATGTCGCTGACCTGATACAGGCGCACTAATTCGGGGATCACCGCTTCTGGTAAGCCCTTGCGAACCACTAGGCTGCTCCCTAACTGCTCTAGGCTGTGGCGCAAATCCCTTAAGCTCTGCTCTAAAAATTGCGATCGCCACACTCCTGTTTTAGGAAAACCAAACTTGGTAGTGCCAAACTGCCTTGGGTCAAGACAGTACAGGGGGATTACCGCTTTCCCAGACTGGCTGGCGGTGTGCAGGGGGGCATGATCGTGTAGTCGCAGATCATTGCGAAACCAGAGGATGACAGCCGCCATAGGTAATTAAGGAATAAAGGGAATGAAACGGCGGAGCAAGCGGCGCAGGCGCAATAGCTCGATTAAGTCACGCAGTTCCTGAGATACATAATACTGAGGCGGGATAGTATCTTCAGCTAGTTTGTCCAGTTCCTCAATATACTCCTGTGCGCTTAGAGGTCTGCCGTCGATGGGCGATCGCGCTGAAGTGTAAATTTCCGCCCGCAGTACCTCCTCTGGGGTATCTTCTGGAGGGGGCAGTTGGGCTACAGGAGCCAACAAAACCAAAATCAACAGATATGGCATAGAGAAACAAAGTTGTTCCCAAAATATTAACCTTTTAACTTAAAACATATTGCAAAATTGCAAATCCGTATAGTAAGATTAGAGACCGCTGTATTTAACTAAGCCATGACTCCTGTTCAGGATAACCCCAATCGTACCTATTTACCCAAACCAGACCCCAGCACTGCCAGTTGGTATGTAGTGGATGCTGAGGGTAAACATTTAGGTCGTCTTGCCAGTGCGATCGCCCAAGTGCTACGCGGCAAAAACAAACCCACCTATACGCCCCACATTGACACAGGAGATTTTGTAATTGTAGTCAATGCCGAAAAAGTAGCAGTAACAGGCAAAAAACGCACCCAAAAAGTATATAAGCGCCACTCTGGTCGTCCTGGAGGCATGAAAGAGGAGAATTTTGAGAAGTTAATCGGTCGCTTACCTGAGCGCGTGATTGAACACGCCGTAAAAGGGATGCTCCCCAAAAACACCCTAGGTCGCCAATTATTCAATAAACTCAAAGTCTATAGGGGAAGCACTCACCCCCACACCGCCCAACAACCCAAAGTATTAACTATTTAGGAGAGCTAATCACTATGTCCATCAGTTCAGAGCAATCAGGAAAAGCAGTATATTGGGGTACAGGGCGGCGCAAATCAGCCGTAGCTAGAGTGAGAGTCATGCCCGGTACTGGTAAAGTGTTGATCAATGGCAGAGACGGTCAGGAATATCTCCAGTTTAATACCAGTCATTACTTAGGCGTAAAAGCTCCACTGGAAATCTTGGGTCTGGAGCAGGAATACGACATTATTGTCAATGCTCACGGTGGAGGCGTTACTGGTCAGGCAGATGCGATCCGCTTGGGCGTGGCTCGTGCATTGTGCGAATTAGCTCCAGAAAATCGCAAGCCCCTCAAAGTGGAAGGCTATCTTACTCGCGATCCCCGTTGCAAAGAACGCAAAAAGTATGGCTTGAAAAAAGCGCGTAAGGCTCCGCAATTTTCTAAGCGGTAGTTGGCAAATTTACATCGGCTGTATCATTCAGAATTCGATTAGTACCAGAAGGTATTACTTCACATACCACTATGAAAATGTGTGGTTCTCTATGCGGGAGTATGGGGACTATTGCTGAATATTCTGGCATTTGCCTCAACTATAAATCGTGGCTAAAGAAATGCTATTAAATTGAAACAGTGAATGACCAATTAAAGAATATACCAGTCATCGCTAAATCTTGTAGCTGGCTTGGTCGCCTACACCTACCAAATTGATGGCGAACTTTAGCACAAACCCCTTTATTTCCTTAAACTTAGGGTGTAGCTTGGTACTAATTCCTAGAATCCTTAGATGCAACACTTAGCGACTTGCACCTGATGAAGCAATTGGATAAAGAGAAGTTGGTCTTGGCTTCCAATAACTTAAAAGCTAAAAAGACTTAAAGTAAATAATGATCTCTTAACCAGTCTGTCAGCGGTAATACAAGCCGCTAAAGATACTTTTTCTAATAGAATAAATACTTCAATGAAGCACATCAAGGCATTAGGACTAGATGTTGGGCGAAAGCGGATCGGCGTGGCTGGTTGCGATCGCATGGGATTGTTTGCCTTTGGGATCACTACGATTCATCGTCAGTCGTGGCTTAAAGATACGACGCAGTTGGCAGTTTTAATCCAAGAGCGAGATATTGACACGCTGGTCGTAGGAATGCCCTACAACATGGATGGCAGTAAGGGAGCGCAAGCCCAGCAGGTGGAAAAGTATGCCCAGCGTTTAAGTCAGCATTTTGCTATCTCCCTGTATTTGGTGGATGAAAGATTGACTTCCTTTAGTGCGGAGGAAAACTTGAAAGCTATGGGCTACAATCTCCGCACCAATAAAGCATTGATTGACCAGCAATCAGCAGTAATCATTTTGCAACAGTGGTTGGATTCCCTACGCCTCCAAGCCCCCCCAAATGTTCAGCAATAGGGGAATACTGCACATCTGAATTTTTGGGGGCAAAGGACTGCCAAGGAAATTTGCTATGTCCATGCAGAATTAAATCGCTGATAATCTGCGCTGTGATGGGAGCCATGAGAATACCATTGCGATAGTGTCCTATGCCAGCGAGGATTTTCTGATCTGCGCTGAGAAATCCAATTATGGGGGCTTTTTGATATTTGGGTCGGGGGCGATCGCCCATCCAGCAGTTAATTATCTGTGCCTGTTGGAACAGGGGCTGAAATTTTGTAGCCGTTTCCAGCAACCACTGCACATCCCTCTGAGGCTGGCAGTCCTCGGGGTTGAAGTGAACTGTTGCCCCTAGCCAGTACTGGCGATCACCCAAGGGGACAATGTTTATATCTTCCCCTGCGCTGTTTACCGCATGAACTACTGGGTAGTTCGTATCCGAAGCTGGGTTTTCCCACAGCGCTAAATCCCGTGCCGATAGTTCTATGGTCAAGGCTAACCCCCTAACGGCGTGCAAGATATTTTGCCCAATTAACTGGTTTGTTCCCAGCCCTGCGGTAATGACAATGTGGTCAAAGTCGCTGGCTATGCTTTGCAGATTGGCGATAGGTGTATTGAAGGAAAATTTGCCGCCCCGCTGAATGGTGGCAGAAACCAGCGCCGAGATTAGCTGTTGCGGATGCACCCAGCGATCGCGCGAGCTGTACATCGCCCCTGCACAGTGCCACCCCGCCACTGTGGGCTTCCATTCTAGGTTACAGCCTTGGGATTGGCGCATGGCTATTAACTTGGCGCATTTTTCTTCTGCCTTGGCACTCTCATAGAGGCACAAAATTCCCGACCTATTGCAAGGGACATCCGCCTGAAACTCGCTGTGCAATTCCTCTAGCAAACTGTCAAATAACTGCAGACTGGCAAGGCGCAATTGGGCGATCGCCCCTTCTCCCTTACTACTACACACCGCCATCAACACCCCCAGCGCCGATCCCGAAGCCCCCTGAGCATAGCTAGGTTGGGATTCACAGACTGTCACCTCCAGCCCTGCCTTGGTCAATGTGTAGGCGGTCATGGCTCCCACCATGCCACAGCCAATCACCAGAATTTTCATCCATTCACCAGTTCCAACTTCGTACCATTACTGGCGGAATGCGATGGAGTAATGCCCTGCATTTTCAGTGCTGACTGAATCAAGCCACGGAAGAGGGGATGGGGTTTGCTGGGGCGGGATTGGAATTCAGGATGGAATTGGGTGGCAATGAAATAGGGATGCACTTCACTGGGTACCTCAATAATCTCCACCAGTCTGCCATCTAAGGAAGTGCCGCTGATTACATAGCCACTCTCTTGGAAGGCACTGCGATAGGCATTGTTGAACTCGTAGCGGTGGCGATGCCGTTCATAAATTGTGCTGTCTTGATAGAGACTGCTGGCGAGGGTGTGCGGCATGAGCTTACAGGGATACAGCCCCAAACGCATGGTTCCCCCCAGATCGACTACATCTTGCTGTTCTGGGAGCAAATGAATGACAGGATGGGGAGAGGAGGGGTCAAACTCGGCACTGTTTGCCCCAGCATAGTGCATGATGTGGCGTGCCCAGTCAATCACAGCGCACTGCATTCCCAAACACAGTCCCAAAAAGGGAATTTTGTGCTCGCGGGCATACTGTACGGCGGCTATCTTGCCATCTACTCCCCGCATGCCAAAGCCGCCTGGGACAATGATGCCCTGCACTCCATCTAAAAATTTGCTCGCCCCAAAGGTCTCAATATCTTCTGCATTCACCCAGCGGATTTGCACTGCCGTACTCTGTGCCGCCCCGCCGTGCTTTAGCGCTTCAATGACGGACAAATAGGCATCGGTGAGCCTGACATATTTGCCGACGATCGCTACTTCAATGTTATGTTCCGTGCGATAGAGCCGCTCCACTACCCCCTGCCAACTGCGCAGATCGGGCTGTCGCTGTTCCATGTTCAATAGTTTGAGTACCTGCTCGGCTAAGCCTTCCCGTTCTAAGGTCAAAGGGACTTCATAGATAGTTTTGGCATCGATCCCCGTGATTACTGCTTCGGGAGAGACATTGCAGAATTCGGCAATTTTTTCTTTGATATTTTCAGGCAGGGGGCGATCGCTCCGACAGACAAGAATATCGGGCTGGATACCAATGGATTGCAGTTGTTTGACAGAGTGCTGGGTGGGTTTGGTTTTCATCTCCCCTGCCGAGGGAATCCACGGCACAAGGGTAACATGCATATACACCACATTACTGCGCCCCGCATCCTTGCGAAACTGGCGGATGGCTTCCATAAAGGGCAGGGATTCAATATCGCCCACTGTGCCTCCCACCTCAGCAATTACCACATCGGGGTTGGTATTGTGCGCCACCCGATAGATGCGCTCCTTGATCTCGTTAGTAATGTGCGGGATCACCTGCACTGTGCCCCCTCTGTAGTCGCCCCTGCGCTCTTTGTTGATCACCGCTTGATAGATCGCCCCCGTGGTCACATTGTTTAGCTTGGACATGGAAGTATCGGTGAAGCGCTCGTAGTGCCCTAAGTCCAAATCAGTCTCTGCTCCGTCCTCAGTGACAAATACTTCCCCATGCTGAAACGGACTCATCGTCCCTGGGTCGACATTGATGTAGGGATCGAGTTTGAGGATGGATACGGAGTAATCTCGGGACTTGAGCAAACGCCCCAAACTAGCGGCGACAATGCCCTTGCCAATGCTGGAAACCACGCCCCCTGTAACGAAGACAAATTTTGTCATGGTGTTCCCTGAGCGCAATAGATAACCTTTGGATTATAACCCAAAGCATTTGCGCCCCAGCGCCACAAATTGCTTGCATAATGGATGAGTACCTTGTTCCTGATTTAGCAGATTTACTAGCCTTATGCCCCAGTTCAGCGATCGCCACATTGGCAGTTCAGCGCAGGACATGCAACTGATGTTAGACAGCCTCGGGCTAGAGTCCCTCGATGACCTGATTGCCAAAACTGTGCCCCCCCAGTTATTGGCAAAACAAGCTCTGCAATTGCCAGCACCGCTGTCTGAGTGGGAGGCTTTGCAAAGACTGAAGGACATTGCCAGCAGAAACCAAGTGTGGCGTTCCTATATCGGCATGGGCTATGCCAATACCATCACCCCGCCCGTAATCCAGCGCAATATCTTAGAAAACCCCAACTGGTACACCCCCTATACCCCCTATCAGGCGGAAATCTCCCAAGGCAGACTGGAGGCACTACTCAACTTTCAGACTATGGTAGTTGACCTGACAGGCATGGAAATTGCCAACGCTTCCCTGTTGGATGAGGCGACAGCCACCGCCGAGGCGATGACCATGATCTACGGACTGCATGAGGCAAAGGGCGATCGCTTTTGGGTGTCTGCTCAGTGCCACCCCCAGACTATTGCCGTGATCAAAACTAGAGCCTTGCCTTTGGGGATCAAGGTAGAGGTGGGGGATTGGCAGGAACTGCAACTGGATTCGTCCTACTTTGGCATTTTGCTGTCCTATCCCACCACCGAGGGCAAGGTAGAGGACTATGAGCAGTTAGTCCAGCAAGCCCACGCCCAAGGGGCAAGGGTAATCGTTGCCACCGATCTGTTGGCGCTCACCCTATTAAAACCACCTGGGAAATGGGGGGCGGATGTGGTGGTGGGCAATAGCCAACGCTTTGGTGTACCCCTGGGCTTTGGTGGACCCCATGCAGGTTTCTTTGCCACCAAGGAGGCATACAAAAGACAGGTACCAGGGCGGATTGTGGGACTATCCCAAGACAGCCACGGCAGACCTGCCCTGAGGTTAGCACTCCAGACCAGAGAACAGCACATCAGGCGAGAAAAAGCCACCAGCAATATCTGCACAGCGCAGGTATTGTTGGCAGTGATGGCGGGGATGTATGCCGTCTATCACGGGGCGGAGGGACTACGGCAAATTGCCCAGCAGATTCATCAATCCACCATTTCCCTTGCCCAAGGCATCGAGAGTTTGGGTTTTCGCCTTGCCCACAGTGTATTTTTTGACACGATCAAAGTGTTTTTGGGGGATATTACCCTCTCAGAGATACAACGGCGGTGTGGTAAATATCGCATCAATCTGCGCCCCTATCCAGCGGACAATGCGGTGGGGATCACCTTGGATGAAACGGTGAGTGATCGCGACCTGCAACAGTTGTTAATGATTTTTGCAGGGGAAGGGGAAACCTTACCCGTCAAGCAGGCTAATCTTCCCAGCCCCATTCCAGCGGTACTACAACGTCGTTCTCCCTATCTCACCCATCCTACTTTTCAGCGCTATCGCACAGAAACGGAACTTCTGCGCTATATGCAACAATTGCAAAATAAGGATATTTCTTTGACCCATGGGATGATTCCTTTGGGTTCTTGCACTATGAAGCTCAATGCCACCGCCGAGATGCTTCCTATCTCATGGGCAGAATTCAATCAAATCCATCCCTTCGCTCCTTCTAGCCAAACCACAGGCTATCAAATCTTAATTGAGGAACTGGGGGAATGGCTGAAAGAAATCACTGGTTTCGCTGGCATATCTTTCCAACCCAATGCTGGTTCGCAAGGGGAATATGCGGGCTTGCTGGCAATTCAAGCCTATCATCGGGCAAGGGGACAGGAACAGCGCAGGGTGTGCTTAATTCCTCAATCTGCCCATGGCACAAATCCTGCCAGTGCGGTGATGGCAGGTATGCAGGTAATTTCTGTGCAGTGCGATCGCAATGGCAATGTGGACATCGCCGACCTCAAAGTCAAAGGGGAACGGCATCAACACGAATTATCGGCACTGATGGTCACCTATCCTTCCACTCACGGCGTATTTGAAGAAGGGATTACGGAAATCTGCGACATCATTCATTACTACGGTGGGCAGGTGTATATGGATGGCGCCAATCTCAATGCTATGGTAGGGCTGTGTCGTCCTGCGGATTTAGGAATAGATGTTTGCCATCTGAACTTACACAAAACCTTCTGCATTCCCCACGGTGGCGGTGGTCCTGGGGTGGGTCCCATTGGGGTCAAATCCCATCTCATTCCCTTTCTTCCCAGTACGGAATTGGATGGTGGCATTAGGGTATCTGCGGCTCCTTGGGGCAGTGCTAGCATTCTGCCTATTTCTTGGATGTATATTGCCATGATGGGGGCAAAAGGTCTTACCCAAGCCACCAAGGTAGCGATTTTGCACGCTAACTACATCGCCCAGCGCCTTGCGCCCCACTATCCCATTCTTTACACTGGCAAACATGGTTTCGTTGCCCATGAGTGCATTATTGACCTCAGACCTTGCAAAACGACAGCGGGGATAGAAGTGGATGACATTGCCAAACGCCTGATTGACTATGGGTTTCATGCTCCTACGGTCTCTTGGCCCGTAGCAGGAACGATGATGATAGAACCGACGGAGAGCGAATCTAAAGCGGAACTAGATCGCTTCTGCAGTGCCATGATTGCTATCAAAGAAGAGATTGAGGCGATCGCTACAGGGATGCTAGACCGCCACAACAATCCCCTGAAGAATGCGCCCCACACCGCCTATGACCTAATCTGTGAGTCTTGGCAGTATCCCTATTCCCGCCAATTGGGGGCTTATCCTGCCGAGTGGCTGAAGCATCACAAATACTGGTCGCCCGTAAGTCGCATTGACAACGCCTATGGCGATCGCCACCTGTTCTGCACCTGTCCACCCATATCTGACATGGAAACAGAATAATTCTAAGAACACTCCCCTCGCCCACAGGGAGAGGGGTTGGGGGTGAGGGCATCAAACCCTGCCAGCACTTCCTCCATTCCCTTCGTTTGCCAATGCTCATAGCCTCCCATTATCGCCTCATAGACAATGTGGCTGAGATGATCTAGGGAACTGATGCGATGGGATGGAATTTGCTGAAGGGAAATCGCCCCTGAGGGAACTGCATTGATATAGTTGATCCCCACGCCAATCACCGCATAGTTAATCAGGGAACCTTGGCATCTCGTCTCTACCAAAATGCCGCCCAGTTTCCGTCCATGAATTAGCAGATCATTGCGCCATTTCAGCCTAATCAGTGGTTCAGGTAAATACAAATTCAATTCTTTGGCGATCGCCCAAGCACTCCACAGAGTGAATTCTTCCGCTGTGGCAATGGAAACCTTAGGCTGAAGAATGATAGACAGATAAAGCCCCCCCACAGGGGAAATCCAAGTGTGTCCCCGCTGTCCCCTGCCCGCAGTTTGCTGATCCGCCTGAATTGCGAGACCATGCTGGGCTAAACCCCGCTCAATTTGCCGCCACGCCTCGCTATTAGTAGAATCCAGACAATCAAATCTAATCAGTGATGGCATTGAGAAGCACTTCCGAGAGGGTCATGTCTTCCATATCGCTGATAGTAACCGTATCCACAATGTCAAACTTAGCGCCAACACTCATTAACTGCTCATCCAAAGCCTTCAGAAACTGCCTAGCCTGCGGATCACTGCCCACCTGAATAAAGGAAATCGCCAATTCTTCATCACTCTGTAGTTGCTTGGTGGCTTGAATAATCACTTCAAATACCGATTTGCGATCGTCAGGCTCGCCATCAGTAACCACCAAAATTGTTTCCCCTGATTTGGTGCGCCCCTGATTGCGCCTTTGCAAATAATTATTGATGGCATCTTGCAAAACCGCCGTTAAATTAGTCCCACCCACTGGCTCATTCTCACGGAAAATCTGCTCCACCTTGGCGGAAGTTACATTGTCATAGCGGCGAAACTTACTGGAGAAGGTGTAAACAGTGATGCCATCTGGATCAAACTCTTCACACTTATTAGCGAGGGCAATTGTCGATTCTTCGGCGGACTGCCAACGACTTTTTCCACCCGCCTGATCCCGAATGGACATACTACCGCTTTTGTCTAGAATCAGGGTATAGTCTCTGTTGGCTAACATAAAACTTTTGCTTTGATTTTGTGCAATTATATCTTAAGTTTGACTATTTCTTGGGCTTTTTTGGGGCTTGCTTAGCTAACTTAGCTGATTTTTGCGCTAGCTCTCTGCGCTCCTCTTCCTTTTTTTCTAAATAGTAAGCATAGTCGCCCAGATAAACATGCAGTAACCCATCTCTTAGTTCCACAATTTTAGTAGCAGTGCGGGCAATAAAATAGCGATCGTGGGAAACAATGGCAACCGTTCCTGAATACTCTTGGATAGCATTTTCTAACATTTCTTTAGCAGGAATATCGAGGTGATTGGTCGGCTCATCTAAAACCAGAAAATTTACAGGTTTCCACAACATTTTGGCGAGAGCTAGTCTGGCTTTTTCGCCGCCGCTAATGTCTTTTACTTTTTTGAATACGGTATCACCGCTAAACAAAAACTGCCCCAATAAACTGCGGACTTCTTGATTGGTGCGCTCAGGAAATTCATCATGAATGGTGTCAAATACGGTTTTATGCAGGTCTAGGGCTTCTGCTTGGTTCTGTTCAAAATAACCGAACTGCACATTATGCCCGTAGCTGATTGTGCCATCATTAGCATTTTCTATGCCAACTATTAAGCGTAATAAAGTAGATTTTCCTGTGCCATTGGCTCCCAGAAAAGCAATGCGATCGCCCGATTCAATTTCTAAATTTGCGCCTAAAAACAGAATTTTATCATCGTAAGCATGGGTTAAATCCTTGATCACCACTGGAAATCTGCCGCTTCTGCTAGCGGGGGGAAACTGAAACTTCAGCGTGTGCACCTGAGCATCAGGAGCTTCAATTTTCTCAATTTTTTCTAACAACTTCTCACGACTTTTAGCTTGGGTACTGCGATTGGCACTGGCACGGAAGCGTTCCACAAATGCTTGCTGTTCCTTTAAGTATTTCTGTTGTCGCTCAAAGGCGCTAAGTTGAGCATCGCGGTTTTCGGCTTTTTGCTCCAGATATTTAGAATAATTGCCCAGATAGCAAGTAGAAACACCGCGTTCTGTTTCCACAATTTGGGTGCATAAATTATCCAGAAAAGTGCGATCATGGGAAACAATTACCAGCGGCACTTTTTGCGATTTAAGATAGGTTTCTAGCCACTGAATTGTTTCTAAATCTAGGTGATTAGTTGGCTCATCTAATAACATAATGTCAGGCTCGGTGAGCATGACCTTGCCCAAATTGATCCGCATCTGCCAGCCGCCACTGAACTCACCAACTAAGCGATCGCTATCACTGGGCATGAAGCCTAATTCGGGGAGCAACTTGTCTATTTTGCTTTCTAGTTCATAGCCATAAATAGCTTCAAAGCGGCGTTGCAGGCGATCCAAATCCTTTAGCAGTTTAGTGAAGTCCTGCCCCTCCTGAATTTGCTCCAATTGCTGATTAACTTTAGCCAGTTCTGCCTGAATTTGATGCGCTTCACTAAATACAGTCCAAAATTCCTGTTTCACCGTGCGCT
>Ga0272446_1003542_pt1 | contig 19523 bp, 13 predicted proteins | sample YNPCB0061_FD_194587 | JGI IMG/M metagenome (GOLD analysis project Ga0272446, IMG submission 194587) | Hot spring microbial mat communities from Yellowstone National Park, WY, United States - YNP-CB-006-1 | ecosystem: Environmental > Aquatic > Thermal springs > Hot (42-90C) > Sediment | place...
TAGGCAGTGGCGATCGCAAAATCGCTGTCTGCCAGCAGGGGAAAGGGCAGATTAAACTTACTGCTAAATTTTTGGTGCGACTTAGGGGAATCTCCACTTACTCCCAAAATCACCACATTCTGCTGAGTGAACTGCTCATATAAATCCCGAAAACCACAAGCCTCGGTGGTGCAACCAGGGGTGTCATCCTTGGGATAAAAGTAGAGGATCACAGTCTTGCCCCTAAAGTCCGCCAAGGACACAGGTTCGCCGTTTTGATTGGGCAGGGTAAATTCGGGGGCGTGATCGCCAACATTGAGAGCCATAGGCAGTTATTGCAATCAAGAGCAACCCTATTATTCTAACCCTTAGACAACCGCAGTAGCTTTACATAACATCTAGCTTGCGTAAATATCCATTATCATAAGTTAGTTGTTATTAGCAACCAACCCACCACATTGCCCTATTGCCCACCTGATAATTCCGCAAAACAGCCAGCAGTTCATCCCGAAACAACTGGCGCAGTTCCTCTGGGGCAATCACCGCACAATTGCGTCCATAGCGCACCAACTCCCGAAACAGCCAAAAAGTGTTGGACACCTGGCGCACGATTCTGCGATAGGTCTGCGGCTCATAGATCATTTCATCCACCAGATCGGCATTAGTCTTACTGCGGTAGCTCAACGCCAAATTGCCGTACAGATGGAACTCCACATCCACCACTGCCAAACCATCCCGCCACTTCTTATCAGTAGGTTGCAGGATGGCATTCTGCAAAACTCGATCAAACCGCAGACAGCGATTGTGTACCAAAGCTGGCAAGAGCATCATCCCCTCTTGCGGTTGCAAAGCTTCCTCACACCAGCACTCCAAGTATTCCCTCTGCTCATACACCTGAATTTGCGCATAGAGCACCGACAACTGCCAGAACTGCCCCATGGCATCTTGATAAGAAAGACGAAACGGCTTCTGTTGCCAGATATACTTCTCCACCTGTTGTCGCTGGGGCTGAACCGTTTTTGCCACAAAATTTTTCAGCTCATACTGCAGAGGAATACTGACCTCACTGCGCTCTAGCAATATCTGCGCAATCAACAGCGCCGACTCAATGTGCCCCCGATCGCTCAACAGACCCATAATCTGATACAGCCCATTGATGCGCTCCGTGCTCCAATCATTATTTCTGGCAACCACTAACTGGTGCCGCGCGATCGCTTCCACCAGCTTGGAGATATTCGGGCGATCGCCCCACTTAAACCCCAGTTCCAGAGCCAACTTCTCCAACTGCGCCTTATCGCGATCGGAGATAGAAAGGGTGATGGAGCGAGCTTTACGAGACATTGCCTTACAAACTAATCAAATTAAGCCAACCCTAATAACTAAAAATGTACGGACACTTTTGACAGTACAGCCATTGTCATGGGTTTAATGAGTGTGATTAGATAATTGTATGGTATTTATTTACGGACAATCTCATGGCAGAATACCAAATAAACCTCAAACCCCTTTATTCCCAGACCGTAGCCACCCCAGCGGAAATTGCCATCCCAGAGCATTGGCGCTTAGCATGGCATCAGTTAGAAACCTTTAGAGCCTTGCACAATCCAGACATTGATGTAGTGTTAAACACCGCCCTTACTGGCGATGGTAAAAGCCTAGCCGCCTATCTCCCTGCCATGACTGGTAAAAATTACACATTGGCGATGTACCCAACCAATGAGTTAGCACGGGATCAAGAAAAGCAAGTGCAGTTCTATAAAACCCAATTCCATCCCAAATACGATCCGCAGATTTATCGTCTAAATGCGGCTCTTCTGGAGGATTTCATTGAGACAAATCAATTGCCATCCAAACAGGCGGGTCTGCTCAACAGGGTGAACAATTCCGAAATCCTTCTCACCAATCCTGATATTTTTCATTACATCCATGACTTTCGCTATCTCAGGCGCAATGCCCAAGGCAAAGGAGATAACCCCGACAAAGTATTCAAGCGCATTGACGACAACTACAAACTTTTTGTCTTTGATGAATTTCATATACTAGCGTCACCACAAATCGCTAGTATTTTGAATTCCATTCTACTGATGCGGCACACAGGGGGAACTCGTAAGTTCTTATTCCTTTCAGCTACCCCCAGCGAGATGCTCCAAGAATTTCTAGCTAAATCAGGCATGAGGTATCTTGTGATCAACCCAATCAGTCAGGGGGCATATTCCTACCATTCCCCCAATAATACGACACAATGGCGACAAATTAGCCAGCCTATCCATCTTACCTTCCCCTGTGGTTTGCAACCAACTTCCCGATCCAGCTATGAATGGATTACAGAAAATGCCGAAAATATCATACTGCGTTTTTTTCTGAACCATCCTCAGAGCAGGAGCGCAATTATTCTCAACTCCATCGCCGCCGTTAAGAAGCTAACCACTCAATTGAAACCCCTATTTGCTAAGCATGGGCTAGTGGTCAAAGAAAATACAGGCTTAACAGGGGAATTAGAAAAAGCTACATCTGTTGAAGAAGCTGACCTGTTAATCGGTACATCAACTATCGATGTGGGTGTGGATTTTCAAATCAACTTCCTAGTTTTTGAAGCAGTGGACAGTGGGAATTTCATCCAGCGATTGGGGCGTTTGGGAAGACATGGAGGATTTAGCAACTATCAGGCTTATGCCCTATTGCCCAACTTTATCGTATCACGGTTGTTTGAGAAAGCAGGATCGCACCCCTTAACCCATGGTGAGACCTATGACCGTCCTGCGTTGAATAATGCCGTGCGCCAAGTCTATCCATTTGTCAACAACTTTTGCGAATATCCCAAACGCTGGGGTGGCATTCAATCCGCTTGCATCTACTCTGAACTCAAAAGAATGTCTCACACCTACCCCCAAGCCGCTGAAGGATTTGGTAGAGATATTCAAAACGCCCTTGGCATTAGTCTTAAACAGCAGTATGGGCGTATTAATGAGCTGAAAAAAGACGGTCTAACCAAAATTATTGAGCAAGCTCGAAGTTTTCGCGGCAGTAGCCAGTTGGATTGTGCCATCTACGATCTCACCAATCCCGATGCACCAGAGAGTGATCGCTTCAAGACATACAACTTACAGGGCATTCTCAGTAATTTTACCTTTGCATGGATGGAACGAGATGAATTTATTCAACAAGCAACCTCAGCGAATGCCATGCGGAGTCGATTTCAGGATGCTCTTTGCTACCTCAAACTCACTGGTTATCGAGAGGTGCGTGAAGATTGGCGATTTTTGTATCCTGAAAATTTAACAGACAGGCTACGATTAGCAAAGGTACAGATTTTGCGAGGGTTGGAGGTGTGGTCGCAGGGAGAGAGCATTAACCAAATCAGCCGATCCCTAAGCAGGCGTAGCTTAGTTTGCTATATCTCTGATCGCGATCCCACTGAGCTACGAGCACGGCTGGGCTTACCGCTTCATTTTCAGGTCTATGGCTTAGTGGATAAGTTTAGTCTTTATGATCGGCGAGCACCTTACAGCATTGCCTTTGGCAAGTCGGCATTGCTTTTGGAGACATTGCTTAGGTTTTGGAAACCCAAGGAGGATTTAGGATGGATTTGCTAAACAAAAAGGGAAATTCTATGAGTGTTCAACAACTATCATTTTTTGCAGATGATCACGATCTACCTACTGAAGCTATAGATTATGAACCTACAGAAAACTCAGAACAAGATACTGCAGTAGTGCCCCCTGAACTGCTGACAATTCGGCTGTTCAAGGAAGCGATCAAAAAAGAGAATGCAGGCGATCGCATCCTCGAGAGATTTGCCGATTATGTACTGCCCAATTTAATGCGCCAACTAGCAGGCTGTACAGCCAAGGGTGGGCAATTTGCCGAAGACCGCCGTGCCGAAGGCAAAAATGTAGAACGGAGCAAACACGATCAGTCCCTAACTGCCCATCTGCTGAATGGTTTGTTCCCCACCTATCGCATTTTGCAAATACTAAAAAAACATCCAGAAACCAATCAGGTGAAGCGTTTATGTGCAGTTAATAACTGCACGGAACCAATCTATATCTGTAGCTACACTCTGCACGATTATGATAAGTCACCTGATTACAAACCTTGGCTGATTGCCAATGACACCGAGGGGAAATTTAGCGATCGCAACTGGAAAAGTAATCCGCCCAAAAAAGAAGATGCTCCGAACTTTGGACGGGATTTTATCGCCAAAAAGATGCAGGATTTTGGGCTAGACAAGCTCTTTGATGACAATTGGCAACACTACCTAGATGACATTGCATGGATTACCCATAATGCAGGAGTCAAGTACGATGCCGATCTGGGCATGGAAGCCCGTGGATTAAATCCCCGACTAGATGGCAGGGAAAGAGGCATCCTATCACGCCTAGTGAGAATGGCTGATCTCTTTGCTTCAGTAATTAAGCATCCCTACGACATTGAACATAGCAGTTTTCAAGAACTACTGCATGATCTCAGTAATGGACAGTTCAAATTTACCTATCATGCCCTTTCAGACAATCGCGGCGTACTGACAAACATCCTAAACAATGCTCTAATGGATGCCCACCCCAGAGATGACTATACCCCTCTACTCTTTTTGCCCCATGGCGTTGTCTATCTAGCAAAAGCCACTGCTCTCCCCGTCAACACCGATCAAGTTCCCAATCTAGTCATCTCCAAAATCCGTTCCCTCTGCAAAAGTCAACTAGAACGAAGACCAACTGGCTTCAGTCGCAAGGGCAAAGGCTTTAAGTTTCCAGACTACTACTGGCTATTTTTTGACATCAAAGAACTGATGGAAGTAAGCATTAGTGCCGCCTGCAAGTTAATCCCAATCTCCAAAAAAGACCCTTCAGCCCAAAAGCGAGGTGCCAAATTAGGGGAATACCAAACAGCAGAGCAACTGCCAGCCAACCCAGACTTCAACTTCCTTGAAAATCCCTTGATTGATCGATTGGCTGAATTTGGGGACAACCTGTGCCGAGGCATCTGGCAAAAATGGCGCGATCGCGCTAACAAATCGCAAAAACAGCTAGACAAAAAACAGCGCAGAACTTTGCCTGAAATAGATTTACCAGCCAAGCTAGTGGAATTTCTTGGCTTAGCCGAAGAGATGCCTAAAATCAGAGCAATTCAATCCCTCAAAAACACTGGTGGTGTTCCCCTAGCGTGGTACTACATAGCGGCTCAGTATCTGCGTCAACATCCTGATCTGGATGACAATGGCAGTCGCCAAGTGATGGAAGCAATGGCACAGCATACAGTGGAGTTAATTCGTCCTATATGTCAAGAATTTACTATATCTGATGGTTGGGATGACTTAAGAACCTATGTCAGCCGTATCATTGCCCTGCCCTCGGGAGCAATAACACCACCCCAACCTGACAACTTTCAACTTGAGATAGAGCGCTACAAAGCCGCCAAAGTAGCTGGTAGGGGTAGGCAAAATGTCTGTGCTATGTCTAGTTCCCCCTACACCATCAGCGAACAAATGGAATCGGCAATTCTTTTTGCCCCACAGGTGTATAGCAATCGCCAAATTCTCTTCAGTGCTCAAGCCGCTAAACGCCAAATTTGCGCCATCTGGTCATTGGAAATTATGCTACGGCAAATTTTGATGAATCAGACCAATGCTACTGGCGCAGACTTTGAGAAGCGTAAATATCGCTATCTCTATCTTTATCCAACTTACTTTTTCACTCCTGAAACCAATAAATTTCTACAAAAAGCCTATTCATGGATTGCCAGAATTCGTTTTGATAGCGAGGTTCGCAAACATCTAATTGGCGCAGATCAGGTTGCTAAATTTGACATTGCCAATTATCACAGTATTGACTCATTGCTAATTCAAGAAAATCTCAAGCCCGAAGACGATCGCACATTCAAAATATGGGGCTACCCAGATGATCAACCCCTTACCTTCTTCTTCCTTGCCTTGCCCCCTGGCAAAGATGCCACGGATACCGAATCCTGGGTGATGCCCTCATGGTTAGCCCTTGCCCTACCACTGATACTAGATGTCAAAACTGTTGTTTCTGAATCCCCTGTGCCACCATTTATTAGCGGTGCTGACTTTGAAGAGACTGTCTTACTGGATGGTGCACATCAAGCTATCCGCTCATTGATCAAATCTGATCGCATTCGCCTTGACAATATCCTTCCACCACTGCCCCAATTTTCACCTCTCAATGCCTTGAGTGCCGCCTACTGCATCCACCTAGAAGTTAATCGCAAAAAAGATGGCGATCCCGATTGGGGTAAACTATCAGCCTTAGCCCGTGATCTGGAAACCAGTCCCCTGTTTGTCTTCCACTACCTCAATGCTTGGCTTCGCAAACAGGAACGAGATACAGTTCCTATCGCCAAAATCCAGCTTTATCATCAGTTTTACTCTTACCTAGACCCCAAAGGAGATACTATGAATCAACTGCGTGAATTGACTAGACTCTACCGAGTTTTTTATCGGGCTAAAAGTCAATATGCCAAAGCCAATGCCATTCTCAAACCAATTGACGAAGCCGCAGATGTCATTACCAAAATAGATAAAGACCTAGCGAACCACACCGAATCCCTAATTGATGTTGTTGCGGCACGCCTTGCCAAACTGATGACCAATGTGCGCAGGGGCACAGCCGAGGGCAAACCCACTCTGGCTTTAGTTGATGGTAAATGGAAACCTGCACTTAGTCCTGAACAAGAGCGCCAAGCAATTTATGAGTTCTCTGCATTTTTTGTCAAAGAAATTTTTGAAGGGAGTTTCAAAGGCGATCGCTCTCGCCTATTAGGAACGCAACTCAATATAATTCGAGACACCTGTGAATATCTCTATCGCCTTGCAGATGATCAGGAGCGTCAACAGCGCAAAGTTGATGAACCTGATTTACCCGACGAAGCCACCGATGCATAGAACATTAACCCTTGATTAGACCTATGCTTAGAATACTCAATCCCAATGAAACCTACACCTTCAGTCGCTATTTTGAACTCAAGATCGAAGCCGAAGACCTCGCCAAAGAATTTGGTTACACCCTAGAAACCAAAAGGCTTAACTTACCACAATACACTGGCGATTTAGATCGCATCCAGCAAACCCAGAGTAAAATTGAGGAGATTCTGCCCTATGTGACCCTGTCCAATGAATCCGCGCGCCGTGAGTGGCTAATTGCTCCCCTTCTGGCGGATGTAATCCACTACACCAAAGCCAAAGTAAAAGTTGAGTATCCTATTAGGCTATCCAACTATTTACAAGGCAGTTTTGACTATCTAATCGAAGCATCTCGTACCATTATTATTGTAGAGGCAAAAAAAGCTGATCTCGACCTCGGTATGACCCAGTTAGTAGCCCAGTTGATCACCCTAGATCAATGGCAAGAACCGCAGAGTCAGCCCTATTTTATAGGTGCAGTTACTACTGGCAAAAATTGGGAATTTGCCCGTCTCAATCGCCACAGTAAGCACTTCGAGAGGGGATTTGAAGATTATTCAATTCCCGATGAGCTTGAACAAATCACTCGCATTCTCGTTCAAGAACTGATTGGCTGATAGTTATTTTCTATTGCCAATTGCCTATTCACTTACAAACACCAAAGGAGGAAACCATGACCTTTCTCAAATCTATCGACACCAAGTTCTTCCACGAAGCCATTCCGCCGAAACCCATGGGCAAATATGTTCATTTCCTTACCCTGCGGGTTACCGAATCTTATCCCCTCTTACAAACCGATGGGGAACTGAATCGTGCTAGAGTGCGTGCAGGGGTCAAATACAGCGAGACCATTACCCGCCTAGCTTTCTTTAAGCGCAAACAATCCAGCCCCGAACGCCTCACAGGTCGAGAACTACTGCGCAAGTATCAGATCGGCGATGCGGACAAATGCGATTACAATGTGAAGTTTAGCAAGACTACCCCTGACTGTGTTCTCTACGGTTTCGCCATCGGTGATTCTGGTTCTTCAGAAAAATCCAAGGTGGTAGTAGATACAGCGTACTCCATTACGCCTTTTGATGATTCCCATTTAACCTTCACTTTGAATGCTCCCTTCGAAAGTGGCACGATGAGCCGTCAGGGTGAAGTGACCAGCCGTATCAACAGCCAAGATCACATCTTGCCACAGGTATACTTTCCTGGCATCGTAACCCTGCGCGACCCGACAGAAGCAGGGTTTCTCTATGTGTTCAACAATATCTTGCGTACCAGTCGTTATGGCGCACAGACCACCCGCACAGGCACAATTCGCAATGAACTGCTCGGTGTGGTATTTGCCGATGGCGAAATTCTCAGCAATTTGCGCTGGACTCAACAAATCTATGACCTGCTATATGATCGCCAACAAATCAATCTCCCCGATCCCCTAAACGAAGAAGCTGTCCGACATGCCGCCATTGAGGCAATTTCTCATTCCCTCACCCGAGAGTATGTCTGCCATACGGATATGATTGGCGAAGCCTTCAAACCTTTGCTAGCAGAGGTTCAAGACTTAATCAGTAATGAATCTCGCTTGGTTGAACTACTCACCAAAGCCAATGAGGAATCAGTAGCCTATGCCCAAAACTACATCCTCAAGCCTTCCAAAGAGAAGCAAAATGACGAAGCAAAACCAGCCAAAGCAGGTAAAAAGAAATGAGGCATATCTATCGCTGTGTCCTAGAACTACACGACTCGCTCTACTTCGCTACTAGAGAGATTGGGCGTTTGTATGAAACTGAACCCGTCATTCATAACTACGCCCTATGCTACGCCTTGGGCTTAGTTGATAGCGATCGCTACGGCACAAAAGTATCCACCGAACATGAGTATCGCTACTTTTACCCCGAACAGGTTCCCCTGTATGCAGAGCATTTGAGCAAACTCAACGAAGTGGGTATCTATGTTACCCCCGCGCGATCGCTACACCACACCTCTGTATTACACACATGGAAATATGCCAACAACAACTATCATGTTGAGATGGAAAAGATGCAAAAAAACATCCCCACCTTTGGCAGAGCCAAAGAAATTGCCCCCGAAAGTTCCTTTGAATTTTTCATCCTATCCCGCAATCCCCTACCCCAACCTGCCAAGTGGATTCGCCTAGGCAAATGGATGAGCAAAGCCGAACTGACAGTCACCCAACTAGATCAAATTACCCAAGGAAGCGGAGATTTTATATTTCCCTACCACCTCAACCCCCTTGATGTCATGTTTACTCATCAAGTTTTAAGCTACGACACAATAAGTATGCTCCCTGTGAGCCTAATTAGCAATGTGAGGATTAACGGACATTTCTACAATGTCGCTGGCTTGAAAATCCCTGCCAGAATGGAATATCGCTTTAAGGTATAGCCTATGCTCTTGAATACTTCATAAATACTTCATAGGACATTGCTAGCGTTAAAATCCCCTCCATAGATGCAGAAAACCTTTAGCTTACCTGAGGATATTACAAATGCTTGCCAGACAACCAGAACTAACCTACTCAGAATACCTTGCCTACGAACATACCAGCCCTGAAAAGCATGAGTTTTTCCAGGGGCGGGCTTATGCAATGGCTGGCGCAAGTGAAGCTCATAACCTAATTTCTGGCAACTTAGTTGCGCTGATTCGTCCACATTTGCGCAGTAAACCCTGTCGCATCTTTTTCTCAGACATGAAACTCACGATCCCCTCAGCGGATTACACTACTTACTATCCCGATCTGATGGTCGTATGCGATCGCACTGATAGCGATCCCTATGTCAAACAGAAACCTTGCCTAGTAATCGAAATTCTATCACCTTCTACAGCGATGGTTGATCAGCGTGAAAAGCTATTTAACTATCAGAAATTGCCATCTTTACAAGAGTATGTCATGGTTTATCAATCGGAAATAAAAGTAGAACTTTATCGCCGTGATGCTGAAGGTTGGTTATTTCAATCTCTAGGTATGGGCGAAAGTATTCAGTTACAGTCAATTGACCTAGCAATTCCCCTTTCCGCAATCTATGAAGATGTTGAGCTATGAAATATGCCCCACAGCCTAGTTATCAACTTCATGCCCCAAACTCCCATTTATCCCAAATACCTCACAGGACGGCACATCCACGCCCTCTTCCTTACTCTCATCAGTTCCGTTGACCAAGCCCTCGGCGATCGCCTACATGGAGAAACATTCAACAAAGCCTTCAGCCTCAGCCCCATTCAGCTAATCAAACCTAGCCGCAAACCCACCCTCCTCACATGGCATCACCCCACCCCCATCCCCGCCCACACCCCCTGTTGGTGGCGCATCTCCCTCCTAGACGACCAACTATTTGGAAAACTCACCAACCTCTGGCTCAATCTCAACCTCCAGCAACCCTACCACCTCGGTTCCGCTAACCTCTGCATCATGGGCATCCTTGGCACACCCCAATCCCACCAGCCATGGGCAAACTGCAGTTCCTATGAACAAATCTATGACCAAGCCTCTGATGTCGAGACCACAATCACCTTCGCCCTAGCAACCCCCGCCTCCTTCCGGCAAGGGCAATTTGACACCCTACTACCCAAACCAGAGCTAGTATTCAAAAGCCTATGCGATCGCTGGAATACCTACAGCCACATTCCCATCGATCCCCAGATCATCCAGCCAGTTTATGACAGCAAATTTAACCTTAGAACTGAGATCGTACGCAACTATGACACCCACACATTTATCGGCTGTGTTGGCGAAATCTCTTACAAAATCCTAGGAGAAGCATCCCCCGAACAAATCAAACAACTAAACGCCCTCGCCGACTATGCCATGTATGCAGGAATTGGACGCAAAACTACTATGGGAATGGGGATGGTAAAACGCCTATGAACGAACCAATACCCATTGCATCACTTAATCATTACATCTACTGCCACCACCGCTGTTGGCGCATATTTTGTGCTGGAGAATTCAGCGATAACCAATATACTATTGAAGGTTCTGCTATTCACGACCGAGTACATACACTAGGTGATTCTAGTTGTGGTGAAACATGGCAAGTTCGTGCCATCTGGTTATATAGCCATCAGTACGGACTAATCGGCAAATCAGATCTAATAGAAGAACAAGACGGCAGTATCTATCCCGTAGAATACAAACGCGGCGATCGCGGCGAATACGATAACGATGCTGTTCAGGTATGCGCCCAAGTGCTCTGCCTCGAAGAAATGACTAACCAAACCATTAACAAAGGATATGTTTACTATGCCCAATCTCATCAACGCGAGGAGATTATTATAACCCCCGAACTAAGACAAACTACCATTAGTGTTATTTCTGAGATACGAGAACTGTTTCAAACAGGCAAGATGCCACCTGCAGTTTACACAAAACGCTGTAAAGGTTGTAGCTTATACACCCAATGTCTGCCCGAAGCCAAAGAGAAATTACAAAAATATAGCGAGGCATAAATGGGAACAGTTTACATCACTACTGAAGGTGCATTTCTTGGTAAAACCGATGAACGGCTTACCGTCAGAATTGATCAAAAAAATATCCTCGATGTACCCTTAATTAAAGTTGATGGTGTGGTTGTCCTAGGCAGAGCCACCGTATCCCCTGCCTTAGTTATTGAACTTTTAGAACGCAAAATCCCTTTAACCTATCTCTCCTTTACTGGAAAATTCTTAGGAACTTTAAGTCCCGAGCTCACCAAAAACATCTTTGTCAGACAAGCCCAATGGCGCGCCAAAGACAACGAAACCCAATCCCTGCACATTGCCTCAGCCTGTGTGCGCGGCAAACTCAAAAATGCTCTCAAATCCCTACAACGCTGGGAACGGGATCGCCCCACAGCCAAGCTAACAAGTGCTATAGACCAAGTAAAACAGGCACTCAAAACTCTGGAAGTCGCTCAGTCCATTGAATCTGCAAGAGGAGCAGAAGGCGCTGGCAGTGCCGCCTACTTCAGTGGTTTTTCCCAAGCCATCACCACCACAGAATTTAGCTTTGACCAACGCAACCGACGCCCTCCCAAAGACCCCGTCAACGCTATGCTCAGTCTTGGGTATGCCCTCTTACGCCATGACATCCAAAGCGCCCTAAACATCGTCGGCTTTGACCCCTACGCAGGATTTTTGCACACAGACCGCTACGGTCGTCCCAGCCTCGCCCTTGATCTGATGGAAGAATTCCGCCCCCTCATTATTGATCCTATTGTTCTAACCTGCATCAACCGTAAGATGGTATCTCTTGAGGATTTCAGCAAAGAGCCAATTAGTGAAGCAGTTTATCTTACAGATGCTGGACGACAAACTTTCTTGAAAGCATACGAGCAAAAAAAACAGTCCGACTTCAAACACCCAGTAATGGGGCGCAAATGCAATTATCGTGAAGCATTTGAAATCCAAGCTCGCCTGCTGGCTAAATATTTGTTAGGAGAAATTGAGCAGTACCCACCGTTGGTCATGCGCTAGTTTTGGTTATACTGTGAATCAGTAAAAAATAATTCGTTATGTTTTTAGTTATTTCTTATGATATACCTGATGATCGCAGAAGAAATCAAGTTCATAAAATTCTTAAATCCTATGGTCAGTGGATGCAGTTCAGCGTTTTTGAATGCGAACTCACCGAAACGCAGTATGCCAAACTCCGCTCTCGTTTGGAAAAAGTCATTTCTCCCAAGCAAGACAGTATTCGCTTCTATACCCTTTGTGCCTGTTGCCAAAAAAAGGTTGAGCGCATTGGGGGTGAACAACCAATCGACACTACAATCTTTTTTGCCTAATCCCTCATTGCGCGGCTATGTGGGTATTTTTTTGCGATTACCCCTAGAACACATAGCTGGCAATACTTTCAAGCCAATCAAGGCTCACGCGATCCGCGCAAACCCTAGAAGCCTTACCAAATATACTTTTCAGATATTTTGCCAAATCGCTAAACAGCTTTACAAGTGCCCCAAACCAATGTTATGCTTTAGATCCGCGCAAGCAGACCATGAAAACCTCATAGTATATAGACTCTGAGGTCAACGGTTCCAACCTCATCCAAACCCCACTAGGGATTGAAACAACAGTACTCCCTTTTATCAATACTTGATTCAAAGTTCCAACCTCATCCAAACCCCACTAGGGATTGAAACTTCTATTAGTACAAATATTCTATTAGTTTAGTGGAGTTCCAACCTCATCCAAACCCCACTAGGGATTGAAACGCGGGAATCATTAAGAGTAGACAAGGAGGACAAAGAGTTCCAACCTCATCCAAACCCCACTAGGGATTGAAACAGGATTGCTGTCTTGTGCTGGTCTCTGAATAAGTTGGTTCCAACCTCATCCAAACCCCACTAGGGATTGAAACCGAGCGCAAAAACCGCAAAGACAAGCGATCTCAACTCGTTCCAACCTCATCCAAACCCCACTAGGGATTGAAACAGACCCTAATCAGTGCCGTTGCCCGTATCTATGTCCCGTTCCAACCTCATCCAAACCCCACTAGGGATTGAAACATTGGATTACGCCCTATGAGCAATTGGATGCCCTTGTTCCAACCTCATCCAAACCCCACTAGGGATTGAAACCAAATCAATGAGAACTACGGTGAGGCGTTGGGCTTGTTCCAACCTCATCCAAACCCCACTAGGGATTGAAACTTCTGCTCCTCGTGATGCTATTGCCTCTTTTCCTCAAGTTCCAACCTCATCCAAACCCCACTAGGGATTGAAACGAATCAAGCTCATCATCATAAAAAGTCTCAGCCAGTGTTCCAACCTCATCCAAACCCCACTAGGGATTGAAACTAAACCTGCTGAACCGAGTCCACCACCTACACCGTTCCAACCTCATCCAAACCCCACTAGGGATTGAAACAAATCCACCAGATTCATGAGCCAATTGGGCAAGGTTCCAACCTCATCCAAACCCCACTAGGGATTGAAACTCTGAGCATTCAGGGAAACAACTTTGAATATGCTAGGTTCCAACCTCATCCAAACCCCACTAGGGATTGAAACAAAACCGCAAATGTCCTTAAGCTCAGATAAACAGAGTTCCAACCTCATCCAAACCCCACTAGGGATTGAAACTGTTTGGAAGATTTGAATGTGCGGGGAATGCTGAAAGTTCCAACCTCATCCAAACCCCACTAGGGATTGAAACGGTGTAATGCCCCACGCTGTTGGAGTTCAAGCACTAGTTCCAACCTCATCCAAACCCCACTAGGGATTGAAACAAATACTAATAGCGGTGCTAATAGCGGTGGTAGTTTGTTCCAACCTCATCCAAACCCCACTAGGGATTGAAACTAACCTCTTCTTTTCCTCAGCCTGGCTTATATGAGGTTCCAACCTCATCCAAACCCCACTAGGGATTGAAACTTTGATACGCCAAGCGCCCCAGAGCCAGAGTACCGGTTCCAACCTCATCCAAACCCCACTAGGGATTGAAACGAGACGGGGTTACACGAATATACCCCCCAATGGGGTTCCAACCTCATCCAAACCCCACTAGGGATTGAAACTTAAACCCGCTACAGACTCTAAAGCATTGCTAGTTAGTTCCAACCTCATCCAAACCCCACTAGGGATTGAAACAGCTCAAGTTTGAACTCTACCCTGCCATCCACCTCGTTCCAACCTCATCCAAACCCCACTAGGGATTGAAACATCTTGGAACTGGAGAACCTAGACTTTGAGCAGATTGTTCCAACCTCATCCAAACCCCACTAGGGATTGAAACTGCCTACCTCTTCTATAGGATGCCTGATACTAAAACCGTTCCAACCTCATCCAAACCCCACTAGGGATTGAAACAGATAAATACTTTACACGGTTCTTGGTGGATGGCAGTTCCAACCTCATCCAAACCCCACTAGGGATTGAAACGTAAAGCTGACAGGCTATAACGCTGATGGGGAAGAGCAATGTTCCAACCTCATCCAAACCCCACTAGGGATTGAAACGGGGGCGATACCGGACAACAATCAGGGGATGATAGTTCCAACCTCATCCAAACCCCACTAGGGATTGAAACTTATGGTCGCTACTTTGTTCAGTCCGGGACAACTTTGTTCCAACCTCATCCAAACCCCACTAGGGATTGAAACGTACGCTGATACAGCCTAGGAGCACGAAGCCTATAGTTCCAACCTCATCCAAACCCCACTAGGGATTGAAACCTCAGGAGGACACTCCGGACAACTATCAGATGAAGTTCCAACCTCATCCAAACCCCACTAGGGATTGAAACAACCACTTCATTAGTGGCATCAACTTTGACATACGGTTCCAACCTCATCCAAACCCCACTAGGGATTGAAACGGCATGTTGCGTATGTTGAGCGTTAATTTTTACCTCGTTCCAACCTCATCCAAACCCCACTAGGGATTGAAACGCCTTAGCCTACGGGACGGGGTGGACTACGGGACGGGGTGGTTCCAACCTCATCCAAACCCCACTAGGGATTGAAACAAGTCTGGGGATATGCAAACACTTGAGAACTTTGAAGTTCCAACCTCATCCAAACCCCACTAGGGATTGAAACGCTTTGACTTTCTCTATGATGATGGCAAGCGTATGTTCCAACCTCATCCAAACCCCACTAGGGATTGAAACTATATTAGCCATATTTATTTATCACTCCCTATAAAGTTCCAACCTCATCCAAACCCCACTAGGGATTGAAACGGAATTCTATTCCGAAAAGAAAGATAAGAATCTCTCGTTCCAACCTCATCCAAACCCCACTAGGGATTGAAACCAGATTCCCCTATCCCTTTACCTACCTTACATGCTGGTTCCAACCTCATCCAAACCCCACTAGGGATTGAAACGCCAATAATTTTTGTTTTGATATGGCTACCCAAAAATGTTCCAACCTCATCCAAACCCCACTAGGGATTGAAACAACTTGCTTGAACAAAGACATGGCAAAAGTAATCTAGTGTTCCAACCTCATCCAAACCCCACTAGGGATTGAAACCGACTGCTGTTACTGCCTTGGCTTTAACTAATAGGTTCCAACCTCATCCAAACCCCACTAGGGATTGAAACTCACAAGTAGAGTAGAAAAAAATGAACAAACCAATTAAGTTCCAACCTCATCCAAACCCCACTAGGGATTGAAACTTAATCAAAGGCTGGCTCTGCAAGGAGCCAGAAGGTTCCAACCTCATCCAAACCCCACTAGGGATTGAAACGAACTAATGCCCGATTGATTGCCTCCTCCTGCTCGCGTTCCAACCTCATCCAAACCCCACTAGGGATTGAAACACAACGCCGAGGGTGGTCAATGCGATTGCATTTGTGGTTCCAACCTCATCCAAACCCCACTAGGGATTGAAACTTGGTGATATTGGCAGAAATAAAGCCGATAAACTAGTTCCAACCTCATCCAAACCCCACTAGGGATTGAAACAATCTAAATTTTAATTTTTATAACGACATTGATTTTGTTCCAACCTCATCCAAACCCCACTAGGGATTGAAACAACTAGCCACCACAGGACTAGCCGCCACAGGACTAGTTCCAACCTCATCCAAACCCCACTAGGGATTGAAACTTGTACGGTTATTGCAATTGGCATGATAAGCTAATAGTTCCAACCTCATCCAAACCCCACTAGGGATTGAAACGCCCAAAATGGTCTTAGCGGTTTTAAACAGCGTATGGTTCCAACCTCATCCAAACCCCACTAGGGATTGAAACTGTTCCGGAACGCCATTATTGGCTCCATCGCAAACGTTCCAACCTCATCCAAACCCCACTAGGGATTGAAACTGGATGCGGTCTGGTACTGCCGCCAGACCGCCGGGTTCCAACCTCATCCAAACCCCACTAGGGATTGAAACTAATCTGCCCTCAGTCTGCCCTCAGTCTGCCCTCAGTCTGCCCTCAGTTCCAACCTCATCCAAACCCCACTAGGGATTGAAACTAATCTGCCCTCAGTCTGCGGGAGTCTAATCTGCCCTGTTCCAACCTCATCCAAACCCCACTAGGGATTGAAACTAATCTGCCCTCAGTCTGCCCTCAGTCTGCGGGAGTGTTCCAACCTCATCCAAACCCCACTAGGGATTGAAACGGATTTACAATTCGCATTAGAAAGTAACTAATCCCTAGTTCCAACCTCATCCAAACCCCACTAGGGATTGAAACTAGCAGTAGTCCGGTAGTCTGGCGGCAGTCTAGCAGTGTTCCAACCTCATCCAAACCCCACTAGGGATTGAAACTTGTTATGAGTACTTGGTTGATCTAAATCTAACCGTTCCAACCTCATCCAAACCCCACTAGGGATTGAAACGGGAATGAGCTTAAAAAATGGGTAAAAGAGAATAGTTCCAACCTCATCCAAACCCCACTAGGGATTGAAACTAGGATGCGGCAGATTCATGCATCTGACGCTTCCGTTCCAACCTCATCCAAACCCCACTAGGGATTGAAACCACTGGAAAGCCTAACTACAAATTGAAAAGTACTCCCGTTCCAACCTCATCCAAACCCCACTAGGGATTGAAACCTAGCCAAAAAGCGATGGCTATGGCTCGCTCGGGAAGTTCCAACCTCATCCAAACCCCACTAGGGATTGAAACCAGTTGAGAGTTTAACCACAAACTCAAAAGTACTCCCGTTCCAACCTCATCCAAACCCCACTAGGGATTGAAACTTCCATCACCTAGCTCAACATTACCCAAATCTTGACGAGTTCCAACCTCATCCAAACCCCACTAGGGATTGAAACAATGGTTCAAGTGTTGGTTTTAACCTATATTGCACGTTCCAACCTCATCCAAACCCCACTAGGGATTGAAACGCGTTGTGTTCTTGAGCCTTTTGCTGATTAGTGAAGCGTTCCAACCTCATCCAAACCCCACTAGGGATTGAAACGCCGCGCCTCATTACTTAAGATTTAGGATGAGGCAGATGTTCCAACCTCATCCAAACCCCACTAGGGATTGAAACAATTGGTGCCGGGGGGATTGGCTACCCTCTGGCTATGTTCCAACCTCATCCAAACCCCACTAGGGATTGAAACCAAATACTCCTCCCCAATATTTCTAAAGCCGCTGGTTCCAACCTCATCCAAACCCCACTAGGGATTGAAACCTATGATGCTGAGCATGGTGAGTGTGATTGTTGTTGCGTTCCAACCTCATCCAAACCCCACTAGGGATTGAAACCATAATACCTCCTAATAAATTCCCGCAAGCAGATAGTTCCAACCTCATCCAAACCCCACTAGGGATTGAAACGTGGAGGGATTAATCACGGAATCGGCTTAGCGCAAGCCGGTTCCAACCTCATCCAAACCCCACTAGGGATTGAAACCAGTAGTGCTTGCTGTAAACGACCAGTTGGAGCGGTTCCAACCTCATCCAAACCCCACTAGGGATTGAAACGCTCTGCAAAATAACCCTCAGACGAGGACTATTCAGGTTCCAACCTCATCCAAACCCCACTAGGGATTGAAACCTTAAAAATATACATCATGTATATCCTACTAGACCTAGTTCCAACCTCATCCAAACCCCACTAGGGATTGAAACAATCAAAACCTCGCTTATGCTGGCAAGATAATTTATTGTTCCAACCTCATCCAAACCCCACTAGGGATTGAAACGGTATGAGAAAACGGTATATGCTAGTCAGTGAATGGTTCCAACCTCATCCAAACCCCACTAGGGATTGAAACCCGCTACTCAATACCTTGAACCCATGAGGAGGTAGTTCCAACCTCATCCAAACCCCACTAGGGATTGAAACGTAATCTCCCATGAAATTGGGCATTTACAATTTAGTTCCAACCTCATCCAAACCCCACTAGGGATTGAAACAAGACATCGGTATTAAACCGACGGGCATTGGCAGAGGTTCCAACCTCATCCAAACCCCACTAGGGATTGAAACATTTGGATGGTAAGTTTGTATCTACTACTTCTTATCGTTCCAACCTCATCCAAACCCCACTAGGGATTGAAACCTGATCAACGGTGTCGAGGTTGAAGTAAATGGGGGTTCCAACCTCATCCAAACCCCACTAGGGATTGAAACCTTGCTAGGTTCGGGCGAGGGATATTATGGGATTGTTCCAACCTCATCCAAACCCCACTAGGGATTGAAACTTAATCTGTTCGGATAGAGTAGCACGCTGTTGTAATGTTCCAACCTCATCCAAACCCCACTAGGGATTGAAACGAGACCTAATTCTGTTTCACTTATTTTGTTCACTCTCGTTCCAACCTCATCCAAACCCCACTAGGGATTGAAACCTGATCAACGGTGTCGAGGTTGAAGTAAATGGGGGTTCCAACCTCATCCAAACCCCACTAGGGATTGAAACCTTGCTAGGTTCGGGCGAGGGATATTATGGGATTGTTCCAACCTCATCCAAACCCCACTAGGGATTGAAACGTGGTCGGAGTGGGAAGACCAAACTGAAAGCTCCGAGTTCCAACCTCATCCAAACCCCACTAGGGATTGAAACGAGAATCTTAGGGCTATTCGGGAGGAATTTTATCGGTTCCAACCTCATCCAAACCCCACTAGGGATTGAAACTGTGGTAATGCCAAATATGTAAGGATAGTTAAAAATAATACCTAGAGTGAATAGTATGGAAGAACATAAACTAGTCTGTCCCAGATGCG
>Ga0272446_1003544_pt1 | contig 19513 bp, 18 predicted proteins | sample YNPCB0061_FD_194587 | JGI IMG/M metagenome (GOLD analysis project Ga0272446, IMG submission 194587) | Hot spring microbial mat communities from Yellowstone National Park, WY, United States - YNP-CB-006-1 | ecosystem: Environmental > Aquatic > Thermal springs > Hot (42-90C) > Sediment | place...
GTACGCGGCAAAAACCCCAAGCTGGTTGTGCTGTCGTCCCGTCCGGTGGTGATGGAGTCTACCCTGGAACTGTTGGGCTCCGAGCGCATCACCAGCAAGGCCAACCTCTTCATCCGCAACAACATCGACCTGCCCGGTCTCAACACCACCGAGCCCAACGTGCAGCCCGGCTGGGAAGTAGAGATCACCGGCCTCATTGACAAACCTTTCAAGATCACGGTGGACGAGCTTTCCAAACTGCCCCAGACCGAAGTCACCAGCGTGTTGCAGTGTTCGGGCAATGGCCGTAGCTTCTTCAACCCCCGTCCTTCAGGCAACCCCTGGACCTACGGCGGGGTGGGGCATGTCACCTGGCGCGGGGTGTTGCTCAAGACCCTGCTCGAGGCCAAAGGCGTAAAACTCGATCCAAAAGCCCGCTTCATCACCATGAACGCCTCCACCCAGGGCGGGGCTGCACCTTATGAAAAGAGCTTCCCCATCAGCGTGATGGACTACAGCAGCGCCATGCTGGCTTTGGGCATGAACGGTGAACCACTGCCGGCGGTACACGGTGGGCCGGTGCGGCTGGTGGCAGCGGGTACCTTTGGTACGGCCAACGTGAAGTGGTTGGCCAAGCTCGAGTTCACCGCTACCGAGAGCTCTGGCAACGAACAGGTGCCCCGCTACCGGGTGCCGGTGCTGCCCGGGGTGAACCTGCCCATCCTGCCCACCCAGCCCGGCAGCCGCTACAACTACACCCTGGAGAACTCCCGCTCGAACTGGATGGCCAACATCAACTCCTTCATCCTGTCGCCGCTGGCCGGAGCCAGCGTAAAAGGCCGCCTGGTAGAGATCCGTGGGGTAGCCTGGAACGACGGCCTGGCCCCGCTCGAAACCGTAGAGGTCTCGGTAAACGGCGGCACCTCCTGGCGCAAGGCCATCATCGAGCGTGACCACGGCAAGTTTGGCTGGTATCAGTGGGTCTCACCCCAGCTACTGGCCCCCGGCGAATACGAGGTGATGGCCCGCGCTACCGACGCGGTAGGCCGCACCCAGCCCATGAACGGCAACATCTGGTGGAACGAGCGCGGCTACGAGTGGAACGGGATTATGCGGGTCAAGTTCAGGGTAACCTGAAATCTCCAAAGCCTGCTCTTTTGACCGGCGCCACATACGCCAGGGTGCCGGTCGTGCGTTAACGATTTTTTTAGCTTCAGCACAGGTGTGTTGGGCGCACAAAAACGCCTTGCCAAGCATGATATTCTTTTACATCAGGGAGGAAGACCAAACATGAAAGCCAAATACCTGGTATGGGTAATGTTTCTAGCGCTAACTGCCCTTTGGGTGGGCCTCGGCCAAAACGCACTGCCCGAGGGGCCAGGGCGGGAGCTTGTTTTACAGAAGTGCCAGACTTGCCACGAAATCGGTTTTGTAACCCGTGAACGGCAAACCCGCGAACGTTGGGACAGCCTGATTACAGAAATGCAGGGCTACGGGCTCAGGCTCACCCCGGAGGAACGGGCTACCATCCTCAACTACCTGGCAACACAGTTGGCTCCTGGTGCGAGCGTTCCTGCGCCCACACCAGCGCAGGCCGCGGCTGCAGTTAGTGGGGCAGCCGTCTACAACAACTGCACCGGCTGCCACCAGGCCAACGGCGCGGGCATTCCAGGGGTCTTTCCGCCTCTGGCCGGGCATGTGCCGGAGATTTTGGCAGCCAAGGGCGGACGCGAATGGCTGATTCAGGTGATGCTCTATGGCCTGCAAGGCGCAATTAGCGTCAAAGGGGCCAGCTACAACGGCCTGATGCCGGCCTATCCCCAGCTCAGCGACGCAGAGATCGCTGCCGTGCTCAATCATATCGCCACCCAGTGGGGCAATGCCCTGCCCACAGGCCAGGGTGCTTTTACCGAGGCCGAGGTGAAGGCCCAGCGCGGCAAGAACCTGAGCGCCCAGCAGGTGCTGGCCGCTCGAGGTCAGCTCGGTCTGCGATGAATACCGTCCTGTCGCTCCACGCTGGGCCGGGTACAAGCCTACCCAAACCAGCGGTGGCTAAAGCCCATCTGGTGGAAGGCATGGGCGTAGAAGGCGACCGGCACTTTGGCAAGCACCCCGACCGGGCCGTGCTGGTGGCCGGGCGCCCGACTTACGCGCTGGCCGCTCGAGCCAGCATCGAGCTACCCCCGGGGGCCCTAGGCGAAAACTTGCTGGTAGACTTCGACCCCCACGCCCTTAGCCCAGGAACTCGGCTACAAGTAGGCCCTGCCTTGTTGGAGTTGACCACGGTATGCACCGTTTGCAACTCGCTCTCGGTCTTCGATTTGCGGCTGCCCAAGGTGCTTTTGGGCAAGCGGGGGCTGTATGCCCGGGTGCTTCGGGGCGGGGTGGTAGAGGTTGGCGATAGCGTTCAGGTTCTATCGCCCCAGTCTGCACAAAACACAACTTTCGGGTAGGCTGGGCACATGCGCATTCTATCGGCAGAGGAAACCGCTGCCCTATTGCCGTATGCTGCCCTGGCCGAGTCCATTGCCCAGGTGCTGGCCGACCATGCCCAGGGTCTGGTTACTGCACCGGAGCGCCTGGTGGTGCCGCTACCGGGGGGCGCTACCCTGCTGCTGATGCCCGCAGCCGACCCTTCCATCACCGTTACCAAGCTGGTCACCGTCCACCCTGCGCAACAGCCCAGCGTCCGGGCCGAGGTCTGGGTCATGCGAACTGCTACCGGCGAACGCCTGGCCCTGCTGGACGGTGGGGTGGTCACGGCCCGCCGCACCGCAGCGGTCTCGCTGCTGGCCGCCCAGACCCTGGCCCCCCTTCCCGCCGGGCCGCTTTTGATTATGGGCGCGGGAACCCAGGGCAGAAGCCACCTGGAGGCCTTCCAGGAGGGCCTGGGCACCGACAAGGTGTACGTGTACTCCCGCAGCTTTGAACATGCCGAGGCATTGGCCTCCTACGCCCGCCAGCGGCGAATGCTGGCCCAGGCCATCCGGGACCTCGAGCCCGCCCTGAACGAGGTGAGCCTGATTGTCTGCGCCACCACCAGCCCGACCCCGGTCCTGCTGCGCGCCCCCTCGAGCGCCTTCATCGCCGCCGTGGGAGCCTACCGCCCCGATATGGCCGAGGTGGCGCCGGAGGTGGTGCGGCAGGCCCGGCTATATGTGGATACCCTCGAGGGGGCCCGTTCGGAGGCGGGCGACCTGCTGCAAGCCGGGGTGGACTGGGACAAGGTACAGCCGCTCGAGGCAGCCCTACACCAGCCCAAACCGGCCTCCGGTACAGTGCTCTTTAAAAGCGTGGGCCACGCCCTCTGGGATCTGGCCGCGGCCCGGTTGGCGGTGAAGTCGCTGGGTATCCAGTAACCTGATAAGCATGTATCTGAGTGTTTTTTGCACCGTACCGGACCAAAAGACCGCCCAGCGCATCGCCCAAACCCTGGTGCACGAAGGGCTGGCCGCTTGTGTAAACCTGCTGCCGGGCATCACTTCGGTCTATCGCTGGGAGGGTGAGGTTCAGGAAAATAGCGAGCTGCTGCTCCTCATCAAAACCCAGCAAGCGCGCTACAATGCCCTGGAAGCCCGTATCAAAGAGCTGCACCCCTACCAGGTGCCCGAGATTATTGCCCATAAAATCGAGGCAGGGTCGAAGGACTACCTGGACTGGATCGCCGAGAGTACCCGCTAGGCACGAGCAGCAAAACATCGTCCTGCTGGCGAAATGGCCGTGGGTCAATGGCCGGTCGGCAAGCTCGTTTTGCAATCGTGCATCGTATAGATAAGAAGCTTTTTTGCCTAAAGACCCCTCATTCCAACCCTTCTCCTCCAAGTTAAGTCCCCTCTCCCATGGGGAGGGGGCGGGGGTGAGGGAATAAGCGGCGTGAATGCCTTTCAAGTTGCCAACACTTTTGCAGCTATCGGCCATCCGCAATAAGCTATGAGCTAATGATTCGGGCCAAGCAACTTTCCGATGGCGCAACCTGCGGCCTGATGGAGGCCCAGGTCTGGGTGGACGTCGAGACCCCTACCCCTGAGGAAATCGCCCTGATTCAAAGCCAGTATCCCCTCAACCCGTTGGCCCTGGCCGATGCCCAGGAGATTGGACACTGGAGCCGTTTCGAGGAGTACCCCAGGCACCTTTTCCTGATTTTTCGCACCCTCGAGACCCCAGACAATGCCCATAGCCGCACCGAGCGGGTCTCCTACTTCTACTTCCCCGAGACCCAGGTGCTGCTCACCTACCGCAACGAGCCGGTAGACTACCTCGAGCAAATCTGGAACAGCTTTCGTGGGGGTTCGTGCTTAAGGCTGTGGCAGCGCTTGCTCGACCAGGGGGTACAGACCTTTTTTGAATACACCGATGCCCTCACCGAGCGGGTCGAAGACCTGGAAGAGCAGGCCCTGGACGGCGACAACACCCCCGAAACCCCCCGCCGGGTTTTTTCCGCCCGCCGCGAGGTGCTGCGTACCCGGCGGCTGGTCTCGCAGGCCCGCGAGGCCTTGCTGCACCTCGAGCGCCTCCCCCTGCTGGGCGCCGAGGCCTATTTATTCCGCGACCTCACCGACCGCATGGGCCGGGTATACGAAGGCCTGGACGCAGCCCGCGACGAGCTATCCAATGTGCTGGAGGTGCACCTCTCGGCCCAGAACAACCGGCTCAACCGGGTGGTACAGGCCCTTACGGTGATCTCGGTGCTGTTTCTGCCCATGACCCTCTGGGCCGGCATCTATGGAACCAACTTCGAAGCCTTTACCGAGTACCAGTGGCCGGCTGGACGGGTGTATTTCTGGGGTGGGCTGGCGGTCATTGGCGGGGGGCTGGCCCTGTGGATGAAGCGCCGGGGCTGGTGGTGAAGGGAATTGGGGCTGCGCCCATTCAGCAAACACGCGCAGCAGCGGTCTTCCTTGCTTCATCGCGCCACATCTAACCTGTAGCTTGTTTGCGTATACCTAGATGTGAGCACCGGCCAGATCCGGCATAACCCACCGCAAATAATAAACACAAATGTTTACAAAATCACTTAAGCCTGCTATAGTCGGAATCAAGGAGTGATGAAGCTATGCAAACCAGCATCCTAGATACCCTAACTTTTGATCCTGGCGAGATCATCCTCTATCCGGGAGAGCCCGGCCCTAAGGATCTACTCTACCGGGTACGGGAGGGTCTGGTTCGGCTCCAGAGTGTAGATGACGAAGGCAACGCCCTGACGTTGCGATTTGTGCGTCCTGGTGAGTACTTTGGTGAAGAAGTGATCTCCGGTGGCGAACGTACCTACTTTGCCGAAGCCGTAACTGAAACCAAAGTTGATACCCTGGCGCCAGCCCAACTTTCCGCACAGGAAATGACCGACCTGGTGCAAGGCCTGGTAAAGGCCCTGAGCCAAACCTACCAGACCATCCAGCGCATCTCTGGTCAGCGCCTCAAGAACCGCATTGCGGCTGCCCTGCTCGATCTGTCTCGCACGCCTGTGGCTTTTACTGAAAAGAACGGTCGCATAGGGGTTAGGGCCACCCACGACGAGATCGCTTCGGCAGTTGGTTCGGTACGCGAAACCGTAACTAAGGTTATTGGCGAGCTAACCCGCGAAGGCTACATCCGCTCTGGTTATGGCAAACTCGTACTGGAAAACCCGAGTGGCCTCGAGCGGCTCTCCAAAGAAGCAGCCTAGCGTTCCAGATGCCCTTGAAACACCCGCCAGCACAGGCGGATGTTTGTTTGGCTGTGGGGCTCTAAGGGGGTTATAATCGGGCAGGGTTGTCTTCAACCCAATCCACGCAAAGCGAAGCCTGCCGCCCTTTTTCAAGCGATCCGGGAATACCCCAACCGGGCCACGACACACAAGCATCGCCTATCGGAGAACGCATCAGGATGAAGCCTATGGATTTAGAGCAGCAAGCCCAGCTAGAAGCCGAGGCGCTGTCGCGTCGGGTGCTCATCCACGATGTTTTGCGCCGTTTACGGGGTAAGCCCAACCAGTTGCTGCCCTATAGCGCGGTCTTGGAGCTACGGCCAAAGAGCGAGTCGTACAAGGGGCTCCAGACCATTGAAGTCGACAAAATCATAGGCTCGGTTGACCGCTACGGCGACTTCGACGCCGAGTTTATGCCCAAAGAACCCTTTACCCTGGATCGCTGGACCAAGCTGCGCCAGGCCCAGCTCGAGGGCATCGAGTTTCCCCCCATTCATGTCTACAAGGTGGGCGACACCTACTTTGTCAAGGACGGCAACCACCGCACTGCGCTGGCCAAAGCCCAGGGTCAACATTTCATTGATGCCTATGTCACCGAGCTCGAGGTGCCGGTAGACCTTGACCCCAACGACACCATCAAGGATGTGATTCTGAAGGGAGAGTATGCGGAGTTTTTAGAGAAAACCCAGCTACCCCAGCTGCGCCCCAACCATGAGCCCATCCTGTTTAGCAGGCCTGGCCGCTACGATGTGCTGCTCGACCATATCCATACCCATCAGTACTTTATGGGCCTCGACCAGAAGCGTGCCGTCAGCTGGAAGGAAGCCGTTGCCGACTGGTACGACAACCTCTACCTGCCCACCATTTTGGAAATTCGCGAAAACGGCGTTCTGAAAAACTTTCCGGGCCGCACCGAGGCCGATTTGTACCTGTGGATTTCCGACCACCGCTACTACCTATCCCAGGCCATCGGCCATGATGTAGGCCCCGAGGAGGCCACCCTTTCGGCCCGTCGGCAGGCAACAAAAAGCCCCTTGCGCCGCCTTGGGGAGTGGCTGGGTTCATGGCTTTGGCGCACCCCGGTCGAAAAAGCAGCCTCCAGCAACCGATAAAGCTGGCGCAGAGCGGATTTTTTGGGCGCGGCTAGCGCAGCAGCTTGGGCCCTGCAGGGGTCTGGACAAGGGCCATCAGATCGGGTGATTCGGCACGCTCGAGGCGCACCTGGCTCAAATCGAGCTCGAGGCTCTTGAGCACTTTGTCCACTGCCTGGGGCTCTGGGTGGCGAAGCACTAGCTCCCCCAGGCGACAACCCGCGTCCGGCAAGGTCTCGGTGGGGTGCCGGGAACCCCACTGGATCAAGTAGGGCACCAACCCGCCCCAGTGCAAGCGCCCGTCCGCGGGGAGGGTGATGAGCCACTCGAGGTCTCCCCTGCTGGCCCGGGTCACCAGGCCAAGCCCCAGCGAGGCGTAGCGTTCCAAAGCCCCGGTGCGGGCCACCCAGGTCAGGAGGCGGGGCGCTCCGGCGAAACCATCGAGCGCGAACCAGCGCGGACGACCCGGTGCGGGGGCCTCGGGATCAATGGCGATAATCTCTAAATACGCCCCATTGCCCAGGTTCAGCAGGCGGTTGTGCGTCCCCATCAGCGGGTGTGGGCCCCCAGCCGGTGAAAGCGCCACCTCCAAGACGCCCTGGACGTACTCAACCCCCTCTTGCAGGGTCTGGGCGGCCAGCACCAGGTGATCCAGCCGGTTCATCCGATCTTGTTGCCCTTCTCGTCGTAGCGGTAGAAACCCCGCCCGCTCTTGCGCCCCAACAGCCCGGCCTGCACCATCTTGCGCAGCAGGGGCGAGGGCCGGTATTTATCGTCGCCCAGGCCCCGGTGCAAGACTTCCATAATGGACAAACAGGTATCCAGCCCGATGAAGTCGGCCAAAGTGAGCGGCCCCATGGGGTGATTCATGCCCAGCTTCATCACCTGGTCGATGGCCTCCGGCGTGGCCACACCCTCCATCACGCACTGGATGGCCTCATTGAGCATGGGCAAGAGGATACGGTTGGAGACGAAGCCGGGGTAGTCGTTGACCTCCACCGGGGTCTTGCCCATTTTGCGGGCTGCCTCCAACACAGCCTGGGTGGTGGCGTCGTCGGTCAGGTAGCCCCGGATCACCTCCACCAGCTCCATCAGGGGAACCGGGTTCATGAAGTGCATCCCGATAAAGCGTTCCGGCCTGCGGGTGGCCGCGGCCAGGCGGGTGATGGGAATCGAGGAGGTGTTGGAGGCCAGAATGGCCTCGGGCTTAACCAGCTGGTCGAGCTCGCGGAAGAGCTCGAGCTTGCTGGGCTCGTGCTCCACGATGGCCTCGATCACCAGATCGCAGTCTTTGAGGTCGGCCAGGTGGGTGGTAGTGGCAATGCGGGCCAAAGCCGCATCGTGGGCGCTCTGGTCGAGCCTGCCTTTTTCCAGCAGCTTGCCGATGGAGCGCTTTATACTGCTCAGGCCGCGCTCGATAAAGGAAGTCTCGAGGTCGCGCAGCACCACCTCATAGCCGGCCTGAGCTGCCACCTGAGCAATACCGGAGCCCATCTGCCCTGCACCGATCACACCAATCTTGCGTATTTCCATGCCCCTATCCTACCTAAATCCAAGACCGCTTAGCGCGTGCGGGTCACCTTGGACAGGTTGCGCGGGGCATCGGGGTTGCGCCCCCGGGCTACCGCGAGCTCGGCGGCGAAGGGGTAAAAGGCCTGCGCCAGCAGAATCGAGTCCAGCACCGGGTGAAGCCGGGTGGGGAGTGGCAGGGGGGTGTGGGCCAGCTCGAGGGCCTCGGCTTCGGAGGAGGCCACCAGCAGGTGTCCGCCTTTGCCCCGCAGGGTTTGCAGCAGGCTTACCATGCCGGGCAGGGGCTTGTCTTTGGGCAGCAGCACCAGCAGGGGAAAGTCGGGCTCCACCAGGGCCACCGGGCCATGCAGCAGTTCGGCGCCTGACATGGCCTCGGCATGAAAAGCACTGGTCTCCTTGAGCTTGAGGGCCAGCTCGTGGGCGATAGCAAAGGCATAGCCGCGCCCCACCACCAGGCCGTGGTCGGCCTCTACCAAAGCCCCCAGGCCCACCTGCCAGTCGGCATGGGCCGCTTTATAGAGGGCCTCGGGCAGCATGGCCAGGGCTTCTTTGAGGGGTTTGTCTTCGGCCCAGGCGGCCACCAATTGGGCCAGGGAGGCCAGGGTAGCCAGGTAACTCTTGGTAGCGGCCACGGCTTCCTCGGGGCCGGCCCACAGGGGTAGCACCACCTCGGCCACCTGGGCCAGGGGGGAGTTTTCCTGGTTGACCAGGGCCAGGGTCAGGGCCCCATCGCGCCGGGCCTGACGGGTAACTTCGATCAGATCGGGGCTCTGACCCGACTGGGAGATGGCAATCAGCAAAGCACGACCGAGGGCGAGGCGCTGCCCGTAGACCGTGTGTACCGAGGGAATGGCCGAGGAACAGACCACGCCCAGCAGGCTTTCAATGAGGTATTTGCCATACAGGGCGGCGTGGTCGGAGCTGCCCCGGGCCACCGTCAGCACAAAGGGCGGGGTATGACGACGCAAAAAAGTGCCCAGTAGTTCCATCTCGCTCTTGTTCTCGCGCAGGGCCCGCTCTACCACCGCCGGCGCCTGCTGGGCCTCCCTGAACATTTTGCTTTCGGCTGCCTTCATACTGTCTCCACCTTCTGGCCCCGCACGTACACCTCCACAAGGTTTAGCGCTTCGTCAAGCACCACCAGGTCGGCGGGCAGGCCTGGCTTCAGTCCATGCTGTATCCCTAAGTAGGTTGCGGCAAAGCTCGAGGTCATCTGCATCACCTCGCGCAGGGTATAGCCCCAGCGGCGCAGGTTTTGCGCGGCTTGATCCATGGTGAGTGCGCTCCCGGCCAGCCTGCCATCGGCCAGGAAGACCCCCTGGCCTTTTTTGTATACCTGATGCCGCCCCAGCCGGTACACCCCCTCTGGCATTCCGGCGGCTGCCACTGCGTCGGTTACCGCGTAGGCCTGGGGTATGGCCCGGGTTGCCACCCCGATGGCCGCGGGGTGGACGTGCAACCCGTCGGGAATGAGCTCGGCCCATTGGGCACGCCCCAGGCCCAGCCCCACCACCCCCGGCTCACGGTGGTGCAGGGGGGTCATGGCGTTGTAGAAGTGGGTGAAACCCCGCGCGCCCGCCTCGAGGCCCATCAGAGACTGGGCATAGGTGGCGGCCGTATGGCCCTGCTGCACCCGCACCCCCTGGGCCTTGAGAAAGGCAATCAGTTCCAGGGCCCCCGGCAGCTCGGGGGCCAGCGTGACCACCCGGATGGGCGCCAGGCTTAGTAGATAGCGCATGGTCTCTAGGTCGGGTTCTATAGTGTAGGGCGGCTGCGCGCCCAGTTTCTCGGGGTTGATAAAGGGGCCTTCTAGATGCACCCCCCATACCCGCGCTTCCCCCGGCCCCGGATTTTGCACCACCGCGGCAATGCCCCGCAGGGCGGCCTCAAGGTCGGCCAGGGGGGCCGTAACGGTAGTGGCGAGCAGCGCGGTGGTGCCATGCTGGGCATGGAAGCGGGCCATCTGTCGCACCGCCGCCTCTCCTTCCATGCAGTCGGCCCCTCCCCCGCCATGCACATGTAGGTCAACAAACCCCGGCAAAATGTAACGTGGCGGCCAGTCTCCAGTGGTCTCGAGCGGCAACACCGCCTCGATGCGCTCCGAAAACTCGATACGGCCGGGGTAGGTTAGGCTGGGGGTAACCAGGGTTCCAAGCAGCTCTGCCATCTATGGCTCCAGCTTCAGGCCGATCACCTGGTAGGGCGTATAGGCCAGGGTCAGGTGGCCATTGTGCAGAGAAAGGGCCTCTTCCGGGTCTTCCAGCAGATTGACCCGGTGTACTGTGCGGATTCCCAGGGCCCCAAGGTCGAGCTGGGCCACCCCCCGCCCGCCGTAAGCCTCGTAGAGCCGCAGGATGTAGCCGAAGCCTCCTTCGGCCCGTTTGAAGGCGGCCACCCGCAGGCTGCCCTGCGACAGGCGCAAAAACTGGCGGCTGGCCGGCTGCCCCCCCGCATGAACGGGCATGGCCAGGGGCCGCAAGGGCGCGGCAAAGTCCTCGGCTTCGGCCACAGTATCGGTTCTCCAGTCGCCCGGGTGGGGGTAAAGCGCATACGTAAAGCTGTGTTCGCCCACATCGGCCAGGGGATCGGGCCAGAGCGGACCGCGCAGCAAGGAGAGGCCCAGCACGTTACCCTGCACGCTGTAGCCATGTTTGGAACCACCCAGCAGGCTCACCCCATAGTTGGCCTCGCTGAGATCGGCCCAGCGCAGGGCTGGCACCTCAAAGCGGGCTTTATCCCAGGAGGTATTGGCGTGGGTGGGCCGGGCAACCGCCCCAAAAGCGGTATCGAACCAGGCTTCGTGGCTTCGCACGTTTAGCGGAAACAGCGCCCGCAGCAGGGTGCGGCGCTCCTGCCAGCGCAGCCGGGTCTCGATCTCGAGCCGACGGGCACCCCCCCAAAGCCAGTAGGTCTGATCGAGGCTCGAGGCCCCTAACCTGCGCTCCACCCAGATACCCGCCCTGAGCGGCCCCCCTTCGATGAGCTTGACCTGGCTGGCTGTAATCTCGCGGCCCTCCCGTGCATACGAGGCATCTATATCCCAGGCTTCCCAGTAGCGCGGGATGTCGGTATAGGCCCAGAGCTGGTTGCCGCGCCCGGCCAGCACCTCCCGCTGGTGGTCTTTGTCATAGAGGCGGGCCAGGGTGCCATCGGGGGCTACTTCCAGGCGCAGATGCTGGTTTTCCAGCACCCGGGCCTGCCCGTTGACCCGCACACTGGGGGTTCGGCGGGCCTCCAAGTGGTCCACCACCGCCAGGGCCAGGTAGCCCATGGCCGGCACGGTCTGGTCGGCCACAATCAGGATGTGGGGGCCGGCTTCCTGATAAGGCACCTCATCACCGGTGGTGGTAAGCAGGCGGAAAAACTGCTCGGTGGGGCGTTCCATCTGCAGCCGCAGGGGGCGCGGGCTGCCGCCTAGGTTCCACACCACCAGGTGGGCCAGGGCCTGGGGGTGTACCTTGCGCACCTCGGCGGAGAGCAGGCCCAGGGCTTCCTGGCGCAACTCCTCGGCCTGAACCAGGGCCACCTGGAGGCTTTCGGCGGCCTGCTGGGGCACGCTGTGGATGGCCGAACCCGGCAAAATGTCGTGAAACTGATGCAGCAGCAAGACCTTCCAGAGGCCCTCGAGGTCACGCGCCGGATAGCTGGGTTCTTCGATGGTTAGGCGGGGGTCGAGCGGCTTAATTGAGGCCAGGGTCCAGGTCAGCTCGGCCTCCAGCAGGGCTTGCTCGAGGCGCTGGTTGAGCTCTTTGAGCCGGGCCTGGGTGGTGTAGGTGGCCCGGTGGAGCTCGAGGTACAGCTCGCCCACCCAGACCGGCAGTGCGGGCGCAGCCTGTTCCAGGGCCTGGTAGAAAGCCTCGAGGCGGCCCATCGCCAGCTGGGGCAGGCCGGGAAACGCGCGGTAGCGTTCGTAGCGCTCCAGCATGAGGTCGCTGGGGCCGCCGCCTCCGTCGCCATAACCAAAGGTCAGGAGGGAGGTGTCGTGGTAGCGCTTGCCCTTGAAGTTCTTCCAGGTGCCCGCCAGGTCGAGGGCTTCCAGCCGCCCGTTGTAGTTTTCGTTGGGATTCCAGAAGCTGTGGGCCAGCACCCTCGATCCATCCAGGCCCTCCCACTGCCACAGGTCGTGGGGGAAGGGGTTGGTCTCGTTCCAGTTGAGCTTGGTGGTGAAGAAGAAAGGCAGCCCGCCCTGCTTTAAGAGCTGGGGCAGGTTGGCGGGAAAACCAAAGGTATCAGGCAGCCAGGCCACCCTGGCTCTCTTGCCGAACTTCTGCTCAAAGTAGCGTTGCCCCAGGAGCATCTGGCGTGCCCAGGACTCCCCCGAGAGCAGGTTGCCGTCGGGCTCAACCCACATGCCCCCCACCAGCTCCCAGCGCCCCTCCTGCACCCGCGCCCGCACCTGCTCGAACAAGGCCGGGTCGTCGGCCTCGAGCCAGGTGTAGGCCTGAGCGCTGGACTGGCTGAAGTAAAAGGCGGGGTAACGCTCCATCAGGTGCAACACCGTGGCAAAGGTGCGCCGAATTTTGCGCCGGGTTTCGGCGATGGGCCAGAGCCAGGCCAGATCGATGTGGGCATGGCCGGAAATCCAGAGCCGCCCCACCCCAGGGTAACGCTGCCGCAACTCGGCCAGGGCCTGCCCAAGAAAGCCGCGGGCCACCTCCAGGCTCTGGCGGTGCTCGTCCTGCAGGGGCAGGCCCGGCCCCACAAAGTGCCATTCCTCCCATAGCTTGGCGGTTTCCTGAGCCCAGACGGAGTCCTCGAGCTGGTTTAGGTAGGCTCGAGCTGGGCCGCGTGGCAGCTCGATACGGGCAAAGGTTTCACTCAAAACATCCAGCAAAAGCTGGGCCAGGTCGGGCTCGAGCTGGGGCACAGCCTCCAGCGCACAGGCCAGGTCGGCGCACAAAGCGCGCACCTGAAGGTCGGGCAGGAGGAGGGTGGCCTCCTCGAGCCGGGGCTGTGGAACCGGGCGCCCAAACAGCCCTTTAGGGACTGCCTCAACCTCGAGGTGAATCCCTTCACCCCCCTGCGCTTTTTCCAGCAAGGGGTACTCGCTGTGGTAGGGGTTGAGCCCTCCCAGGGGCTTGCCGGCAACGCACAACAAGCCCTCTCCGCCGGGCTTCAGCCGTACCCAGACGGGTTTTCCCGCCCAGGACAGAGGTAGTGTGGCCTCAAAAAAAAGCCGTACCGGAAAGCTACGGTCGGGCCAGGGGTCGCCCGGCTGGATGGGCACCCTGGGGCCGTCGGCGGCCTGGAACACGCCCCCCAGGGGCTGGGTTTCCAGATCCTGCCAGGCCGAGAGCTCCTTCCAGCGAACCCACAAACGCTGCAAAACTTGCATCATCCTTCCTCCTGAACCAGCCGCAAGGGAAGCACCCCGTTCGACAGGCGCGGCCAGGCCAGCCTGGGGCGGCCCCAGTCCAAGTCCAGCCTGACCCCTGGCAGGCGGGGGGCAAAATACTGCTGCCAGAGGCTGTGGGCCAGCGGGCTGAGCCGCTGCTCAAAGGCCAGTTCGGCCCCCCACTGGAGCTCGTCCAGGTCGTAGGGACTGGGGGGCTTACCCAGTTCCTCGGTCAGGGCCCGCTGCACCTCCCCGCGCACCCGGCTCTGGTACAGCCAGTCGTCCACCAGGTGGAAAAAATGTGCGACCGGGTCGTCGCCAAGGGCACACACCCCTGCCGGAGCTTCCCGCCGCAACCATTCGGCAATGGCCGCAGTATTCCCCGGCTGGTTCATCTGGTCGAGAATCTCCAGCAGCGAAGAGCGCATTTCCAAACCTGCTACCCGCGCCAGATGGTAGGGGAGCTCGAGGGTTACAGGTCTGGTATCGGCAGGTATGAGCAGAACGTGCTTCATAAATGGGGTGCAGGCTTGTTCCTAAATCTACTCGAAATTGTAGCGCCAAATAGAGTAATACCGGATTCAAAAAGATAATCTTCAAACAAAAAGCGCTAAGAGGCTATCTTTTTGAATCCTAGAGCACTCCCTTCGGTCGGGTTAGTTCGTCACCGTTCGGCGACGAACTAACCGAATCTGGTATAAGACCTAGGTACATGACAAAAGCCTCATACAAGCGTACAGTTCGGTTTCCCTGGCTTCTGGGGCAAAGATAAGCTGGCGTAGATAATCAAGCCCATAGCGAAAGGTGGAGTAGAGCTTACGCGCATGGGTTTTGATGGGAATAGGCTTGGTTTGAGAGAGCCATTCCCCCACCTGATGCGCCCAGACCAGGGCAATGCTCATCAAAGCAATCAGCGACTCCATCCGTTCAGCCCGGGTCAGGTGGGTAGATTCGAAGTCGAAGCCCTGGGTTTTGAAGGCTTTGAAGAGGGTTTCGATCTCCCAGCGCCGGTCGTCTATTACGAAACCAGATCGTCGAAATGAAGCTGGGAGCGAAAATCCTAAACACCATGAGCTCTGTGGGGATGCCGGACAGCTTCGAAGTATCAGCCTGAACTTACGAACCTGCAGGGGAGATACCTATTTATGCAACAAAGCCACGTCAAACACTTTTTAGCTTTTTAGCAGCAAACCCCATTGCACTCCTCATAGAAGTTGCCTCCCATCCCGATAGGGAGCTGCGCTGCACAGAACACAGCAATTCAAGTTGTGGGCAGCTCCAATCTTACGAAAGGTGCTCTAGCTGCGCGACCAGCTCTACGCTCAATCGGTGTGAATAGACACAAGTGGTTTGTTTATAGCCCTTGTTGCCAGCTTTTGCAAGCTCGCATATAATCGCCGTGCACATCAGTGCATAAATCAATCTTTTTGGAGGAAATCAATGAAGCGGCGTGACTTCTTGAAGAAAGCTGGAATTGGCGCAGTTGCTGCCAGTACAGTGTTTGGCCCGGTCTATGCCCAGACTGCTCCGCGGATCCGCTGGCGCATGGCCACCAGCTGGCCCCGTGCGCTGGATACCCTGTTCGGTGCGGCCGAGACGGTGGCAAAACGGGTGTCCGAGCTGACCGAAGGGCGTTTTGAGATTCAGGTCTTCCCTGCGGGGGAGCTGGCCCCTGGGTTGCAGGTGCTGGATGTAGTGCAGGCCGGCAACGTGGAAATGGGCCATACGGCCAACTACTACTATGTGGGTAAGAGCCCTTCACTGGCCTTCGACACCGGGGTGCCCTTTGGCCTCAACCCCCGCCAGCAAAACGCCTGGCTGTATTTTGGCGGTGGTTTGCAAGCCATGCAACGGGTAATCGCCGACTTCAACGCCATCACCTTCCCAGCTGGCAACACCGGGGTGCAGATGGGGGGCTGGTTCCGCAAGGAAATCAAGGGCCCCGAAGACCTCAAAGGCTTGCGCTTCCGCATTCCCGGGCTGGGGGGTCAGGTCATGACCCGCCTGGGCGCTACAGTGCAAACCCTGCCGGGCGGCGAAATTTTCCTAGCGCTCGACCGGGGTGCTATAGACGGTGCGGAGTGGGTCGGGCCCTACGACGACGAAAAACTGGGCCTCAACAAAGCGGCCCGCTTCTACTACTACCCCGGATGGTGGGAGCCCGGTTCTACGGTCTCGGCCATCGTGAACCTCGAGCGCTGGCGCAGCCTGCCTAAGGCCTACCAGGAAGCCATTATCAGTGCTGCCAGCGAAGCCAACGATAAAACCATGGCCGAATACGACGCCAAGAACGCGCCAGCCCTGGCCCGCCTGCAACGGGCAGGCACCCAGTTGCGGCCCTTCCCCTCCAGCGTACTGCAGGCTGCCAACAAAGAGGCCACGGCCTTGTATGAGGAAATCGCGGCTCGGGATGCTACCTACCGGGGTATCTACGAAGCCTGGAAGAAGTTCCGCGACGAGTCGCGCCGCTGGTTTGCTTTGAACGAGTTCCGTTACGACGACTTTGTGCGCACCCTGCGCTAGTGGCTGAACTGGCTATACCCGGAGGCTCCCACCCCCGAAGGTGGGGGCTCTCGTTTAGGGGTCATTGACGCCATGGAATGGGGTGGTTAGGATAGACCGAGTCAATTTTGGAGCATCAGAGCTGTGTCGCGCAAACGGTTAGGTTGCCTTTCAGGAGGTGCTTAGGTGAGGGTGTTGCTGGCAATATCCAGTCTAATAGACTCGGTCAACGAATGGGTGGGCCGGATTGTGTTGTGGCTGGTGGTGCCGATGGTGGCGATTGGGGCCTTCAACGCCATTGGGCGGAGTCTGGACAAAAGCATAGGAACCCGCTTGGCCTCCAACACTTACTTCGAGCTCCAGTGGTATATTTTTTCGTTAATCTTTTTGCTGATGGTGGGTTATGTGCTCAAACACGACGGCCACATTCGGGTAGATGTGGTCTATGCCCGCCTGGGTGAGCGGGGTCGGGCTTGGGTTAACATGCTGGGCTCTATTCTGTTTCTGGTTCCTTTCGCGCTGATCCTTTTTTATGTGTCACTGCCCTTGGTGGCCTTCTCGGTGCAGGTGCGGGAGGTCTCTTCCGACGCGGGAGGACTACCCCGCTGGCCGCTTAAATTGATGCTGTTGCCTGCATTTATTTTGCTGGCCCTGCAAGGGTTTTCCGAGTTCATCAAGAACCTTGCCTTTTTACGAGGTGTGCTGCCCCGCCTCCCGCACGAGGCCAGAGGGGAGGTTGCCTAAATGTTGTTACAAGGTGGTGGCGTTGAGCTTCTGGGCGGCGCGATGTTCCTGGGGGCCCTGGTGCTCATCTTTACCGGATACCCCGTAGCCTTTGCCCTGGGGGGGGTCGCCCTCATCTTTGGAGCCATAGGAATTAGCATCGGGGAGTTTGACCTACGCTTTGTGGGCAGCCTACCCCAGCGCATCTTTGGCATCATGTCCAACTACACCCTGCTGGCCATTCCCTATTTCATTTTTCTGGGGCTTGTTCTGGAAAAATCGAAACTGGCCGAACAACTCCTGGACACAGTAGGGCAGCTTTTTGGCCCGGTACGGGGCGGCGTAGCCATAGCCGTAGTACTGGTGGGCACACTGCTGGCGGCCACCACCGGGGTCGTAGCTGCTACGGTGGTGGCCATGGGCCTGATCTCGCTGCCGGTGATGCTTAAGTACGGCTATAGCAAACCCCTGGCTACCGGCGTGATTGCCGCCTCGGGAACCCTGGGCCAGATTATCCCGCCCAGCATTGTGCTGGTGGTGCTGGGCGACCAGCTAGGTGTGAGCGTGGGCGATCTGTTCCTGGGCGCCCTAATACCAGGTCTAATGCTTTCGGGGGGTCTGGTTTTGCTGGTGGCCCTGGTGGCGCTGGTACGGCCCAAAATGGCCCCTGCCCTGCCCCTAGAGGCCCGGCCTTACAAGGGCTGGGAGCTGGGGCGGAGGGCAATTGTTGCGCTGGTACCGCCGGTCTTGCTGATCCTGTTCGTGCTGGGAAGCATCTTTTTTGGTATCGCCACCCCTACCGAAGCAGGAGCGGTGGGTTCGGTGGCGGCGCTCATCATGGCGGCCCTCTACCGCCGGCTGAGCTGGCAAGTTTTCCGCGATGCGGTGGTGGAGACGGCTCGCTTTACCAGCATGGTGATTTTCATCCTGATTGGCGCGACCGCCTTTAGCCTGATTTTCCGGGGCCTCGAGGGCGACAAGCTGGTCAAAGACATCCTGGTAGGCCTGCCGGGCGGCGAAGTAGGGTTTATCGCCTTTGTGATGATTCTGGTCTTCGTGCTGGGTTTTTTTATCGACTTCTTCGAGATTGCCTTTATCGTCGTCCCGCTGGTGCTGCCGGCAGCGGAGGCCATCTGGCGCGCCCAGGCCGAGGCCCTGCAGATGGCGGGCAACTACGACCTCTCTACCGAGGCCTTTGTGCAGGGCAAGCTGCTCTGGTTTGGCATCATCCTGGCCATGAACCTCCAGACCAGCTTCCTGACCCCGCCGTTTGGCTTTGCCCTGTTCTACCTGCGCGGGGTGGCCCCGCCGGAGGTCAAAACCACCGACATGTACCGGGGAGTCGTTCCCTTTATCATCGTGCAGATACTGGTGCTTATTGCCGTAATTGCATTCCCCAGCCTGAGTAGCTGGCTGCCCTCGCTAAGGGGCACGCCCGGCGGCTAAGGAATCAGCAGCACCTTGCCGGTGGTCTCGCGCCCCTGTAGCGCCTTGTGGGCCTGGGCGGCTTGGGCCAGGGGAAACTCGGCTCCGATTCGAATTTTGAGCCTGCCCTCCAGCGCCCAGCGCATCACGTCCCCGGCCCGCCATTCCAGTTCCTCACGGGTCTGGGTGTAGTGCCACAGGGAAGGCCGGGTCAGGTAAAGGCCGCCTTTTTGGTTGAGCACCTGGGGGTTGAAGGGGGCCACCGGCCCACTGCTCTGCCCGTATAGGGCCAGCATCCCACGAATCCGCAGGCTATTGAGGCTGCCTTCCCAGGTGGCCTGCCCCACCCCGTCGTAGACCACGTCTACCCCCTTACCGCCGGTAATTTCACGGGCTTTCTGGTCGAAGCCCTCGTAGGGTAGCGCATAATCTGCGCCGGCCTCCTTAGCCAGGGCTCGCTTTTCCTCGGTGGAGGCGGTGGTAATGACGGTGGCCCCAATCATCTTGGCCATCTGGATTAAGAGCAACCCCACCCCACCCGCCCCGGCGTGCACAATGCAGGTTTCCCCGGCTTTGAGGGGGTAGGTGCTGTAGGCCAGGTAGTGGGCGGTCATGCCCTGGAGCATCGCGACTACTGCGATTTTGGGGTCTAGCCCTGCAGGTATGAGCACCAGTTTGTCAGCCGGTACTACAGCGTATTCGGCATAACTGCCCTGCACATTGGAGTACACCACCCGGTCGCCGGGCTTCACGCTGGTTACCCCCGGCCCCACAGCCTCGACGAGACCGGCCCCTTCTTCGCCTACTATGAAAGGGGTGGGTACGCTGTACAGGCCGGAGCGCTTGTAGGTGTCGATAAAGTTGACCCCGATGGCCTGAAGCCGCACCAGGGCCTGGCCTTCGCCCGGGGTGGGGATGGGGATTTCTTCCAGTTGCAAAGCCTCGAGGCCGCCGGGTTGGTGAACGCGAATGGCTTTCATGGGCATAGCTTAGCGCAATTTAACGACTGTTCCGTAGTAACCGGCGATACCATACCCGGCCTAGCCAAAGCATTGCAGTAAGACCAGACCCGTGTGAGTGCCCCGGCTATCGAGATTTTGGGAGGGAAGGCGGGGTGGCCTGTAGCTCCCCGGCCCACACAGAGGGCTAATACCGGATTCAAAAAGATAATCTTCAAACAAAAAGCGCTAAGAGGCTATCTTTTTGAATCCTAGAGCACTCCCTTCGGTCGGGTTAGTTCGTCAC